>Ga0134125_10007093_pt1 | contig 12664 bp, 11 predicted proteins | sample KB31751_FD_96464 | JGI IMG/M metagenome (GOLD analysis project Ga0134125, IMG submission 96464) | Terrestrial soil microbial communities with excess Nitrogen fertilizer from Kellogg Biological Station, Michigan, USA - KB3-175-1 | ecosystem: Environmental > Terrestrial > Soil > Unclassified ... | reverse complement strand
GAACGCGTCGGCGGCGAACCGGCCGATGTCGTCGCTGGCGATCATCTGCAGCTTGGTGGCCGGCTTCAGCGCCGAGACCAGCTTGTCGCCGTTCAGGAAGCTCGGCGACAGCAAATTCTCCATGAAGAACACCGGCCGAATGATCGCGTGCGACGGGAACGCGAGCTGCTTGACCGTCTGCTCGACCCGAAACTTGTTGTCGAAGTGCGGGATGCCCGTCTTCTGATGGGCCGAGCCGACCGACGTGTACACGAAGTGCTGCACGCCCTGCTGGCGCGCGATCGTGGCCAGGCGTTTGCCCTGTTCCTCTTCGCGCTCGACGCCCGCCTCCCAGGTGTTCTGGACGGCGAACACGCCCCAGGCGCCCGCCAGCACGCGTTCCAGCGAGGTCGCGTCGTCGAGGTCGCCTGCCACGACCTCCACGCCCAGCTTCGCGATCGCCTTCGCGGCGTCCCCGGACGGCTTGCGGGTCACGGCGCGCAACTTGAAACCGCCCTGCCGCGACAGGTGCGCCAGCGTGGCGCCCCCCTGCTTGCCCGTCGCCCCCGTGATCACGATGGTCTTCGCGTCAGCCATGGCGGCACCGTAGCGCACAACGCCGATCCCCGCGACGAAATCGGGTCACCCGGGGCTGTGCGGCGGCCCGAGGTAGGGGAACTCGCCCAAAAGGTCGCGGTGCGGACCGACGTTGTCTTTCTTCACTTTGCCGTTGGTCAGGATCGGCAGGAACCCGTCGATCACGTCGTCGGTGAGAAGGCGGCCGTTGCTCGGGAAGGAGGCCGGTCGGCCGGGCTCGTAGCGCAGGATGTCCGGCAGCAGCCCCTGGGCCGCGCGCTTCGCGGCCTCGGGCGTGTACCCGCCGGTGTGCTCCAGCGCGTGCGCGAATCCGTCGACGAAGCGGGCGTCGTCCTTGGGCTCTCCCGCGAGATACGCGTCCCGCGCCTCCCCCTCGCCGGCCAGGAAAGGTGTTTGCGACGGCCGCGCCCCGCGCTCGACCTGGACCCAGCCGCCGCCAGGCCCGCTGGCCGGCATCAGCACGCGCATCCAGAGGCCCAGGGGCCCCGACCCGAGGGCGGAGTTGGGAACGTCCAGCACCAAGCTGTGCACGTCCTTGTCGGCAAAGTTGTCCTCGCCCGTGAACTGCATGTTGTTCAACACACCCTTCAGATCGAAGAAGAACGGATCGCTGCGCCTCCCCACGAACACGCGATGGTCGTTGGCCTCGGTCACGCGCGCCTCGCGCCCGGTGCAGACCGGGATCGCCTCGGCGATGACGCGCCCCTGGTCGCCCAGCCCCGCCGCCTGCGCCCCTTCGGCTCGGCGGAGCGTGGCCGTCTGAGGGCCGCCTGATCCCCCAGAGACCCGCAGCCGGTATCCGATGTCGGCGACCAGATCGCCGTCGGTGTCGATCCGGAGCTCGTACACGGCTTCGGGCGCGAACGGCTGGCGGGTGGTCGCTTCCGACGGGTTCACGCTCCACGAGGGGTGTGCATCCAGGATGAAGATCGAGCGGCCGGCCGCGCCTGGCTTCGGGAAGGCAAACAGATCCGTGAGGTCCAGGCGCGCGTCGCCGCGCGGAAATCCGACGTTCGGACCGGAGTAGTGGTGAGACATGGGCTTGGGTTCTGCCCACGAGGGTCCGTCCCCCCAATAGGTTCATTTGCTGATTTCCGCGTTGGACCGACGGCCGTTCAGCCGTCGGACAGCACGAAGTCGTCGACGGTCACCTGGCCGGCTGCCGCCATGACGCCGACGGTGCACTGGCCGCCGCTCACCGAGATGGCGGTGGAGGTCACTTTCGTGAAGGCGGTGGCGCTGCCGATGGCCGTCGTCACGTCGGCGCCGCCGCAGTTCTTCGCGTAGAGCTGCGCGCCCGCGCCGCTGGCCTTGGCCCACACCGACAGCGTGTAGCGCCCGTCGGGAATCCCGGCGATCTGCTGTTGAAGACCGCCGCTGGCGGCCAGCTGCCAGGCCCAGTTGCCCGTCTCCCCGCCCGACACGTTGCTGCCCCCGCTCGATGTCCAGCCCACGGGGACGGTCACCGAGACGCGATCCGCCTCGAACGACGGGTTCAGGACGTAGTTGTTGCCGGCCGCGACAGCCCAGGTACCGGCCTTCGCGTCGATCGACCAGCGGCTCAGCGAGTGGACGCGCGGCGTGGTGCCGCTGAAGGAGATGGGCAACCATTGATTGAAGCCCAGGCCGTTGCCGGCGAAGTCGCTCCAGCGATCACCGGCGAAGATGACGAACGAGCCCGCCGTCCCCTTCACGCTGATGAAGAAGCCGGTCTGCGTGACGTGGCTGTAATCGGCCTGGGTGCCGTCCAGGACGAACTCGGCCGACCACGGGCCTTTGAGGCTGGACGCCGACACGCAGTAGGTCTGGGAGGCGTTCCAGCCGTGCAGATCCGACGAACAGAACGTGTACGTGCCGTTCTGCTTGAACATGCAGTTCCCTTCGCGGCCACCGCCCGAGTAGACGAGGATCGCGTTCTGGGCGGCCAGGAAGTCGGACGGCCGCAACGGCGACACGTAGCGGTTGGCGCGGCCGCTGCTGCTGGAGCTGACCAGGTATGCGGAACCGTCGTCGTCCTGGAACGTGGTCTGACCGCCGGTGGCGCCGTTGACGATCCCGGGCAGGTTGGTCTGGACGTTGTCGTACACGAACGGACCGCCGGGGCTGTCGCTGGTCGCGAAGTAGAGCCCGCCGCCCCCCTGGGCGACCAGCACGTACTTCTTGGTGGTCGCGTTGTAGACCACGCCCAGGCGCCCGAACCAACCGCCCGTGTTCGCGGGATGCGACGTCGTCTCCAGCTTCCAGTGCGCGAGATCCGTCGACGAGTAGGCGGTGATTCCCTTGATGGTCTCGTCGCTGTTCTTCCCCTTCGACGGGTTGGCGGCATAGGTGGCCGCCCCGCCGTAGGACACGCCGTACCAGTAGTAGGTGCCGCCGACCTGAAGCACCCCGCCCGCCTGCGAATAGATGGGGTTTCCGTCGGTGTCTTTCCAGAAGGTGTCGTTGACGATCACCGCGGCCCCGCTGGCCGTGCCCCCGGCGCCGCCCGTGCCCGACCCGGGATTTCCGCCCGCGCCGGCGGCCCCGCCGGATCCGGTTCTGCCGGCATGCCCCGCGGCGCCCCCTGTTCCCGGGGCACCGCCCGAGCTCGCCGTTCCGCCGGCGCCCGGGACGCCGCCCGTCGCGATCCTTCCGCCCGTCCCCGGGCTGGAGCCGCCCGTCCCGACGCTGCCGCCGGTGGCGACGCTGCCGCCCGTCCCGACGCTGCCGCCGGTGCCGACGCTGCCGCCGGAGGCGGGGTTCCCGCCGCTGCCCTGGGGCCCCCCGGTGCCGCCGGACGCCCCGCACGCGCTGGCGACCAGCGCGCAGACAGCCAACCTCAGGACCGTGAGACCCGCTCTCATGCTCACGAATAGGGGGTCAGGCCGAAAAGCTGGTGCGTCCCGGCCGAGGCGGACCTGGCGCGTCAGGGCATCAGTGCGGCGACCAGGAACAGAGCTTTCCGTCGGCCGCCACCACGATCCGGCCTTTCACCGCGATGGGCGACGTCCACTTGCGCACGGTGCCGCAACTGGCCGCCGCGTCTCTGAAGACCGTTGCCCCCGTCGACCCGTCCAGCGCCACCAGTTGATTCCCGCGATCCATGTACCAGACCAGGGCCTCGGACGACCCGTCGGTGGTGGTGGAGATCAGGCCGGGGGCGGCCGGGGCGCCCCACAGGAGCCCTTCGTCGCTCCCCTTGGGAACCAGCCCATAGCTGGCGCACCAGACGACGGATGGCTTGAGCGGCATGCTCGGCGCGACCGCGAAGCCCATCACGACCGACCCGTTCGACGTGCCGCCCGGACAGCCGACCCAGGCACCCTCGACCGCGATGGCATAGAAGGTCGTCGACCCGGCGACATAGGCGGTCGGCACCGAGCGGACGTTCATCCCCTGCATGGTCACGTCGAAGCTGACCAGCGGCCCCTTGCCGAGATCGGCGCTGTCGAGGATGAAGCCATTGCCGTCTTTCGACGTGACGATCAGCGCCGGGCCGGTGCTGCCCGGCAAGCTCACCAGCACCGGGCCGACCGCGCCCATGTCGAAATCGCGCTGGTCCTTGTTCTTCCAGTCCGACGGGTAAAAGAAGTCCTTCGAGCCGCTGTTCTTGTCGAGGGTGCCCTTGCCCCGCACGTGCACGATCTCCTCGCTGTCGGCGTGGTCGCCCGTCAAGCTGAACCGGTTGCCGGTCGCGGCAAACACGCCGTCGCCGGCGGAGGCCATGCCGCTGGGCGCCCAGATCGCCTCCCCTTGTCCGGCGGTTTGCCAGCCACTGACCGTCGGGGGGCTGGCGGCCGTGTCGATGGCGACGATCCGGCCGTGCATGTCGACGACGCAATCGCCGGAGTGGCCCCCGTACGGCACGTAGACGATGCTGCCCACCATCGAGAGCGCGCCGCGCTGGTTGTGCGTCTTCGGATCGAAGCCGAGGGCCTGCGAGACGTCGACCGGGTACCCGCTCTTCACGCTTCCGTCCGTCAGGCTCAACGCCCAGACCGAATGCGACGTGATGCCGTCCGCGTCACCGAGCGCCCCGGCCACGTACAGCGTCGACGTCCGGGCATCGATGATCGGCGTCGAGATGACGCCCAGCGGACTGCTGCCGTCGCAGCCGGTCACGCCCGACTTCGAGGCGGGTGTGCCGAGATTCTTGGTCCACACCATGGCGCCGGTCGTCTCGTCGAACGCCGAGACGTCGTTGCCGGTGGTGACCACGACGAAGATCCCGGGGCGGCCCCCGTCACCGTCGAAGAACAGGGGATCGCCCATCACCGCGCCCGTGTAGGTCGCGTAGAACGCGGTGTCGAGCGCCATCTTGGCCGCCGCGCTCTTGCTCAACGCCGGCTGAACGAAGTGGCCATCGCGGCCCGGGTGGTTGTTGCGCTCCAGCACCGACGCAGACGCGCTGCTCGCGCCAGCGGTGCCTCCGCTCCCCGACCCTCCACGCCCGGAGCCTCCCGTGGCGGAACCGCCCGTGGCGGAACCGCCGGTCGCTGAACCGCCGGTGGCGGACCCACCCGTCGCGGAGCCGCCGGTTCCGGACCCGCCTGTCGCGGACCCACCGGCCGCGGTCGAGCCTCCGCGGCCCGTGGTGGCCGCGCCGCCGGCACCGCTGCCGCCGGTGCCCGGGGATGACGTATCGCCCCGAGACGAGCACGCGAAACCGAGGACGACAAAGCAAAGTAACAAGCATCCGCGCATCAGGAAGTGCCTCAAACTCAAAAAGGTCCGCGACCGACGACAAGGAGGTCGACGAAACGAGGACCGATGTGCATCTAACAGAGACCGCCCCATGCGGCTCCATCCTGTCTGTCCCAGCGAGGTGACGTTGTCATCATTTCTCGATCCACGCGGTGCGCTCGAGCTTCAATCTTTCATTTCGCGCGCGATCTCTGTCGCCGTCTGTCTCGTGGCGGCCGCCACCGTCGGTGGCTGCGCGAGTCCTGGCGCCAGTCCCGGCGTGACACAGCACGACGCAGGCGTTGACGGAAAGCTGTCGGCCTGCGTCCCCCCCGCCGACCCGACCCAACCTCATCCCTCGCTGGCCGCCACCGGCTGCATGGACAGCGCCGCGGTCACGCATTTCGTGTCGGACGCGCACCGCTACGAAGTGAACAGCCCTCTCTGGTCGGATCAGGCCGACAAGGACCGCGCCTTCGTCTTGCCGCCCGGCGGCAAGATCCACGTGGTCGATTGCGCCACCGAGCCCGGCAAGTGCCTGGACGCCGCCGACGACGGCAAGTGGGTCTTCCCCGCCGGGACCACCTTCCTCAAGAACTTTGGTTTCGACGGCAAGGTCGTCGAGACCCGTCTGTTCGTGGCGCTGCCCGACGGAACGTGGGTCGGGTACACCTATCAATGGGACGAGGCCCAGACCGGCGCGACGCTGGTCCCCAGCGAGGGAGCCAGCCTGTCCTTCAACACCGGCAGCCGCACCGTCGACTGGACCTATCCGGGGCGCCGGGATTGCACCGAGTGCCACACGCGCAGCGCCGGATGGACGCTGGGCCCGGAGACGGCCCAGATGAACCGGGTGCCCACCGCGGCGGGGCTCGGCAGCGGCAACCAGATCGACAAGCTCGTCGCCGCCGGCCTGTTCGACAAGCCGCCCGCCCAACCGTACAAAGCCCCTCTGGTGACGCCCTACGACAGCCAGGTGGGCAGCCCGCCCGCGTCAGCGACGGTGACCGAGCGCGCCCGCTCGTACCTGCACGCGAACTGCGCGTTCTGCCACCGACCGGACGGCGAGTTCAACAGCGTCGACCTCCGCCACGACACGGCCTTCGAGCACACCGGGCTGTGCAACGCGGTGCCGGTCAAGGGGACACAAGGCGTCGCGAACGCGACGAACCTCACGCCCGGCCGTCCCGAGCTCTCGACGACCTGGCTGCGCATGACGACGCTCGGCAAGGGGCGGATGCCGCCTCTCGCGAGCATCGTCGTCGACGCGCAGGCCAGCGATCTCGTGAGCGCCTGGATCGACGGCATCTCGACCTGCCCCTGAGCGGGCGGTCGACTCGACCTATTGAATGTCGAGCAGCTCGACTTCGAACAGCAGCGTCGCGTTCGGCGGGATGACGCCGCCGGCGCCGCGGCCGCCGTAGCCGAGCTCCGGCGGAATGAGCAGCGTGCGCTTGCCCCCCTGCTTCATGGTGGCGACGCCTTCATCCCATCCCTTGATGACGCGCCCCTGGCCCAGCGGGAACGAGAACGGCCGGCCGCGGTCGACGGAGCTGTCGAACTTCGCGCCCTTCGCGCCGTCCTGCCAGAGCCAGCCCGTGTAGTGCATCACGCAGGTCTGACCGTTGGCGGGCGTGGCGCCCGTGCCCGGTGTGGTGTCCTCGTACTGGAGCCCGCTCGACGTCATGGTCATCGCCATGCGCCAGAGCATAAGCTACGACGCCGGCGCGGGGGTCAGGATCTCGCAGCCGTCGCGGGTGACCAGAACGGTGTGCTCGAACTGAGCGGACAGCGAGCCGTCGGCGGTGACGATCGTCCAGCCGTCGTCGAGCTGCCGGACCCCGGCAGCGCCCAGGTTGATCATCGGTTCGATCGTGATGGCCATGCCCTCGCGCAGCCGCAAGCCCGAGCCGCGCTGTCCGAAATGCGCGACGTGCGGCGGCTGGTGCATCGCACGACCGATGCCGTGACCGCCCAGCTCGCGCACGACGCTGCACCCCGCGCGCGTGGCCAGCTCCTCGATGGCGGCGCCGATGTCACCCAGGCGCGCGCCGGCGCGGACGGCCGCGATGCCGGCGTCGCGGCAGCGGCGCGCCGTCTCGACGACGTGGCGAGCTTCGACGCTGGGCGTCCCGACGAAGAACGTGGCCGACGTGTCGCCGTGATAGCCGTTCAGCTCCGTCGTCACGTCGACGTTGATGATGTCGCCGTCAGCCAGCCGCTCGTGCGGGCTGGGGATGCCGTGACACACGACCGCGTTGCGGCTGGTGCAGACGGCCGCCGGGAATCCTTCGAAACCGAGCTGGCTGGGCCGACCCCCGCGCCGCCGGGTGTCCGCGCGCACCCAGGCGTCGATGTCGGCCGTCGACAGGCCGGCCGCGATCCGCGCCCCGACGGAGGCCAGCGTCGCCGCCGCGACACGCCCGGCGCGCCGCATCGCCACGACCTCCGCGGTGCCGAGAAGCTCGATCGCCACCCCGCGACTGTGGGGCCGCCACCGGCCGCCGATCCAATACCATTTCGATCTGGCGCCGATGCTAAGCTCGGGCCCGTGAGCCTGGCGCAGCTGGAGTACTTCGTGGCCGTGGCCGAGGAGGGCAACGTGGGGCGCGCGGCCGCACGGCTGCACATCTCGCAGCCGCCCCTGAGCCGCCAGATCCGGGCGCTGGAGGATGAGCTGGGCGTGCAGCTCTTCCAGCGCTTCCCGCGCGGCGTGCGCCTGCTGCCGGCCGGCGCCACCCTGCTCCCGCGCGCCCGCGCCATCCTGACCGACATCGCCACGGCCGCCCGAGCCGCGCGCCGGGCAGCCACCGAAGAAGACGGGTAACCGCCGCTCACAGAGGTGCACAACTTCGCCCTCCACGCGACAAGTGGAGACCGATGGCGAAGCTTTCCCACGTCCTCGGTGCCACGGTCGTCCTGGCGGGCTGGTCGGCCGCCCCACGCGCGGCGCAGGCCGCCCAGACCAACATCTCGATCTCGATGGCGCCCGCGCCGTCGAAGCCCCGGATCCAGCCCCCGTCGATCGTCGGCGCGACGCCGGCCACCCCGTTTCTCTACGCCATTCCCGCGACCGGGCAGGCGCCGCTGGCGTTCACGGCGTCGGGGCTGCCCGCCGGGCTGACGCTGGACGGTAGCTCGGGGATCGTCTCGGGGACCGCCCCGGCGGCCGGCTCGTACCCGGTCTCGGTGACCGTGACCAACGCGATGGGGAGCGCGACGGCGACCATCACCATTGCCTCCGGGACGACGCTTCGCCCGACGCCGCCGCTGGGCTGGAACAGCTACGACGCGTTCGGCGCCAGCATCACCGAAGACGAAGTCGTCCAGCAGGCGCAGGCCATGCGGACGCAGCTGCAGCCCTATGGCTGGAACAACGTCATCGTCGATTACCGCTGGTACGACGCCGAGGACAAGATCGACGCCAACGGGCGGTTCCTTCCTTCGCCGGCGAAGTATCCGTCGGCGACCGGCAGCCTGGGCCTGAAGCCGCTGTCCGATCGCGTGCACGCGCTGGGGCTCAACTTTGGCATCCACATCATGCGCGGCATCCCGCGCAAAGCGGTGACCGCGAACTCGGCCATCGCCAACTCGACCTATCACGCCGCGGACGCCGCCAACACCAGCGACGCCTGCCCCTGGGATCAGCACATGTGGGGCGTGGCGGGGGACACGGCCGCCGGCCAGGCCTGGTACGACGCGCTCTTCGCCCAGTACGCGCAGTGGGGCATCGACTTCGTGAAGATCGACGACATGCTGAACAACAGCACGCGCGTCTATCACCAGGCGGAAGCCAACGCGATCCGCAGCGCGGTGAACAAGACCGGGCGTGCCATCGTGATCAGCTTCTCGCCGGGTCCCGACGATCCGTCGTGGCTGCCGAGCTCGGTGAGCAATCTGAACCAGAACGCCGAGATGTGGCGCGTGGTCGACGACTTCTGGGACTACAGCGCCATCACCGACCTGGCCGGCGTGTTTCGAGCGGCGGCAACCTGGCAAGCCGCCGCCGGCCTGGTGGCCGGACACTGGCCCGACACGGACATGCTGCCGCTCGGGTATCTCGGTCCGCGCTGCGAATGGCACGCCTCCGGCGAGACCACGCTCACGCACAACCAGCAGGTGGCGATCATGTCGCTCTGGAGCGTCTTCCCGTCGCCGCTGGTCTTCGGCGGCAACGTCCAGTCGCTCACCACCGACGCGACCAGCGGCCCCTGGACGCTGGCGTTGCTCACCAACGAGGAGGTTCTGTCCGTGAACCAGGACGCGCTGGGCGCGCACGCCAAGCGCATCTCTCAGCAGGGTTCGACGGAGGTCTGGGCCCGCAACCTGGACGGCGGGCGAAAAGCGGTGGCGCTGTTCAACAACGGCACGGCCGACGCCACCGTCTCGGTCACCTTCTCGCAGCTCGGCGTGACGGGCACGCCGGCGGTGCGGGATGTCTGGCAGCGCGCAGACGTCGCCGGGATGACGACCGGCCTCTCGGTCAACGTCCCCTACGGCGGGGCCGTGATGTACACGCTCTCGCCGAAGTCGACCGGGGCGGGCGGCGCGGGAGGTGCGGGCGGCGCGGCAGGCGCCGGCACCGGCGGCACGGCCGGAGCCGCGGGCGCGAGCAACGTGGCGGGACACAGCGGCTCGGGCGGCGCGGCGGCACGCGGCGGGGCGGCGGGCGGCGGAACCGGCGGTGGACCGATCGCGACCGGCGGTTCGAACGCCTCCGGCGGGGCCGGCGGAAGCTTGGGCACCGGCGGCATCGTTTCGCCCGGCAGCGGCGGGAACGCGAGCGGCGGCGCCACCAACCCGCCGTCGACCGGCGGCGTGCCCGGCCAGGGCGGCGCGCCCAGCGCCACGGCGGGCGGCAGTGGATGTAGCTGCACCGTCGCGGCGACGCCGGGAACCACCGGAACGGGCCTGTTGCTTCTGACCCTGGGTGGCCTGACCTGCCGGCGCAGGCGGGCGCGGCGGCCCGCGATCACCTGACGCGGTCGAGGCGCTCCTCGATCACCGACCTCGGCACTGCGCCGCGGAGCTGATCGATCTGTTGCGGGCCGCGGAACAGGATCATCGTCGGGATGGCCTGCACACCGAACCGCGAGGCGCTGCCCGGGTTCTCGTCGACGTTCAGCTTGGCGATCTTCACCCGGCCCGCCCGCTCGGCGGCGATGGCGTCCAGCACGGGGGCCACCGCGCGGCAGGGCCCGCACCAGGGCGCCCAGAAGTCGACCAGCACCGGGATGGGCGACTCCTCGACCTGGGCCGTCCAGGTCGCGTCGGTGACCAGCACCGGCTTGCGCGGAAAGATCTTCTGCTTGCAGTGGCCGCAGACCGGATCGTCTTGCAGGCGCGCGCGAAGGATCCGGTTCCGCTTGCCGCACGCCGCGCAAGAGGTGACGACGCCGTCGTTTCCGTCCATGCGCCAAGCTTGGATCGTCCGCGGCGCCGGCGCGACGCCGCTCCTTCCGTCTGACATGCTTCGACCCTCATGAACAATCCCCCCGTGCTCCGCGTCCTGCTTCGTGGTCTGGCCGTCGCCGCCGTATCGGTCGCGGCGACGGGGGCCATCGCTCACGCGGCGGGGGGCGAACCGGTGGTGCCGGCGGCGCTCCGCGCGCCGGCGGGCGCCACCCCGGTGGCGCGCTTTCACGCCACCGGCGCGCAGGTGTACGAATGCGCGGCGGCGGCAGGGCGCTACGCCTGGACGCTCAAGCGCCCCGACGCGACGCTGGTCGACGCGGCCGGCGCGCCGGTGGGGACGCACACCGCCGGTCCGACCTGGACGATGACCAAGGACGGCAGCTCGGTGAAGGCGGAAAAGCTGGCCCAGGCAGACGCGCCCGTCGCCGGCGCGGTCCCCTGGCTGCTGCTGCGGGCCACCAGCACCGCCGGACACGGGTCGTTCAGCCAGGTCACGTACGTCCAGCGGATCGGAACCCAGGGCGGCCAGGCGCCGGCCGCCGGTTGCGACGCCCAAGCCGCCGGGAAAGAGACGCGCGCCAGCTACAGCGCCGACTACGTCTTCTATACGGGCGGCGCGACCAAGCCGGCTGCCAGCGCTCCCGACCGGAAGAAACCCTGAACCGCTGACAACCCTTGCGAGGTGTCCTTGAACCTCGCGTTCCTGGCTCTTGAGCCCCCGCGCAGACGCATTAGTCTTTCTGGCGGCTGACCCCCGCTAGGAGGCCGATGATGACGCGCTCCGCTTTGGTTCTCTCGTTTGCTTTGGCGCTGGCCCTGCCCGCCCTGGACGTCGGCTGCTCCAGCAGCGACAACGGCGGCCCGACCGGCGCCGGCGGCTCGGCGACCGGCGGCACGACCAGCACGGGCGGCACGACCGCCACGGGCGGGTCGCCGGCCACCGGCGGCACGACGGCCACCGGCGGCTCCTCGAGCGGCGGCAGCGGCACCGGCGGCGCCACCGGTCTGGGGGGCGTGACCGGGACGGCCGGAACCGGAGGCAGCACGGGCGCGGCTGGCCACGGCGGCGCCGGTGGAGCGGCGGGCGGCAACGGCGGCGGGGCGGCTCAGGGCGGCCGTGGCGGCACGGCCGGGGCCGGGGGCCGCGGTGGCAACGCGGGGAGCAGCGGCGGGGGCGGCGCGACCGCCACGCTGATGCTCACCAGCACCGCGTTCACCGAGGGGATGATGATCCCCACGGCGCAGACCTGCACCGGCAACTCGAACATGTCGCCGCCGCTGACCTGGACGGCCGGCCCGTCCGCCACCATGAGCTACGGCCTGGTCCTGCACGACATGACCAACGACGCCGTTCACTGGGTGATCTGGGACATCCCCGCCACCACCACGTCGTTGCCCGGCAATCTGCCCACCACGCAGAAGCTGACCACCCCGGTCATGGCCCAGCAGCACAACACCTTCGGAAGCGACGGGTATTACGGCCCATGCCCATCGGGCTCGACCCATACCTACGTGTTCGAGGTCTACGCGCTGGACGTCGCCACGCTCCCGTCGGTCACCGCGACGTCGCAGACCAAGACCATCCGCACGACGATGATGTCGCACGCGCTGGCCATGGGGACGCTGTCCGGCACGTCGAACGCCAGCCGCTGATTCGCGTTCGGCGTGGGGTGAACCTCGCCGCCAGCGGCCATAATCAGGCGGCGGGGGGGGACGAAATGGCCGACCAACAGCCAGAGCTGGTGCGCGATCTCTCACGGCCGGCCGCCTACGGGGGCCGCGTTCGACAGGTCGACTTCCGGGCCACGCATGCCTCGTGGGTCTTCCTGACCGAAACCGAGGTGTTCAAGGTCAAGCGGCCGGTGGATCTGGGCTTCCTCGACTACCGGACCCTCGAGGATCGGCGGCGCGCCTGCCTGGCGGAGGTCCGTCTCAACCGGCGCCTGGCCCCCGACGTCTACCTGGGGGTCGTGCCCGTCCACCGCGACGACGGCGGTCACACGCTGGCGGG
>Ga0134125_10007092_pt1 | contig 12664 bp, 9 predicted proteins | sample KB31751_FD_96464 | JGI IMG/M metagenome (GOLD analysis project Ga0134125, IMG submission 96464) | Terrestrial soil microbial communities with excess Nitrogen fertilizer from Kellogg Biological Station, Michigan, USA - KB3-175-1 | ecosystem: Environmental > Terrestrial > Soil > Unclassified ... | reverse complement strand
CGGAGCCGCCGTTGCCGCCGAAGCCGCCGGCGTTGTCGGGCGTCGAGTGAGCGGCGCAGCCGGCGAGCGCCACCAGCGACGACAAGGCGAGGGCCCGCGCGATTCGCATGCGCCGCATCATCGCAAGAAGGACGCCACGCGGCGAGCGGCGTCGGGTCGCGGCGGGAGCGGGGCGCGGCCGGGGCGGACGGCTCCACGTGTAAACCGGGAGGTGACACGTCGACGGCGCGCGCGGCGATGCATATACTGCCGCGCCATGCGCTGGTACACGGGCGATCCGACGTACGACACGCTGCTCGGATGCGCGCTCGCTTTTGCCGTCTTCGTGTTCGCGATCTCGTGGGTCTTGCCGTCGCCGTACGGACGGTTCGCGTCGACGCGCTTCGGGATCAGCCTCGGGCCGCGGCTCGGCTGGTTCCTGATGGAGCTGCCGGCGACGCTGAGCTTCCTCTTCTTCTACGTGCGCGGACCGCATCGCGGCGACGTGGTGCCGCTCGTGTTCCTCGCCATGTGGCTCCTGCACTACGCCAATCGCGGCTTTCTGTTTCCGCTGCGCATGCGGGTCGCGCGCGGCGAAACCGGCAGCTTCAGCATCATGGTCATCACCGTCGGCTGGATGGTGACGAGCTTGCACGGCTATTTCCACGCCACGTTCTTCACGCGGCTCGGGACGCACTACACGATCGATTGGCTGCGCGATCCGCGCTTCGTGTGCGGGTTCCTCATCTACTACACGTGCTACGCGCTCAACCTGCACTCGGACGCGATCATCCGGCGGCTGCGCACGCGCGAGGAGATCGAGGCGGGCATCAAGAGCTATCGCATCCCCGAGGGCGGGCTGTTCCGCTGGGTCACGAGCCCGAGCTACACGACGGAGCTGGGCGCGTGGGCGGGCTTCGCGCTGTGCACGTGGTCGCTGGCGGGCGCCTTCATCTTGCTCATCAGCCTCGGCAACCTGGTGCCGCGGGCGTTCGCGACGCAGCGCTGGTATCGCGCGCGCTTCCCGGAGTATCCGCGCGAGCGGAAGGTGCTGATCCCGTATCTGTTGTAACTAGGCGGTGAAGAAGCGGGCGCGGCGGATCTGGCGCGCGTCGGGCGCGAACTCGAGCAGCGCGAGCCCTTCGGAGGGCGCGGGGCCGTCGACGCGGAAGCGGAACGAGGTGGTCCAGCCGGCGGTGACGGGTGCGTCGATCGCCAGCCGACTGCCCGACGGCAGCGCGTCGAGGAGGGCGGGCGGCGGAAGCGGCGTGGCGCCGAGCTCGACGGTGGCCTCGCCGGCGACGAAGAGCGCGGCCAGCGCGGCGGCGTCGCGGGTCTCGATCGCGCGCGCGAGCGCGGTGGCGGCGGTGAGGCCGCGCGCGCCGATGCCGTTCCACAGCGACGCGAGATAGCCACCCACCCACGACAGGCCCATGAGCCGGAGCATGCGCGCGAACAGGCGCGTCATGGGCAGCCAGGCGCGCGGGCCGAGCTTGAGCGCGCCGAGCGAGAGACGGCCGAGCTGCCAGTGCGCGGCCATGCGGCGGACGTGCAGGCCGCCGGCGCCGTCGTCGAGCTGGTAGAGCAGGTAGGCCGGCACCTCGATGGTGACGTGCGGGTTGATGCGCGTGTGGATGACGGCGTCGCGGAAGACGTCGCGGCCGATGAAATGATCGCGGCGCACCTCGAAGCGGATGTCGTGCGGCGCAATGAAGGTGTCCCAGAAGCGGCCGAGCGCGCCGGTCGACTTGCGCGCCGGCGGCGAGCCCACGGGATCCTCGACGAGCGCGTCGTCGCCGAAGAGGGCGAGCCAGCTTTCGCGATCGTGGGCCGCGACGCGCTCGGGAGAGCGCGCGACCACCGCCAACAGCTCTTGCCGCGTGGCTGACATGGTTTGCGAGGAGAAGGTACTGGAGCCGATGCCCGGATTTGAACCGGGGACCTACGGTTTACGAAACCGTTGCTCTACCCCTGAGCTACATCGGCAAATGATCAATGAATGCGAGGCGAAGGTATGCCGCGTGGCCGGGTACCAAGTCAAGTACGATTCGCCCCTTCGACCTCCCCGCTGATCGGCCAGCGACGACAACTCGACTGGTCAATTCGTTCAGCCAGTTCGTCCGCCCCAATCAGCGGCGCGCCGGCGGCCGACGGGAATCGGCAGCGAATTCGTTTGTGCGCGCCGTGGCACTACGCCTGCACAGGCGGCGACGGAGGACCTGTCGCATGAAGAAGAGCCCGCTCTTTGCGTTCGCCATCGTGGCCGTCTCGGCGGCCTCGCTTGGCGGTTGCGGCGGACGGTCGCCGGACGTCTCCGGCGTCGCGGCGGCGCTCCGCTATTGCCCCGACCCCGACGACTGCGCGCCACCAGACCCACCGCCGGATCCGGGCCCGCGGCCGCCGCGCCCGCCGGCCACCTGTCAGGATCAAGTCACCGGCTCGGTGCTGTCGTCGGCGTCCGGCGCGGTGCCACAGTCCAGCGCGGTCACGCTCTATTGGTCGATCCAGCTACCAAGCGGCTGCACCGACGCGGGGAACCTGACGCTCGACGGCATTCCCGTCACCGGAATCAGCAGCAGCATGGTCGTGCACCCGATCGCCAACCACACGTACGTGCTCGCGACAGGCTCGCGGGCCATCGCCAGCGTCGCCGTCTCGGTCGTGTTGTCGCAGCTGCAGATCCACATCACCGCGGACACCGTCGAACAGCGGGAGCTCTTCAAGCAGGCCGCGGAGACGCCGGGCAAGACGGTGCTCCTGAAGTGGGATCTCGAGCTCGACCTTTCCGCGTACGCCAACAACCCGATCGACGTCGCGGCGGGCGTCACCATCGCCAGCGAAGCGCCGTCGCAGACCGGCACCGCTTCTTTCGTCGGCGTCGGTTTGCCGCAGCCGTACACCATCGCGCGCGATTCGCGCCACCTCGGGCCGAAGGTCTTCACCACCGTTCGGCCGCCGGAGTTCTTGTTCCTGCTCGACGGCGACAACATCACGTTGCGCGGCTTTCGCATCTACGGCGCGGATGTCGAGCTCACCGACGCGCAGACCCTGGGCATCGTCATCAACTCGAAGGTCGGTATCGAGCTCGACCGCATGGAGATCGCGGGCTGGGGAACCGCCGCCGTCTACATCAAGGACCCCGACGCGCGGATCCAGAGCTTCGACGACGTTTGGATTCATGACTGCTTCATCCACCACAACCAACAGGCCCATGGCGGCGACGGCTACGGAGTGGAGACCACCGACGGCGCGCGCGCGTTCATCGAGCACAACGTCTTCGATTTCAACCGCCACGCCATCATGTCGGGAGGCGTGCCGTTCACCGGCTATTTCGCGTACGAGAATCTCGTGCTGCGCGGCGGCGGCTTCCACGAGTGGGACACCCTTCCCATCACCTGGCAGACCCAGATCTTCGACGTCCACGGCACCGACAACTGCTTGGGCCAATCCTTGAATTGTGGGCAAGGGGGCGAGCTCTTCCTCATCACCGGCAACAGCTTCCAGTACGTCGCCGGTAACGCGTTCAAGCTGCGCGGCACTCCCTCGGACTCCGCCCAGGTGTTCGACAACGTGTTCACCCACGACGACTACTGCGATGCGATCGCCTCGACGGTGCCCACGGGCGACCCTCTGGTGGACGTTTGCAATGGCATTACCGCGCCAGTGCCGGGGCGCGACATCTTGCCGGTCGGCAACAACAGGCTCGGGCACGACTCGTTCGCCCGCTACGGCGTCTGCGACTTCGACGGCGATGGCTACGACGATCTGTTCCTACCCACCGGGCGCACGTGGTGGTTCTCGAGCGGCGGCAAGTTCCAATGGACGTACCTCAACAGCCAGACGGACGACCTCGGCACGCTCGGACTCGGCGACTTCAACCACGACGGCAAGTGCGACGTGTTGCGCGTGAACGCCGCCCAACATACGTGGGAGATTTCGAGCGGCGGCACGTCGGGCTGGACGACGCTGCCCGGCACGCACACGTCGGACTTCAGTCAGCTTCGCTTCTACGACTTCAACGGCGACGGATATCCCGACGTCTTCGAGCGCGGACCGAACGGCGAGTGGACCGCGTACTATTCGCCGGACATGACGCCGCATCCGATGGGCGGCTCCGGGTTCGATATCAGCAAGCTCTATTTCGGCGACTTCGACGGCGACCACGTCACCGATATCCTCTCGGTGTCCGGCGGACACTGGGCCTGGTCGCGCAGCGGCACCCAGCCGTGGGCGACTCGCAACGCCGCCTTCGACGAGGACGATCTGGACGGTGACGTCGTCATCGGCAACTTCGACGGCATTCCCGGCGACGACGTCATGTACGTGGCGCAGACGCCGCCGCAGGTCGGCGCGTTCCCCGTCTACACCGGCGCGCGCTTCAGCATCAGCTCCGGCGCCGCCGGCCCCTGGACGACGCTCGCAGAGATCGCGTACCCGCAAGAGGTGGTCCTCAACAGCGTCGCGTATCACTCGCAGGTCTTCTTTACCGGCCAGTTCGTGCTCGGGGGCCGCGACAGCATCCTCGCGCTCGACGTCGGCAAGGACCTGCTGCAGCCCAACACCAGTCCCGTCGCCGCGCGCACCATGTCCCAGTTCACCGTGGGTCAAGCCGGCTTCTTCCCTTACGGGCTCTATCCGTTCTAGAGGCCGCGCGCCGTCGTCAGCGGCCGATGCGTGCGCTCGCCTGCGCGAGCGCCGGCGCGGGGACCGAGCGGCGCGCGAGCCGTTGTAGTGGGGTTTCGAAGAAGCGGCTCGATAGGGTCGAGACCGCTATCGTCGACGCGAGCGCTCCGAGGTAGAGCCACAGTTGCAGCGCTACGCCGCCCAGTCGCAGCGCCGCCGCGGCGGCGATCAGCGCCTGAATGAGGAGCGGGTGATACATGTACAGGCCGTAGGAGATGCGTCCGAGGTAGCGCGCCGGCCGCGATTCGAGGAAGCTGCGCTCGACGGAAGAGCGCGCGACGTTGAGCAGCACGTAGGCGTAGAAGAGCGCGCGCACCCAGTTGAAGAGGGGCGTTTCGGCCGGGGCGAGCAGCACCGCCATCGTCGCCGGCAACACGAGCCACTGCGCGCGCGCCGGCAAGATGAGACGATCGACGAAGGCGGCGCGTTGGTGCAGGAGCGTGCCGGCAGTAGCGCCGGCGAGCAGGAACATGTACGGGCACGCGCGCAGGTAGGCGCGCAAGAACTCGTTCCGCACCAGCGCGGGCGCCAGGAGCAGCGCCACGCACGAGAGCGCGATGAGCCAGAGCAGCTTGGTCTTGTCGCGCACGGCGATCACCACCCACGGCCACAGGAAGTAGAACTGCTCTTCCCAACCGATGGACCACAGATGCGACGCGCCGACGACGCGTGGGTAGGCCATGAGCGCAACGTTCGGCAGGAGCGCGAGGTAGAGCGGCAGCGTGTGGCGCGCGTAGACGACCGTCCCCGCCGCCGTCGGCGCGATGAACGGCAAGAGCCCGAAGCCGATCGCAGTCACGAGGTAGTAGAGCGGCAAGATGCGCAGCGCGCGGCGAACGAGGAAACCGCGCATCGAGATGCGGCCGGCGCGCGCGTGCTCGTCGAGCAGCAGGTAGGTAATGAGGAAGCCGCTGAGCGTGAAGAAGAGGCGCACCGCCTCGCCGCCGACGACGCCTACCGATGGGTTGCTCCAGCGCGAGGGAAGGCCGGCGAGATCCTTGAGTTGCTCGACATGGTGACCGATGACGGCGAACGCGGCGACGAAACGGAGGCCGTCCAAGCCGCGAAGTCGCACCGGCTTCAACGTAGCACTCGCGGCGCCCGGTAGACGGCGACGCGAACGGGCGCATCGGCGCCGGCGCGGACGAGGTACTCGCGGACCGGGGCGAAGCCGAGGGCCTGCGCCGTGCGCGTCGAGAAGTCGCCACCGCTGCCGTCGGCGAAGCCGGCGGTGAAGTCGACGCGCCCCTCGCTGGTGAGGCGCGCGAGGGCGGCGCGGTATGCGGCGTCGCGATGGTCGAAGCCGTAGGGACTCATGAACGCGTGCGTGTGATTGTAGAGCTGGAGCGCGATCGACAGGCCGCCGGCGAAGCGCTGGCCGTCGCCGTAATGGGCGAGATCGCGCATCGCGTCGCGATAGGTGAACGTCGGCGCGGCCCAGGTGACGCCGGCACCGGCGATCGCCGGTGGGACCAGCGCCGCGGCGACGGCGACGCCGGCGAGGAGCCCGGCGCGCCGCCAGAGACGGAACGCGGCGACGGCAGCGGCGGCGGTGAGCAGCGCGGCGGCGAGCGCGAGCGGGAGGAGCGCGCGCGGGCCACGCCAGTCGAGCACGATCGACTGCGACACGCGGCCGCGCAGCCAGGAGGCGACGACGGCGAGCGTGGCGACGATGACGAATCCGAGGTAGGCGCGCCGCGCAACCGCGGCGTGCGCGAGGCGCTCGGCGAAGGCGGCGAAGTGGTCGGCGCCGTCGACGATGACGAGGAGCGCGAGTGGCACGACGATCACCAGCTTGCGCTCGGGATAATCATTGAGGAACGCTGTCTGGGCGACGAACGCGAGCGCGACGCAGGCCACGAGCAGCGAGAAGCGCGAACGTCGCTGCCAGGCGGCGAGCAGATGCGCGGGCAGGGTGAAGAGGAGCGCGAGCAGGAGCGCTGGCGACGTCTTGAAGCTGTTGGCGAGCGCGATGCGCGCGACGTTGAACGCCATCATGACGGCGGCATGCGGCGCATGGCCCGGGACCGAGCGCTCGCTGAGCGTCGGCGCTGCCGCGGCGAGCTCCGCACGCAGCGAGGTTCCCACGATGAGCGCGTCGAGTAGCACGTAGAGGCCGACGGCCAGCGCCGCGCCGGCGGCGAACAGCCCGGCGCGCGCGGCGGCGCCGCGGACATCGCGATCGAGCAGCCGATCGCCGACCACCGCGAGCGCGACCCCGAGCGCGACGAAGGCGTTGGTCGGATAGGACAAGAGGACGAAGAGGACCGTCGCCGTCGCCAGCAGCAGCGTGGCCGCCAGGCTGCGAGCGGCGCGCTCGGCCAAAAGAGCGCCGAGCGCCAGCGTCGCCGTCAGCGCGAAGATGCGCTCGATCGTCGGCTCGACGATGCGGCTCGCCAGCAAGAAGCCGGCGTCGACGGTCAGGTAGGCGAGCGCGAGCACGACCCAGCCGCGCCGCCGCGGATGGTGGCGCACGAGGAGCCAGGCGAAGAGCGCCATCGTCCCCAGCGCGAAGAGCACCGAGCTGCCGCGAAACGCGGCGTAGCTACCGCCGAAGATCGCGAGCAGCAGCCAGACGAGGCCGTTCTGCAGCCAATTGCAGAACTGGTGGCCGTTGGAGAGCGCATCTTCGCCGAGCAGGCGCGCGACCTCGGCGTGGCCGTCGCGATGAGCGAAGGCGACGTTGCTGTAGAAGAGCTCGTCGAAGGCGTCGTAGTGGCCGATGCGCCAGTCGGGCACGTCGGCGTCGATGGCGTAGAAGCGACTCGCGGCGAACAGGACGAACAGCGCGACGAGGGCGAGGCGAAACCGACCGTTCATGCGTCGCTATCCACGCGGCAAGAATTCGCGGACGGACGCGATGACACGCTCCTGATCGGCCTCGCCGAGCTCGCCGTAGAAGGGCAGCCGCAGCAGTCGATCGCTCACGTCCTCGGTGACCGGGCACTGTCCGGCACGTCCGCCGAAGCGGAGGCCCATTTCCGACAGGTGGAGCGGTAGATAGTGGAACACGGCCATGATGCCGCGCGCCTTCAAGTGCGCGATCAGCGCCGTGCGCGAGGCCAGCGACGGCAGTACGAGGTAGAACATGTGGAACGCCTGCTCGCAGTGCGCGGGAATCGTGGGCAGGGCCACGCCGTGCTCGGCGGCCCACGAGCCGAGGCCGCGGGCGTAGCGTTCCCAGATGCGGGCGCGGCGAGCCTGGATGTCGCGCCAGCGCTCGAGCTGCGCGCACAGGAACGCCGCCTGCAAATCGGACATCAAGAAGCTCGAGCCGATGTCGACCCAGGTGTACTTGTCGACCTGGCCGCGGAAGAAGCGGCTGCGGTTGGTCCCTTTTTCGCGGAGGATCTCGGCGCGCTCGACGAACGCCGGATCGTTGACGAGCAGCGCGCCGCCCTCGCCGCAGGTGACGTTCTTGGTCTCGTGGAACGACTGCGTGGCGAGGGCGCCGAAGGTGCCGAGCCAGCGGCCGCGCCAACGGCCGTAGAGCCCGTGCGCGTTGTCCTCGATGACGGGCAGGCCGTGGCGGCGCGCGATGTCGAGGATGGCGTCCATCTCGCAGCCGACGCCGGCGTAGTGCACGACGACGATCGCGCGCGTGCGCGGCGTGATCAAGGGCGGCAGCAGCGCCGGGTCGAGGTTGAGCGTGTCGCGCTGGACGTCGGCGAAGACGGGGCGGGCGCCGCGCAGCGCGAACGCGTTCGCCGTCGAGACGAAGGTGAACGACGGGAGGATGACCTCGTCGCCGGGGCGCAGATCGAGGAGCAGCGCGGTCATCTCGAGCGCGTCGGTGCACGAGGTGGTGAGCAGCGCCTTGCCGGCGCCGGGCGTCTCTTCGAGCAGCGCGTGGCAGCGGCGCGAGAAGGGGCCGTCACCCGAGAGGTGGCCGGAGCGCATCGCCTCGGCGACGTATCGCTCTTCGTCACCGACGAGACCGGGGCGGTTGAAGGGGATCACCTTACCACCATCGGTGATACCACAATCCGAGCGCGGCGCTGGTGAAACCGCGGCGCTGATAGAGCCGCTGCGCGTCGAGGTTGCGGCCCTGGGTCACGACGGTCATGGCGTCGAGGCCGGCATCGCGGTAGGCGGCGCAGAGCGAGGTCACCAGGGCACTGGCGGCGCCCGCGCCGCGCGCCTCGGCGGCGACGGCGAGGAGGCCGATCTGTCCGGCGTCGCCGCGCCGGTGGCCGGTGATGTAGCCGAGCGGCGTCTCGGCGTCGGCCCGCGTGAGGACGAGCGTGTCGTCGGCCCAGCCTTCGATGCTGTTGCGAATCCAGACACGATAGAGGCGCGAGGCTGCGTCGCTGCCAAAGCGCGGGTCGGCGTAGAAGCGGCTGTCACCGTGGCTGACGGCGGCGAGCGCCTCCAGCGCGGCGAGGTCGTCGCCGCGCGCCGGACGGACGCGCCACGGCGACGCCGTCGGCGGCGCGAGGTCGCGGATCGAGCGGCGCAGGGTCAGCCGTACGTCGACGAGCCGAAAGCCGTGGCGCTCGGCGGTGTCGATGGTGGCCGGCTCGGGATCGGCGAGAAAGTAGAGACAGTCGACGCGCTCGCGTTCGCACCAGGCGAGGATGTCCGCCGCGGCGGCATCGTCGAGCGTGCCGCCTTCGACCTCGGCGATACGCCGGCCGAAGAAGGCGCTGTCCCACTCACGCAGGCGGGAGCGCATCGGGACCCCTGGCTTGGCGGCGGATGGCGTAGGACGGCTTGTCCATCAAGCGAAAGTGCGCGCGTGCGAGGTACTCGCCGATGATGCCGAGCGCGAAGAGCTGGGCGCCGGAGAAGATGGCGACGATCGATGCGAGGAACGGGAAGCCGGGGACGCTGCCGCCGTGGATGAAGTAGCGGCCGACGACGTAGGCGAGCACGCCGAGGCCGAGCAGCGTGAAGGCGAAGCCGATCAGGCTCGCGAGCTGTAGCGGCAGCGTGCTGAAGCCGGTTACCATGTTGAGCGTGTGCGTGATGAGCTTGCGCAGCGTGTAGGCCGATTGTCCCACGCGGCGCGGGTGGTGCTCGACGGTGACGGCGGCGAAGCGCGTCGTTGCCCAGGTGAGGAGCACGTCGATCGACACGAATGCGCCGCCGAAGTCGGCGAAGGCGGCGCGGAGCTCGGTGCGGAAGATGCGAAAGGCGCTGATGCGACGCGCGATGTCCGCGCCCATCGCGTGCTGGAGCACGAGCTTCGTCGCTTGCGACGCCAGATCGCGGAACAGGCCGTGCTGCTCTTCGGCGGGCACGCCGTAGACGACGTCGGCGCCTTCGGCGAGGCGCGCCAGGAGCGGCGGCAGCTGCGACGGCGGATGCTGCAGATCGTCGTCCATGGTGACGACGAGCTCGTGCTGCGCCAGGCGGATACCGGCGAGGAGCGCGTTGTGCTGGCCGTAGTTGCGCATGAGGTCGACGCCGCGCACCGTCGGATACTCGCGGGCGAGCGTGCCGATCACCGACCAGCTGCCGTCGCGGCTGCCGTCGTTGACGAGGATGATCTCCCACGCGCTGGCGAGGCGCGGCAGCTCGCGGGCGAGCCCGGCGACCAGATCGGCGAGTGTGCCTTCGCTGTTGTACACGGGGACGACGACCGACACCGACGGCAGCGCGCTCACGCGCCATCGTCGTATCACACTTTGCCGCCTGGTTGATGCGCTTCGGAATCGCGAGGTTGGACGGCGGAGGGCGGGGCCGGCGGCGGCTGCTATACTGACCCATTCGTATGCCGAGGAAGCCCGTCAAAAAGGCCGGGGATCCGCTCATCGGCGCGCTGGTGGAGCGCCGTTGGCAGATCCTCGATCATCTCGGCGCCGGCGGGATGGGCGTGGTCTATCGCGCGGAGCGCGCGGGGCTGGGCAAGCAGGTCGCGGTGAAGTTCCTGCACCAGTCGGTCGCGGAGTCGAAAGCGGCGGTGGCGCGGTTCGAGCGCGAGGCCAAGGCGATCAGCCGGCTGCATCACATGCACTGCGTGTCGATCCTCGACTTCGGCGTGTGGCGCAAGCAGCCCTACATCGTCATGGAGTTCGTGCAGGGACGGCAGCTCACCGAGGTCGACATGGCGGCGGTGACGCCCAAGCGCGCCGTCGCGTTCATGCGCCAGATCCTGCTCGGGCTCGCGCACGCGCACTCGCGCGGCGTCATCCATCGCGATCTCAAGCTCAGCAACGTGATGCTCGTCGAGATGACCGGCACCGAGGACCTCGTGAAGATCCTCGACTTCGGGCTGGCGCGCATCAGCGGCGTCGACGAGGAGCTCTCGCTCACCGACGGGATGGTGGCGGGAACGCCGAGCTACATGTCGCCGGAGCAGGCGCTCGGCAAGAAGACCGATCTGCGCACCGACATCTACTCGGCGGGCGTGATGCTCTACGTGCTGGCGACGGGCAAACGGCCCTTCGTCGCCGAGGGGCCGACGCAGCTGTTGCAGATGCAGATTCACGACGCGCCGACACCGCCGCGCAAGATGGCGCCGCAGAAGCGCATCAGCGACGGGCTCGAGCGCGTGATCCTGCGCGCGATGGAGAAGCGGCCCCAGGATCGCTTCCAGAGCGTGGCCGAATTCGTGGCGGCGATCGATGACACGCCCGAGGGGCAGGAGACGCTCACGCCGACGGTGATGCGTGAGCGGCGGCCGCGGCGGTGGCGGTGGCGGCTCATGGGGATCGCCGCGGCGCTGTGCGTGGCGTTGGGAGCGGCCGGTGCGTTGTGGGCGCGCGCCTATTTCATCGAGATGCGGGCGAAGGCGGTGGGGGCGTATCAGCGCTGGTCGGGGTCGGAGCCGGCGGTGCCGTCGGGCGGGGAGCTGCCGGATCCGCCGAAGACGGCGGCGACGGCTGCCAAGCCCGTGGTGCAGGCGGCGGCGCCGAAGCTGCAACCGACGCCGCAACCGACTCCGCCTCCGACGGCGGAGAGCGCGGCGCCGCAGCCGGAAGCGACGCCGCCGAAGGTCGAACAAGCGGCCGCGCCGGCCGCGGAGAACCCGGCGGCGCCGAAGCCCGAGGAGCCGGCGGCGGCGAAACCAGAGGAGCCGGCGGCGCCGAAGGTCGAAGACAAGTCGCCGCCGAAGGTCGAAGACAAGTCGCCGCCGAAGGTCGAAGAGAAGGCGCCGAAACGGGAGCCGCCGCCGTCGAAGGACGCGCGCGAGTGGCGCCAGCGGATCGACGGCCTCCTCGCCGACGGCAAGGTCAACCCGGCGAAGAACGAGCTGCGCGATCGTGTCGCCGTCGACAAGAACGACGCCTGGTCGCACCTCCGGCTCGGCGACGTCTACGCCGACGGGTTTCACTACCGCCGCGACGCCTTTCGCGAGTGGACGAGCGCGCTCGCTCTCAGCCCGGCGCTGGCCAGCGACGGCGCCTTCCGCAAGAGCGTCTGCGAGACCGTCGACGGCAGCGATCCCGCGCCCGCCGCCGAGTTCCTGCGCGCGCACTTCGACGCCGACGAGACTGCCTCGCTGCTCGTCGCGTGCGTGCGCGCCGCGACCGATCCGGCGCGCGTGGAGAACGCCGCGCGGCTCATCGAAACCGTCGCCGGCGCCGATCGGCCCGAGCTCGGCATGGCGGCCCTGCGCATGCTCGACGTCGGCAAGAGCTGCGCCCAGAAGAAGACGGCGGTGGCGACGATCCGGCGCCTTCATTATCTACGCGCGCGCGGCGCGCTCGTGAAGCTCGACCGGCAGCGCCTGGCGCACCAGAGCCATCCGCCGCCCGCGCTCGCCTGCTTCGGCACCAGCATCGCCGACGCCATCGAGCAGCTGAAGTAGCTTCGCCGTACGGAGCGCGCTAGGGGCGGCCGCGTAGCGGCAGGCGGCCGCGGGCCCACGTCAGCGCTTCGGCCAGCGTGGCAACGACGGTGTACTCCATCGGCGGGCGCTGGATCAAAAAGACCGACGAAAGCACGAAGCGGAACACCGGCGATGGAATCACGAAGGCGGAGCCGAGGCCGCGCACGGCCAGCGCGTCGCGGTGCTGGCGCATCCACTCGCCGACGCGTTTGCGCTGCTCGCTCG
>Ga0134125_10007091_pt1 | contig 12666 bp, 6 predicted proteins | sample KB31751_FD_96464 | JGI IMG/M metagenome (GOLD analysis project Ga0134125, IMG submission 96464) | Terrestrial soil microbial communities with excess Nitrogen fertilizer from Kellogg Biological Station, Michigan, USA - KB3-175-1 | ecosystem: Environmental > Terrestrial > Soil > Unclassified ... | reverse complement strand
GAGCTACTCTTATCAAAAGAGAAACAGACGATCAATTCCATTAGCCTTTATTTATTATGCCAGTTTCACGACTAGAATACCTATTTGAATGTTATTTAAATCAAAATTGCTCTGAGAATGAGGAAGCTGAATTGATGAGCTTACTAGCTGATCCTGAAAATAAAATACAATTTCAAAAGCTGATAGATGAAGTAATTGAAAAGACGGGAGCAGAAGCACAAATGCCGGACCATGTGGCAGCTTCTATCTTTAAAAATATTATCAATTCTAATGTTGAAATTAGAAGTACTGTAAAAAATAAAAATGTATTTGATATGAGATGGTTCAAGGTCGCTGCTGCTGCCTGTATCATTTTATTTATTTCTTCATTTGCTTATTGGCTTTTCCATGATCCGGCAAATAATAAACGAATAGCCAGTACCATTATTCCAACGACCAAGTACGAGCCAATAAAACCGGGTGGTAGTCATGCCGTTTTGACAATGGCAGATGGAAGTAAAATTGTACTCGATAGTGCACAAAACGGCAATATAGTTAGCGGCAATGGTCAGATAAAAAAGCAAGGAGCCTTATTGGTATATGATGGATCAAAACCTTTGAAAGAAGGAAGTGTTGTAAGTTATAATACACTTTCAACCCCAAGAGGTGGTCAATATCAGTTGGTGCTACCAGATGGAAGCAAGGTCTGGCTCAACGCTTCATCCTCCATCCATTTTCCAACAGCTTTTGTAGGAAATCAGCGCAATGTTGAATTAACCGGGGAGGCTTATTTTGAGATCGCGAAAAACAAGGAAAAACCATTTCATGTAAATGTAAATGGAATGCAGGTGGAAGTATTAGGAACGCATTTTAATGTTAACGCGTATGGTGATGAAGGCGCTATCAAAACAAGTTTGCTGGAGGGTAGTGTCAAAATTAAAAAGGGCAACATGTCGGGTTTGCTTAAACCTGGTCAACAGGGCGTGCTAAAGAAGAACAGCAATGATCTTGAAATAAAAAGCGCAGATATGGACGAAGTAATTGCCTGGAAGAATGGTTTATTTCAATTTGATGGAGCGGATATCAAAACGATTATGCGCGAGATCGGCCGTTGGTATGATGTAGAAATAGAATATAAAGGAATAGTGCCGGACAGGAGGTTTGAAGGGAAAATAAGCAGGGATGCTCAATTATCAGATGTGCTGAAGATTTTAGAGTTAAGCAATGTAAAATTTGCGGTAGAAGGGAAAAAAATAGTAGTCCAATAAATTTTTAGATTATGATTCAAATAAACATTTTAAGCGGGTAAGTTTTAGGTAAAAAAAACCAGCAATGTTTGCGGCATCGCTGGCGGAAAGGCTAAAAACTGTGTTCAAACAAATTATTAACCAAAATCAAATCAAAACTATGATTTTATCTGTATGGTGCCAAAACAAAAATGGTACTAAATCATTAAGGGCCAAAACATGGATGATCATGAAACTAACAATCGTCTTACTATTGTTTTTCACTTTCCAGGTAAGTGCTAAGACTGAAGCCCAGAAGGTAACTATTGTAAGAAATCATATTTCTTTAACCGAAGTATTTAAACTTATAGAACAACAAACCGGTATTCATTTCTTTTATGATAAAGATCTGATAAAAGGCACTTACCCGATTGACATTGGCATTAAGGATGCGAGCCTGGATGAAGCGCTGTCAGTATGTTTAAAAGGTCAGAGTTTGACTTATTCGGTTGTGAAAAATACAGTGGTGATAAGGCCGGAAACCAAAACAACTTTAATTCAGGTTCAGCCCACATTCGGACCAAAGAATTTGTTGGAACAGCCCCCTATTGAGATTCACGGGCGGGTAGTGAATCAACAGGGGGATCCTTTGCAAGACGCCAGCATAACAATTAAGGGTACTAATAAGGGTGTTGTTACAAACAGTAATGGGGATTTTACGATGGATGTTCCAGACAATAAAACGGTAATCGTAATTAGTTTTACCGGTTATAAATCACAGGAAATCCGAATTGCCAACAGGTCTACAATAAATATAACTCTGGTAAGAGAGGATAATTCTTTAAATGCAGTCGTTGTTACCGCCTTAGGAATCAAGCAGGAGAAAAAGACGCTTACCTATGCTACTCAAGCTGTAAACCCGGAACAGATAACAAAAGCGCGGGAGTTGAATGTAATAAATTCTTTAGAGGGAAAGGTTGCAGGTTTAAATATCAGTCAGACGGGGAGTGGAGTTGGTGCTCCTTCACGGGTAACTTTACGTGGGAACCGTTCTATCAATGGAGATAGCCAACCTTTATATGTTATTGATGGGGTACCGGTACTTGGAGTACCTGAGTATTTGAACCCGGATGAAATAGCTTCGATTGATGTGTTAAAGGGGTCAAATGCCGCTGCCCTGTATGGGAGTGATGCGCAAAACGGAGCAATTATTATTACTACCAAAAAAGGCAGGGAAGGTGTGATAAAGGTGTCGCTTAATAACACCTATATGGCCAGCCGGCCCGATCTGAGTATCCCGTTTCAAAACGTTTACGGCCAGGGAATCAACGGAACGTATCAGAAGGGTTCAGGCTATTCATGGGGACCGAAAATGGATGGACAAACTGTTGATAATTGGACACTGGATCCTTCCCGGGCAGGCGAGACATATTCTATGACTCCGCAACCGGATAATGTAAAAGATATCTTTCAAACCGGCTATACCGTTTCGAACAATTTACAAGCAAGTCTCGGGGGTAAAAATACACAAGCATTTTTTTCTACCACTTCTACTGAAGGAAGGGGAATTTTAGCCAGTAATAAATTACAGCGCAATAATTTAATGGCACGGGTAACCAGTAGTCTGTCAAAGAAATTTTCACTTGATGTTAAATTAAGTTACACAAGGCAGAAAGTTGATAATCCGCTGAGACAGAGTACAGATAATTTTAATCCAATGCAGCAGATATATGACATTCCGAGAAATATCAGAACCCAGGATGCTAAAAAGTTTGAATTCCCGGATATCAATGGTGTCATGCAACAAGACTTCTGGGCGCCAGGATTTTCATCAACAGCTGAAAACCCCTATTGGGTCTTAAATCGTAATCTTTTCGATGAGCAAATCGGTAGAATAACCGGCATGGCTTCACTTACCTATCACATTCTGGACAAGTTGGACCTGATGGTTCGCAGCTCATATGACAGAGTCGATGAAACTGACGAGCAAAAGGATTATAACGGAACGTTGGTTAGGGCTTTACATGGAAGATACTACGTAACCAAAAGAAATAATTATGAATTTAATAGTGATTTCCTTTTATCATACAATAAAGACCTTTCTAAAAATTGGAATTTAGATTTACATGCAGGAGGCAATGTCAAGAATCAGCTGTTGAATGAATCTTTAAGTTCGAATACGGGAGATGCACTTTCAGTTCCAAACTTCTTCTCCTTATCTAATACCACCCTGCCTGTAACCAGCTACAATCCCGGGTCTCCGATTAATATACAATCATTATATGCTTTTGGAAAACTTAGCTGGAAAGATGCGATCTTTTTGGATTTGACAGGCCGTAATGATTGGAGTTCTACGTTGCCTGCAAGCAGCCGTTCATACTTTTATCCTTCGGCCGGATTATCCGTGATTCTTTCAGATTTGATCCCTTCTTTTCCAAAAGTATTTGATTTTGCAAAGATCAGGGCTTCCTATGCAAAGGTAGGAAGCAGTGCGCCCCCATTCATGCTACAACGTACCGCAACATTTTCTGCAGGAGGATCAAACGGCTTTATTGCTTTAGGTAATACTTTGCCCAACAAAAATCTTAAGCCGGAAGAAACGAAGTCTTTCGAAAGTGGAGTTGATTTACGTTTTCTTAAAGGAAGGTTGGGACTCAATTTTACATACTTTAAGACCAATACAGTAAATCAATTATTTACGATTGCATTACCAGTCGGATCTGGTGCAGCTTCATTCTATACAAATGGAGGTAACATTCAAAATAACGGCGTTGAGGTTGTTTTAAATACTGTACCTGTACAAACAAAGAATTTCAGGTGGACACTTGATGTCAATTTTTCGCATTTAAAGAATACCGTTGTGAGTATTTCTGACGAACGGCCAAAAGTTATCATTGCGTCAAACTTTGCTTCCGATTATGTTATACAACAGGGGCTGCCTTTTGGAGATATTTTTACCATTGGTTTTAAGCGTGACAGTATTGGCAGAGTAATAGTAGGAAGCAATGGTGTGCCAGAAGTGGTAAATAATAAAAATCAGGATATTGGCCATTACACCCCTGATTGGACAGCCGGAATCTCCAGTTCGTTTTCATATAAAAGATTTAATTTATCTTTTGTTATTGATCACAGGCAGGGCGGCATTGTTGAATCTTTCACAAGAGCCTCTCTTGATTTTCTGGGACTATCTAAAGAAACACTCCAGGGAAGAAGTGGCGGGTTGGTTTTTGGACAGAATATCTTCAAGAATTATACAGCGGTTACAGAGGATGGTAAGCCAAATACCATTCCCGTGGATGCCCAAACTCTTTGGAGTACCATTGGAAATATAAGTTTGCCTGTCGGTGAAGTATATGCTCTGGATGCGACTAACACCCGTCTTAGAGAACTTATTATAGGTTATACCTTGCCCCATTCTTTCACAAGCAAGTTACATCTTGCTGATGTGGATGTTTCCCTGGTGGGCAGGAATCTTTTTTTCATTTCCAGAGCTACTCCAGGTCTGGATCCGGACATTCTAACCGGGACAGGCACTTCTTCTGAAGGCTATTCAACCTATCCCCCACCTTCTACCCGCTCATATGGGATCAATGTGAAAATTAATTTCTAAGTAAGTTTAAAAAGATATTATTATGAATACAATTAAAATAAAACAAGGATTAGCTAATGTGTTCTTGTTGATTTTCCTTCTGGCAAGTGCCGGATGTACCAAAAATTTTGATAAGCTTAATACGCCTAAAAATACTTTGACCGGCGGCCAGATTAATTCCGCAACCATAGGGCAGGCCTTCGCCGATGCAGAGTACTGGGGTCTTGTAGGCGACGGTAATGGATGGGAACTGATGCATGAATTGCATGCAAGTCTATATTCCCAGATTTTTGCTACTACATCTTCAGGTTTTAATACTGACCAGTACCAGGAAACCGCCTCTTGGGTTGACGCAGGATGGAATGCCTTTTATTCAGGACCTGCCGTAATGATTAAATTTGTGGAGGATTTTACTGCAGAAAATAATATGTCCGCGGCCAATGCAATCGCAAAAATTTATAGTGTCCCAATGTATGAACGAATGACCGATTTTTTTGGCCCGATTCCTTTTTCTCAATTCGGCAATGGTAAAACCAGTGTACCTTATGATTCCCAGCAGTCTATTTACGAGTCCTTCTTTAAAATCCTTGATTCTGCTGTGTTGGTTCTGAAGCAAAATACCACCATGACTCCCTTTGGGACTAACGACATCATATATCAGGGCAATGTAAATAAGTGGATAACATTTGCCAATTCGCTTAGATTGAGACTGGCAATGCGAATTGTTTATGCCGATCCTGCATTGGCACAACAAGAAGCAGAAAAAGCGGTGGCAGATGGCATCATGATGTCTAACAGCGATAATGCGCTTATCTTAACCACTGCCAATAACCTAAATTATTTGACCCGATGGAGCTATATTGACCCATTTACCATGAGTGCCACCCAGGAGAGCGTATTGGTAGGATTTAATGACCCAAGACTTTTTAGCTTTTGGAGCCAGGGTGGTGACAGGCTTGGCGGCAATATGGGTTATAATGGGGTAAGAAATGGATTACCCAGAGTTTTAAAAACAACCTCTGTAAGAAACGGTACGGCTGGCAATTCATTTGTTTCAAAACAATTTTTGCCTATAGCTGATGGCGGTTCCAATCCTCCTTGTATCGTTATGACCGCTGCGGAGGTTTATTTTCTAAGAGCAGAAGGAGCATTAAGAGGCTGGAATATGGGAGGATCGGCAGAGGATTTTTATAATGCCGGGATCACACAGTCCTTAAAGTATTGGACACCTTCTACAGATCAGGAAATTCAAAATTATATACACAGTACGAATACACCTTCGGCAGTTCCTGACGGAATAGTCGATGCTACTTTTAAAACACCTCCTGAATCCGATATCACCGTTCAATACGAAGGGTCTGCAGGTTTTGAAACACAATTAGAACAAATAATAACTCAAAAATGGTTGGATTCTTATTTAACGCCATGGGAAGCATGGGCAGAACGCAGAAGGACCGGATATCCACGAGGATATGCCATCATTGAATCCTTAGATCCGACTATTCCTGTTACTGCTATCGTAAGAAGAATGGTTTTTGCTCCCAGTGAGTATAGTAACAACCAGGTTGAAACAAATAAGGCAGTTACCTTACTCGGCGGACCCGATATCACCATGACAAGGGTTTGGTGGGATAAAAAACCATTAACTGATTATCCGGATTTAACCGGTTCAATTGTACATTGATTCTATTTTTTATGCCCGCACAATCAATTATAAAAAGTTAATGCTTTCCTGATTATTTGTTGATCTGCTGTGAATATGTATTAGTGAATCCATTGGGATCTCTGTGGACTATTCGCTTTAATGTGCCAATTAAAAATGTTCGCTAAACTATTTTTATTAAACAAGTGAAATGAAAAAACCAATCGTTTTAATATTTATTCTTTTCTTTTTTGAAATAGCAAATTCCTGCTTTGCGCAAGAAGTACAATCGCGCAATACCGGACCTTCTTTACAAACCATGCAAGACTATTATTATAAAGGAAACCTGGTAAAAAATGCTTCTTTTGAACAAGCAACTATAAACGGAAACGATAGTATTATACACAAGTTTAATCTTTTAAACTGGAGTGTTATTGGTAAAAATGTGCAATTAACTGATATTACCCGTAAAGGTAGCAACGACTCTGAAGCATATTCCGGAATTCATGCTATAAAAATTGTGAGATCAAATGACGATGTAAAAGAAATAGACAATGAATCTGAAGGTGTATTAAGCGATTTTATTGAGGTCATTCCTGGTAATTTTGATTTCTATTATGATATCCGGCTGGAAAATATCATCCCGTCACCCTATCCCGAAAGGTATCATTCCAGGATCGACAAAGGAATTGATATTCATTTGCAATTTTACGATAAGGATAAAAAACCGATCAATCCGGGATATTATTTTGAATACGTGAATAAAAAAGTAGATAATAGTTTTAAAGGTTTTGCATTCTCTAATTTTTTCTATATTGATAAATTTGGGTGGGCGAGGGTAAAGGCGAGGACCTGGAACTATCCTTATTCTGAAGGGGATCTGCCGGGAAATTGTAAGTATATAAAAATCTTTGCCGGCTTGAACACTAGTGGCACCATGTGGATTGATAACCTGGATTTCCGACTCTCCAAATGGAATTTTACTCCGATGGAAAGAATGGATTCTTTTTTTAAAAAGAAATATACGCTTTCTCAGTTATTGATACCAACACCGCACTTTACGGCGAACCAACAAACTGTTGATTTGAAAAATAAAAAAATTAGCCTGGTTTACGATGGGAAACAATCTCCTGAAATGAATGCGGCCATTACACTCCTGCGGAAAAGGTTTTTTAAGATTTATAACGATTCAGTGCAGGTGGAAAAAACTCAAAAAGATGCTGCAGATTCAAAAAAGCTTCAAATTATATTTTTGGATCAGGCAGACAAGGTCAGCACTGAATTTGCTCAAGCTTATCGTTCCATAGCCGATAAGGACCAGGGCTATTTTATGCTCAAGAAAGCATATAAGATTTACATCGGGGCCAATAGACCGACCGGTTATTTTTACGCTGCCAGCAGTTTATGTCAACTGATCAATTATGAAAATAAAACGCTTGATTATGTGGATATTACTGATTATCCGGATTTCACCGGCCGTTCAACGGTACTAATGGGCTTTCAGAATAAGTGGGAAATGGAACAAAATAATAAACTCTCCGATTCGGCTTTGAAACAGAGACTACTGGAGCGGAACAAAAACCTGGAACGGCAAATAAAGGATATTGATTTTTATGCCTTCTATAAGATCAATTTACTTTATGATAATTATTTTTCAGATAGTAAACGATGGTGGTTGCCAGGAGCATTTTATAATACCTACTACTCAAAGATCGGAGATAGATGCGCACAATATGGCCAGGTCATGAATACGGCAGTACAGATTAATCCTTATTACCACATTGATATGGAGCAACGGGTCGATACGCTTACGGATTCGTTAAAGAATATTTTTTCGCACGGTACCGATGATGGGTTTCAAAAAGTTTTAAATGTACTAAAGCCTGCTTTGGATGCCGGTGCTAAAACTGTTATGGTATGCGCAGACGATTATGTCCCTCATGTAGGATCTCAGCGTGGCGAATACACATTATTTTCCAAATCCGATATATCAGAATTTACCAACCTTGCATCTGCGCAATATTATTTGCTCAATAAATTGAACAAATGGCTAAAGGAACACTATGGCGATATTCGTTTGGAATTTGTTCCCCCTCAATACAATAATTTATTTGTTGATTATACCCGTGGAACTGCCGAATCCTATTTTCATGACCTGATGGTACATTTGGACCCGGATATTGTTATTGTCTGGACAGGAAACACCATACGTTCATTATCTTATGACGCGGCGGATATTTTTAGATTTACCGATTTGATAAAAAGGAAGCCAATGGTGTGGGACAACTCTCCTTATGCAAGAATGGTGGAATCAAGGAACGGGGGATACCCGACAAATTATCCTGGAAAATCAGTGCTATGCAATTTGTTTGAGCCGTTTGATATTCAATATCCGGAAAATTTCCCATCCTATATTGATCCTCATTATTATTCTAACCTGGGTGGGTTTGGAGAAATAAATAAAATCAAGTATTTGACTTTTGCTGATTTTTCATGGAATACAAATGACTACAATCCTGACTTTTCTCTTTATAAAGCACTTATACAATACGTTGGAAAAAACAACGCCCGGCTTTTACTGAAGTTCAACGATGCTTATTATCGTTTTGTATCCCGATGGAGTAAATTACGTATGGAAGAAGAGCACAACCCTTTATATCAATTGAAGGCGAATGAATTAAAAACAGCACAGCAGGATATGTCTGAGATGAACGGCGCATTTAATGCCTTACATGTCATGGATAACAAAGCTTTGTACAACGAGCTGAAGAACGTTATGACCGCAAAAATAGAAGCTTGGAACAAATTGACTCAAACAGCCGTTTCCGGCACTTCTTTGAAAAAACAGTAAAATATATTTTGATGGAAAAGAAACTAAAAATAACGAATGGCCGGATTCTGACGCCCTTCCGGATTATTCCGAATGGAACCCTGGTTGTGACTGATAATAAGATCACCGGCATACTGGAGGGGAATGTAGACATTCCCGGAGCATTTGAAATAGATGCACAAGGACAATATATATCTCCCGGATTTATTGATATACATGTACACGGTGGTGGAGGAAGCGATTTTATGGATGGTACAGTGGAGGCGTTTTTAAAAGTAGCAGAAACTCATGCTCATTATGGAACTACGTCCATGTTACCTACTACGCTCACCAGTGAGACCGAAGAACTTTTTCATACTTTGGAAATTTATAAGGAGGCTAACAAAAAAAATCTTTTCGGTGCCCAATTCCTTGGAGTCCATCTTGAGGGACCCTATTTTGCCTTGAATCAGAAGGGAGCACAGGACCCGCGTTATATCCGTAATCCGGATCCGAAGGAATATAAGGAAATCCTGTCTCATTCATCAGACATCAGACGATGGAGCGCTGCTCCTGAGCTGGATGGGGCCATTGAATTTGCACGTTACCTTAAGTCTAAGGGGATCCTGGTAGCGCTTGCCCATACCGATGCTGTGTATGAAGAGGCCTTACTTGGTTTTGAAAATGGATTTACGCTCGCCACACATTTCTATTCTTGTATGAACGGGGTTACACGCAAAAATGCGCTACGCTATGCCGGTGCTATAGAATGTGCCTACTTAGTTGATGAAATGGATGTGGAGGTCATTGCCGATGGCATACACTGTCCGCCGCCACTCTTAAAATTGATTTATAAAATAAAAGGAGTTGACCGCACGGCATTGATCACCGATGCTATGAGAGCAGCCGGCATGCCTGAGGGAGAAAGTATTTTAGGCAGCCTGAATAATGGACTGAAGGTCATTGTTGAAGACGGAGTTGCCAAATTGCCCGACCGCACTTCCTTTGCAGGAAGCGTGGCTACAACAGACCGGTTGGTACGTACGATGGTAAAGATGGCCGATGTTCCCTTGCTTGACGCGGTGAAAATGGCTACCCGAACTCCCGCTTCTATTCTCGGCATTTCGGATCAAAAAGGCTCTTTATTACCTGGTAAAGATGCGGATATTTTAATTTTTAATGACGATATAGAAATACAGACTACTATCATCAACGGAAAGATTATTTATAGTAAGTAATGCGGCCTGCGTGGTTTACCTCCATATAAATTACTAAACAAAAATTCAATTATGAAAGAACTAAAAGTAGATAATTTAGAAGTTAGAATGTTTGACACCAGATCTGAAATGGGTATCGCAGCTGCCCGGGCTGTGGGTGAAAAAATATCAGAATTATTAAAGCATCAGGATTATATTAACATCGTTTTCGCTGCTGCGCCTTCCCAGAATGAATTTCTTGATTCCCTCAGCAAGGCAGATATTGCATGGGACCGGATAAATGCTTTCCATATGGATGAATATGTAGGGCTTGATGAGAAAGCTCCGCAGCTATTTGGAAATTATCTTAAGAATAAGTTATTTGGTAAAGTTAATTTTCGAGAAGTTCATTATATCAAGGGTAATACCAAGAATGCGGAACAGGAATGTAACCGATATGCTGAACTGTTAGAACGTTATCCCACTGACATTGTGATCCTCGGGATAGGAGAAAACACCCACCTGGCATTTAATGATCCTCATGTGGCCGATTTTAATGATCCACTGGTCGTAAAAGTGGTAAGTTTAGATGAAAAAAACAGGCATCAACAGGTTGATCCTTCAGACAACGTTTGTTTCAACACGATTGAGGAAGTGCCTACTCATGCAATTACCATAACCATTCCTGCATTATTCAAAGCAAAATATGCGTACGCAATAGTGCCTGGGAAAAATAAGGCCGACGCCATCTATCATACATTAACCGGTCACATCCAGGAGAAATATCCCTCAACGATCCTTAGGAAACACCCACATGCCCTATTATATATTGACAAGGATAGCGGAAATAAAATATAATGGTACCGGTATTGTATGCAGCCAGGTTCTGATAATGTGTAAGCCAAATCATTACTGGTTTTGAGGCTATTCTGTTGTGAAAGAAAGTAAGAATAGATTTAAAAATCGCCGTCATTTGAAATTAGGTAATTTATAAAAAGGAAATAAAATCAATTTACCGGATGAAAAAGAATTTAAAAACAATACGGGGAAGTTCCTTAAGCACCCGGGACACCATTATCCCTATTGCAATCATAGGGTTTTTATTCTTTATATTTGGCTTTATATCCTGGCTAAACTCAATTTTAATACCCTATTTCAGGATAGCGTGTGAGCTCAATAATTTCGAGTCGTATCTTGTAACCTTTGCTTTTTATATAAGTTATTTGGTATTTTCCATACCGGCTTCTTATTTATTAAGCCGTTCGGGATACAGAAAGGGAATGATGATTGGATTTTGGGTGATTGCCGCGGGTGCGTTCATATTTGTTCCTGCTGCTTTGACAAGAGCGTATCAATTTTTTCTCCTTGGTTTATTTACAATGGGGGCAGGGACTGCACTCTTACAAACGGCAGCTAATCCTTACATTACCATATTGGGACCTAAAGAAAGGGCATTACAGCGGATCAGTATTATGGGTATTATGAACAAATTGGCTGGTGTTTTTGCGCCCTTGCTTTTTGCGGCTGTTGTATTAAAAGCTACGGATGCCGAGCTCTTTAAACAAATACCTTTAATGAGTGAGGTGGCAAGAAATGCAGCGCTCAATGAATTGAGCAGGCGCGTTATTCTTCCATACGTTGTCATGGGAGTCATACTTATCGGATTGGGATTATTAATCCGTTATTCTCCTTTGCCTGAAATAACTAATGAGGACGACAATGAGGAGGCAGCGTTAGAGACCTCAGAAAAAAAGCGCATATTTAAATATCCTCATCTGATATTAGGTGTAATAGCCATATTCTTACACATAGGAGCCCAGGTACTTTCAATTGATACGATTATCAGCTATGCCAACTCGATGAACATCGGCTTGCTTGAAGCGAAAGTTTTTCCATCTTATACGCTATTTACCATGGTAATCGGTTATATTATAGGTATTGTTTGTATCCCCAGGTTTATCAGTCAGTTAAGAGGACTCCAGATTTCAGTAGTGTTGGGACTTGTATTGACATTCCTTATTATATACGCACAAAAACAAGTTACCTTTTTACACCATACCGCCGATATGTCGATATGGTTCATCGTCCTGCTCGGATTACCCAATTCTTTGATATGGGGTGGAATCTGGCCACTTGCTTTAAGTGGGCTGGGCCGCCTTACAAAACTTGGGGCTGCTCTTTTGATCATGGGATTAACCGCAAATGCACTAATGCCTCTCCTGTAT
>Ga0134125_10007089_pt1 | contig 12668 bp, 12 predicted proteins | sample KB31751_FD_96464 | JGI IMG/M metagenome (GOLD analysis project Ga0134125, IMG submission 96464) | Terrestrial soil microbial communities with excess Nitrogen fertilizer from Kellogg Biological Station, Michigan, USA - KB3-175-1 | ecosystem: Environmental > Terrestrial > Soil > Unclassified ... | reverse complement strand
GCGCAGACGGCGCAACCAACGTCCGATGCGGGTGCAGCGCGGGTCGTGGACCCCGGCGGGCTGGGCCGCGTTACCGGAGTTGACGAACATGGTGCGGAACTTGTAGAGGGTGAACTCCTGCCCACCGCGGCCCACCCGGCGCTGACGGAAGATCACTGGCCCGGGCGAGTCGACGCGCACCAGCAGGGTCACCAGCAGCATCAGGGGCGCGCCCAGCACCAAGGCGGCGGCGGCCACCGCGGCATCGAGGAGACGCTTGCGGGCCAGGACCGCGCGGGCCACCGGAGCCTCGACGCGGACGGAGGCCGGCGCGGGGAGCGCGACCTTGCCGCTGAGCCGCTCATACCACTCGGCGCCGTCTTCGAGGCGGCAGCCGGCAGCCTGCAGTTGCTGCCGTACGGTCGGCGCCACCCCTTCCCAGCCACCCGGAAACGCGGCCAGCAGCCACCGTGCCCAGGGCGGCTCGGCGTCCCGCGCCAGCGCCAGCAGATCCTCGCTGCGCGGCGTGCTCAAGCGTCCCGCCAGCGGCCAACCCAACTCGCCGTGCCGGCACAGCTCGCCGTACAGAACATCGGCCAATGCGCCTGCGCCCAACACCAGCGCCGGCTCGCGCCGCCGCAGGCGGCGCACTCCCAACAACCACCCGCAGCGGACCGCGGCCACGGTGAAGGCCACCGCGGCCAACACCTGCACCGCCCAGCGCTGGTTGACATCGGGACCGGGAAACATCCACAGCAGGCCCGCCATCCCCAAGGCCAGGACGCCCAATGCCAGCGGAAGCCGCAGCCACAACTCCCGCCAATCGCCCAGCACCGGGGATTCGTAGAGATCGAAACCGTAGAGGCAGAGCAGGCAGAGCGCGCAGGCCAGCCCGATGCGCCATCCCGCATCCTCCTGCAGCACCAGCGGAGCGTCATGGCCAAACCGGTACAGCAGCACCGCGCTCAGCGTCAGCACCATCACCCCGGCTTCGCCCAGCGCCATCTGCCAGCCGCGGCGGCGGGAGAGGTATTGCGGAATCGTATGCGCAGCCATTAATGCGTCCTCGGCATCACTTTTTGCGCGTTCCTTGCCGGACGGGGGCCAACCCTGGCTGACCAGAACCCGGATAATATTGGTCGTAATAGTGGTGCTCGCGCGCCTGGTAGTCGTTCAGGATCACACCCAGCCATTTCTCCCGCTCCAGTTGCCGCACCCCGCGTTGGAGGTCGCTCAGGCGGCTGTGATTGGCGCGCGCCACCAGCAGCACGCCGTCGGCGGCGCGGGCCCAATGCGCGGCATCGGCCATGGGCAGCAGCGGCGGCGAATCGATCACAATCCAATCGAACTGCGGCTCGAGCAGGCGGAGGATGCTGGCGGGCGAGCAGGCCTGCAGCAGCTCCAGAGGCAGGCCGGCGCTGCGTCCCGCGGGCAGTACCCACAGCGGCAGGCCGCTCCAGCGCGCCAGGCACTCCGGCAGCGTCCGCCGTTGCTCCAGCCAGTCGGCCAGTCCGCCGTCGTGGCGCACGCCCATGCGGGAGAGCAGCGTGGGGCGGTGCAAGTCGCCTTCCAGCAGCAGCACCCGTTGCCGGCCCGGCCGCGCCAGGGTCAAGGCCAAATTGGCGGCGCTGACGCTCTTGCCCTCGCCCGGCGCCGCGCTGGTCACCAGCACCTTGGCGAGCGGACGGCGCGCGCGCGTGTGCGACAACTCGACCGCCAGGCGCCGGAACTGCTCCGCGCCGACGCTCTGGGGCGCCGACCAAGCCGCGAAGGTGGCGGGCGCCGACGCCGGAGGCGCCAAGCGCGGCACGTGCTCAAGCTGCAGCTCTTCGAGCGGCGCCGGCGTGAAGGAAATCAGAGTGTCCGTGCTGGTCATCGTGTGATCCCTCTCCATCTCAGCTCCCCAGCCGCAGCAGCCAGAGATTGCCGGCGATCAGCACCAACACCAGGGCCGCCGCCGCCACCCATTCCCAACCCGCGCGCCGCCGCAGGCGGGCCCGCTCGGCGGCGCTGCGCAGCGCCGGGATGCGGGCCAATACCGGCGTCAGGCCCAGCGCCACCACATCCGTCTCGCCGCCAATCCGGTCCTGCATGAGTTCGGCCAACGCGCTGGCACCCAAGCCCAGCACCAATCCCAGGGCCAACCCCAGCACGCTCAGTACGGCCGGGTCGGGGCCGCTGGGGGTGAGCGGCAGATCCGGCGCATTCACCAGCGAGAACTGCGCCCCGCCCTGCTGCGCCTCCAATTGGCTGGCCATTTGTGAATCGTTGAGCTTGGTGAGCAAGGCCTGATAGTTGGCCTCCGCCTGTTGCTGCTGGGCCTGCAAGGCGGCCAGTTGCGCCGCCGCCGGCGGCGCCAGCGCCAGGCGATGCTGGTAGCTCTGCACCTGTTTTTGCAGCGCCGCGACCTGCTGCTCGATCTGCGGCAGGAGCGCCTGATCGGCCTCCATCTGGCTGCGGACCTGGCTCAACTGCAGCGTGCCCCCGGCGTTGTCGGCCGCCGCCGCGGCGGGGTGGGGTCCGGAGCCGGCCCGCAGTTTGCCCTGCAGGGAGGCGATCTGCTGCTCCAACAGCACCACGCCCGGATAGCGATCGGTGTAATGGCTGCGCAGGGTGCTCAACTGCGACTGCAGCGAGGTCAAATCCTGCTGCATCTGCGCTTGCTCGGGCGTGGGCGCGTTCGCCAGCAAGGCCCGGTCGGAGGCGATCTCCAGTTGGATCCGGTTGCGGGTGGCCAGGGTCGCCGCCAGGGCGCTTTGCTGGTTCATCATGATCGCCAGATTGGCCTGCTCCTGGCCCGGCAGCATGCCCATGTGGTCGCGTTCATAGTTCTGCACCTGCGCCTGCGCCTGTTGCAGCGGCGCCGCCGCCTGTTGGAGCTGCTGTTGCAAAAAGGTGGTGGTCTGCGCCGAGGCCTGTTGCGTGGCGCGCAAATTTTCCTGGATAAAACTGGTGGTCAAGTCGTTGTCCACTTCCTGCGCCAGCTTGGGCGTGGAGGCGTCGAAGGCGATGCGGATGGCGCTCCAGTCGCCGGGCGGCGGGTTGGGCAGGCTGGTCAGGCTGACCGGCTCGATGGTGATCTGCTTCTGGAGCTTCGCGATGGCGGCATCCATGCCGAGCCGTTGCTGCACGTCGGGATAGAGGTGGTACTGCCGCACCACCTGCGCCAGGCGGTCGCGGCTCAGGACTTGAAGTCCCATGCTCTGCAACAGTTGTCCGGCATTGAAGGTGACATTGGACTGCACATAGGTTTGGGGAACCGATTGCTGCTCCACCAGCAGCAGCGCCTGCGATTCATAACTGGGCGGCAGCAGCCAGTACAGCGAGACCACGCACAGCCAGCCCGCCAGCAGCGGCAGCAACAGCCACCAGCGGCGGCGGATCAGCAGCGCGCGGATCGTCGGCCAGACGTCGCGACCCTTGAATTGAGACGGTAGGGACATATCATTTACCTGCTCCCGCGCGTGGCGGCCATGTCCAGTTGAGACGCACCCCGCCCACGCCGCGGTTGACGGCGGGCGGCATGGGGAGCGAACCCTGGCTGCGCTGCGCCAAATAACTGAAATCCACGCCCACGCTGAATTGGTTGCTCAGCCGCCGCTCCAGTTCGACGGTGACCGCGCCCATGCGCAACTGCCCGGTCACGCCTCCGGTGGTCAGGGCGCGGAACTGGGAGGCATGCACACCGAGGCGCAACCGCCAGTCGGGGCTGATGTACGGCTGCAGCGAGGCCCCGCCGTCGAGCAGCGCGGCGGGGAAAGGCAGCCCGTCGGCGCCGCTGACCTGGCTGGCGACGGAAACGCTCCAGGGCCAATTCCGATCCTGCCGTGACAGGCTGCCGCTCAGCCGCGGATAGGTGCGCACGCGGTAAAAGCGGTCGGTGAGAACCACCGGCAGGCCGGGGCTGCCCAGATTGAGCACATAGGTGCCGCGCACCTGGCTGTACTGCGGTCCCGCCGCAAGGTCGAGGCGCAGCAGAGGCGTCAGGGCGCGGCTGTACGACGCCGTCAGGCTCTCGGCGGCCAGATGCGAGGAATGGCCGATGCTGTCGTTCTGCTGATCCAACTGCAGGCCCCACTGCGTGCGGGGCGTGGGGGTGAAGGTATAGGCCAACCCGCTTTGGTCGCCGCGCACGCCGTTCAGCGAGTCGGGCGCCTGGCTGGCGTTCGGGAAGCGCGTCTCGGAATAGCCTCCGTAGGCCGCGAGGCTGGAGCGTGCGCTGAGCGCGTAGCTCAGCCTGAGCTGGGCGGCGCCGGTGGCCTCACGGGTGCGTGGCAACACCGGCTGCGGCTGCACCAGCAACTCCGGCTGCAGCCCGCTGATGGCCGCTTCCGGCAGTTGCCGCAGATAGCCGCCATTGAGATGGGCGCTCAGGCTCCAGCGCGGCGCCGGCTGCCAGGCCCCCTCCAGTGAAGCCATCTGGTTCAGGCTGTTGAGTTGCGGTACCGAGGAGAAAAGCTGCAGCCGGGGCTGGTAGCGCAACTGCACGCCGCCGGTGGGGCCCAGCCGCTGCCATTGCAGCGACCCCGCCAAGTCCTCCTCCGCGCTGCCCCCCTGCTGCTGATTGCCCTGGCGCAGATCGCTGACGTAGCCCGACCGCGCGCTGACGGAAGCCTGAAACCCGTCCGGCGCCGTGGCCGGCGCTGCCGCCGCGCCCTGCGCCTGTCCCGCCGCCGGGGCGGAGCCGAAGACGGCAAGCAGCAACGCCAGCAGCGGAACTGGCCCGGCGAGCCGCAGCGAGAAGTGCTGGTTACGGGACAATGAGGCTATCTCCGGGCTGCAGCAGACGGTCCTGCTGCAGATCGTTGCCGTGGATCACGGCGGAATAATCGAAGCGGTAGCGCACCTGCCTGCCGTCGGGCGTACGGTGCAGAATGGTCACGTGTCCGGGATCGGCGAAGGGGGTAAAGCCACCCGCCTGGGCCAGCGCTTGCAGCACAGTGGTGGGGCCCACCAGCGGATAACTGCCCGGCCGCAGCACCTCTCCCAGCACCTGGAAGCTGTGGCTGACAACCTTGGTGACCATGACCGTCACGACGGGATCTGAAATGTACGCCGCCAGCCTGGACTTGATCTGCGCGGCCAGCTCCGAGGGCGTGGAACCGCCGGCGCGCAAGGTGCCGGCCAGTGGAATCGCAATGGCGCCATCGGGCCGCACGGGCTCGGTTTGTGAGATCTCGGGTTCTTTCCAGACATCAATGGCCAGCACGTCGCCGGGTCCGATGACGTAATCCGCCCCCGGCACAGCGGTGGTGGCGGACGGCGCAGCGGGCGGGCGGGCCGCCGCCGCGGCCGGGGTATCGTTGTGCGCCCCGCCGGCCTTCGTCTTCAGCCATTGCCATGGGTTTTGGGCGGAAGCTGCCGCGCCCAGAGCCAGCACGCAGACGAGGCTCCAGCCCCATAGCCTTGCACCGTGGATGTGCCGCATCACTGTATGCCCTCCTTCTCCCCGGCCCATTCGGGATTCGCCGCGCCGGCGGCGGGGTTGTCGTTTTCGGCGCCGGCTGCCGGCGCGTGCGCGCCGGGAGCCGACTGCAAGCCGGCCTGCTTGAGTTTGTAGAGCAGCGCGCGGTAGCTGATGTGCAGCGCCTGGGCGGCCCGCTTGCGGTGCCAGCGGTGCGCGGCCAGCGCCTGCAGGATGATGCCGCGCTCCAGTTCGTGCACCGCCTGGCGGGTGAGCGCCTTAAGCGAAAGCGAACCTTCGCCGTCGGGCTCGAGCTCCAGCTCGGACCGGGAGAGCAGCACGGGCAGCAGCTCGCTGACGCTGCCCAGCACCACGTAGCGTTTCATCATGTTTTCCAGCTCGCGCACGTTTCCCGGCCAGGGGTAGCGTTGCAGCGCGCTCACGAACTCGGCCGGCAGCGGCGGCACCGACCGCCGGTAGTGACGGCTGTGCAGGTTGACGAAATAGCGCGCCAGGCGCGGAATGTCCTCCCGCCGCTGCCGCAGGGGCGGCAGCTCGACGCCCACCACGTTGATGCGGTAATACAAGTCCTGGCGCAGCCGCCCGGCGGCCATCTCGGCTTCCAGATTGCGATTGGTGGCGAAGAGCATGCGGGCGTCGGCGTGCAATTCATCCCTGCCGCCGAGCCGCATAAAGCGGCGGTCCTGCAGAAGCTGCAGCAGCTTGCCCTGCAGTCCCAACTCCAGCTCGCCGATCTCGTCGAGAAACAGCGTGCCGCCGCCCGCCTGTTCGACCCGGCCCGGTTTGCAGGCGTGGGCGCCGGTGAAGGCGCCTTTCTCGTGGCCGAACAATTCGCTCTCCAGGAGCGTGGCCGGTATGGCGGGGCAGTTGAGCTTGATGAACGGGCCCGCGGCCACGTGCGATTGGCGGTGCAGCAAGCGCGCCACCAGCTCCTTGCCGGTGCCGCTCTCGCCGGTGATCAGCACCGGAATGGGCGCCGCGCCCAGGCGCTCGAGCGTGACCCGCACCCGTTGCATGGCCGCCGAGCGGCCGAAAAACACATCCGCGTCGGGGACCGGAATGGGGTCGGCCTCGTCGGGGAGAAGACAGGCAGCCGTGGAAATCATCGCCATTGACCGCAGACTTGCACGCCCCGTGCCAATCGGCGGGGAGCGCGATTCACCGCGCTGCGACCGCTGAAACGCGTGCCGCGGCGCCCTGGCGGCCGCCGCCGCGGAGCGGTTGTGCAGCCGCGTGCATGCCGCCGTACCGCTCGCCGGCATCAGTGGTTTCGCCACCGCAATTACAGGGAAACCACTACTCCGCGGGGTTGACTTGCCCCACCGGCGTTGCGCTATGCTTCGCATGCCCGTCCCGGAATGATCCGGCCGGGGAGGTGAATGGATGGTTACTCGCGGTACTCTCAAACAACCGACGGTTGGCGCCAGCAGCAGCGAGTCCGCCATCGCTCTCCTGCGGGAGCTGGTGGCCCACCTGCGGCAAAACCGCACCCAGCTCCGCGAGGAGTGGGCGCGCCGCATCACCGAGGCCGAGCTGTTGACGGCGATGACCAAGGAAGAGATCTTCGTCGAGGCCACCTCGGTGTACGACAACTACGTCGAGGCGCTGGAAACCGGCACCTTCGAGGCGCTGCAGTCCTATTCCCGCAACCTCTCCGAGCGCATCATTCCGCGCGGCGTGGAAACCCACGAAGTGGTGGGGATCGTGCTTCTGCTGCGCGACGTGCTGGCGCGCTCGCTGTTCGCCAAGTACCAGGGCGACTTCACCAAGCTGAACCGCATTCTCGACGCCTACGAGCCCGCCGCCAACCGCATTGCCAACACGGTGGCGGTCGGCTTCGTGCAGGAACGCGAGCGCATCATCCGCGAACAGCAGGAGGCCATCCGGGAATTGTCGACGCCGGTGTTGCAGGTGCGCGAGCGGCTGTTGATTCTGCCCATCATCGGCGTCATTGACCCGCAGCGGGCGCGCCAGCTCACCGAACAACTGCTGCGCGGCATCCGCACCAACCGCGCCAAGGTGGTGGTTATTGATATCACCGGTGTGGCCGCCATGGACGCCACCGTCGCCAACCACCTGGTGCAGACGGTGGAAGCCTCGCGGCTGCTGGGCGCCACGGTCATCGTCACCGGCCTGTCGCCGGAGATCGCCCAGACGCTGGTCACCATCGGCGTGGATCTGGGGAAGATGACGACGGTCGGCGATCTGCAAGGCGGTATCGAGGAAGCGGAACGCTTGCTCGGCTACAAGGTGCTGGCTTTGGTGGAAAATCAGCCCGAGGCATGAGCCGGAGGATGCGGCGGTGGATGTACCTGTTCTCAAGCAAGGCCCGTTCCTGATTGCCACCGTGCAGTCGGCGCTGACCGATGCCGATCTGGCGGGCATGCGGCGCCTGCTGATCGAGCAGGTGGGCAAGTTCCGCTCGCGCGGGGTGATCGTGGACGTGACCGCGGTGGATGTGATGGACTCCTACGCCTGCCGCACCCTGCGCGACATCTCCCACATCGCGGGACTGCGCGGCGCGTCCACGGTGATCGTTGGCATTCATCCGGAGCTGGCGTTTACCATGGTGCAATTGGGCTTATCGCTGGAGGGCGTGGCCACGGCGCTCGATTTGGAAGAGGGATTGGCCTATTTGAATGCACGAACGCGACCCACAGCCGTTCGAGGCAATGCTCCCCGTAACAATGCGGGACCACCCCGCTCCGGCACCCATCCCCGTGGCCGGCGCTGAACGCATCCCCATCCGCTCCGACCGCGACATCCTGCTGGCTCGCCAGCGCGGCCGTGATCTGGGGCGTTCGATCGGATTCGTGGCGACCGATTTGACCCTCATCGCCACCGCCATCTCCGAGTTGGCGCGCAACATCGTGCTCTACGCCCGCGAAGGCGTTATCGAGCTGTGTGTGGTGAGCGAGGACTCCCGTCGCGGGCTGGTGGTCGTGGCGCGCGATCAGGGCCCGGGCATCGCCGATATCCACCGTGCCATGCAGGACGGCTACTCCACCTCCGGGGGCCTGGGGCTGGGCTTGCCCGGCGTCAAGCGGCTCATGGATGGATTCGAGATTCAAAGCCGTACCGGTCACGGTACCACGGTGCAGATCGCCAAATGGATACGAGCCTGACATCCTCCGCGCCGCGCTCCCGGCGCCAGCTCTCCTGGGGCCTGGCGCAGCAGACCATGCCGGGAGAGAGTGTGAACGGCGATGCCGCTCTGGTGCTGGAACTGCCGCGCGGCCGGTTGGTGGCGGTGGCGGACGGCCTCGGCCACGGCGTCGAAGCCGCCGAAGCCGCCGCCTCGGCGCTGCGCATCCTCCGCGATCAGGCCTCCAGCGACCTCCTGCGTCTGCTGCGCGCCTGCCATGAAGGACTGCGTACCACGCGCGGCGTGGTGATGAGCCTGGCCTGGCTGAACCTCGATGATGAGGTGATGACCTGGACCGGGGTGGGCAACGTCTCGGGCATGCTGTTGCGCGCCGGCGGCCAGGGCGAAGGCGCGCGCGAGCATCTGCTCTGCCGCGGCGGAGTGCTGGGGGCACAAATGCCGCCGCCTTATGCCGCCCTTACCTCCATCGCCCCCGGCGACACTCTTCTGTTCTGCACTGATGGCGTGCACCAGGACCGGGCCATGGACTTCAATGACATCGTCTCCGCGCCCGAACGAGCCGCCGCCGCCTTGCTGCGCACCGGCGCGCGGGGCACCGATGACGCGCTGGTTCTGGTGGCACGCCTGGAGACCGGCACCGAGCTATGAACGCCGCTGCCCGCACCCGTCGTTTGGAGCACGCTCTGGACGCCTACCCACGCCTGCTGGAGCGGCAGTGGCTGGTGGACGACGAGGAAGCCCTGGCCCAAGCCTACGAGCTGGGTCGCGATCTGTTGACCGCCGGCGTCACCCTGCTCGAACTCTCCGATATGCACCACCGCGTGCTGGCCGAGTGGGTGGCCGCCGACCCCAACCTCAGCCTCGGCCGCGTGCAAGCCGCCGGACGGATGTTCAACGAGGTCCTGGCCGGCTACGAAATGCTGCTGCGCGGGTACAACGACGCCAACCACGCCCTGCGCGGCATGAATGAACGTCTCGAGGATCAAATCGAGCAGATTGCACGCGCTCTGCACGACGAATCGGGACAACTGCTGGCCGCCGTCATCATCCGCCTCGATCAGGCGGCCGCCGCCCTGCCGCCGCAGCATCGCAGCGAGGTCGGCGCCGTGCGCCAGTTGCTCGACCAGGTCGAGTTCCAGCTCCGCCGGCTGGCCCACGAACTGCACCCCGCGCTGCTCACCGATCTGGGGTTGCGCCCGGCGCTGGAGTTCCTGGCGGATGGCGTCGCCGCCCGGGCTGGACTGGTCGTGGGCATCGAAGGCACGCTGCCGCGGCGCCCCTCGCGCGCGGTCGAGCTGTGCCTGTATCGCTGCATTCAGGAGTGCCTCAACAACGTGGTCCGCCATGCCGCGGCCAGCCATGTGCGGGTGCAACTGCGCAGCCGGGGCGACGCGCTCGAAGTACGCGTGCGCGACGACGGCCGTGGTTTCGAGCCCCAGCCTGTGGACGCCCACGCCCACGGCATGGGCCTGACCGGGATGCGCGAACGGCTGCGCGGCATCGGGGGCGAGTTGGACCTCCGCAGCCGCCCCGGGTCGGGCACCGAGGTGCGACTGCTGATTCCCAACATCTTCCAAGGGGGCTGCGATGCCGGTGCGATTGCTTCTGGCCGATGACCACGAGATCGTGCGCCAGAGCCTGCGCGTGCTGCTGGAGAACGAAGGCTTCGAGATCCTGGCGGAAGCCGCCAACGGGCATGAGGCGGTCAGGCAAGCCCGCGCCTGCCGTCCCCAGGTGGCGATCCTGGACCTGAACATGCCCTTGCTCAACGGCCTGGAGGCGGCACGGGAAATTTTGCACGACTCGCCCACAATCCGCTGCGTACTGCTTACCATGCACACCGACGAACGCTATGTGCTCGAAGCCATGCAGGCCGGCATCTCCGGCTATGTGCTCAAAAGCAAGAGCAGCCGCGAGCTGGTGCAGGCCATCCATGAGGCGCTGTGCGGGGCCGTGTTCCTCAGCCCCGATGTTTCCGCCACCGTGGTGCGCGCCTACGTCAACAAGTCCGAACCTGCGACTGAGATCCTGGGCAGCCGTGAACGGCAGGTGCTGCAACTGGTGGCCGAAGGCAAAACCACCAAGGACATCGCTGAGGTGCTGGGCATCAGCGCCAAAACGGCCGAGTCCCATCGCAGCCATATCATGCAAAAGCTGGAGATCCACAACACCGCCGGCCTGGTGCGCTATGCCATCCGGCGCGGCTTGATCCAGCCCTAGGGCGGCCCCCGCGTCTGGGCAGCAGGCGTTTTTCCACCGGCCGTATTCCTGTTTCTCCCGTCCGGGAATGCAGAGTTCCCCGTATTACTCCGGCCCTGTCCCTCTTGCTAGCCTAAAGCTCGTTCAGATTGAATGCGCCGCCGTTTTGTCAGGAGGGTTCACGTGCCGTTCATGATGCCGCAATCCGTGCCATCCCGCTTCCCGCTTCCTCCCGCCTCCGATCGCGCGCTCCCCTTGCCGGTCACAGGGTTGAACCATCGCCTGGGGCTGAAGCGTTGGATGGTGGCCGAAAGTCCCGCCATGCTGGCCATCGCCGCGCGCGCCCAGCAGTTGGCCGGTTTCAATCTCCCTGTATTGCTGCTGGGTGAAAGCGGGGTAGGGAAGGAAGTCCTGGCGCGGATGATCCACGATTGTTCGCCGCGCCGCGACTACCGCTTTCAAAAACTCAACTGCGCCGCGCTGCCCGAAGAACTGCTGGAGAGCGAGCTGTTCGGCTACGAAGCCGGCGCCTTTACCGGCGCCTCTCGCGCCAAACCCGGCCATTTCGAACTCTGTGACAAAGGCACGCTGTTTCTGGACGAAATCGGCGAACTGCCGGTCACCGTGCAAGCCAAGCTGCTGCATGTGCTGCAAGATCATCGCTTCAACCGCCTCGGCGGCCGCCAGGAGATCTTCGCCGACGTGCGCATCCTGGCGGCCACCAATGTCAATCTGCCGCTCGCCATGGCGGAGCGGCGGTTTCGCGAGGATTTGTTTTTCCGCCTGAACGTCTTTTCACTGAATCTGCCGCCGCTGCGGGAGCGTCCGGAGGACATTCCGGCGCTGCTCGACTATTTCCTCGAGCGGCACGCGGAGGAGTTGGGGTGCGAGGCGTTGCCGCTGTCGCCCACCCTGCTGGAGCGTTGCCGGCGCCACCCATGGCCGGGCAACGTGCGCGAACTGGAAAATTTCGTCAAACGCTACCTGGTGTTTGGCGAGCAGGCATGGTTGGACGGCGCCGGCGTGGCTCCCGCGCCGCTGCCTGCCTGCGCCGCCTCCCAGCCTGGCGAAGGCTTGAAGGACCTGGTGCATCGCGTGACCAGTGACGTCGAACGTGAAACCATTGCCCGAGTGCTGGAAGACAGCCACTGGAACCGCACCCTGGCTGCGCGCGCCTTGAACATCAGCTACCGCGCCCTGTTGAACAAGCTGCGCCTCTACCAGCTCTATCCCACCGCCCCGGCCGGTCGTTTGCCCGCCAACTATTGACTGGCGCTGGACCCCGAGTGGCTTCGCCACTCGACCCGCTTGGCGCTCGACCGGGCTGGGGGCCCTGAGCCCCAGTCCGGTCGGAGCAGGGTGAAGCGCAGCGGTTGGTAAGCCGCAATAAATTTCACATTGGCGGTGGAAGGCCGAGGGCGGCGTCGGTCCATCGCCGGGCGCGGTTGTTGAGAGCGCGTCACTTGCTTACCCGCCTCCGCATATGGCCCGGGACGTGCTCTATTCAGGGCACGGGACGATGGGTCTGCTGAGCAAATCCGTCGACCGAATTCGTCAAGGAGTCATAAGCTGATGTTGAAACGTCGCATCCCGGTTGGGTTCGCAACCGGCCTCGCTCTGGCGCTCGCGCTGGGCGTGGCCGCCTCGGCGCAGAGTTCGATCCAGTTGAACGGCGGCGCCGGTCAGACCGTCACCTTTACCGGCCAGGGCGCCGGCAGCCAGACCATTGGGGTTACGCTCGGCAGCTGCAACCTGGGCGGCCACTGCGCCCTGTCGGGCACCGGCACCGGCAGCGGTGCGCTGCAGTCGTCGGGCACCTTCACGCTCGATTCCAAAGCCAATTCCATTCTGCTCACCTCCGACGGCAGCGGCGGCTATACCGCCTCCGCCTCGGCTCCCATCCAATTTAATCTGCAAGGCACAGCCAGCGGCCAAACCGGCACCCTGCTGTCGGGAACG
>Ga0134125_10007087_pt1 | contig 12671 bp, 10 predicted proteins | sample KB31751_FD_96464 | JGI IMG/M metagenome (GOLD analysis project Ga0134125, IMG submission 96464) | Terrestrial soil microbial communities with excess Nitrogen fertilizer from Kellogg Biological Station, Michigan, USA - KB3-175-1 | ecosystem: Environmental > Terrestrial > Soil > Unclassified ... | reverse complement strand
AGCGAGATGCTGCGCTACCGCCCCTATTGCCATTACGCCGGCGTCTGCAACAGCGTCCGCCATCTCGAGCGCGCGATGACGGATCTGATGGAGCGGCGATAGGAACGTTTGCCAGGGACACTTTTCCTTCAGGAGCATCGGCCATGATCACGCTCTATCACGCACCGCGCAGCCGGTCCTCGCGCTTCATCTGGCTGCTCGAGGAGCTGGGGGCACCCTATACGGTGAAGCGCGTCTCGATCCGGCGCAGCGATGGCAGCGGGGCCGTCGACCCGGCCAATCCGCACCCGCTCGGCAAGGTCCCGGTAATCGCGCATGACGGCGTCACCGTCTTCGAATCTCCGGCGATCGCGCTTTATCTCACCGACGCCTTCCCGAAGGCGGGGATCGGACCGGGGCTCGGCGAGGTTTCGCGCGGCCCCTACCTCACCTGGCTCGCCTATTACGGCGATGTGCTCGAGCCAGCCTTCCTGTCGAAATTCATGAACACGCCGGTGCCACGCGGCACCGCCGGATGGGTTCCGGCGGACGAGGCGATGGAGCCGCTGATCAAGCGGCTTTCCGCCGGCGACTATCTTCTGGGCGATCGCTTCTCCGCCGTCGACGTGCTCTACGGCAGCACCTTCGCGCTCTTCGCCAACAATCCGCTCCTGCCCCGGAGCGAGGCGATCGAGGCCTATGTCCGGCGCTGTACCGCGCGTCCGGCTTATGCTCGCGCGCAAGCCCGGGACGATGGCTGAAGCGGAAGCGCTGGCCGCCGCTTGCCGACAAAAAGCAAGAGGCGGCGAGATCGCGCCTAGAACGGGATCTCGTCGTCGAGCTCCTGCACCGGTGCGCGGCGCTCGGCACGCCCGCCGCCGCCGCTGCTCCGGCCGCCCGCCGAGGCATATTCCTCGGCCGGCGGCTCTTCGCCATAGCCTTCGCCGCCCCCGCCGCTGCGCCCGTCGAGCATGGTGAGCTCGCCGCGATAGCGTTGCAGCACCACCTCGGTGGTGTAGCGCTCCTGGCCGGAATTGTCGGTCCACTTGCGCGTCTGCAGCGCGCCCTCGAGATAGACCTTGGCGCCTTTCTTCAGATACTTCTCGACCACCTCGACGAGCCGATCATTGAAGATCACCACTCTGTGCCACTCGGTGCGCTCCTTGCGCTCGCCGGTCGCCTTGTCGCGCCAGTTCTCCGAGGTAGCGACCGACAGATTGGCGATGCGGGTCCCGTCCTGGGTCGAGCGGATCTCGGGATCACGGCCGAGATTGCCGATGAGGATCACCTTGTTGACGCTTCCGGCCATGATGCCTGCCTTCGATGGGTGAGTGAGCGGGGTGCAAGACGGCTCTGGCGCGCCGGCTGCGGCCATCTTAACCGCGAGCCGCCGAGACGCAACGCGCAAGGGCGCGGCCTGGGGCTAGGCGCAATGTCGCGGGATGCCCATTTACCTTCGGCATCCCGTTCTTTTCCAGGCAATGCCCTCATGAACGCCATTACACCGCTGCGCATCCTAGAACGTAACGCGAACGACCGCAATGCCTCTCTCGTCGACGCCCCGGCCGACGACGCCGCTCCGCTCGATGCCTATTCCCGTGCCGTGGTCGGCGCGGTCGAGACAGTCGGACCGGCGGTGCTGCACCTCCAGGTCGAGGCCGCCAATGGACGCGGCGGCGCCGGCTCCGGGGTTGTCTTCACCCCCGACGGCTATGTCCTCACCAACAGCCATGTGGTGGCCGCCGCGAAGCGGCTGCAGGCGACTTTCGCCGATGGCCGGACGATGGAGGCGGAGCTGGTGGGCGACGATCCCGATACCGATCTGGCGGTGCTGAGGCTCGCCGGCGAGGCACCCACCTTTGCCCGGCTCGGCGATGCGCGCAAGCTGCGCGTCGGGCAGCTTGTCATCGCCATCGGCAACCCCTACGGCTTTCAGGCAACGGTGACGGCGGGCGTGGTGAGCGCGCTCGGCCGTAGCCTGCGCGCGCAGTCGGGCCGGCTCATCGACAGCGTGATCCAGACCGATGCCGCGCTCAACCCAGGGAATTCCGGCGGGCCGCTCGTCACCGCCGCAGGCGAGGTGGTCGGCATCAATACCGCGATCATCGCCATGGCGCAGGGCATCTGCTTCTCGATTTCGGCCAACACCGTCGAGTTCGTTGCCTCCCGCCTCATCCGGCATGGCCGCGTCCGGCGCTCCTCGATCGGCCTCTCCGGACAGAACGTGATGCTGCCGCGCCGCGTCGTCCGCTTTCATGCTCTCGAGCGCGAAAGCGGTGTGCGGGTCGAGGCCACGCTCTCGGGGGGCGCCGCGCGCGCGGCAGGCGTGCTGCCGGGCGACATCATCGTGGCCTTCGACGGCGAGCCGGTTGGCACGGTGGACGAGCTGCACCGGATGCTGACCGAGGAGAAAGTAGGCAGGCCGGCGCAGGTCGCCCTGCTGCGCCGCGCTGAGAAGCTTCTCCTCGACGTGACGCCGCGCGAGCACCGGACGACGGCTTCCGGGTGATCTCGGGCCGCGGGCCGCGGCTCGCGAGCGATCTGAGCCTACCCGGCAAGGGCAGAATTGGCTACGATCGCCGGCGCCGCGCCCCTCGGCGGACGCGCCGCGCGATCGCGACCCTGACTCGAGGAGTATCACCGGCCACTGCCGGTCTCGCTAATGAGAGGCTTCACTCAGCTTGCCGCGGGGCCTGACACGCGCGATTCGGTGCCGCGCGACGGGCTCACCGCCCGGCAGGAGCAACTCCGCGACCAATTCGACCGGCTGGCGCCGGAGCGCAATCGCTGGATCGCGCTCAATCGCTACTTCTACGAGACTGACCGCACCTATATGCGGTTTCTGGTCCCACCGGACAAAGCGGTGCTGGAGATCGGCTGCGGCACGGGCGAGCTTCTGGCGGCGCTCCGACCGGCACGAGGCGTCGGCATCGATCTCAGCCCGGCGATGGTAGAGACCGCTCGCGGCGATCACCCGCACCTCGACTTCCATGTCGGCAATGCCGAGGCCCCGGCGCTGCTGAACGAGATCGAAGGCCCGTTCGATTTCATCATCCTGTCCGACACGATCGGTTATTTCGAGGATTGCCAGGCGCTGCTCGCCGCGCTGCTGCCGCTGACGGCGACGCATACCCGCATCATCATCGCCTATTACTCGCGCCTCTGGGTACCGCTGCTGCGGCTCGGCGAGCGTCTTGCGCAGAAGATGCCCCATTCGAGCGAGAATTGGCTCTCTACTGGCGACACTGTCAATCTGCTCACCCTGGCCGGATACGAGGTCGTCTCGCGCGAATGGCGCCAGCTCGTGCCGAAGCGGCTCGCCGGGCTCGGCATGCTGATCAATCGCTCGATCGCGCCGCTGCCGGGGCTGCGCCGACTGTGCCTGCGCAATTACATCGTCGGGCGGCCCCTTCCCACTCCCGACGCCAAGGCACGACCGCCGTCGACGACCATCGTCATCCCCTGCCGCAACGAGCGCGGCAACATCGCGGCGGCCGTCGAGCGGATGCCGCGCTTCTGTCCCGATCTCGAGATCATCTATGTCGAGGGCCATAGCCGCGACGGCACCTACGAGGAATGCCTCAGGGTGCAGGCGGCGCATCCCGACCTCGACATCAAGGTGTTCAGGCAGGACGGCAAGGGCAAGGGCGACGCCGTGCGCAAGGGCTTCGCCGAGGCGCGCGGGGATATTCTCATCATCCTCGACGCCGACCTCACCGTTCCGCCGGAGAGCCTGCCGAAATTCTATGAGGCGTTGGCGACGCGCAAGGCGGAGTTCTGCAGCGGAACCCGCCTGGTCTATCCGATGGAAGCGGGTGCAATGCGCTTCCTCAATCTGGTCGGCAACCGCTTCTTCGCCGCCGTCTTCTCCTTCCTGCTGAACCAGCGCTTCACCGACACGCTCTGCGGCACCAAGGCGCTGTGGCGCAAGGATTACGAGGAGCTGGCGAAGAACCGCGGCTATTTCGGCGAGTTCGACCCCTTCGGCGATTTCGATCTGATGTTCGGTGCCTCCAAGCTCAACCTCAAGATGATCGAAATTCCGGTGCGTTATTTCGACCGCACCTATGGCAGCACCCAGATCTCACGATTCAGCCACGGGTGGCTGCTGCTGCGGATGACCGCTTTTGCCTGGCGCAAGCTCAAGGCTTTCTGATGGCGCTCGACGAGCGCATCGCGACGCAGGCACAGCAGTGGCGCAGCAAGCCGGTGCTGCGAAAGATCTACGCCGATCTCTATCGGCGGATGGCGGCCGCCTGCGTGCCCGGCCGCACGCTCGAAGTCGGCGGCGGCTCCGGTGGCTTCAAGGAATTCGCCCCGGACTGCATCTCGAGCGATCTGCTGTTTGCACCGTGGCTCGACGTCGTCGCCGACGCGCAGAGCCTGCCCTTCGCCCGGGCCAGCCTGGCGAACATCGTGCTGTTCGATGTGCTGCATCATCTGCCGTTCCCGCGTCGTTTCCTCGCCGAGGCAGCGCGCGTCCTGCGCCCGGGTGGACGGATTGTCTTCGTCGAGCCGGCGATCACCCCGCTGAGCTGGCCCTTCTATCGCTTTCTGCACCACGAGCCGGTTCGCCTCGGCGTCGATCCCCTTTCCGCCGATGAGCCATTATCCAGCCCCGATGCCTTCGACTCCAACCAGGCGGTGCCGACGCTCCTCACCGGGCGCTGTCGCGCGGCGCTCGCGCAGCTCTTCCCCGAGCTCGAGCTCAGCAGCGTCCGTCAAGTGAGCCTCCTCGCCTATCCGCTTTCGGGCGGCTTCAAGCCCTGGAGCCTGCTGCCGCACGCCGCCGTCGACGGGCTCCTCGCGTTCGAGCGACGGGTCGAGCCGTTGCTTGGCGCGTTCATGGGCTTTCGGCTGCTGGCCGTGATCGAGAAGAAGGCAGCGTCCGCGGCATGAGCACGCATCCATTCGAGAGAAGGAGGCGGCGCTGATGGAAGCTGCGCAACTCTTCCCCATTGCCGCGTCGCGCCGCGCCTGGACGGCGCGCATCGTGCTCGCCTTGGCGATCGCGCTGGCCGGCCTCGCGCTCTACGGCCATCTGCGCAAGCCGATGCCGGTCTATTACGGCGACCAGCCGCGCTATCTGAGCATCGGTTCCGACCTCCTGAACTACGGCCGGTTCACCAACGGTGCGCCGGCGGGCGGACCGCCGGCGGAACGGCCGCCGGGCATGTTCAACGTGCCGCTCTATCCCGCGTTGATCGCGATCTTGGCCCACTTCGATTCGCGCCTTGCGGCAACTGCGGGCTGTCTCTCGGAGCACCAGTCACCGGCCTGCCCAAACGAGCTCGGCATTCTCGTGCCGGTGCAGATCGGCATAGCGGTCGCCACCTTGCTGTTGCTGTGGTGTTCGGCTCTGGCGGTGACCGGCTCCGAGCCCGTGGCCTGGACCGCGCTGGCGCTGGCCGCGCTTGGCTGCGGCGAATACGGCGATTTCGTTCATCTCGGGATCACCGAGATGCTCAACTGCTTCCTCTTCGCTGCATTCTCGCTGAGCTTCTATCTCGCCCTGCGCACGCAGAGCCGGGCCGCCGCGGTGGGCGCCGGTGTGTTGATCGGCCTCTGCGGCCTGACGCGCCCGGCCTATGCCTATCTCGCCTACACCCTGGTTGCGCTCACCGCGCTGGGCGCGCTCGGCTTGTGGTGGCAAGGCGGGCGACGGGTACTTCGCCCGCTGGTCGGGCTCGGGGCGGCGCTGTCACTGGGCGCCTGCCTCACGCTCGGTCCCTGGCTGCTGCGCAATGAGCTGGAACTCGGCCGCTTCACCATCAGCAACGGCTATGGCGGCATGATCCTGGCGCAGCGCGTCGCCTATGATGCGATGACCGCGCGCGAATTCATCGCCTCCTGGATCTACTTCCTGCCGGATTTCGGCCATTCCTGGGCCAGGGCGATCTTCGCGCCCGACTGGTATGTCCGGCTCGGCTGGGGCGAGCCGGGCACCTACTACGCGCTGGGCGACCAGGTGCTCGGCCCCGCCACCCTTGCCGCCGCCGGCAGCGCCGATGCGCAGGTCGGCTACATCATCCGCACCATGGTGCTGCCGCATCCGTTCAAATTCGCGCTGGTCACCCTGCCGCTGATCTGGCGCGGCCTGTGGTTCGGCAAGTATTTCAGCGTCGTCTGCTTCCCGCTCCTGATCGCCAGCCTGTCGGGCGAGCTGCGGCGGCGCCGCTTCGACCTGCTGCTGCTGACGCTGCCCGGCCTCTTCATGCTGGTCTTCCAGGCGCTCGTCTCGGTCAACACCGCCCGCTATAACGTCACTCTTATCCCATCCTTCGCCATCGGTGCGGCGCTCGCTTTCGTCGCCCTCTTCGAGCGTATCCGCCGCCGCGGCGCGCCGGTTGGCCGCGTCATTTCCGGGCCGGAGAGCCCCCCTTCGTTTCCCGGGCGGGGATCCCATTTATAGCCGCAGGCCGCTCCGGCGCGGGGAGTCGCTTTTCCGCAGTCGGACCCTATAATCGTCGCTACCTTTCGCGGAGACGGCGCCGTCGTCTCCGGCTCAGGGATGCTCATCCGAATCGCCATGCAGTACATCAAGGTCCGCGGCGCGCGCGAGCACAATCTCAAGAACATCGACGTCGAGATGCCGCGCGACAGCCTGGTGGTGATCACTGGCCTGTCCGGCTCCGGCAAATCCTCGCTCGCCTTCGACACGATCTACGCCGAAGGACAGCGGCGCTATGTCGAAAGCCTGTCCGCCTATGCGCGCCAGTTCCTCGAGCTGATGCAGAAGCCGGACGTCGATTCCATCGACGGACTGTCGCCGGCGATCTCGATCGAGCAGAAGACGACCTCGAAGAATCCGCGCTCGACCGTGGGCACCGTCACCGAGATCTACGACTATATGCGCCTCCTTTTCGCGCGCATCGGCATCCCCTATTCGCCGGCGACCGGTCTGCCGATCGAGAGTCAGACCGTTTCGCAAATGGTTGATCGCATCATGGTGATGAAGGAGGGAACGCGGCTCCTGCTGCTGGCACCGATCGTCCGCGGCCGCAAGGGCGAGTACCGCAAGGAGTTGGCGGATCTCCAGAAGCGTGGCTTCCAGCGCGTGAAGATCGACGGCAAGATGCTGGAGATCGACGCGGTGCCGGCGCTCAATAAGAAGCTGAAGCACGACATCTCCGTCGTGGTCGACCGCATCGTGGTGCGCGAGGGTCTCGGCAATCGCCTTGCCGATTCGCTCGAGACCGCGCTCGAGCTCGCCGACGGCATCGCCATCGCCGAGGATGCGGATAGCGGCGAGGAGACGCTGTTCTCCGCGAAGTTTGCCTGTCCGGTCTCCGGCTTCACCATTCCGGAGATCGAGCCGCGGCTCTTCTCGTTCAACAACCCTTTCGGCGCCTGCCCCACCTGCGACGGGCTCGGCACCAAGCTCTTCTTCGATCCCGACCTGGTGGTGCCGGACGAGCGGCTGAGCCTGCGCGAGGGCGCCGTCGCACCCTGGGCCAATTCGAGCTCGCAATACTACGCGCAGACGCTCGACAGCCTGGCACGGCATTACCGCGCGAGCACCAACACGCCCTGGAAGGACCTGCTCGAGAAGGTACAGAACGCCATCCTCTTCGGCTCCGGCGAGACCGAGATCGCCATGAAGTACGATGACGGGCTGCGCGCCTATACGACCACGCGGGCTTTCGAAGGCGTCATCCCGAACATGGAGCGGCGCTGGAAGGAGACCGATAGCGCCTGGCTGAAAGAGGAGCTGGGGCGCTACCAGAACACGACGGAATGCGAAGCCTGCCACGGCAAGCGCCTGAAGCCCGAGGCGCTGGCGGTCAAGATTCGCAAGCGCGATATTTCCGAGGTGACGGAGATGTCGATCTCGGCCGCGGCGGAGTGGTTCGGCACGCTCGAGCACGATCTCACGGCGAAGCAGCGCGATATTGCCCGGCCGATCCTGAAGGAGATCAACGAGCGGCTCGGCTTCCTGCGCAATGTCGGCCTCGAATACCTGACGCTGGCCCGCGCCGCCGGCACGCTCTCGGGCGGCGAGAGCCAGCGCATCCGCCTCGCCTCGCAGATCGGCTCGGGCCTCACCGGCGTGCTCTATGTGCTGGACGAGCCTTCGATCGGGCTCCATCAGCGCGACAACGATCGCCTGCTCGCGACCTTGAAGCGGCTGCGCGACCTTGGCAACACCGTCATCGTCGTGGAGCATGACGAGGACGCGATCCGCCACGCGGACTACCTCATCGACATGGGTCCGGCGGCCGGCATCCATGGCGGCCATGTCGTGGCGGCTGGAACCCCCGCGACGGTGATGGAGAGCCGCGACAGCCTCACCGCCCAATACCTCACCGGCCGCAAGCGCATCGAGCTCCCCGAAGCGCGGCGCCACGGCCATCTCGGCCAGAAGCTGCGCGTCATCGGCGCTCGCGCCAACAATCTGCAGAGCATCACGGCGGAAGTGCCGCTCGGCACCTTCACCTGCGTCACCGGCGTTTCCGGCGGTGGCAAGTCGACGCTGGTCATCGACACGCTCTACAAGGCGCTGGCCCGCCGGCTGATGGGAACCCGCGAGCATGCCGGTGCGCATGACCGCATCGAAGGCGCCGAGCATCTCGACAAGATCGTCGATATCGACCAGTCGCCGATCGGCCGCACGCCGCGCTCCAACCCGGCGACCTATACCGGTGCCTTCACCCCGATCCGCGACTGGTTCGCCGGTCTCCCCGAAGCCAAGGCGCGCGGCTACGGCCCCGGCCGTTTCTCCTTCAACGTCAAAGGCGGCCGCTGCGAAGCCTGCCAGGGCGACGGCGTCATCAAGATCGAGATGCACTTCCTGCCCGACGTCTATGTCCAATGCGACGTCTGCAAGGGTAAGCGCTACAACCGCGAGACGCTCGAAATCACTTTCAAGGACAAGAGCATCGCCGACGTCCTCGACATGACCGTGGAGGAAGGGGCCGAGTTCTTCCGTGCGGTGCCGGCGATCCGCGACAAGATGACGACGCTGCAGCGCGTCGGCCTCGGCTACATCCATATCGGCCAGCCGGCGACGACGCTTTCGGGCGGCGAAGCGCAGCGCGTTAAGCTGGCGAAAGAGCTGTCGCGCCGCGCCACCGGCCGCACGCTCTACATCCTCGACGAGCCGACGACCGGGCTTCATTTCGAGGACGTGCGCAAGCTGCTCGACGTGCTGCACGCGTTGGTCGATCAGGGCAATACCGTGCTGGTGATCGAGCACAATCTCGAAGTCATCAAGACGGCCGACTGGATCATCGATCTCGGTCCTGAAGGCGGTGCCGGCGGCGGCCGCATCGTCGCCTCCGGCACGCCGGAGCAGATCGCCGCCACGCGCGAGAGCCATACCGGCCACTATCTGAAGAACTATCTGTCGCGCAGCGTCGAGGCGGCAAAGCGCACCAAGAAGCGCGCCTGAAATTCGCGCGGGGGGCCTGTTCAGCGACGTTGATAGAGCGAGATCGCGATCAGCATGTCGACCCTTTGCCCATCGCGCGCCAGCGGCAGCAGCAAGCGCTCGATCGAGCGATATTCCTTGGGCAGCATGATCAGCGTATGGCCGCGGCGGTAGGCGGGCTTGCCCTCCTCTACGACCGCGATGTACTGGACATAAGCGGGCGAGCCCGCGAAATTCACATGCACTTCGTCGAGCCAGGCCCCGGTGTAGTCGCGGCCAAAGACATGCGCATGCTCGGTGCCGAGCAGCCGGTAGCGGAACCGCAGCGGGTCGCGATGGACATCGGCGAGCCAGACAAAGGGCAGCAGGTCTGGGATTGCCGCGGGATCAATATGCTGGCGCCCCGGCAGCACGTCCTCACGGGGATGGATCGCCTGCCAGTGCAGGTAGAGCCGTCGCAGCCGCGGATCGGCTGAAGGCGGCGGCGCGGTGGCGAATTCCTCGCCGCTCGGCGCCGGCCCTCCACTCATCGGGCGGTCCCTTGGCTGGCAGGGGACGGCCTGACATTCGGGAGAGACGGACGGATGATAGTTGCCACGTTCAAACGCCGACCAACTACTCGCACACTGAAGCATAGCGGCGAATGCGGCTGCCGGAAATGCTTTTCCGGCTGTGACGGGCGGCGGCGCCGAACGCCCGGGCCCGACCGCTTTTTGCGCCAATGAGCCTCGCCTATAGTCCGGGCTCATGAGCCTGAAGGAGCCCGTGCATGTCGTCGGCGGCGGCCTCGCCGGCAGCGAAGCCGCCTGGCAACTGGCGCGCGCCGGCATCCCCTCGGTGCTGCATGAAATGCGCCCGCTGCGCGCCACGCCGGCGCATGTGACTGCGGGTCTGGCGGAGCTGGTCTGCTCCAACTCCTTCCGGTCGGATGACGCCGAGAACAATGCGGTGGGATTGCTGCACGAGGAGATGCGGCGCTGCGGCTCGCTGATCCTGCGCGCCGCCGATCAGAGCCGCGTTCCTGCGGGGGGCGCGCTCGCCGTCGACCGGCACGGCTTCTCGGCTGCCGTCGAGGCGGCGCTCATCGGTGAGCCGCTCATCGAGCTGCGGCGCCAGGAGATCGCCGGCCTGCCGCCGGCCGCGTGGGACAGCGTCATCATCGCGACCGGCCCCCTCACCTCGCCGTCGCTCGCTGAGGCGGTTCGCATGCTCACCGGCGAGGATTCGCTCGCCTTCTTCGATGCCATCGCGCCGATCGTCGATCGCGACAGCGTCGACATGGAGCAGGCCTGGATGCAGTCGCGCTACGGCAAGGGCGATGGCAGCGACTACATCAATTGTCCGCTCGACCGGCCGCAATACGAGGCCTTCATTAGGGCGCTGCTCGCCGGCGACAAGACCGAGTTCCACGATTGGGAAAAGGACACGCCCTATTTCGAGGCTTGCCTGCCCATCGAGGTGATGGCTGCGCGCGGCCTCGACACGTTGCGCTGGGGGCCGATGAAACCGGTGGGGCTGCGCGATCCCCGCCGCCCGACCGGGGCTTATGCGGTCGTGCAGCTCCGCCAGGACAACGCGCTCGGCACGCTCTACAACATGGTCGGGTTCCAGACGAAGCTGAAGCATGCCGAGCAGAAGCGGATCTTCCGCCTCATCCCCGGGCTCGAGCAGGCTGAGTTCGCGCGCTTCGGCGGACTCCATCGCAACACTTTCCTCAACAGCCCACGTCTTCTCGATCGAGCGCTGCGCCTCCAGGCGATGCCGCGGCTGCGCTTTGCCGGCCAGATTACCGGCGTCGAGGGCTATGTCGAGAGCGCGGCCATCGGCCTTCTTGCCGGCCGTTTCGCCGCCGCCGAGCGCCGAGGCGAGGCGGTGGTCCCGCCGCCGCCGAGCACTGCCCTCGGCGCCCTGCTCCAGCACATCACCGGCGGTGCCGATGCGAAGAGCTTCCAGCCGATGAACATCAATTTTGGCCTGTTCCCGCCGCTGCCCGAAGGCGCGGTGACGCGGGCCAACCGAGGTGAACGCAAACCCCTGCTGGCGCGCCGAGCGCTCAACGATCTCGATGGCTGGCTCGGCGCGAGGGCTGCGGCCGAGTGAGCCAGCCTAGCGCAGAGCGCGCAACGGCCGAATCTGCCGACCCTCGGCATCGAAATTCTCCGGAGCGAGCCAGCGCTCGAAGGTCTGCTTCAGCTCCGGCCACTCGCTGTCGATGATCGACAGCCAGGCCGTGTCGCGGCTGCGCTCCTTGTAGACCGTGGCCTGCCGGAAGATCCCTTCGAAGCGAAAGCCGAGCCGCTCCGCTGCGCCCCAGGACGGCGCGTTGAGGCTGTCGCATTTCCACTCGTAGCGCCGGTAGCCGAGCTCGTCGAAGGCCCGGCGCATCATCAGATACATGGCCTCGGTCGCTGCCGGCCGCCGCTGTAACAGCGGCGAATAATAGATGTGGCCGACCTCGATGCTGCCGGCCGGAGGATCGATGCGCAGATAGCACGCAACTCCGGCCGCGCGTCCGCTCGCCGCCTCGATGATCGTAAAGAAGACCCGCGCCGGATCGGCCGCCGCATCCTCCAGCCAGCGCTGGAACGTCGCGAGATCGGCGAAGGGGCCGACCGACAGATAGGTCCATCCGCGCCCTTCCCGATCGAGCCGGCTCGCCGCGAAGAGATCGCCGGCATGCTGCGCCGGAGCAAGCGGTTCGAGCCGGCAGAAACGTCCGATCATCGGCGTCCTTGGCGGCAAGGGTCGCGGCGTCCAGCCGGGCAGCGGCGGACCGACCGGTTGATCCAATGCGTTCCGGTGCTCGCTCATCGTCTCCCTCGATCAAAAACGGCCGCACAGCGCCGCCCAGCCGAGCCGCCAGGCGCGCCAGGGATCCACGGTCCGCAGTTGCGGCGCGAAGGGATCGTATCCGCCACGCGCAAGCCGCGCCAGATCGGCGCGCGCCAGCACCGCCGGCAGCAGCGCCGGCAGCGCAGCGCGCGGCAGCTTTGCAGCAACCTCCCGGGCAGCGGCAAGATAGAAAGCCGCTCGCAGCGCCACGGCTTCCACCACTTGTGCAAGAGCGGGCGACGGCTTGAGCTCGAAGAGCCCGCGATCGATGTCGAGCCCGGCGGCCTCGCACAGGGCACGCGGAAGATAAAGCCGTTTTGCCCGCGCGTGAAAGGGCACGGCGCGCAGCAGCCCGGTCAGCGCATAAGCGATGCCGACGGCCCGCCCCGCCTCGCGCGCCGCCGATCCGGCCTCGCCAAGCGTCTCGAGCGCCAACAGCACGAGGGTTGCTGAGCTCGCCTCGGCATAGTCCTCAAGCGCGACGAGGCTT
>Ga0134125_10007086_pt1 | contig 12671 bp, 7 predicted proteins | sample KB31751_FD_96464 | JGI IMG/M metagenome (GOLD analysis project Ga0134125, IMG submission 96464) | Terrestrial soil microbial communities with excess Nitrogen fertilizer from Kellogg Biological Station, Michigan, USA - KB3-175-1 | ecosystem: Environmental > Terrestrial > Soil > Unclassified ... | reverse complement strand
CGTGCCGTTGCTCGCCTCGGGCTGGCTCGCCTCCGAGGCGCATGTCCTCGATCATCGCGGTATCGACCTGCGCTGGCGTTTCTCGGCCGGCGGCTTGCGCCTGCTGGCGAACCTCTCCGGCAGGCCGTTGCTCGACCTCACGCCAGCCGCAGGACGAATGCTGGCGGAATGCGGCGGTGCCGAATCCGCGCTCGCCGAAGGAAGGCTGCACCCCTGGTCTGGCCTGGTGCTGCTCGGCGATGCCGGATGAGGCTTCGCGAATCGAGGAGGATGTCGATGCCCGCGCCCGCCGCGCCGGCATTGCCGAGCTCTTCACCGATATCTGGGGCAACCAGCACGCCGTTCCGCGCGAAACCAAGGAAGCGCTGATCGCCGCCTTGGGCGAACCGCCTTCGTCCGATGCACCGCCGCTGCTCCTGGTCCGCGCCGAGCGCGGCACGGCGCTCGAGATCGCCGGCGCCGCGAGCGCGCGTCTCTTCCGCGAGGATGGCGGCAGCGGCGAGCTGACCGTCGAGGACGGCCGCATCGCGCTGCCGCCCTTGCCCATGGGCTATCACCGGCTGGCCGTCCGTCTCGCCGACCGGCGCATCGAGACGCCGCTGCTGGCCGCCCCCGAGCGCTGCTACCTGCCGCCGGCCCTGCGCGGCGACGGACGCGTGTGGGGATTGGCCGTCCAGCTCTATGCGCTGCGCTCGCCACATAATTGGGGGATCGGCGATTTCTCGGACCTCGCCGATCTCGCGCGCCGCGTCGCCGCCTTCGGCGTCGATTGCATCGGCGTCAATCCGCTGCATGCATCCTTCCCCGACAAGCCCGAGCATTTCAGCCCCTATGCGCCTTCGAGCCGCCTGTTCCTGAATTACCTCTATCTCGACGTGACGCAGATCGAGGGATTCGACAGCTCGATCGCCGCCCGCGCCCATACCGACACGCCGGAGTTCCGCGAGCGCCTGGCCGCCCTGCGCGCCACCCGGCTCGTCGATTACGAAGGCGTGGCGGCGCTGAAAAGGCCGATGCTCGAGCTGCTGTTCCAGAATTTCGCGAGCGAGGGCGACGCCTCTGCCTTCGAGCGCTATCGCGCGCGCCTCGGCGAGACGCTGCAACGGCATGCGCTGTTCGAGGCGCTGTCCGAGCATTTCCGCGAAGGGCCCGAGCCGCTCCATTGGTGGGGCGCCTGGCCGGAGCCCTATCGCGATCCGGTATCGCAGGAGACATGCGCCTTCGCCGAGAGCCATGCCGAGCGGGTGCGGTTCTTCGCCTGGCTGCAATGGCATTGCGAGCGCCAGCTCGCGGCGGCGCAGGAAGCGGCCCGGCGCGCCGGCATGGCGATCGGCCTCTATCGCGATCTCGCGGTGGGCGCGGATCTGGCCGGTGCCGAGATCTGGCTCGAGCCCGATCGCTATGTGCGCGCCGTCGCGGTCGGCGCCCCGCCAGACGGCTACAATCTCGCCGGCCAGAATTGGGGCTTGCCGCCGCTCAATCCGCTGCAGCTGCAGGCGACGGGCGGACGCGCCTTCGCCGAGCTGGTGCGCGCCAACATGGCGCATGCCGGCGCGCTGCGCATCGACCATGCCCTCGGCCTCGCGCGCCTGTTCCACATACCGAGGCCGCAAGGACCCAAGCACGGCGCCTATGTCGCTTATCCCATGGATGCGCTGATCGCGGTGCTGAAGATCGAGAGCCACCGCCGGCGCTGCCTCGTGGTCGGCGAGGATCTCGGCACGGTGCCGGAAGGCTTTTCCGAGAAGCTGATGCAGGCCGGCATCTTCAGCTATCGCCTGCTGCTGTTCGAGCAGGAGCCGGACGGCGCCATGAAGCCGCCCGAGCGCTATCCGCCTTTCGCCCTGGTGACGGCGAGCACGCATGATTTGCCGACGCTCACCGGCTGGTGGCGCGGCGGCGATATCGCGCTCAGGCAAAGCCTCGGCCTCTATCCCGACGAGGAGGTCGCGGCGCGCGAGCGCGGGAGCCGCGACCAGGATCGGTGGCGCGTGATCGAGGCGCTGAAGCGCCAATCGCTTATCCCGCCCGACGCCGATCTTTCCGAGCCGCCGCTGGACGCCATGCATCGCTATCTCGCGCGCACCCCGTCGAAGCTGATGATGGTGCAGATGGAGGATGTGCTGGGGCTGGTCGCGCAGGCCAATCTGCCCGGCACCTCGACCGAGCATCCCAACTGGCGCCGCCGATTGCCGCTGATGATCGACAGCCTGGTCACGCCGGACGGGCCGATCGCGGCGCTGGCCGCCGGCCTCGCCGAAGAGCGCCCGCGACGCGCATCGGACCGCATGGTCGTCGCCTGCCCGCGCGCGACATACCGGCTGCAGCTCCACGAGCACTTCACCTTCGACGACGCCGCGCGAATCGTGCCGTACCTGGCGGCGCTCGGCGTGAGCCACCTCTATGTGTCCTCATATCTCGCGGCGCGGCCGGGCAGCCTGCATGGCTACGACATCATCGACCATACCCGCTTCAATCCCGAGCTCGGCGGCGAGGCGGGTTTCCAGCGCTTCCTTGCCGCGCTCGATGCGGCGGACATGGGCCATATCCTCGATTTCGTGCCCAACCATATGGGCGTCGGCGGCGCCGATAATGGCTGGTGGCTGGAGGTGCTGGAGTGGGGGCCGCTCGCCCCCAGCGCCGCCTTCTTCGACATCGATTGGCGGCCGCGCCAGGGCAACGACACCGGCAAGCTGATCCTGCCCATTCTCGGCCGCCAATATGGCGAGGAGCTCGAGGACGGCCATCTCGTGCTGCGCTTCGACGCGCATGCCGGCAGCTTCGCCATCTGGTATTTCACCCATCTGCTGCCGATCTGTCCGACCTCCTATGCCGAGCTGCTCGAGGTGGCGATCGCCAATCTGGTGGAGGCGCGCGCCGAAGAGCCGGCGGTGATCGAGCTGACCAGCCTGATCGGCGATTTTCGCGCCCTCGACTCCGAGCCAGACCGCACGCGCCTGCCGGGCGAATCGGTCGGGCTGAAGCGCCGCCTGGCCGACCTCGCCCACCGTTTCGAGGCGCTCGCAAAGGCGATCGAGCAGGCGCTCGGCCTGTTCAACGGCGAGAAGGGCAAGCCGCCGAGCTTTGCGGCGCTCGACCGGATTCACGAGGCGCAATGCTACCGCGCCGCCTTCTGGCGCGTCGCCGCCGACGAGATCAACTATCGGCGCTTCTTCGACATCAACGATCTCGCCGGCCTGCGCATGGAGAATCCCGAGCTGTTCGAGCGCGCCCATCGGCTGGTCCTGGCGCTCGTCGACCAGAGCAAGCTCTACGGCTTGCGCATCGACCATATCGACGGGCTCGCCGACCCGGCCGGCTATTGCCGCCAGCTCCGCCTCGAGATCGGACCCGACCTGCCGATCTATGTCGAAAAGATCCTGGCGCCGCATGAAAGCCTGCGTCCCTGGCCGATCGACGGCAGCACCGGCTACGAATTCCTCAACCAGCTGAACGGGCTATTCGTCGCGCAAGCCGGCGAGCGGTCGCTCGACCGGCTCTATCGGCGCTTCACCGGTCGGCGGGCGAGCTTCGAGGAGGAACTCGTCGCGGCCAAGCGGCAGGTGCTCGAGACCACCATGGCGAGCGAGCTCAGGACCCTGGGCCTCGACGCCAAGCGCCTCGCCGACAGCGACTGGCGAACCCGCGACTATACGATCCAGGGGCTCCGTCAGGCGCTGGCAGACATGATCGCCTGGTTCCCGGTCTATCGCACCTATGTGACGCCGGGCGCGGTCGCACCCGAGGATCGCCACTATGTCGAATGGGCGGTGGCGCGCGCCGCCAAGCGCAGCACGCTTGCCGACGGCAGCGTCTATGAGTTCCTGCGCGATGCGCTGCTGCTCGAGCTCGCCGAGAAGCGCGGCGGCAGCTTTTCCGAGAGCATCGCCGAGCGCGTCGTCACCAAGTTCCAGCAGCTTAGCGGGCCGGTCATGGCCAAGGGCGCCGAGGACACGGCCTTCTATCGCTATACGCGTCTGTTGTCGTTGAACGAGGTGGGCGGCGATCCCGGCCGCTTCGGCAACTCGGCCGCCGCTTTCCACCGCCAGAACGCAGAGCGCGCTGCAAACACGCCGCGCACCATGCTGGCGACGGCGACGCACGACACCAAGCGCGGCGAGCTGGTGCGGATGCGGCTCGATTTGCTGAGCGAGATGCCGCGCGAATGGGGCAATCACATGGTGCGCTGGGCGCGCATCAACCGCACAAGGCGGCGCGAGATCGAAGGATGGCTGGCGCCGACGGCGAATGACGAATATCTGCTCTACCAGACCCTGCTCGGCTCCTGGCCGATCGCGCTCATGGGCGACAGCCCGCCGGCGCCCGACGCGATGGCCCCCTATGTCGAGCGCATCCTCGTCTACATGACCAAGGCGCTGCGCGAGGCCAAGGAGAGCACGAGTTGGAACCTGCCCAACGAGGCCTACGAGCAGGCGGTGGCGGATTTCGTGCGCGGCGTGCTCGATACCAGCCGGCCGAATCTCTTCCTCGCCGATTTCATGCCGCTGCAGCGCAGCGTCGCCGCCCTCGGCATGATCAACGATCTGTCGCAGACGGCGCTCAAGCTGACCCTGCCCGGCGTGCCCGATCTCTATCAAGGCAGCGAGTTCTGGGATCTGTCGCTGGTCGACCCCGACAACCGCCGCCCGGTGGATTATGCGAGCCGCATGGAGGCGCTTGCCGATCCTCGGCCGATCGAGACGCTGCTCGCCGACTGGACCGACGGGCGGGTGAAGCAGCGCCTGATTTCCGCCCTGCTCGCCTTGCGCGCCGCCGAGCCCGATCTCTTCGAGCATGGCGATTACCAGCCGCTCACCGCCACCGGCGCCCGCGCCGAGCATGTCTTCGCCTTCGCGCGCCGGCAGGGCGACAAGCTGCTCGTCGTCGCCGTCCCGGTCCTGATCGGCACGCTGGCGCGCGACGGCGCGCTCGAGGATCATGCGCTGTGGGGCGACACGGCGCTCGAGCTTGCCGCCGCCGGACCCTGGCTCGAGACGCTGACGCAAACCGAGCATGCCGGCGAGCGCCTCCTGCTCGCCCCGCTGTTTACGCACTTTCCCCAGCTGGCGCTGCTGGGCGTGGCGCGATAATCGAAAGCTCCCTCTCCCCCTTGGCGGAGAGTGTTTGTATAAAGGAGCGATAAAAATCAGGGGAGGAGCCGGTGCGCGCTTTTGCCATCGTCACGGCCGTCATTCTCGCGAGCGCCTCGGCTTCGGCGCAGACGCGCATCACCATCGGCATCGTACCGACCGTGCCCGCCGCCTCGACCTATCTCGCGGTCGACAAGGGCTATTTCCGCGAGGCGGGCATCGAGGCGAAGATCGAGACCGTCGATTCCTCGAGCAAGATCATCCCATTCCTGGCGCAGAACCAGGTGCAGGTGGCGCAAGGCGGCCTCGCCATCGGCTATTTCAACGCCGTCGCCGACGGGCTGCCGCTGATCCTGGCGCTCGAAGGCGGCTCGTCGCCGCTCTACCACAATGTGCTGGTGCGGGCCGACCTCAAGGACAAGATCAAGAGCGTGGCCGACCTCAAGGGCAAATCCGTGGCGCTGACGGCGCCCGGCGCCATCACCAATTACGAGTTCGGCAAGGTGCTGGCCTCGGCCGGCCTCACGCTGAAGGATATCGAGCCGAAATACGTCTCCTTCCCGCAGATGGCCGCGGCCTTCGCCAACAAGGGGATCGATGCCGGGCTCGAAGTGGCGCCCTTCACCGACGAGATCACGCGGCGCGGCATCGCCGTGCGCTGGATCGATCCGGACGACTATATCAAGCCGACTCCCATGTCGACGGTCGGCTACATGGTCAATACCGACTGGGCGAAGCAGAACCCCGATCTCGCCCACCGCGTCTTCACGGCGCTGGCCAAGGGCGGCCGCGACTATTGCCAAGCCTATCATCACGGCCCAAACCGCGGCGAGGTCGAGGACATCTTGATCAAGCACAAGGTCATGACCGACCGTGATCTGCTCGACAAGATGGACTGGCAGGCGCGCACGCCCGACGGCAAGTTCAATGTCGCGAGCCTGATGGACATCCAGGATTTCTTCATTGCCGACGGCACCTTCACCAGGAAGCTGGCGCCCGAGAAGCTGGTCGATCTCAGCTATTCCGAGCAGGCGGCGAAGGCGCTGGGCCCGTTCGCGGTCACCAACAAGGCAAGCACCCTCAAAGGCTGTCGCTAGCATGGTCCGCGCCGGCCTCGCCGCGATCCTGCTGCTCGGCCTCCTGGCCGGGCCGGCGGTGTCCGACGAGGTCGGTGATTTCTATCGCGGCAAGCAGCTCACCTTCATCATCACCGGCGGCGTCGGCGGTGGCTACGATTCCTACGGCCGGACCGTGGCCCGCCATCTCGTGCATCATCTGCCGGGCACGCCCGGCGTCGTGACGCAGAACATGCCGGGTGCCGACGTGATCCCGGCCAACTACCTTTACAATGTCGCGGCGAAGAACGGGCTCACCATCGGCCTCTTGCTCAACACCACGCCCTTCGAGCCCTTCTACGGCAACGACAAGGCGCTGTTCGATGCGACGCGCTTCAACTGGCTCGGCAGCCCGAGCAAGGAGACCGGTCTGCTCATCGTCTGGCATACGGTGCCGGTCGATACGATCGAGGATGCACGGCGCCGGCCGCTGGTGCTCGCCGCGACCGGCGCCAGCAGCACGCCCGCCTTCTACGCCAGGGTGCTGGCGGCGGTGCTCGGCATCAAGATCAAGCTGGTCGAAGGCTATACCGGCCAGAACGACGCCTTCATCGCCATGGAGCGTGGCGAGAACGAGGGCTTTCCCTCGACCTTCTGGTCGAGCCTCAAATCGAGCCGGCCCAACTGGATCGCCGAGCATCAGGTGAAGATGCTGGTGCAGTTCGGCGGCGCGCCCAACCCCGAGATCGCCCAAGTGCCGTTCGCGCTCGACCTCATCCCGCGCGAGGAGGACCGGCAAGTGATGCAGGCGGCGTCGGCCCAGCTCGCCCTCGGCCGGCCGATGGTGGCACCGCCCGGCGTGCCGCCCGAACGGCTCGCCGCCTTGAGACGGGCGATGGAAGAGACTTTCCGCGACCCCGACTTCCTCGCCGATTGCGCGCGCCAGCGCCTCGAATGCCACGATCCCTCGAGCGGTGCCGAGCTCGCCCGGCTGGTCGCCGAGATCTACGCCCTGCCCAAGCCTGTGCAGGAAAGGCTCATCGCGATCTACGACCTGCGCTAAGCTCGACGCATGGCGCGGCTGCTGCACTGATATGCAGCATGCTGGCGTCGGGATACGACAATTTCAGTTCAAGCGTCTTGTCGTCGATGGCGCGTACGCCCGGCGAATTCTCCGGCGGCCAGCGCCGGCGCATCGCCATCGCTCGCGCGCCCGCTTCCCTCCCGGCTTAAGCGAGCAGCGAGACTCGCGCCTGCAGCCGGCGCATCGCCGCGGTCATGGCGAGCACGACCAGCGACAGGATGACGCCGACCACCGCCATCGCCTCGAAGCGCCCTTCCTCGCCGAGCTCGATCATCAGGATCGCCATGGTGCGCGAGCTGGGGCCGGCAAGCAGGATGGTGGCGCTAATGTCGCGGAAGGCGGCGACGAAGGTCAACAGGAAGACGCTGCCGAACATGGGCGCGATCAGCGGCAGCAGGATGCGCCGGAAGATGGCGGGGAACGAGGCGCCCGAGGTGCGGCCGGCCTCCTCGATCTCGCGCGCGATCTGGAAAATCGCCGTCTTCAGCATCTGCACGCCGAGCGGCACCTCCTTGATGAGCAGGACCAGGATGAGCGACAGCACCGTTCCGTGGATGAGCGACAGGCCCGGCACATTGAGCAGCAGGGTCAGCATCGAGAAGCCGAGCAGGATGCCGGGGATGGCCCAGGGCAGCCAGATCAGCAGATTGAGGATCTGCCGGCCCCACAGGCTGCTGCGCGCGATGCACCAGGCGAGCAGCGCATAGAGCAGCGTCCCCAAACATGCGGTGCATCCTGCGACAAGGAAGGAGTTGGCGAAGGCCTGGCGGAAGTCGGGATCGCCCAGCACCGAAAGCCAATGGCGCGCCGTCCAGGCATTGGCCATGAAGAAAAAGCCGAACAGGCGCGTGAAGGTGCCGAGCAGCAGCACCGCGAGCGGCAGCAAGAGCGCCACCGCCATATAGGCGAGCAGGATCGCCGAGGCGAGCCAGCCCCAGCGCGGCCGGGTCGCGGCGCGGATACGCGTCGTCTTGCCGGTGATGGTGGCGTGCCCCTCGCGCGTGCCGAGGATGAAGCGATAAAGCAGGGCGACGAGGAGCAGCAGCAGCAGGAAGAGCGAGCTCAGCGCCATCGCCTCGCCGAGCCGCGGCGGGTCCCAATGCACATAATCATAGATGGTCGTGGCGAAAACGCGGATCTTGGCCGGAACGCCCAGAATCTGCTCGACCTCGAAGGCCTCGAGCGATTTCACGAAGCCGACGATGAGCGCCGTCAGGCAGGCGGGTGCCAGCAGCGGCAGGGTGATACGCATGAGGATGCGAAGCCGGTGGGCGCCGGCAATGCTCGCCGCCTCCTCGAAGGCAATGTCCATCTGACGGATCGCCGGCGCCAGCAGGATGACATTGATCGGGATCACGGTCAGCGACAGATGCACCCACATGATGCCGAGTACCGAATAGATCGAGAAGATGGCATGGTCCGCGAGCCCGATGCGCTGCAGCAGTTCATTGACGAGGCCGTAATTGGGATCGAGCAGCAGGATCCAGCCGACCGCGAGCGGCAGGGTCGGCAGGAAGAAGGCAAACCACAGCCCGTATTCGATGAGGCGCCGGCCGGGAATCTCGATGCGCACCAGCAGCCAGGCAATGATGAAAGCGAGCGCCACGCCGATCGGCGCACGCAGGCTCAAGAGAAAGGTGTACCCCATCGCCCGCCGGATGGCCGGATCGCTCAGCACCGACTGCCAATTGTCCCAGCCCCAGCGGAAGCGCTCGCCCTGCGGCGCGACATCGAAGCTGCCCAGCACCAGCACGAGGGTCGGCAGGGTGGTGAAAAGCCCGACGACCAGCAGCAGGCCGAGCCCATAGAGAAAAGGCCGGAGGTCTTGTGCCGGGCGCCATGCCGGCAGCGGCAGCGAGTCCTCGGCCATGTCCCGGCGAGCCGGGCTAGATGGCGAGCTCGGCGGCTTCCGGCGCGCCGCTGGTCACGGCCAACCCTTCCTTGGGCAGCGGCCAGCGGCGGATCGGCTTGCCGTCGGCGACGGCCTGCAGCTCGGTGCGCCACAGCTTCCTGAGCGCGATGATGCCGACATCGGACTGGCCGAGATGCTCGGCCGGGCCGCGGTCGGCGATGGTGCCCTGGCCCATCAGCGCGATATTGTCCTGCACCGGCACCAGCAGCTCGCGATCGGCGGGGTCGACATCTTCGAGCCGCTTGCGCCCGGCGAGGATCTCGAGCGCCGTCGACACCTGCTCGGGCGAGCGGTCGCGCACCGGCTTCACCGGCTGGCCGGCCGGCTTCTTGGCGCGGCGCACGTTGAAGCTGCGATTGTGCCCGTCATCGACCGGCACGCGCCACACCACGAGCGTGCCCCAGCCGGTCTCGTTGCCCACCGGCGGCACCGCCATCAGCCCGATATTGGGCATGTGGTAGTAGGTGACGCGGTCGACATTGCCGCGCCGGCCGATCGCCTTCAGCCCGAACTCGGTCGGCTCGATGATATAGTCCGGGATGGCGATGACGCCTGCCGCGCCGAACACGTCGCGGTGCGCGAAGCAGACATGAACCTGGTCGATATTGTTCTCGAGCCGCTGGAAATAATTGCAGGGCAGCGGCGCCCGCGCCAGGCTTTCGAGGATTCCGGCGCTCTCGTCCTCGAGCTCGGGATAGCGCGGCAAGGCGGGCGGCTCGCCCTCGCCGAGATAGATGAAGACGAGCCCGAGATATTCCTGCGCCGGGTAATTGCGGACGCGGATCTTGGCGGCGAATCCCGCCTTCTCCGCCGGCTGCTCGATGCAGGCGCCGCTGCTGTCGTATTTCCAGCCGTGATAGAAGCAGCGGATCTCCTCGCCTTCGACCCAGCCGGCCGCGAGCTGCACGCCGCGATGCGCGCAACGGTCGCCGAGCGCATAGAGCCTGCCGCTCTGGCCGCGATAGAGGGTCACGAACTCGCTCATGATCTGCTCGCGCCGCGCGCGACCGCGCTCGACATCGGCGGCGAGGCAGATCGGATGCCAGAACATCCGGAGATAGCGCCCCGCCAGCGTGCCGGGACCGGTCGCATGCAGATCGAGATCGGTGACCTTCTTGCCCCGCGCCTGCTTCGCTCCAGCCATGCCCGCCTTGCCTCCCTTCACTCCGAGACCAGCACGCGCGTCAGCTTGCCGACGTTTTCGCGCAGCTTGGACACGTAATCCTGGTCGTAGGACCCGACGTAATGCACATCCTGCTTCGGCAGCTCATAGGCCGGAACGCCCTTGTGCGGCAGGTCTGCGCGGCGCGACGGCTCGCCCAGCAGCGTCTCGTAGAGCTGCTGGCCGGGCCGGCTCAAATACCAGTTGGCGAACACCGCCGCCGCCGCGGCATGCGGCGCCTTGGCCGCGATCTTGATCACGCTGCGGCCACCCGTCGACAAGATCGGCCAGTCGCTGAAAGCGACATATTGGATGTTGAAGCCCTCGCTCGTGAACTTGTCCACATATTGCTGCAGCGAGCCGACGATGATCGGGTAGGTGCCGCGCGCCGCCCATTCGACGAGCTGCACCGGATTCTTGGTGTAGGTGATCGCCTGCCCCTTGTAGAAGCGCTCGACATAGTCCTCGCCGCGCCAGGAGAAGATCGCCTCGGCGAAGCCGCGGCCGCCGGCGCTGCCGGTCGGATCGGAGCTGGCGATCTTGCCCTTGTAGGTCGGACGTAGCAGATCGTTGAACTCGTGAATGTCGGCGAGCTTCACCTTGTCGGCATTGGCGAAGACGCGGAAGGAGAGATATTCCGCCCCTTGCGCGAAATATTCGCCTTCATTGTCGATCCAACGGATGCCGCCCTCGCGCCAATATTTGCCGTCGACGACCTGCGGCAACTTCAGGAGCGGCTTGATCGGCTGCATGAGACCGCGCGCAATGAGCGGCAGCTCGCTGCTGCCGCCGATCTGCACGTCGATCGAGAGATTCGGCGAGGCCACCTCCTGCGCGAAGCGCGCCGAGATGGCGCTCGAATCGCCGCCGAGGAACTGCAGCTCGAGGCCGGTGTCGCGGCGAAAAGCGGCGGCGAGCTCCTTGCCGATCGGCGCGCCCATGGCCACCACGACCGGCCCCTCTTCCTTGGCCTTGGCGAGCAGCGCCTGCCAATCGGCGCCGGCGCCGGCCTGCCAATCCTCCGCGGCGCGCGCCGGGACGCAGGCCAGGAGCAGCAGCATCGCAACGACCATCGAGCAGCGCATGCGGCGCGGCAACGAGCCCGGCAAAGCCATGCCTTTCCTCCCTCCCCTTGTCGGGTGATGCGGCGCCTCGGCAAAGGCGCCGTCCTCTCGGAGTTTAGGCGCCGCCGACCGCTTGTCAATTTTGCGCAACGGATTTCGCATTTCGCAATGGCGGGGCTTGCACGGCGCGCGGCGTGGCGCCTAGGATTCCAGCAAAGCCGGGAGGAAAGCCGAGCCATGTCCGCGAAGATGAACCACCTCGCGATCATCAGCGAGCAGTACGAGCGCAGCGCCAAATTCTACGAGACCATCTTCGGCATGCGCAGCTCGGCCAGCCGCTCGATGGCCGGCAAGGCGCCGACGGCACGCGAGAAGCGGCCGGCCTTCGCCGCCACGGTCGGCGACGGCTATGTCGGGCTGAACATCAATCCCCGGCGCCCCGGCCGCGCCGCCCGTTTCGAGCATTTCGGCATCCAGGTCGATGACGCCGAAGCGATCTTCGCCCGCATGGCACAAAAATACCCGCGCGTGAAATGGCTGAAGCGGCCATCGAACCGCCCCTTCGCCGGCATCACGACCCACGATCCGGACGGCAATGTCTTCGACATCTCGCAGAACGATATGGCCAACCGGAAGGACATCTATGCCGAGCAGCATGCGCTGCATCCCCGGCATATCAGCCATTTCGCCATCCGCACCATGAATCCCGACACGATCGCCGAGTTCTACCGCACCATCTTCGACTTCGAGCTGCGCAACAAGCAGGCGGGCGATCCCAACCATTACCTGTCGGATGGCCATATCACTCTGGTGGTGATGCCGTGGGATATCACCGACTATGACGGCACCGGCATCGCGCCCGCCAGCATGGACCATGTCGGCTTCACCGTGGAGAACCTCGCCGACTTCAAGGACTATGTGAAGATGATCGGCGACGAGAATCCCTTTCTCCAGCCGATGCCGCTCGGCGCCAATGGCGAAGGCCGCCGCCGCCTTGCGCTGTGGCAGCGGAGCTGTCCCCTGTGCCAGCATCATATGACCGACATGGAAGGCAATATGATCTCGGCCTCCGAGGCGTGAGCATGCGCGCCCGCCCTCTGTTGCTGGCCGCAGCCTTGCTGGCGGCGGGCACCGCGGCGGCCTCGGCCCAGACGGCCGAGCCCGCCTACCGAAGTCGCGGGGATCATCCGCCAGGCCTACGACACGCCGCCCGAAATCGTCGCGATGGCGCGCGAGGCGCTCGGCAACCAGCCTGCGGAATAGCCCAGAATCTCAGCGGCCACAGCGGTGCGCCGCCTCGCCAT
>Ga0134125_10007085_pt1 | contig 12672 bp, 11 predicted proteins | sample KB31751_FD_96464 | JGI IMG/M metagenome (GOLD analysis project Ga0134125, IMG submission 96464) | Terrestrial soil microbial communities with excess Nitrogen fertilizer from Kellogg Biological Station, Michigan, USA - KB3-175-1 | ecosystem: Environmental > Terrestrial > Soil > Unclassified ... | reverse complement strand
GCCATTTTGACTATCTTTGCTGCCGCTAATTGCGCCGCCAAGAATCTCCGGGGTAAACAGGCGGCCATTGATGCCGACAATTTTCATTCCCGGAGAGATGCCCGCCTTGAATGCCGGGCCGCCGTAAATCGAATCCGTCACCATTCCCTCGGGATTTACGCTCAGGCCAATGGTGTACGTGGTGTTATTCGGGCCACGCGGACCGGTGCGGCCGGCCTTCGGTTTGTCGGGCGAAAATGCGAGCTTCCAGCCACCTTCTTCAATCCCGTTCAGCGGAGCTTCGGGCGCATTTGACGTGAGGCGCTCATGGAAGAATGAAGCCCAGTCATAGGGAACAACCTGGTTTAAGCCGCTGACGATGTCGTCCAGCGTGTACGGTTTCACTTCGGGACCGTTGTTAGCGCCGCCGTAGAACGCGCGATAGAAGTCCTCGAACGATTTCTGCCCGTGGCTGCGGTCGTGAATGATATTGGCGACCTCCAGCCAGATGAGTTCGCCTTCTTCATAATAGTCGGAGCCGCGCCGCCAGTTGCCCCAGCCGCCGCCGCGAAACATTCCCGGAATGGCAACGGCGGTGTCGAGCAGCGGACGCCAGGTTCTACCCGGTCTTCCCGGACCAAGACTCGCGCCGACCGTGGCCAGAGTCTGGCGATAATCGTCGGGCGTCCACATGCCGCTGCGCGTCGCCAGCAAGTCGCCGAGAAACGATGTATTGCCCTCATAAACCCAGAGCAGGTCGGTCTCCATCGGCTTCTGAAAGTCCGGAGTGGTCAGATCGTGAGGACGGCGGAATTTCCCATTCCAGGAATGGGCATACTCATGCGCGAGCAGGCTGCCGACTTCGCGGGCCGCGTTGGGCGACAGCAGGACGCGCTCCGGCAACCGGCTGTCGTTGGATTCGTTGTGTTCGAGCCCGAAATGCGGCGTGTGATCGCTCAAGGTGAGCAGGAAGTGGTAATCGCGATAGTGCCGCGATCCAAACAGTTTGCCCGCTTCCGCCACAAGGTTTGTCAACCCGCGTTGCACATCGGCCGGCATCGCCAACGCTTCGCTGCTGTCGGCGACGATGTCTATTTCGTGATGAATCGGCTCCCCGGGCGGGGTGAGGTCAATCGCGCGGTAGTACTCGCCGCAAACCACCGGCGAATCCACCAGCCGCTCCAAGGTGACCGGCTTGAACTCGACGGTCTCTCCCGATGAACTCGCGACCGGCAGCGCAGTCCCGAACTTCCAACCGGGCGGCAGACGCAAAGTCGGCCGATACGTGATTTGCTCCGAGGTGTATCCGGCCGGGTATAAGATATTCGAGTTCCAATTCAGGACCAGCAGCTTGTCGGTTGCCGAGCCCCGACCCGGCCCCGCGCTGTTCGCATCGAGCATGTCGAACGAGACTTCGAGCTGGCGAGCACCTTGCGGAACATTGACATGAAAAGTGAAGACATCGAGCAGGTCGCGCTGCCACGAAAGATCTTTGCCATCCGCGGAGAACTTCAATCCCGCAACATCGCCAACCGGGCCCCCCGGTGAATGTGCGCCGGGAATCCACTTGGGAAAATAAAAGGTGAGCGGACCGGGCTTGACCGGCATGGTCATGTGCGTGCGAATGATTTTCATCGGTGCCTGAGTCGCATCGACCTCAAGCGCGATTTGCGGCCCCGATTGCGCGAGAGCAGCCGCGGCCAGGAGAAGAAATATGATGAGGCTCAATTCACATCGGTATCGCCGGGAGATGGGGTGAAGGTGCATGAAGATTGCGCTCCTTAGATTGGGAACGCAAATGGTAACACCTGCGAAATCTTGTAAGCATCAACCGACCGCTCTTCATCTCGGCATAGCGGTTGGACAAAGCGGTGAACTTCGAAGACCCTGTGGACAGCAAAGAATTGCCCCGCTATTTGCCTGTTAATTAAGTTTGGCCGCGCTAAGCAGAGTAAGGAGCCACCCACGAAAGCCTCTCTGTGAAGAATGATCGCGATCTCCGTTATCAGACTGCGACGGCGCTCAGCCGTGATCTCCCGTGCAACGAGCTCGGAACTTCTAACCTGCTAAGCTTCTCAGCCTCATGTCATTCAGCAGCAGTCTCGCCGGCATCGTGCTCCCGGATTCTCGGGGCAATCAGGTGCGCCTGGGTTCTCTCTGGCAGAGCAATCCGGAAGTGATTGTGTTCCTTCGTCATTACGGCTGAATCTTCTGCCGGGAGCACGTCGCGCAGTTGCGCGAGCACGAACAGGAATTCCGCGACAAGGGAGACTCGCCTCGCCGCCGTTAGTCTCGGCGGCATGAAATACGCGCGCATGTTTCGCGAAGAAAGCGGAATCACATTTCCTCTGCTCATCGACGAAGACCGCAGAGCCTATCGCGCTGCCGGGCTGCGCAGCGCGTCTCTCTTGCACATATTCCGCAGCGACAACGCGATTGCTAGAAAGCGGGCGCGCGCTGCAGGCCAGCGCCAGCATCGTCTGGGTAAGAATCCGTTCCAACTGGGGGCAAGCTTTGTCTTTGGTCCAGGAGACGTCGACCGTTATGCGCGTGAGCAAAACCTTCGGCGACAACGCTCAGATCTCTGAACTGCTTGCGGCTTTGCAGTGATTAACAGGAAACTCGAGCCCCACGCTGACTGCCCTCATGGTCAAAGCGTAGTCCTTACGATTCCGCACCAGCAGCAGCTTTGCAGCCCGGTCATTCCAGACCTCCATTACCAGGTGATGAGCACATAGCCATCTTTTGAATTATCGGCTATACCCTGTTTTCCGCCACCTCCGCCAGCGCCCCGCCCGATCGGCACATTCGAAAAAATGGAACCCGCTGCCGCTGGGCCTCCAGTCCCCTCGGCTTCTAAAAGGGTAACTCCAGCCGTGCAGCTATCGAGACCGTCAGTACCGGCTATACCGTCACGGCCAATCACGTTCGGCCCCGAACCGCCAGTCCCGCCAGCACCGCCTGGACCCGGGCCCCTGTGGGACTGGGCACAGAGGTCAACAGGATATTCAAGGCCTCCACCACCGCCTTTGCCGCCTCCCGCGGTGGCCAAGACATTAGAGGAACTGTCTCTAATTTCCGATGGACCCCCATCAGAACCATTTCCACCTGGCGAACTGCTGTTCGACGCTGCTCCATTGTCGCCCCCGTGACCCACGGAAACGGTATAGCTTGCTCCGGGCGACGCAGAAATCACCGCTCGCGTGTACCCTCCGCCACCACCACCTCCTCCGCCAAGGTCTCCGGATCCTCCCGCACCACCTCCCGCGCCCCAGATCTCGACCAAAAGGTGGGTCACGCCAGCCGGAACCGTGAATGTGCCCGACTGCGTAAATTCCTGAATTCCGTTGAAACCACCTCCGCCGCCACCCGTAGGTCCCGCAGGTCCTTGGGGCCCTGCCGGTCCTTGAGGCCCCTGTGAGCCCTGAGGTCCTTGTGCACCCATTGGTCCTGCCGGGCCCGCCGGTCCTGCTGGCCCGATCGCGCCAGGCGGCCCTGTTGCTCCGGTTGCGCCTGCTGGGCCAGCCGCGCCCTGCGGACCCCGTGGCCCAACGGCTCCAACTGTGGCTTCAAACACGGCAACGGTGAAGTTGCTGAACTTCGCGAATATCAGATAGCTCCCGGGAGCTAAGGCAGCCGGTACGTTGGCCACAATCTGCGTACTACTGGAACTCTGTACTGTAAGCGGCAGCACGCCACCCAGAGTTACCGTCGGACTCTGGCCGAAATGCACACCGGTCAACGTCAGCGTATTGGCACTTGGGTCTACCGTCGCTCCGTACACAATCGGAACACCAAAATTGTCATCGGCGCGAGCGCTGGACAAGAGCATCGTCACTGAAAGGGCAACGGCGACCGTTAAGTATGACCTCTTCATAGCAGAACCTCTCCTTTGGGTAAGGACCCGAAGTCTGTGACATTTGCCTTCTGTGCCGCAAACGTCCTCACCAGATCAGCAACGCGTAACCCAATTGGCCTGGGGCTCCTCCGGGACCTGCGAAACCTCCTGCTCCGAATTGGCCGTTCGCCTGAAACGGGAAGCCGGGAAGCACGTAACCAGCGCCTGGCGCGTTGGGAACCGATATATTCGGGGGTTGACCGGCATTTGCGCCGTTATGGCTGATCAGTGCCGTCGGATCGGCTGCTCCGCCAATTCCCCCAATTCCGCCAGGAGCAAAAGGACAGCCGCCACCCATTCCCCCGTGAGCTACAGCCAATACTGTTTGATTCGCGTCGCGCACTTCTGTGTCACCGCCTTGCAAGACGTTGCAGGGATCCCCGCCCACTGGCGATGATGCTATTCCGGGAATACCGACGATTACCGTGAGGGTATCGCCGGGATTGACGTTCAGTATTGTCGCGGTATATGCCCCCCCGCCTCCGCTATTGAGACCTTCAGCAGCCCCACCCGCGCCGTACAACTCGACTTCGATTCGAGTTATGGAGTTAGGTACCACAAACTGCTCGGCCCCATGCCCTGCGAAGAATTCCTTCTTTCCGTTAAGGCCGGTTGCGGTTCCTTGTGGTCCCTGGTCGCCCTTCGGCCCCGGCGGGCCGGCGGGTCCCGCAGATCCTGGCGGTCCTTGTGCGCCTGGCGGTCCTTGCGCTCCCGGCGGTCCTTGCGCTCCTGGTGATCCTGTCGGTCCTTGTGCGCCCTGCGGACCGCGTGGCCCAACTGCTCCAACTGTGGCTTCAAACACGGCAACGGTGAAGTTGCTGAATTTCGCGAATATCAGATAGCTTCCCGGAGCTAAAGTCGGCGGTAGGCTCGCGACTATCTGCGTGCCGCTGGAACTCTGTACTGTTAATGGCAGTACGCCGCCCAGAGTTACCGTCGGGCTCTGGCCTAAATGCACACCAGTCAACGTCAGCGTATTGGCGTTTGCGTCTACTGTCGCGCCGTAGACGATTGGAATACCGAAATCATCCGCGCACGCGCTGGACACGAGCATTGTCAGTGAAAGACCAATCGCGAGCACTAAGTACGATCTCTTCATGGCAGCACCTCCTTTTAATAAACGGTTTCGTTGATCGATAACTCCCGTGTGTCTCCGCACCTTCTAGCATCTACATCAGTAGCCCCAAAAAAAATTGATCGCCAGTTTTTCCCCGCAGTCGCTTTGTCGTGTTCAGTTGATCCCACTCACAGCAAGAGCAGACAGCGCTGTGTCATAAGCGAGGGCTTCGAGGGCTCCCCCGCCACACGAGAATGTCAGTTGTCCAGCCTGGGCAAGGGAGACGCTCCCTTGCAGGGTCACTTGTTGGGTGATGTTGGGGGCCGATACCAGGAAGATGTCGGAAGCATCGATCTCGGCGCTCGGGTTAGATGGATCTGTTGTGATAAGACAAACCAGGTGTAACACCTGACCTGTTTCATTCACCAGCACTGCCTTCGCGAGAACCAGATAGCTGCCAGGTCCAAGAGATAGCGATTCGAGCTGTGTCTGTACGATACCTGCTGCGATCGGGACGAACGCCCCTAGTGGTGCTGGTGGTACTGCCTGATACAGGTGTGGGCCGCCTGACGAAGCCCCTGGACTTCCTTGTGGGATGGAAAAGTTCAGAATCGCGGCACTTGCGGTCCCGCTGTTGGAAACGGAAGCCTGCGAACCAGCCGGAAGTGTGGTGGTGGTGCCAACCTGAATCGTGGCCGCCTGCCCGGGCGCTCCCGAAGCGCCAGGCGGCCCTGTTGCTCCGGTTGCGCCTGTTGGGCCAGCCGGTCCTTGCGGACCCCGTGGCCCAACCGCCCCCACTGTGGCTTCAAAGACCGCAACCGTGAAGTTGCTGAATTTCACAAAAATCAAATAACTCCCGGGAGCTAGCGCTGCCGGCACATTGGCCACGATCTGCGTGCCGCTGGAACTCTGCACCGTCAAGGGCAGCACCCCACCCAGAGTTACCGTCGGGCTCTGGCCAAAATTGACGCCGGTTAAGGTGAGCGTGTTTGCGTTTGTGTCCACCGTGGCGCCGTAAACGATGGGAGGGCCGAAGTCGGCGCGGGCGCTGGACAACAGCATCGTCACCGAAAGGATGATCGCAAGGACCAAGGTAGAACTGTGCATTTTCATTGCAGTGCTCCTTCGCGGGAAGTGTGTACTTGCGCCGGTAAACGTGGCAAATGCAGTAATCCCATTTTGAAAATCAGAATAGTTGGTTCAAGAGGGGTCGAGCGGTCTAGCTTCAGCGGTCTTGGTTTAGTTCCTTACGTTTGCAAAAGAACTATTCTTTAAACGTGACCCCTCCGAACACATCGAACGACCAAGAAGCTTTCATTGCCCGCGATTAGCTGCATCGCGTACCCGTGGAGTCCACCGCCTGGCGTGTTGTACTGGCCGACCGCTTGACTGCTGTTGTTCAGCCCATACACCGCAGTGTTAATGCCACCTGGAACGTTGACCGTGACGAACTTGCCTGCGGTCATGACATATCCGTGCGTGTCAGCCTGAGGCTCGGTGAAATCGAGCGCAGCGCTCTTGCTCTTGGCAGAAGCGCCGCCTACCTGACCCAGGTCGTTGATGGCGAATCCGTTCGTGCCCGCGGGTTGAACAGTCGCCCCGGGGACGTCGAATGAACTGAACGATCCGGAGGCACTGCGCACCAGGCCGTGGACATTGCCGACGCTGTCGGAGTAATCGCCCACGATGTCGCCGTTGTTGTTGATGTGGTACAGAGCCGTTCCCGTCCCGTTGGGGAAGTCAACGGTGGTGGCGGTGTTCTTTACGCTTTCGAATCCGTGCAGATTGCCGGCCTGATCGAGGTAGCGGCCGACTATGACGTTGGAGTTGTTAATGCCCCATGGAATTGTGTCGGTTGAGCCAGGCACATCGGCAAGCGGGGAGAAGCTGCCGTTTGCCAGGACATAGCCGTGCTGGTGCACTTGCCCGTCTGAGTCCAGGTGGAAGTAACTGCCGACGATCACGCCAGCGTCGTTGATGCCGAGCGCCAAAGTTTGTCGGGTGCCCCAGGCGGCCGGAGCATCGATTGGCGTATAAGTCCCGTTGCTCAGCAGAAAGCCGTGACGGCGACCGCTGAAGAAGACTCCGACGATGTCGCCGTTATTATTGATGTCCCTGGCAACGGTAAAGGCCGCGCCTGGAACGTCGAGCGTTACCGCAGTCGATGCCTGTGCCGAAGCCGGAATCGGCAGTGCGACTGTCAGCACCATTCCAGCGAGCGAGCAGACGATGGAACGCCAACTGCTCACGAACAATGAACGGAATGTGCGGTCGAATTTCATGATCCTCCTCCTCTCAAAAATCAAAACCGCGATTAGCGCAGCCGAGGGAGCGTCTTAACCAGTTCGCGACCGACCGAAATGCGAAGCCTTCGATAAACATCAAAGCTGTGCCCAGCATCGCCAACCAGAACGCAATTTGTTGTGGCTCTCATGTTGTCCTCTGGCTGTTGCTGCTCTGTATTTCGGAAAAACCAGAGGAACTGGCTCACAGGGCAGAGAAAAATTCGTTCTACCGGGGGTCGTTGAAATCCGGCGGCAGGCCTTCGTTCGAAGAACTCCCCTTGTGACCAGCGCAAGACCGGCATTTACCCGCAAATTTATTGAAACGAAGGTGGTTTTTAGATATGCTCGCGAAGCTCCTTCCCTAAGTGATAAGCCTCAAACGGTTACCAAGATGTCGCGAGTCTCCTCACATCGTGTCAGCGAACTTCTGATCGACTGGGGAGAGGGTGACCGCGCGGCTCTGGAGTCCATCCTCCCTCTGGTTTATGAAGAGCTGCGACGGTTGGCGCACTACCATTTGCGGCAGCAGCGTCCGAACCACACGCTGCAAACCACGGCACTGGTGCATGAAGCCTATCTAAGACTCAGCGAGGAAAAATCATTGCGCGCGGAAAATCGCGTCCATTTTCTTGGCATCGCGGCCCAACTGATGCGCTGGATTTTGGTGGATTACGAGCGCAATCGGCGCGCGGCTAAACGCGGCGCGTACGCTACTCGAGTGACCTTGAGCCCGGAGATACCTACGCGGCATTCCCAGGATCAGGATGTGGATCTACTGGCACTCGATGAAGCTCTCGGCAAACTCGCTGAGCTCGACCCGCAACAGAGCCGAATCGTTGAGTTGCGCTACTTCGCTGGACTTTCAGTTGAAGAGACATCGCGATTTTTGGGGATTTCTCCGGCCACGGTGAAGCGCGGTTGGGGGTCAGCCCGCCTCTGGCTATTGCGAGAGATCACTCGAGGAGCGCAGGCATGACGCGGGAAGAATGGCAGCGAGTAAAGCAAGTCCTGGAGGCGGCGCTGGAAATAGATCAGTCGTCCCGGTCGGCGTTCGTGGATCGCGCCTGCGCGGGTGATGAGCATCTGCGCCAGGAAGTGCAATCATTACTGGCGCAGTATAACCAAGCTGATGGACGGCTCGAACGGCCGGCGTTCGAGATGCTTGGCGAGCGCAACGGCGGGGACCAGGCCCTAAACGACGACGAAGCAGAATTGGCCCTTGCCGGCCAGATGGTTTCCTATTACCGGGTGCACGAGAGGCTTGGCGGTGGCGGCATGGGCGTGGTCTATAAAGCCCAGGACACGCGACTTGGCCGCTATGTAGCTTTGAAGTTTCTCCCTCGAGAGACGTCCCACGACGAAGAGGCGCTGGAGCGCTTCAAACGCGAAGCTCAGGCCGCCTCCGCTCTGAATCACCCGCATATCTGCACCATTCATGACATCGGGGAATACGATGGCGGGCCGTTTATCGTGATGGAGCTGCTGGTAGGAAGTACATTAAAGCATCGTATTTCCGGAAAGCCACTCCCAGTTCGATTGGTAGTCGAGCTGGGGATTCATATCGCCGGCGCATTGGAGGCCGCGCATGCGGCTGGCATTCTCCATCGCGACATCAAACCCGCCAATATTTTTGTCATCGAGCAGGGTGAGGCGAAGTTGCTGGATTTCGGCCTTGCCAAAGTGGCGATGGCGGCGGGTCTGAGCGCCGAAACCGCGTCCACGGAGCATATGACCATCGATGATGTTAAAGGTGGCGTTAGGGAGCTCACTCGCGCGGGTGCACTGCTGGGAACAGCACCCTATATGTCACCGGAGCAGTTGCGCGGCGAGGCGGTGGACAACCGCACGGACTTATTCAGCCTCGGTGCCGTGCTCTATGAAATGGCCACTGGTACGGCGCCCTTCGGTGGCGAAACTATTGCTGAGATTCGCGAATCCATCCTGAAACGCGAACCGATTTCAGCGCGCCATCTCAATCCCAAGATACCGGTTGCGCTAGAAAAGATTATCAATAAGGCGCTGCAGAAGCGGCGCGAAGATCGCTACTCATCTGCAGCGGACCTGAAAACTGATCTCCTGCGAATAAAGGTGCAGCCCAGTCGGCGGCGTAGGGCTACCGAGGCGATTCTTGCCGGGGCCGTCCTGCTGGCGCTGAGCATCGGTGGGATCGTTGCCAAACGGCAGGCATCGCGCAGCGCTCCCGGAGCGGACCAAATTCACTCTGTCGCCGTCCTTCCGCTAACGAACTATTCCGGAGATCCACAACAGGAATATGTGGCCGACGGCGTGACCGAGGAGCTCACGACCGATCTCGCGAGAATCAGATCTTTGAAGGTGATTTCGCGCACGTCGGCGATGCACTACAAGGAATCCAACAAGACCTTGCCGCAAATCGGGCGGGAGTTGAATGTCGATGCCGTCGTGGAAGGCTCTGTTCAGCGCGCCGGTGAGAGGCTGAAGATCACAGCTCAATTAATAAGAGCGGGCACGGATCAGCATCTGTGGGCCCAGAAGTACGAAAGTGATGCGCGCGACGTCCTCACCATGGAGGACGAAGTTGCGCGAGACATTGCCGGGGAGGTCAAAGCCAAATTAACGCCTGAAGAGCAAGCTCAGTTGACAGACGCTCGTCCAGTAGATCCGCAAGTCCACGATCTCTATCTCCGCGGGCTCGATTCTCTCAATCAGCGCTCGACGCCAGCAATCGCCGAAGCCATAAGTATTTTTCAGCAAGTCATTGCGCGAGATCCCACCTTTGCGTCTGGTTACGCCGCTCTGGCGTTGGCCTACAACGTGAGCGGTGGCGGTTCTGGCGTGCTTCCTCCCACCGAAGCGTCTGCGAAAGCCAAGACTGCCGCATTGGAGGCGCTCAAGCTTCAGCCCACGCTAGCCGAAGCTCACGGTGAATTGGCCTTCGAGGAATCTGTATACGAGTACAACTGGTTGGAAGCGGAAAAGGAGTTCCGCCGCGCCATCGAGCTAAATCCTAATTCCGCCGAGGTCCATTATGCATACGCGCTGGGCTGGCTGACCCCAGCCGGCCGCCACGAAGAAGCCATCTCTGAAATAAAGAGGACCTTGGAACTGGATCCCATGTCCCTGCCGCACAATCAAGGGGCGGTTTACATCTTCTACTATGCTCGTCGCTATCAGGAAGCATTGGAACAGTGCAACAAGACTATTGCCTTAGACCCGAACTTTTCTAACGGGCACTGGCGACGGATGGAGGTGTACCGGCAGTTGGGAAGGTATGATGACGCCATTTCGGAAAAAGAAAAAGCGCTTCAGCTTGATGGCTATCCTCGTGGCCAAATCGAAGCGATCGTTGCACCTTTGCGACGAGCTCTCGCCAACACCGGAGCACGCGCCTTTTGGCAGCAGGAAGCTGAGATCTACAAGCAGTACGACCAATATGTGAATGTCGCCGGCTTCTACGCTCGCCTGGGCCAAAAAGATGAAGCATTTCGTTGGCTGGAGAAAGGATTTCAATATCGAGACAGCGACGTGCCATACATCGCGGTTGACCCGGCATTCGACACTATCCGCTCTGATCCGCGCTTCCAGAAATTTGTGCGCCGAATCGGCCTGCCTCAGTAAGTACCAGCGAGAGAGTGCGGCAGTTCCCAAGTCTGGAAACAACAGATTCCCTCCCGATTGCTTCCCAAATAAAACTTCGTCTCTCAACGCAAAGGATCGGGGCGGAAGACGAGAGGAGGCAACGAAAGATGGAAACGAAGAGGCACACTTGCCGGAACACGGGTCGAAGCTACACGCGCGTGAGCTGAGGAAGGGTGTCAAAGTGACTATCACGGGCGAACAGAACCAGAGAGTACTGCAGGACCAGTGCGGCGATCCACATATCGTTTGTCGGAATGGGCGTCCCCTGCTTGCGCAACTGCCGGTAAACAGCGGCGTAATGATGAGTCGTCTGCTCGTCCGCATAGAGCACCCCGACACCCGGCTTCAGCAGGAGACGGCGGAGGATCGCTTCGTTGTGCGCACCCTGGTTGCCGACGGCGAAGCCGGCGCGCAATTCTCCCAAAACGATAAATGGCAACCAGATTTCGTCGGCTAGTTCAAGCGTTCCGACAGCGGATTTGTCGCCGCGGCAGAAATCGGTATAGCGGTTGGTGTCGAGCGCGAGTTTCATTTCGCAAAGCGCCTCGAGTTTCCAGTTTCGGGTTTCAGGTGCCGGTCCTGGAAATATTGAAGAGCTGTTACCTGAAGCCCAAAACCTGAAACTCGAAAGCCCTTTCCCGCAAAGATGATCAACGCCACAACTCGGGGTCCACGGTGTCCTGTTCCAGTTGTGCACCGTCAAACGCGGGATCTTCGCGCCAAGTCCCGGCAATGTCGCTGAGGTCGCGCTGCCGATATCGGAGTTCGGTAAGGCCGGCGCCTCGGGTCAAAGCCTCAATCGCAACTTCGTTCAGGCTCTTCCCCCGTTCGCGGGCGGAGCGCCGAAGGGCCGCATCAAGGAAATCCGGTATATTTCGGAGCGTATACTGCATGCACATATTGTAGGTGTTGCAGGCACACAATGCAAGCACAAAACCGAACGTCATGAGCGCGCAGCGGGGGCACGGCAGCAATTACGCCGAGCAGGGAGTTTTCTGAGCTGTTAAGCTCTCCGCTTGCCGTCACCCGCACAGCCCAGGAACGACTCCGTCGTCAGCAGTGAAGCCGGGCTGCGCAAGCAGCTCTCTGCTGGGCAGCTTGCCATGCTGGCCGTCGGCGGATCGATTGGCACGGGTCTTCTGCTGGGTTCAGGAGCTGCGATCAAGATTGCCGGTCCGGCGGTTATCCTCACCTACATTGTCGGCGCGAGTATAGCCTTTGCCGTGACTATGGCGCTGGGCGAGATGGCCAGCGCGCATCCGGCGGCAGGCTCGTTCGGCGTCTATGCCGAGCTGTATCTGAATTCCTGGGCGGGATTCGTAGCTCGCTACGGCTATTGGTTCTCTGTTGTCATCGCCGTAGGCGCGGAGTTGATTGCCGCTGCGACCTACATGCGCACATGGTTCCCCAGCGTGGCTCCTCTGGTTTGGATCCTCATTTTTGCCGCGCTGCTCTTGATCGTGAACCTGCGCCAGGTGGGCAACTACGGGACGATGGAGTACTGGTTTGCCATGGTGAAGGTAGTCACCATCGGCGTCTTCATCGTGATCGGCGCAGCGCTGTTGCTGGCGCATCGCGTGCCCGCGGAGTACACGACGAACGGAGGCTGGTTTCCCAACGGCGCCTCTGCCCCTTTGATGGCGACTTCCTTCGCGCTGTTTAGCTTTCTTGGCATCGAGTTTGTCGCGATCGCTTCAGGAGAAGCGAAATCCCCGCAGGAAATCGCGCGCGCAACCAAGATCATGTTTGCGGTGCTCTTCGTTGTGTACGTCGGCGCGACAGCGGTGCTGGTCGGAGTGATGCCATGGACGCAGGCGGGAGTGGCGCAAAGTCCG
>Ga0134125_10007082_pt1 | contig 12674 bp, 9 predicted proteins | sample KB31751_FD_96464 | JGI IMG/M metagenome (GOLD analysis project Ga0134125, IMG submission 96464) | Terrestrial soil microbial communities with excess Nitrogen fertilizer from Kellogg Biological Station, Michigan, USA - KB3-175-1 | ecosystem: Environmental > Terrestrial > Soil > Unclassified ... | reverse complement strand
CAGCCGCGCATTCGCCTGATCGAGCTTGCCCTGGCGCGCATCGATCAGCGCCTGCAGGTAGTTCGACTGGAAGTCGTCCGGCAGGTCGGTGAGGATGGCGCGGATTTCCTGGCTCGCAACATCGAGCTGGTTCTTGGCGACGAGCAGATTCACGCGATCGAGCCGCGCCGTCATGTTCTGCGGCTCGCGGCTCAGCACGTCGTTCACATAAGCGAGCGAGCCGTCGACATCCGCGCGCGTGCGCAGCAGATCGGCTTTGGCGATCTCGGCATGGCTGTCGCGCGGCGCGATCTGCAACGCCTGATCGATCTGCTGCTCGCCTTCGGCGGCCTTGCCTTGCGACAGCAGCAGCCGCGCCATGCCGAGCTTGGCGCCGACCGACTTCGGATCGAGACGCACAGCGTCGCGCATCAGCGGCTCGGCCTGGGCGAGCTGATGCATGCTCAAATAAGCATGGCCGCGATAGAGCCGTACCAGCGATTCTTCCGGCGCGGGACGCGAGCCCGCCGGCACGTCGCGCAGGAGCGCCTCGTATTTGCCGGACCGCAGCAGCACTTCGGCCAGCACCGGCGCGACCTTCGCTTCGTTGCCGCCGCGCTGCAACGCGGTGCGCGCCTCGGCCTCGGCCGAGGGCATGTTGGCGAGCATCAGATAGATCTTCGCCAGTTCGAGATGGATATCGGCGTTGTTCGGCGCGAGACGCGCGGCGTTGCGCAGCTCGATCGAGGCACCGCGGATGTCGCCCTTGCTCATCAGCGCTTGTGCGCTTTTGAGGTAGGAATCGGCGTCATCCGCCCACGCGGTGGAGAGCGCAACCGGCGCGGCCGCCAGCATCAGAGAGAGCGCCAAAGCGCGCGGCCAACCTTTGTTGCGAGTGATCATGATCGTCATCCTTGTCCGGTACTACGGACGCAAAATCGTTACGACGCGACGTCGAGGCCGAGGCCTTCGAGCAGGCCGTAGAGCGTCGGCCGGCTGATGCCGAGGAGCTTCGAGGCGCGCGAGAGATTGCCATTGGTCTGGGCGAGCGCCATCTGCACGACGCCGCGCTCGGCCCGGGCCCGCGCCTCGCGCAGATCGAGCGAGCCATTCGGCAGCTCGGCCGCGGCGAGCTCGAGATCGGCAGCCGAGATCGACTGACCGTCCGCCATCACCACCGCGCGCTTCACGCGGTTCTCCAGCTCGCGGACATTGCCGCGCCAGGGATGGGTCGCGATCGCCGCCAGCGCGTCGGAGCCGAAACCCTTGAGCTTGCGGGCGAACTGGCCGTTGAACTTCTTGAGGAAGTAGGTCGCGAGCAGGATCGGATCGCCTTCGCGCTCGCGCAGCGGCGGTATCACCATCCGCACCTCGTTGAGGCGGTAATAAAGATCCTCGCGGAACTTACCGCTCGCCATGAACTCGTCGAGATTCTGATTGGTGGCGCAGACGATGCGCACATCTACCTGGATCGGGCGATGACCGCCGATACGCTCGACCACCTGATCCTGGAGGAAGCGCAGGAGCTTCACCTGCATCGGCAGCGGGACATCGCCGATTTCGTCGAGGAACAGCGTGCCGCCATTGGCGCTCTCGATCTTGCCGATGGTCTGCTTCACCGCGCCGGTGAAGGCGCCCTTCTCATGACCGAAGAGCTCGCTTTCCAGCAGCGTCTCGGGGATCGCGGCGCAATTGATCGCAACGAACGGCTTCTTGGCGCGCGGGCTCAGGCGATGGATCGCTTGTGCCAGCACCTCTTTGCCAGTGCCGCTCTCGCCGAGCAGGAGCACGGCGACATCGGTCGGCGCGATCTTCTCGATCGTGCGCAGCGCGCGGGACATTTGCGGGCTGGCCGCGACGACACCGTCGATCGGCGACCGCGGCGCTAGTTCGAGCAGCCGCCGATTCTCGCCTTCGAGATCGGCCACCCGCGCGGCGCGTTCGATCATATGGCGCAGCAGATCGGCGTCGACCGGCTTCTGACAGAAATCGTAGGCGCCGAGGGCGATCGCGCGCAGCGCCGCTTCGTGATTCTCCTGGCCCGTCGCGACGATGACCTTGGTCTCGGGCGCCGTGGCGAGAATCGCCTCGAGCGTGATCATGCCCTCGCGCACCGTGTCGGGCTCGGGCGGCAGGCCGAGATCGAGGATCACGACCGGCGGCCGCACGCGGCGGAATTCGGCGATCGCATTCTCGCGATTGCTGGCGACCGTGACCTCGCAATCGGCGAGCGCCCAGCGATATTGGCGGATGAGGCCTTCATCATCCTCGACCAGAAGAATGCTGAGTTTCGTGTCTTTCATGGTCCTAAGCCGCCGTGGAGACGGCCCCTTCCTTCGCAAGCGGGAGTATGATTCGCATGGTCGTGCCGGCGCCGGGGGCGCTGATCACGTCGAGATCACCGCCCGCCATGCGCAACAATTCGCGCGTCTGGTAGGCGCCTATGCCGTAGCCTTCTGCCTTGGTCGAGCGGAACGGCCGGAACAACTGGCCGTGAATGAAATCGATATCCATGCCGGCACCTTGGTCGGCGATGTCGATGAGGAGCTTGCCGTCGCGGCAGCGCAGGCCGAGCAGGATGCTCGCGCCCGCGGGCGAGGCTTCGATCGCATTGTCGAGCAGCAGCTTTACGACCGAGGTGAGTTGCACCTCTGCCATCGTGACGGAAGCGTTGTTGACCTCGAAAGCGCACTGGATGCGCGCGAGACCAGCGCCGCGTTCTTCAAGCATGCGCCGTAGGACGGGAACCGCGTCGATCGTCGCGATTACCAGTTTACCGGCGGTTTCGCGGACCTGATTGGCACGAAGCTGCGCCAGGAGGTCGTTCATCCGCGTGACCGAATGGCGAATGGTTTCGAAAGCATCGGCGCGGAAAGCCGGATCGTCGCCATGACGCTCGGCATTGACCGTCACCATGCGCAGCTGCGCGGCGAGATTCTTGATGTCATGCGCGACGAAGGCGAAACGCTTGGCGTAATCCTGCAGCCGGGATGAATCCTGAAGCTGCTGGCCGAGGCGTTCTTCGGCGATATAGCTGGCGGCTTGTCGGCCGAGGGCGCGCAGCAGCTCGAAGCTTTCCCAATTGAGCTCGACCGGCGCACGCGATGGCGACAGGGTGATGAAGCCGATGAGCTGGTTCTGCGCCGCGAGCGGCACCGCGAGCCAACATTCGCCGAAAGCGGCATAGGCACGGCCGCGATGGAATTCCTGAATCCAGCGCCCGCCGCGGAAACCCTTGACGAAAGCGCTGTCGGCCGACTCGCTCGCATCGCTGGCGAGGCGCATGTTCCAGACCGAGACCGGCACGAAATCGCCGTGGCTGCGCGCGCCGTCGCGCAGCCAGAGCGCGCCGCCCTGAGCCTCGACGACATTGGCGATGCCTTCGATCGCGCGATGCTTCAGATCCTCGCCGGCGCCGCGGGCCGAGAGCATGTCGATGAAACTCATCCACTCGACGCGGTAGTCGTAACGCTGGGCGAAGAAATTGCGGGCGATGAGATATTTGAGCCGCGCCTTGATGCTGCCCGAGGAGACGATCGAGGCGAGCACGAGAATGCTGCCGAAGAGCGCCGCGACCTGCACGACCTTGCCCCAATCCTCGCCCCAATCGCGCAGCAGGCCGGCAACAGTGACGATGGCGAGCAGGAACACGCCGGATGCCACGAGGGTCAGGCTGTGCAGCACCACGCTTTGCGAGAGATGGAGCTCGACCTTCCAGCCGCGGTTGCGCATCAAGGTCAGCGCGAGGAACGGCGCGACCAGGCAGGCTACCGCTGGACATGCGGTGGTGAAGAGATCACTCACCCAGCCGAAGAGCAGCGCGTCCGAATAGAGGAAAAGCTGATAGGCGAAGAGCCCGCCGAGCGCGATGCAAAGCGGCACGACGTTCCATTGCCGCCGCGCCGAGGTATTGCGGAAGAGGTTCTCGACCAGCAGCAGGCCGAAGATCGCGAGTGCTTCGCGGCCGATGATCTGCGCCTCGGCGAGCGCGCCCGGACCGTTGCTCAGGGCGGAGAGGATATCGTTCCACAGCACGCCGCAGCCGACCACCGCGGGCACTGTGAGCATCACGAAGCGCAGCCGCGGATCGAAACGCGTGTTGACGGTCGGCGCGATGAGCAGCGAGAGAAAAATGGTCCAAACCGTCAGCGGCGCGACTTCGAGCGCCGGCCGCGCCGCCGCCAGCACGGCGCCGCCCGCAAAGATGGCGACCGCCCACACCGCCGTCAGCCCGCAAGCCAGGGCGGCGAGCGCGGTTTCGCGGCTCCACGGCCGACGCGCCAGCGTCAGCGCGAGCAGCCCGGCGTAGAGGACCGCACAGAAAAGGGCAGAAACGCCTGCCGCCGTCATGGACTTAACGAGCACCTTCGCTGAAGAGGATCACGCGCACCGTGTGCACCAGGATCACGAGATCGAGGAAAACCGTGCGGTTCTTCACGTAATAGAGGTCGTAGGCCAGCTTCTGCTTGGCGTCTTCGATCGACGCGCCATAGGGATAATTGACCTGCGCCCAGCCGGTGATGCCCGGCTTTACCGAATGACGCTCGCCATAGAAGGGGATCGCCTTGGCGAGTTGGTCGACGAAGAACGGACGCTCTGGCCGCGGCCCGACGAAGCTCATATCGCCGCGCAGCACGTTGAAGAGCTGCGGCAGCTCGTCGATACGGAATTTACGGATGATGTTGCCGACGCGGGTGACGCGGGAATCGCCATTCGCGGCCCAGCGGATCCCGTCGCGCTCGGCATCGTCGCGCATGGAGCGAAATTTCAAAATGTTGAAGCTCTTACCGCCGAAACCGACGCGCTCCTGGCGATAGAGCGCCGGGCCGGGGCTTTCGAGGCGCACGGCGATCGCCGTGATCGCCATCACCGGTAGCGCGCAGATCAGCAGGCCGAGCGAGACGAGGACATCGAACGCCCGCTTCACCGCATTGTTGAACGGGCTGACGCGGAAGCCGTCCGAATAGATCAGCCAGCTCGGCTGCAGCGCCTCGATATCGATGCGGCTGTTCTCGCGCTCCCAGAAAGTCTGATAGTCGACGACGTTGATGCCTTCGATCTTGCAATGAAGAAGCTGACCGACCGGCATGCCACGGCGCTCATCGGTCGCGACGACGATTTCGCGAGCGCCGATTTCATGCGCATAGCGGGCGAGCGCCCGGTCGTCCTCGATGCGATCGAGATCGAGCGGCCCGCCCATGACGAGGCGGAGATCGCCGCAAGCATGGACGAAGGCCTTCGGGACGAAATAGCGGTTGCGGCCGCGATCGACGAGTTCGGCGATGCGGGCGGCACGAACGCCGGTGCCGACCACGACGACACTGCGGCGGAAAAGATCGGAATTGGAGACTCTGAGGAAGCCGACGCGCGTGGCGAGCACGCAAGTCATCCAGACGAACGTCGCCTTGAGGAAGAGCAGCGACCAGCTCGCGCCCGGCGCCGCGTTCATCGCCTTGTCGAATATCAGCGCGACCAGCGCCGCCGCCGGCGCGACCAGGGTCACCGCCATCAGGATCTTGATGGCCATGACGCGGGAATCGAGGAAGACGTCGTAATTGTAGAGCCCGACCGCGGTCATCGAGAGACCGGCCAGGATCGACAGCCCTAAGGAAAATTGCGCCTGCGCGATGTGCAGCCCGGCATGGAGGAGTTCCTGCGGGAAGACGGGGGGCGCGATGAAATAAAGCGCCCCTGCCACCAGCAGGACTTCGGCCGCACCCAGCAACACCGCCGGAACCGGAATGAAATGTCCGAAAATTCGCAACATTCGACCGCTACCCGAAACGAGCCCAAGGATTTCGCTGCTTACGCCGGGTGCAGAAAAGCGACGCCCCGCCACCCCGACTTGCAAACGTGGCTATACCCTATGTCAAAGTAGTTTCCAAGTAACAAACCGTGCCCGTATAGGAAATAACCATATATTCCAGCGCTTAACCAAGAATATCGCTTAAATTTTTAGGAATTATGGTTAACGAATACTGAATTCGTTTACCGAATATTTAGTTAACATGGGCAGTAAGATTAATCCGCGGTTCACGCACGCCACCGCTTCGCGCCACTCGGCGCACGCGGTAGAGTTGACGGAGGCCTTGGGAGGTATCGATGGAATTCGGCTATTTCACGCTGAGCGACAACCACTATCTCGACAACTCGCGCAGCGCGAACCAGTTCGTCGAGGATATTCTCGACGAGACGCTCTATGCCGACGAGCTCGGCTTCCACTCCGCCTGGATCGGCGAGCATCATTTCAGCTCGCTGGGCGTGCTCTCCTGCCCCGATCTGACGCTCGCCTATGCCGCGGCGCGCACCAAGAAGATCCGCCTCGCCCCGGCGGTGACGGTACTGCCGCTGCACCACCCGATCCGCGTCGCCGAGCAATGGGCGAGCCTCGATCTGCTCTCGGGCGGCCGCGTCGATTGGGCGGCCGGCCGTGGCTACGATTCGCGCGAATACTCGCCCTTCAACATCTCCTTCGCCGAGAATCAGGCGATCTTCAACGAAGGCATGGAGGTGGTGAAGAAGCTCTGGGCCGGCACCGGCCCCGTCACCCACAAGGGCAAGTATTATTCCTTCGAGAACATGACGATCACGCCGCAGCCGGTGCAGAAGCCGATTCCGGCCTATGTCGCGTCTTTCTCCAAGCCGTCGATCGAGCTCGCCGCGCGTCTCAATTGCGGCCTCGTGGTCGCACCCTTCGCCGCGGCGATGAGTTATGGCGGCCTCAAACAGGTGGCTGACCTATATAAGGAGACCTGCCTCGCCGCCGGCAACAAGCCCGGGCGGCTGATCTGCTCCTACTTCGCGCATTTCGCCGACAACAAGGAACAGGAGCAGGAGCAGCGCGCGCGGCAGATTCGCTATTACAAGGAATGCGTGATCCCCGCCTTCCCGAGCGATCCGAAGACCGCACCGCCCTCCTATCGCTATCTCGTCGAGATGACCGAGCGGCTGCACAAGGTGAAGGCCGAGGATTTGACCGAGAATTCCGTCCTGCTCGGCAGCAAGCAGCAGATCACCGACACCCTGAAGAAAGCCGAAGCCGCGGGTTTCGACGAGGTGATCCTCTATTTCAACGTCGGCCTGAAGCCGCACCAGCAGGTGAAGAACGAGATGCAGCGCTTCGCCGAAGAGGTCCGGCCGGCGTTCCGGTGAAACTTGTCTAGGTCGTCATTGCGAGCGACCATCGGGAGCGAAGCAATCCAGAAGCCTCACGTGTGGCCCTGGATTGCTTCGCTTCGCTCGCAATGACGATAGAAATAGGCTGGGCGCCGTTAGGCGAACTTCCGCTTCGCATCCAAGCCGAGGCCCTTCCCGACGGCGCCGAAGACATCGCCGCTGACGATCTCGGCCGCCGGGAAGAGCCGACGTATCAAGGCTTGGATGGGGCGCACCATCGAACTGCCGCCGGTCATGAACACGGTATTGATCTGCGCGGCGGGAACGGCGGCATCGGTCACCGTTTGCGCGATGCAATCTTCGACCCGGCACACGAGCTCCGTGATCGAGATTTCGAAATTCTTTTGGCTGACCGGGATAGAAAAGTCGTTCTCGATATAGGCGAGATCGAGCAGCGCTTCGTCCTCGGCGCTCAAGGCAATCTTCGCGTGTTCGATATCGCCGATGAGGCGATGGCCGGATTGATGCTCGAGCACAGACAAGAGCCGCTCCAGGAGTTTCGGCTTCTTCGATTCCTTTCGCAGCGACCGGATTTCCGAGACGACCTTGTACTCGTAAACCGAATTGACGTTCGACCAGGTCGAAAGATCCATATAGATCCAGATCGGCATCGTCAGGCTCTTCGAGCCATACACCGACCCATGCCCGAGCTGCGGCATGACCTGCTTCATCGAAAGCTGCTGGTCGAAATCCGTACCGCCGACCCGGATGCCGCGACTGGCCAGAATGTCTTTCGTCCGGTCCGCCGCTTTTATCTTGTCCGGCGCGACGCGGACGATCGAGAAATCGGACGTGCCGCCGCCGATATCAGCGACGAGAACGACCTGCTCGCGGGCGATGGAGGTTTCGTATTCGAGGGCAGCGGCGATGGGCTCGAACTGGAATTCGATATGTTCGAAACCGATTTTCCGCGCCGCTTGCTCCAGATCGCTTTGTGCTTGGCCATCGAGCTCCTTCGAGTCCTCGATGAACTGCACCGGCCGGCCGAGCACGACCTCTCTCATCTCGTGGCCGATTTGATGCTCGGTCGTGGTTTTGAGGTGGCGCAGATACATGCTGAGGATATCGGAAAGCGTGACCTCACGCTTTTGTATCCGTGTCTTTTCGTGGAAGAGCGGCCGCCCGATCACGCTCTTCAGCGCACGCATGAAGCGGCCATTCTCGCCCGAGAGATAGTCGGCTATCGCCGCGCGGCCGAAGGCGACGCGGCCGCTCGTGGAATTGAAGAAAATCGCGCTCGGGAGCGAACGCTCGATATGTTCGAGCGTCGCCAGGAAATGCTCGCCCTCAGTCGCGAGGGCGACGGTAGAGTTCGAGGTTCCGAAATCGATGCCGCAATAATGCGAGGCGTTAGGCATCGCCATCGAATCCGTCACCTGTACCCGTCATTGCGAGGAGCGTAGCGACGAAGCAATCCAGAGACCGCATGCGCAGCCACTGGATCGCTTCGCTCCTGAGCCAGTCGAAGGGGCTCGCAATGATGATAAAAACTAAACCAGCTTCGCGAGCTCGGCGAGGACGGCGTTACCCATCTCGGAGGTTGAGACGCGCTTCATGCCCGGCTGCATGATGTCGCCGGTGCGCACGCCCAAGGCGAGGGTGTTGTTGATCGCCTTCTCGACGAGCTTGGCTTCCTCGTCCATGTCGAAGGAATAGCGCAGCATCATCGCGAAAGAGAGCATGCAGGCGAGCGGATTGGCCGCGTTCTTGCCGGCGATGTCGGGCGCCGAGCCATGGACCGGCTCGTACAGTGCCTTGCGGCGGCCGCTTGAATCCGGCGCGCCCAATGAGGCCGAGGGCAGCATGCCGAGCGAGCCGGTCAGCATCGCGGCACAATCGGACAAGAGATCGCCGAAGAGATTATCGGTCACGATGACGTCGAACTGCTTCGGATTGCGCACGAGCTGCATCGCGCAATTGTCGGCATACATATGCGAGAGCTCGACATCCTTGTATTCGGTATCGTGCAGCTTCTGCATTTCCTCGCGCCACAGCACGCCCGATTCCATGACATTGGCCTTCTCGACCGAGCAGACCTTGTTGTTGCGCTTGCGCGCGAGCTCGAAGGCGACGCGGCCGACGCGAATGATCTCGGGCGTCGTATAGACTTGCGTGTTGACGCCGCGGCGCGTGCCGTCGGGCAGCGTGGTGATGCCGCGCGGCTCGCCGAAATAGGTGCCACCGGTCAGCTCGCGGATGATGAGGATGTCGAGGCCCTCGATCACCTCGGGCTTCAACGTCGAGGCGCCGATCAGCGGATCGAACACCAGCGCGGGCCGGAGATTGGCGAAAAGATCCATTTCTTTGCGCAGGCGCAGCAGGCCGCGCTCGGGCTTTTGCGCGAAAGGCAGATTGTCCCATTGCGGGCCGCCGACCGCGCCGAACAGCACGGCGCCGCTTTCCTGGGCGAGCTTCATGGTCTCGTCGGTCAGCGGCGTGCCGTGTTTGTCAAAACTGGCGCCGCCGACCAGGCCTTCCTTCACGTCAAAGCTGGCGATGCGCTTCTTATCGAACCATTCGACCACACGGCCGACTTGAGCCATCACTTCCTGGCCGATGCCGTCGCCCGGCAGCGAGAGGATTTTTCGATTGGCGGCCATTCACTTCACTCCGCTTAGAGCCAGGCGGTTTAGAGCCAGGGCTGGGTCAGATGCTGCTTCTGTTCGTAAGCGGCGATCTTCGATTCTTTCTTGAGGGTCAGGCCGATGTCGTCGAGCCCGTTCAGGAGGCAATCCTTGAGGAACGGATCGATATCGAATTTCACCGTGCCGCCATCCGGCCGCGTGATCGTCTGGCTGGCGAGATCGACGGTGAGGCGCGCATTGGCACCCTTCTTCGCATCGTCCATCAGCTCGTTGACGATCGCTTGCGGCAGCTTGATCAGCAGCATGCCGTTCTTGAAGCTGTTGTTATAGAAAATGTCGGCGAAGGATGAGGCGATGACGCAGCGGATGCCGAAATCCATCAGCGCCCAGGGCGCGTGCTCGCGCGAGGAGCCGCAGCCGAAATTCTCGCCCGCAACCAGTATCTTCGCCTGGCGATACGCCGGCTGGTTGAGAACGAAATCCGGATTCTCGCTGCCATCGTCGCGATAGCGCAACTCCTCGAACAAGGCTTTGCCGAGGCCGGTACGCTCGACTGTCTTCAAATGCTGCTTCGGTATGATCTTGTCGGTGTCGACATTGATGATCGGCAGCGGCGCAGCGACGCCGGTCAGAGTCGTGAATTTATCCATGGAATGCCTCGCTTTTCGCGGTCGTGGTTTAGGCGAGCAGGGCGAATTTAGCAAGCGGAGCCATTGCGTTAGGCCCCGTCCGACCACACATAGGAGCGATGAGCGACCGCGGTAACAGCCACCCCGAAGTCGAGATTATCCCGCCGGGAGCGCCCGATCCTGCGCGCCGGAGCGACCAGCGTGCCAGCAACCGGGAGCGAGCCCGGGTCTGGGCCTGGAGCAGCGATCCGCGCTACACAGGGTTGCGCCACGGCCGGCCGGGGCCGCTCGGGCTGGTCGCGATCTTCGCCGCACTGGCGGCGCTGGGCGCACTCGGCTTTTTCGTCTTCCTCGGCGCGCTCGCCATCACCCTGCCGCTGATCGGCGCGGTGGTGCTGGTGGGCATCCTCGGGAGCATCCTGCGCCGGCTCTAACTCTCCTCACCGTCCCGTGATGGCAGCGTTTAGCCAGCCTCGATAGAATAGGGCAAAAGCCTATACATCGAGGGAGGAGGAAGCATGCGCCTAGGGAAAACGTTGGGCGGGAAAGTATTAGGGCTTGCCGCGATGGCGGCGGCACTAATTGCGACGCGCGCGATGGCCGCCGATCTGATCGGCGAATGGAAGACGATCCAGATGCCGCCACCGCCAGAGCTGAAGCAGGTCACGGTCGATCCGAAGACCACGGCGCTCCTGCTGTTCGATTTCATGAAAGAGAATTGCGGCGCGCGGCCGCGCTGCGTCGAGGCGGTGCCGAAGCTGAAGGCGCTCGACGACAAGGCGCGCGCGGCGAAGATGCTGGTCGCGTACACCTTCCCGAACAATGGCGAGGTCATCGACGAGAGTATCGCGCCAAAAGACAAGAGCGAGGTCGTCGATCAGAAGGCGGGCGGGCCGGATAAATTCATCGGCAGCGACCTCGACCAGCGGCTCAAAGCGCATGGCATCAAGACGGTGATCCTCTGCGGCACCTCGGCGCAGGGCGTCGGCATCGGCACGGGCGCCGGCGCGGTGCAACGCGGTTACGAGGTGATCTATCCAATCGATTGCCTGCCGTCGGAAAGCGCGTTCCGCGAGGCTTATGCCGCTTGGCATATGGGCGGCGGCGGTCCGCCGGTCACCACGAAGCACGTGACCGCGACGCGCAGCGACATGATCAAATTCGGGCAGTAACTCGACTATTTATCCTCGTCATTGCGAGGAGTGCGCAGCGCGACGAAGCAATCCAGAGCAGCGCATGTTGCCCTGGATTGCTTCGCGCTTTCAGCGCTCGCAATGACGATATCTTCTGGTTAGCCGAGGTCTCTGACATCCGCCAGTTTGCCAGCGACAGCCGCCGCCGCGGCCATCGCCGGGCTCATCAGATGCGTGCGGCCATTGCGGCCTTGCCGACCCTCGAAATTACGATTCGAGGTCGAGGCGCAGCGTTCGCCCGGCTCGAGTTTGTCGGCATTCATCGCAAGGCACATCGAGCACCCCGGCTCGCGCCATTCGAACCCGGCTTCGATGAAGATCTTGTCGAGACCTTCCTCTTCGGCCTGCTCTTTGACGAGGCCCGAGCCCGGCACGACCAGCGCGTTGACGCCGGCCGCGACCTTGCGGCCTTTTGCTACCGCCGCCGCCGCGCGCAAATCCTCGATGCGGCCATTGGTGCATGAGCCGATGAAGGCCCGCTGGATCGTCACCTCTTTCAGCGGCGTGCCCGCTTTGAGGCCCATATATTCGAGCGAGCGCTCCATCGCGGCGCGTTTCAGCTCGTCTTTCACGTCAGCGGGATTCGGCACCGCACCGGTGATCGGCAGGACATCCTCGGGGCTGGTCCCCCAAGTCACTTGCGGGATGATCTTCGCCGCATCGAGCTTTATCTCGGTGTCGTAGCGCGCGCCCGGATCGGAGGGCAGCGTCTTCCAGAAAGCGAGCGCCTGCTCCCAGGCCGAGCCCTTCGGCGCCATCGGCCGACCTTTGAGATATTCGTAAGTGATCTCGTCCGGCGCGACGAGGCCGGCGCGCGCGCCGCCCTCGATCGACATGTTGCAGATCGTCATGCGGCCTTCCATCGACAGCTTGCGGATCGCCGAGCCCGCATATTCGATGACATGGCCGGTGCCGCCGGCGGTGCCGATATGGCCGATGATGCCGAGGATCAGATCCTTCGCCGTCACGCCGAAAGGCAGATCGCCATCGACCTGCACCAGCATGTTCTTGGCGCGGCGCTGGATCAGGGTTTGCGTCGCGAGCACATGCTCGACCTCGGACGTGCCGATGCCAAAAGCGAGCGCGCCGAAAGCCCCATGCGTCGCGGTGTG
>Ga0134125_10007081_pt1 | contig 12676 bp, 15 predicted proteins | sample KB31751_FD_96464 | JGI IMG/M metagenome (GOLD analysis project Ga0134125, IMG submission 96464) | Terrestrial soil microbial communities with excess Nitrogen fertilizer from Kellogg Biological Station, Michigan, USA - KB3-175-1 | ecosystem: Environmental > Terrestrial > Soil > Unclassified ... | reverse complement strand
TTCGCGATTCCGAGGCTGCCATGAAAGCCGCGATCGGCGAAGCCCTGGCAACGTCGGATGTCGTCCTATTGGCCGGCGGAGTCTCGGCGGGCAAGTTCGACCTAGTGCCCGGCGTGCTGACGCAACTCGGCGTCGCGGCGCACTTCCACAAGGTGCGGATGAAGCCGGGCAAGCCGCTGTTATTCGGAACGAAGGACGGCGTACTGGTGTTCGGCTTGCCGGGGAACCCGGTGAGCGCGTGGGTCTGCTTCGAACTGTTCGTGCGGCCGGCGCTGCGGCGACTGGCCGGTGAAGCTGTTGCCGGGCCGCCGCGGCGACGGTTGCCGCTTGCCGAAGCGATCGCCGAGGTCAACGACCGGCCGACGTTCCGACCGGCCCGGCTCGAAACCGGCTTGCGCGTGCGGCCGCTACCGTGGGCCGGCGCACCGGACCTTCGCGGCATCGCCCCGGCCGATGCTTTGATCCTACTGCCCGCCGGCGAATCACGACTCGATCCTGAAATGGAAGTCGAAGTGATCTTGATCGGCGAAGCGGTGGAAATCGTTGAAGGAATTCAGAGTTAACCACAGAGGCACAGAGACACAGAGAAGATCGAAGGTTTAAAGATCAATCTTCTGCTTTCTCCGTGTCTCTGTGCCTCTGTGGTTGATTCCAAATCCTTCCGGCGCTTGCAAAGCCCGTTCTTCAGCCGAGAGTGGAACGCGAACAGGAAACGGCCCAACCACGCTTGACAATGGGTGCCGTCGCAATTGAAGCGCTTGCAGCGCGATTCCAAGCGCGAATGTCGCCACGGCTGCCGGCAAGATCGCAGCGGCCCACGGAGCGTGCCGCCCGACCGCCCGTTCCACGTCGCCGGACGAGAACAGGAACACGATAGCCATGGCGGTTGCCGGGAAGAGCCAGCCACCCCCGGAGCGGCGAGCGCACAGCGCCTCCCACGCTATCAGCGGCAGGATCATGCCGTACGTATTGCGTTCGCTGCCGGGGCCGAGGAGCAGTTGCCAACACATCCAGGCGAGGAGCCCGACGGCCAGGCCGCGGCGCGGAGAATAGCGATTCGCTGACCAGGCGGCGGCGAGCACTCCCGCAGCGCCGATGAATTGTGCCGTGCGATGAGTTAACGGATCGATGGGAATGCCAGCGGCGTTCACGACCGTGATGGCGTCGCGGTAACCGGGCCAGCGCTGGACGTGGTTTTCGCCGAGCGATTCGCCCCATTCGCGGTAAACCTGGGCGGCTCCATTTGGTGCGTCGACCAGGAACGGTAAGGCGGCGAAGGCCGCGGCGGCACACGCGACGGGAATCACCATTGCCCGCGGTCGGCGAACCATCACTACGACCAACCATGCTGCCGGCCACAATTTGATGAACACCGGCGCGACCAGCGCGAATGCCGCCCGCATCCTATTGCCTCGCGCCGCCGCCGCCGTTCCGTACGCGACCAGGGCAAGCAGCAGCACGTTGGATTGCAGGTTCCACGCCATCGGGGCGACGCCGATCGCCGAGAGCGCCAGGAACGCCCGGCGATCGTGCATTCCCGTGCCGTCGGCGAGAACATCGCGGTGAAGGCGGCTCAGGCCGGCGTACAGCAGCACCACGCTTCCCATGCCCCACAGGCAACCGCCGATGGGGAGCGGCAGCGACGCCAAGGGCGTGATGGCGACCGCGAAGGCCGGGCTGTAGCGATAAGTATCGAGCCGGGGATAGTAAGCATACAGTGGAAGGCGCAGCCCCCAGTGCTGGGAAGCGGCGGCGAAGATCGGCCAGACGTTATGCCGCGTCGGCGAGACGATCGCTTTGACGCCGACCGCCGTCGCCAGAGCGCACCACAGCCAGAGCGGCCAGGTTTGCGCGAACCAGCGAAGGAATCGATTCTCGGACGACTGAGCGGGGGGCGGCAAGAGGAAGAACCTACGGGATGCGGGCGAACGAACTCGCCTTAGTTACCCGATTGGCTGCGCGGAAACAACCGCGAATTGAAGGGCGAAAAACTCATTAATGCCCGGTGAATGGCTCACGGCGTGCCGCGGAGGCGGGCGGCTTTTCGCGCTGCGTTGATCTTGCGAATCATGTCTCGGCGGCGCTGCTCGCACGGCTTCTCGTAATACTCGTGGGCGCGCAGCTCGGCCTTCATTCCGCTCCGCTCGATCAGCTTCTTGAAGCGCCGCAACGCGGCACCGATCGGTTCCCGATCGTGAACGCGCATGCGCAGGCCCATTCCATCACCTCGCTTTGGCGTGAAACCCGAACCGCTTCTCGCTGCGACGCACGAACAATCAAACTAGCGACATCGGTGCGAATCCGCTAGTGGAAAAAGCTGCGCGCTCACCGTTGGGTCGCGGCTAATCAGGTTACGGCATGGCTGTTGCTTGAAATCCCTACGCGAACGCACTTCCGCGTAGGAAACCCAGTCATGCACCTGCGAAAGCTCATACTGACATTCACGCTGCTGGCGGCGATTCCAAGCCCAGCGCTTGCCAACGCCGACCCGATCGTGATCCCGGCGACGGGCGAAACGGTCAAAGTGGGGATCACGTTGTTCACTCCACTTCAAATGCTCCAGCGGTTATTGACGGCGCATCACTGGATTCATCCGTAAGGCCTGGCGAGCCGGGAGCGTCAGCGACCGGAGTCTTGTAACACTCCGGTCGCTCACGCTCCCGGCTCGCCAGGTTCTTCGTCGAAATCGCCCTTTTCCTGGACGGCGCTTCTTGCTACAAGGGCGTACCGAACGCGGCTGCCGCGCGCCGCCAGGACTCCCTACCGTGTACAAACTCCTCCTCTGCCTCCGCTACCTCCAAACGCGCTATCTCGCGTTCATCTGCATCGTCAGCGTCATGCTCGGCGTCGCCACGCTCATCGTCGTCAACTCCGTGATGAGCGGCTTCTCCACCAAGCTCAAGGACCGCCTCCACGGCGTTCTTTCCGACGTCGTCGTCGATACCGAACAACTCGGCGGCTTTATGAAGTACACCAAGGAAGGCTACCCGGTGTTCGACCCGCAAACGGGCTTGCACCAGGCGCTCTCCCCCGAGGAAATGCAGGCGATGATCGCGGCGAGCCCGGCCAGCGACAAGATCGCCGCCATGACGCCGACCATCGAAGTCTTCTCGATTCTGCAGTTCGAAGTCCGCGGCCAAACGCTCACCAAGCCCGTGAGGGTCGTCGGCATCAACCCCGAGGGGCGTGCCGCGGTCGGCGGGTTCGCCGAGTTCCTGGTGCGACAACAAGGGTCGACGAAACCGTCGTTCGACCTAACCGCCGATGCCGTGGAGCGATTCGAGAAGAACAAGATGATTCGGCAAGCGCCGGGAGCGCTGGAACTACCGCCGCCGCCGCCGAAGCCCGGCGAACTGCCGCCACCCAAAATGAGGGAAGACGAACCGCCGGCTCCGCAACTCTTCGGCATCATCCCCGGTTACATGATCGCCCATATGCGCTTCCGCAACAAAGAAGGTGTCGTGTTGGAGGAAGAGGTACTCAAACCCGGCGACGACGTGACCCTCACCACGGTCGGCGGCGCCGATCTCAAACCGGTCTGGGGAACGTTCCTCGTCGCCGATTACATCAAGACCGAGATGAGTGAGTACGACAATGGAATGGTTTATGTACCGCTCGAACAGTTGCAGAAGATCCGCGGCATGACCGGTCGGTGCACCCAGCTGCAAATCAAGCTGAAGAATTACCACGCCGACAAGGATTTCGTCGTCGCGGAGCTCCGCAACCTGTTCGGGGAAAACGCGGGCATCGGCGTGGATACCTGGGAAGGGCGGCAGGGGCCGCTCCTCTCCGCCATCGACGTGGAACGCAGCATTCTCAATATCCTTCTGTTCATGATTGTGGGTGTCGCCGGGTTCAGCATCCTCGCCATCTTCACCATGATCGTTTCGGAGAAGTATCGCGACATCGGGATATTGAAGTCGCTCGGAGCTTCGAGCCGCGGCGTGCTTGCCATCTTCCTCGGCTATGGGCTCCTCCTCGGTACGGTCGGCTGCACCCTCGGCACCATTCTCGGCCTCGCCTTCACTTACCGAATCAACGATATCGAGCACTGGCTCACGAAACTCACTGGTACCGCGGTCTTCCCGAAGGACGTCTACTATTTCAAGGAAATCCCGACCAACGTGGAACTGACGAGCGTGTTGATCGTAAATGCCGGCGCGTTGGCGATCGCGGTGGGGTTCAGCCTGTTGCCGGCGTTTCGCGCCTCGCGCTTGCACCCGGTTCGGGCGCTCCGATTCGAATGAACGCCCTCCAGCGGCCGCGGCTGGGCTTGGAACTTGGAACTATGTTAAGAGCCGAGAACATTTCGAAGACCTACAAGCGACATGCCGTGCAGGTGCGCGTGCTCACCGGCTTGAACCTCGAGGTGCACACCGGCGAGTTCCTCAGCATCGTCGGCGCCTCCGGTTCCGGGAAAAGCACGCTGTTGCACCTCCTCGGTACGCTCGACGCCCCCGATTCCGGATCCATTTACCTCGAAAACAAGCGGATCGATAACCTGCCCGCTCGCCAGCGCGACGCTCTCCGCAACACCACCTTCGGATACATCTTCCAGTTCTACCACCTGCTTCCGGAACTCACGACGCTGAACAACGTCTTGATGCCGGCCTACATCCAGCAGTCGACTTTGCAGTGGTGGAAGAGCCGGGACAAGTGGCGGGCGCGGGCCAAGGAACTGCTGGAAAAAGTGGGTTTGTCGCACCGCTTGCATCACCGGCCGCGCGAACTTTCCGGCGGCGAGATGCAGCGGGCCGCCGTGGCCCGGGCCTTGCTCATGAACCCGCGCGTCCTCCTCGCCGACGAGCCGACCGGCAATCTCGACGCTGGCACCGGCGGAGAAATCGTCCGCCTCCTTCGCGACCTCAATCGCGACGAAGGCGTCACCATTGTCATGGTCACCCACAACCTGGACATCGTGTCGTCCACCGATCGCGTGGTCCGCATGGCCAACGGTGTGGTGACGGAAGACGCGGGCTCCTTTCGGATCCACCGGCCGCACCTGATGGCCGTGTGATACTCGTGGGTGGCACCGGCTTCCGGCCGGTGTCTGCTGGCCGCACCGGCTGGAAGCCGGTGCCACCAGGCAATGCGGATGCACCGGCCGCACCTGATGGCGTGTGATACTCCTGGGTGGCACCGGCCGCACCTGATGGCCGTGTGATACTCCTGGGTGGTACCGGCTTCCAGCAGGTGTCTGTTGGACGCACCGGCTGGAAGCCGGTGCCACCCAGGCAATGCGCGCCGTTGACTGCTATCCACTTCCCGCGACAATAAGCCCCGTCACTTCACACGAGGGCTCTTCCATGGCCGCCGCCGTTGCCGAACATCCCCGGGCCAAGATTGCGCCGCCCAAGGTCGCCCAACAGAAATTGCTCATCGACGGAAAGTGGCTCGATGCCGCTTCCGGCAAGAGCTTCGAAACGATCAACCCCGCGAACGGCGAAGTGATTTGCCGCGTCGCGGAAGGCGATAAAGCGGACATCGACCTGGCGGTGAAGGCGGCGCGAAAGGCCTTCGAAAGCGGCCCGTGGCCGAAGATGACGCCGTCCGAGCGCGGCCGGCTCATCAACAAGCTGGCCGACGCCATCGAACGCCACAAGGACGAACTCGCGGCCCTCGAATCCCTGGATAACGGCAAACCGATCGCCGACGCCAGCACGGCGGATCTGCCGCTCACCATCGCCTGCTATCGCTACTACGCCGGCTGGGCCGACAAAATCTACGGCCAAACCATTCCCTTCAGCCCCGAGTTCTTCTGCTACACGCGGCACGAACCGATCGGCGTCGTCGGGCAAATCATCCCGTGGAACTTCCCGCTCTTGATGCAAGCGTGGAAGTGGGGCCCGGCCCTGGCGTGCGGCAACACCGTCGTGCTCAAGCCCGCCGAGCAGACGCCGCTGACGGCCCTGCGCGTCGCTCAATTGGCCCAGGAAGTCGGCTTCCCGAACGGCGTCATCAACGTGGTGCCAGGTTACGGCCCCACCGCCGGCGCCGCCCTCTCCGGCCACATGGACGTGGACAAGATCGCCTTCACCGGCGAGACCGGCACCGGCAAGATCGTCATGACCGCCGCCGCCAATTCCAACCTGAAGCGCGTGTCATTGGAACTGGGAGGCAAGTCGCCGAACGTGGTATTCGCCGACGCGGACCTCGATGCCGCCATCGAAGGCGCCTACTTCGGGCTCTTCTTCAACCAGGGGCAATGCTGCTGCGCCGGCTCGCGGCTCTTCGTTGAGGAGAAGATATACGATGCCTTCGTGGACAAGATGGTGGCCAAGGCCAAGAGCCGCAAGGTCGGCGACCCATTCGACCCGACCACCGAGCAGGGGCCGCAGGTGTCGCAGGAACAGTTCGATCGCGTGATGGGGTACATCGATGCCGGCCAGCGCGACGGCGCCAGGATGCTCCTCGGCGGCCAGCGCGTCGGCAGCCGTGGCTACTTCATCCAGCCCACCATCTTCTCCGACGTGAAGGACGAAATGACGATCGCCCGCGAGGAAATCTTCGGGCCGGTGATGAGCATCCTGAAGTTCAAGGATGTGGACGAGGTGATCGCCCGCGGCAACCGTACGTTTTATGGCCTCGCCGCCGCAGTATGGACGCGCGACATTTCCAAGGCGATCCGCCTTTCCAATGCCTTGCGCGCCGGCACCGTCTGGGTGAACTGCTTCGATGTATTCGACGCTTCCGCCCCATTCGGCGGATTCAAGATGTCCGGCATCGGCCGCGAACTCGGCCAGTACGCTCTGCAGCTGTACACGGAAGTGAAGACCGTCACGGTCAAGACGTGATTGTTTTGTGCGCGCACGCAGCCCAGCAAGTGCCGCTCTCATGCGCGTGTGGCACTTGCCTGAACCGCGTGCTGCTGAATGCTCGGCGCATTTGCGTTACGACTTGAGTTTCGGCTGCATGGCGCTGACGTCGTGGAGTAATCGGTTGAGCGCTTTCTGCGCCGTACCGGTGACCGGTTCCAGGCCGATGCGGGCGGCGTCGGGAATCTCGGCCAGCGACTTCTCGGCGGGCCCCAAGTCGATGCCGGTCGATGAGGCCGATGCGCTCAACAAGGAATCCGTCAGGGCCGCGAAGACCTTGGGCGTGGAGGCGGCTGGTTCGGTGATCGTGCGCGACGACTCGCGGAGCGCGGCGCCGGCCTTGGCCAATTCGTCCTTGAGCCGCAACGGCGGCGCGGGCGCGGGTTGCGGCTTCACTTCCGGGACCGACGCAACCTTCGCGAGTTCGGCGGGCTTGGGTTGATTCAAGAAGACGACGATGGCGAGGGCCGCGGCAACCAAGCTGCCGCCGGTGAGGGCGTAGAATCGCTGGCGCAATCGCCAACGGCGATCGGCACGGACGGCCGCGACGATGGAATCCGTAAAGCCCGCGGGAATCGCGGTCGCGGGTGGGTTGGCGAACGAATCGAGCAACACCCGGGCGGCGCGAACGCGCTGGCGGCAGGCGGCGCATTCGGCCGGATGCCGGTCCGTCGCCAGGATCGTCGGCGGGTGGATGCGATCGAGCACCGCCTGGATTCGCTCCAAGGTCGGGCCGCACGCTTCAGGAATGGACGGATTCGCGTTCATAGCTTCTCTTCTTCAACAAGGCCCCGGGCTCGCAGTCGTTCGAGCAGTTCCTCGCGGGCCCGGTGCAACCACGTCTTCACGGTGCCGACCGGCCGCTCGATGGCCTCGGCCACTTCCTCATAGGGCAAACCGCGCTCGTGGAACAAGACGAACACAGTCCGGTAATCCGGCCGCAATTCGTCCACGGCGGCCCGGATTTCGCGCGTCAGTTCGCCCGAATCGTCGTCGGGGCGGTGGTCCGGAGTCTCGTGAAGGTAGTCCGCGAGTTCCGGCCCCCTGGCCCGTTTGCCGATGGCCGTGCGGCAGCGGTTCACAGTGATGCCGAGCACCCAGGGCTTGAGCGGGCGGGCGGCGTCCCACCGTTTCAAGCTGCGGAAGATGCGCAGAAACACTTCCTGGGCAACATCTTCGGCGTCGTGGCGATGCCCCAGTAGCCGGGTACAAAGGGCCAGTACGTCGGTTTGAAAGCGTTCGACCAGCTCGCGGGCGGCAACCGGATCCCCGGCCAGGCAGCGGCGGACGAGGGCGGCATCGGACACAACCCAACCTCTGGCTGAATCTACCCGCCCACGCGGCGGCCGGTTTCAGAAAGAGTATTCGATGCCTCGGCGAAAGCATTCCAAGGGTTCAATAAATCCCTGTTCCCACGTAGCTGCACCGTTAAAATGCCCACGAATGAACGGGCCTGTTCCATCGCCGGCAAGTGACATCGCCCGATGGGGCGGTTGCTGCGTGCTGCCGGAGAACCGCTCCGCGGTGGAAGCCGTGGCGGCCTTGAGTCGGGCACTGGCCGCGGGCCGTCGGCCACCCGCTAACCCACTCGTGTTGCACGGCGCTGCGGGAGTCGGCAAATCGCATCTCGCCGCGACTCTGATCAAGCAACTGAGTGAGGCCTCTGGTGGCACAGGCATTCCTGCCTGTGCTCCATCGTCTGCACAGGCAGGAATGCCTGTGCCACCAAGAATAATTACCTCTCGAACTCTTGCGGTCGGCGACCTGGCCCGCGAAGCCGACACCGCGGCGCCGGCTTTCGCCGACCGCGAACTCGTCGACTGCGATCTCTTGGTTCTCGAGGATCTCCAGCTGCTGCCGCCAAGGCATGCCGATGCCATTTCCGCCCTGCTGGATCGGCGGTTGTCCCGGCGCAAGGCGACCATCGCAACGGCGAGCGTCGGCCCAGCGAAGTTGAAGCAGTTCCCGCGCAGACTCACCTCGCGGCTCGCCGGCGGACTGGTCGTTCATCTCGAACCGCTGTCGCCGCCAAGTCGGCGGACCTTTCTCGAATTGGCCGCGGCGGAGCGCGATCTTCGTCTGACGCCGGACGCCGTCGACTGGCTCACCAGTCAAACGACGGGGGGCGGCATCCGTCAATTGCTCGGCCTGCTTGGTAACGTCGCAACTGCGGCCAGCCACTTCCCGCCGCCGCTCGGCCGAACCGCGGTTCAGACAATCCTTACGGGGGCCGGCCATCCTGCCGCGGAGCACTCGGACATCGCGCGGATCGTTCGCCAGGTCGCGGCGGCTTACGGCGTCACCCGCAAGGAACTGCTGGGGCCGAGCCGGTTGCGCCGCGTGCTGGTGCCGCGGCAAGTGGCCATGTATCTGGCCCGGGAACTGAGCGGCCTTTCGCTGCCGCGGCTCGGCTCGGCCTTCGGCGGCCGCGACCACACCACGGTGCTTCACGCCTGTCGTAAGGTGGAAGCCGAGGCCGAAATCGACGCCGCCCTGGCCGGCATGGTGAAGCAGCTTCGTGCGGAACTGGCATAGCGAGCCCGCTTGTTTGCCGCGATGATGACGATTACCGTTACAAAAAGAACCCGTTTCCTCGATGGATGACGACCATGATTCCTGCCACTACCGTCGTGATTTCCGATCCCGAGCTACTGGCCAAGCTGGCTTCCTCGGACGGGTTGATCGTCTTCCGCGGCCCGGATGGTCAGACCGTTCGTTTCGCCGAGCCGGTTCCTCAGGGACACTTGCCCAATGGCATCAAATCTCCCTTTACGGACGTGGAAATCGAGGAAGCGCGGAAGCGCCCGGATAGCGGGATCACGCTTGCCGAGTTCTGGGAAAAGATGAACCGCGGAGAGTGGAAATGAATTACGTTCTCGTATGGCCTCGCGAGACGTTGGACGAACTCGCCGCGGCCTGGCTCGAATCGGCGGATCGCAAAGCGATCACCGAAGCCTCCTTCGCCATCGAACGAGCACTCTCCTCGCACCCCTTCAATTATGGCATTGGCCGGAAACTCCCTTGCTTCGCATGGCGTACGAGCCGCCTCTGGGCATCGAGTTCGAGATCATAGAGGACGACAAGAAAGTTCGTGTGTTGCGGGTGTGGTCGCTGTGCTGCCAGGGCTGTGGAAAAGCCGTTTCCGCGTCGTCGTATCCGTTGCACTAGCCGATACGGCTTTATGGCTCCCGCTTTCTTCCGAACATTTTCCAGAATTCCATCAACCGCAATCGACAACGCCGCGACAGCAGTTAAACGGCTTGTCCCCAGAGCTCAGTTGGCAATCAATCGCTTCGCAGGCGCGCCAGCTGACGCGAGCTCCATCCTTCCATCGACACAAACCGCTTTCGCTCTACTACTGCTGCTTCGTTTACATACTCAAGAATGAAATAAATAGACTGAACCTAGCCCCCAAGCCCTCAGGAATGACTCCATGAAGATCACCTGCCCGCGGGAAGGACTGCTCACGGCGTGCCAATTGGTCTCCGCCGCGGTCGCGGCCCGCACCACCAAACCGATCCTCAGCAATGTAAAGGCCGTCGCCGCGGACGACGGCCTCACTCTCGTCGCCTTCGACACCGAGGTCGGCATCCGCTACGAACTGCGCGGCATCCAGGTCAAGAAGGCCGGTGAAGCCATCCTCGCCGTCCATCAACTCACGCAGATTCTCCGCGAAAGCCAGGACAGCGACGTCTCGATTGAGGCGTCGGACGACGGTGCGAAAGTGCTGATCGGCACCGGTCGCTTCGAGATGCCCGGCTACCCGGTCAATGAATTCCCCGACTTGCCGCCATTCGAGGACGGCGGCCGCTATCACGAGATTACCGCGGGCGATCTCCGGAAGATGATCCGCCGCACCTCGTTCGCCGCCGACAAAAAGGACAGCACGCGGTTCGCCCTTTCCGGCGTGCTCTGGGAAGCCGAGGGGAAGCAGGCCCGGCTCGTCGCCACGGATAGCAAGCGGCTGGCCGTCTGCGAGGGGAACGCCACGCTACATGGCCCCGCCGAAGCGACCAAGGGCTCGCACCTCGTTCCCGCCAAGACCATGACCTTGCTCGACCGCAACCTGACGGATGATGGCGAACTGGTTCGCGTTGCCCTGCGGCCGAACGAAGCCATGTTCCAAACCGAACGGGCCATGATTTACACGCGGCTCGTGGAAGGCCGCTACCCGCCGTACCGGGACATCATCGCCCAGACGCGGAAGCAATCGAACCGCAAGATTGCATTGCCCGTGGAATCGTTCTTGTCGCGGATTCGCCAGGCGGCGATCATGTCCGACGACGAGAGCAAGCGGGTCGATTTGACGTTTTCGCCGGGAAAGATCACCATGAAGGCCCGCGGCGCCGAGACCGGTTCCAGCGAAGTGGTCATGACGCTGCCCGAGTACGATGGCGAAGAAGTGACGATCGCCTTCGACCCGCAGTACGTGGTCGAATTCCTGCGGGCCCTGGAAGGGGAACCGTCGGTTATGCTGGAAATGAGCGACGGTTCGAAGCCGGCACTCTTCCAGTGCGGAGAGACGTACCGATATCTGGTGATGCCGATCTCGGGTTGATGGGAGTGTGTTGCCATGCCAGGAGTTCTGACGAAACTGCTGACCGCGGAAGAGTTCGCTGCGCTTCCCGAACCGTTGGATGGTACCAAAGAGGAACTTCTCCGTGGGGAGGTGATTCGGACGCCGATACCAAAGAGTCGGCACGGTTTGATCCAAGCCCAGATCGCGTACCTTCTGCAGGACGCGGTCCGCTTCCTCAACCTCGGCTGGGTAACGATTGGCTCCGGGGTGGTGATCGAACGCGATCTGGATACCGTGTTCGGTCCGGACGTGGCATTCTGTAGCACCGCTCGACATCCCGAGCGCCCTGAAGGTTACCTGGAAATCCCGCCCGACCTGGTGGTCGAGGTGCTTTCGCCGGACGATCGCCGCAAGAATGTCCGCGAAAAGATCAAGGAGTACGTGAAGAGCGGCGTGAAGCTCGTCTGGCTCGTCGACCCGGAAATGAAAACGGTCACGGTTTATGCGGGATCGCTCCGGGGAACGGAACTGGATGAAACCGAGACGATCACCGGTGGAGAAGTGCTTCCGGAATTCGCGTGCAAGGTTGCCGAGTTCTTCGAGTGATCGTGGCGGAGCTAATTCATGGACGATTCCAAGGGCCCGGAGAACATCGGCAACATTTTGGGCCGCTTATTCACGTCGCGCGGCTGGGGCCGCAAAACCGAACGAATGAAGCTGGAAGGGGCGTGGATGGAGGCGGCCGGGCCGCAACTGCTCCGCGATACTCGCGTCGCCGCCATTCGCCGCGGCGTCCTGGAAATCGAGGTGAAAACCGCGGTGTTGATGCAGGAACTGGCGCAATATCACAAGCGCGGTCTGCTCGGCCAGCTGCGGAAACTGCTGCCCAATGTGACGCTGACCGACCTGAAATTCAAGGCCGGCGCCTGGTAGAATGAATGGAAACATCGCGATTGCCTGATTAGCCGCGACCCAGCGGGGAGCGCGAGCCATCCACCGAGACCTCGGTAAGGCCCCCCCGATCGATAGACTCCAATGCCTTTAACAAGGGATCTCACACCATAATGAGCACCGAAGCCGAACTGATCGCCGCTGGCGGCTACACCGAAGACAACATGAAGTCCCTCAAGGACGCGGCGCACATCCGGCAGAACCCCGGCATGTACGTCGGCAACACGCAGTCCGCCGGGTTGCACCACCTCATCTATGAAATCGTTTCGAACTCCGTCGATGAAGCCCTCGCCGGATACTGCAAGCACATCCGCGTCGTTCTGCACAAGGACGGCTCCGTTTCCATTGCCGACGACGGCCGAGGTATCCCCGTCGGCATCAAGAAGGACAC
>Ga0134125_10007080_pt1 | contig 12676 bp, 14 predicted proteins | sample KB31751_FD_96464 | JGI IMG/M metagenome (GOLD analysis project Ga0134125, IMG submission 96464) | Terrestrial soil microbial communities with excess Nitrogen fertilizer from Kellogg Biological Station, Michigan, USA - KB3-175-1 | ecosystem: Environmental > Terrestrial > Soil > Unclassified ... | reverse complement strand
TGCACCTGCACCTCCTGATTGCCGCACATCGGCATCAGCTCGGCCTGCATCAGATCGCCGCGTTCCAGGACACGCGGCGCCTCGCCACGCGTCGTCCAGCGCGGCGGCCCCCAGGAGAGCGTAGCCGGACCGGAATTCATCACGATCATCGGATAGCGCAGGCCGATGCCGAAGCGGATCATTTCGCGCGTCGCCTCGGCCATGATCACTTCCTCGCCGACACCAGGCCCCGCGACTTCCGCGACGACCTTGCACGCGGCTTCCGCGGCGTCGGCGGCATAGCGTACCTGCGCCAGCTCTTCCTTCGACTTTACCAGCATCATATGGCTGAATTCTTCCGAGATATCCTCGAAGCTCGCTTTCGGCAGCGCGGTCGAGAACTGCGCCCAGAAGGTCGCGGGAATCCCGCCCCATGTCTCGGTCGGTGCCTGCGAGGTCAGGCCGACCACGCCGAGCTTGGCATCGGCGAGTTGTTTCTCGGCGACGATCTCGGCCGCGGCCTGGCCGCTGGTGGCGACGCGCTGATCCTCGATCCAGAGCTTGTTGCCGTGCTCCGCCGACCAGAGCGCGCGCAGCACGCGCAGATGCGCCCAGGTGACCGTGACCGGCTCGCCTTCGAGCGGGAAGATGACGCAGCCTTCGTTGTAATCGTCGCTGACATAGCTCTCATACATCTCGCGCGTGCGGAAGCCGGCAATCACCAGCCCGTCGAGATCGTGCTTCCGCATCAGGTCGCGAGTCCGCTGCCAGCGGCGATCGCGCTCGGCAAAAGAAAGGGTCGGAGGTTGGACGCCCGCCATTGGCTGCTCCCTTGATGATTTTTCTGCGCCGCGGAGAATTTCATCTTTCGCGCCCCTCGGCAAGTGCAAGTCCGGCAAGCCGCAATGGCATCGGCGCGTCGAAACAGCAGCGGGCAGCGGCGTCACGCCGCTGCCCGCGTTCATCACTGGGGATGGGGCGAAAACTAAAGCTTGCGCTGGGGGCAGCCTGCGACCGGCGGACCGTGATAATCGGTACCGCCCGGGCGGTTCTGATGCAGCGCATCGGCGCATTGCACGCGACGGTGATGTGTCGTGGGGTGCGCACTGGTGTGATGCGTCGCGGCGCGCTTATCGGCGGCGGCCGAGCGCGTCGCGTATTCATTCACCCGGCCGAGCTCCGACACGCATTGCCTGTCATTGCCGGCATTGGCGGCTTGTTTCGCGGCGTCGAGATGCTGTTGCGCGGCGCGGGTATTGGGGCCGGGCTTCAAGCCATCGACGAAGCGTTGCGCCTGCGGAATCTGCGAGCAGGTGATCTGCGGCGTCGCGGCCCGGACAGGCGAGGGGGCGAGGGGCGGCGCGGCAAGCAGGAAGGCCGCGGCGATGGTGGCGGAAATCACGCGCATGGTTCTTTTCTCCCGAATCAGGCGTCTAGCGATCCCAAGTAGCATCACGGTAAGCCGCGCCAATGGAGGTTTCGTGGAAGGATTGCGGCTGAATTTCGGCAGTCTTTCCGGCAGGTCACGCGGGTAAACGTCGCGCGGCTTTACAAAACGAGCGGCGTGGCGTGGTTAACATCCGCTAAGCCTTTGATGTCGCGGGTCTGGCCTATTTGTTGCCTTTTCATCGGCAGTTCCTTGTTTCGTCAGGAGAAGAACCGATGACCCGCCGTACCGCCAAGCCCAGCATCATGAGTCGCGCCTTCGGCCACAGCGTCGGCGTGCTCGGCGCTGTGATGGGCCTCAATGCCATCGCGACCTCGATCGACCCGCATTACTTGCACCTCTTTCCCTTGAGCGACACCGGCATCCAGCAGGCCTCGGCGGCGCTGATCAGCGTCGGCCTGATCGCGCTCGCTGCCTGGCTCGTGACCGATCGCGGCCGGCCGGCAAAAGCCAAGATCGACCCGCCCGAGACGCGCTGAACCAGCCGCGCGTTCCGTCAACCAAACCAGACCGGGCGATCTGCCATGCGTATTCTTTTCGTCACCCATTCCGCCTTCCTGCCCGAGGTCAAACGCGGCCAGGAGCACAATACCGATCAGCTTTGCAAAGCGCTGTTGAAGCGCGGCCATCAACCCGCCGTTGTGGCGGGACTCATCTCGTCGGGTCTCGTCGGCAAATGGGCGAGTTTGCGCACGAAGCTCGGCGAGCGCCGCCGCGCCGTGATCGATCATTTCGCCGGCTATCCGATCTATCGCAGCTGGGATGTCGATTTCGCCTTCGATAGCGTGCTCGCGGACTTCGCGCCCGATATCGTTGTGGTGCAATCCTGGATCCATACTGTGCAGCATTGCGTCGCGCGCGAGCTGCCGGTCGTCTATTACGTCCATGCTGCGAACGAGCCGCCCGATCCCGGCTCCGATCGCGTGCGGCAGGAGACGCTGTGGCTCACCGTCTCGCAATACGCGGCGCGCCATAACGGCGCGCATGGGCTGAGCTTCCATGTCGTGCCGCCACTGGTCGAGCCGGCGCGTTATCGCCTCGCAAAGCATGAACGCCGCCACGCTACCTTCATCGGCTTGCAGAATTTCAAAGGCGGCGAACTCGTCGTGAGGCTGGCCGCTGCCTGCCCGGAGATACCGTTTCTTATTTTCGACAACGTCGATCGCAACCTGCCGCAATGGCCCGGCATGACCGGCGCCGAGCTGCGTGCCGCTGCCGAAGCCTTGCCAAATGTCACCATCCGTCCTCCGGCCAAAGGCGTCGATGCAATCTATGGCTCGACGAAAGTGCTGCTGGCGCCGAGCCGCTATCACGAGGCCTGGGGCCGCGTCGCCAGCGAGGCGCAGATCAACGCTATTCCTGTGCTGGCGAGCAATCGCGGCGGCCTGCCCGAGGCCGTCGGGCCCGGCGGCATCTGCCTCGATTACGACGCACCGATCGAGCTGTGGGCGTCGCATCTCCACGCCATGTGGAACAATGAGGCCTATTACGCGTCGCTTTCCGAGAAAGCACAGGTGCATGCGGCGCGTCCGGACTTCCAGCCCGAGACGATCATCAACCGCTTCGTCGATCTCATCGAGGCGCGCGCCGCCGGCGTGATCATCCCGGCGCCGCGCCTGCCGCGCGATACGGCGGTTGCCGAGGCGGTGCAGTCGATGATGGCGTAGCGCGACGCAAGACAGAAAAACACATCGTCATTGCGAGGCCGAAGGCCGAAGCAATCCAGTCTGTCGCAGCCACTGGATTGCTTCGTCGCTGCGCTCCTCGCAATGACGTGTTTATAATCGTTGGATTAATACGACCGCGGCAAACCGAGTACATGCTCGGCGATATAGGCGAGGATGAGATTGGTCGAGACCGGCGCGATCGAGAAGAGCCGCGTCTCGCGCCATTTGCGCTCGACATCGTATTCGCGTGCCAGGCCGAAGCCGCCATGCGTCTGCAGGCAGGCTTCGCCGGCGTGCCATGACGCATCGGCGGCGAGCAGCTTTGCCATGTTGGCTTCGGCGCCGCAGGAAGCGCCGCTATCGAACAGGGCCGCGGCCTTGCGCACCATGAGATCGGCGGCTTCCGTCTCGGCGAAAGCGCGCGCGATCGGGAATTGCACGCCCTGATTCTGGCCGATCGGCCGCTCGAAGACGATGCGGCTCTTGGCGTATTCCGTCGCGGTGCGGATGAACCAGCGCGCGTCGCCCAGCGCTTCGGAGGCGATGAGGATGCGCTCGGCATTCATACCGTCGAGGATGTAACGGAAGCCTTTGCCTTCCTCGCCGATGCGGTTCTCCGCTGGCACTTTGAGGCCGTCGAAGAACAGCTCGGTGGTGTTGTGATTGATCATCGCCGGCAGTCTTTTGATCTCGAGCCCATGGCCGAGACTGTTCCGGATATCGACGATGAAGACGGACAGCCCGTCGCCGCGGCGCCGCACCTTGTCGGCCGGCGTGGTGCGCGCCAGCACCAGCATCAGATCGGATTGCAACGCGCGCGAGGTCCAGACTTTCTGGCCGGAGACGACGTAGTGGTCGCCCTGCCGCTCGGCGCGCGTCTTGAGCTGCGTCGTGTCGGTGCCGGTCGATGGCTCGGTGACGCCGAAGGCCTGCAGCCGCAGCTCGCCGGCTGCGAGCTTCGGCAGGATTGCCTGCTTCTGCGTCTCGCTGCCATGCCGCAGCAAGGTGCCCATGATATAGAGCTGCGCGTGACAGGCGGCGGCGTTGCAGCCGGCGGCGTGAATCTCTTCGAGGATCGCGCTCGCCGCGCGCAAGGGCAGGCCGGCGCCGCCATAGCCTTCGGGAATGAGCGCGGCGAGATAGCCCGCCTCGGTCAGCGCCTTGACGAAGGCGTCGGGATATTCCTGCCGCTCGTCGAGACCGCGCCAATAGGCGCCGGGAAAGCCTTCGCAGATTTTCCGCACCCCGGCGCGGATCTCCGGATAATCCTCGCCGAGCGCGAGCGCCGTTTCGGCCATCTCAGCGGCCTTTAAATTCGGGTTTGCGCTTCTCGTTGAAGGCGCGGATGCCTTCGCGGCGGTCCTCGGTCGGGACCAGCTTGTTGTAGCATTCGATCTCGAAGCGCATGGCGGCGGCGAGATCCTTCTGCAACCCGCCATGGATCGAGCGCCGCGCCTCCTTCACCGCGATCGGCGCGTTGCTGGCGATGCGCGTCGCGGTCTCGAGCGCCGCCGGGATCAGCGTGTCTGGCTCATAGAGCGCGTTGACCACGCCCCATTCCAGCGCCTGCGCCGCCTCGAAAGGCCTGCCCGTCAGGATGATCTCCTTGGCGCGGCGCTCGCCGACCGCGCGCGGCAGGGTCTGCGTGCCGCCGGCGCCGGGCATCAGGCCCAGCGTCACCTCGGTCAGCGCGAAACGCGCCGCCTTTACCGCATAGGCGAAATCGCAAGCGAGCAGCATCTCCAGCCCGCCGGCGAAGGCATGGCCGTTGGCGGCGGCGATCACCGGCACCGGGCATTCGATCAACGCCTTGAATTGCTCTTCGATGATGACATGCTGCGCCATCCATTGCGCCTCGCTGAGCGTGTTGCGCTCTTTGAGGTCGGCGCCGGCACAGAAGGCGCGATTGCCCGCGCCGGTCAGCACGATGCAGCGCGGCAGCGCGTCGCTGGTGGCAAGCTCCTGCCACAGCGCCAGCAGATCGCGCATCATCTGCGTGTTGAACGCGTTCGCGACCTCGGGACGGTTGAGTGTCACGCGCAGCACATGCGGCGCCGGCGTGTCGGTGAGGATTGTTTGATAGGGCCCGATCGTCATATCGGGTCCACGCTATGCCGCGCTCAGCGGAGCGTCAACGCCGCAGCAACTCGGAGGTCGCGGTGAGAACCCGGCGCCAGATGCCTTGCGCGATCTCGTCGCCGATATCGACCGCGCGCTCGGCGCGGCCGAGGACATAATCGATGGCGTCGACGCCGTATTTGCCGATGAGATCCTCGGCAATGCGACGCGCTTCGCTCTTGTCGAAATCGTTCATCGTGAAAGTTGCTGCTGCAATCATGCCGCGATCGGCTCCTGGAGGATCAGATGATCGATATGATGACGGAACCATTCGACCATCTCGGCGTCGGCCGGCTCGCGCGCCTCGAAGCGGCGCGGTCCAGCGACGAGGCCGAGGAGGTTGCGTTGCTCGGCGAGGTCGAGAGTGGCGGCGATCGCTTCGCTTTTATCTGCCGCACGCACCATCGCGGCAGGACGGCCATCGCAGGTCACGGTGAAGATCCGCATCGTCTCAAATCCTTCAACTACGCCCGAACCCACAACGCGGAGTTTAAGTGTTTCGAAACGGAATTCAATCGAATTATCGATATTTACTATACAAATTCGCGGCTTTAGCCGCGCTATTATTGGTTAATACTCGTTTTATAGTTAACGCGGAACCGGGCTTATAGTTAATGCCGGTAAATATTTATTCCGGCGTGTAATCGGCGATGATGCGCGCGGTGCGGCTGCGCCATTCCTCGGCGGTCGTGAAGCCGGGCAGGGTGCGGGCAAGCGCCTCGCTGCGCTTCAGGATCTCGTCCTCGGGCAGGTTGAAATCCATCTCTTCCCGGATCGGCTGGTGCACATACCAGGGCGTATCGCAATAGACCTCGATGCGGTTGCCCTCGGGATCGCGGAAATAGATCGACCAGGCATGGCCGTGGCAGATCGGGTGCAGATCGGTCGCCGTCGGCTCGTTACGGACGCGCTGATAGAAAGCGCGTACCTCGCTGAGCGAGCCGACGCGGAAGGAGAGCTGGTTGATGACCTTGTCGCCGTGGCCGGGCGGGCGGCCCGCGACCAGCACGACCTGGTGATGCTCGCGCGGATTGCGGCTGAAGAACATCATCTGCGCGCCGTGCAGCGGGCCCTCATCGGTGATCGGGAAGCCCATCACGCGGTGATAGAAATCGGCCATCTTCGCAAGGTCGGTGACGTAGATGCCGACATGGGCGAATTGCAGATCGATCGGTTGCGGCATGGTGGTGCTGACCTTTTCTCACGCGAGGTGAAAACCTAGCGCAGGGCTAGCCGCCTTAAAAGAGCGAGGCACAACGGGTACTGGCAAAGCGCGCGCAGTTGCGACAAACTGTTCCCAAGCCAAAGGCTGAAGAAGACGGCAGCCCCAAGACGTTGGTGGCGCGCCATCGGGGAGGATCATGTTCGCGGATTTGCTGGTCAACGCGATCGCTTCCGGAATCGTGCTCGGCGGTTTCTATGCGGCGGTCTCCGTCGGGCTCGCGATTTCTTTCGGCATGCTCGATATCGGCAACCTCGCGCATCCGGCCTTCGTCATCCTCGGCTCGTTCTGCGTCTATGTGCTGAACCAGCGCTGGGGCATCGATCCCCTGATCGGCGGGATCGTGATCACGCCGTTCTTCTTCGCGCTCGGCGCGGGGCTCTACGGCATCTATCACTATTCGTTCGAGCGACGCGGCGAGGAAGGCCTGCGCGGCCTCGCTTTCTTCTTCGGCATTCTCTTCATCACCGAAGTTGCGCTGATCCTCAGCTTCGGCGTCGATTACCGTTTCGTCCAGGCCTTCTATATCGACGACACACTGCATATCGGCTTCGTCGATCTCGCCTGGCGCACGCTGGTGCCGTGCCTCGCCGCCTTCGTGATGATCGGCGCGCTGCAGCTCTTCATGTCGCGCACCTATATCGGCCGCGCCATTCTCGCCGTGTCGCAGGACAGCCTCGCGCTGCGGCTGATGTCGATCAACCCGAACCGCGTGAAGCTGATTGCCTTCTCGCTGTCGCTGGCGACGGCGGCGATCGCGGGCGCACTGCTCATCATCATTCAGCCGGTCGAGCCGTCGATCGGCCGCGACTATATCGGCCGCGTCTTCGCCATCGTCGTGCTCGGCGGCATGGGCAGTTTTCCCGGCATGCTCTGCGCCGCGATCCTTTTGGGCGTCGCCGAAAGCCTCACCGCAACCTTTTACGGCCCGTCCTGGGCGCCGGCCGTGTCTTTCGGCATCCTGCTGCTGACGCTGGCCTTCCGCCCCGCCGGCATTCTGGGGCGCGCATGAAGAACAGCACCTTCTGTCTGCTGACGGCGGCCGTGGTGATCGTGGTCTTTGCGCTTGCGATGGTGGCGGTCACCAACGACTATTTCTTCTTCGCCGGCTATGTCGTGCTGCAATACATCGTGTTGGCGACGGCATGGAACATCCTCGGCGGCTATACCGGCTATATCAATTTCGGTACCGCCGGCTTCTTCGCCATCGGCGCTTACGCGTCGGTGGTACTGCACAAGCTCTGGGGTCCGCCGATCCCGGTGCTCATCCTGGTCGGCGGCGTGCTCGCGGGGCTCGTCGGCCTCGGCATGGGCGTGCTGACCTTGCGCTTGCGCGGCGTGTTCTTCGCCATTGGCACGCTCGCGCTGGCGATCGTGGTGCAGACTTTCGTCACCAATTGGGATTACGTCGGCGGCTCGCGCGGCGTCTATATCATCCGCCCGGCGACCGCGCCGCTGCTCGGCACCTACATCCACTACCTCTTCCTTGTCATGCTGGCGCTCGCCGGCTTCTCGATCGCGTTGGCGCGCTGCATCGAGCGCTCGACTTTGGGCTTCGGCCTGGCCGCTGTGCGCGATGACGAGCAGGCGGCCGAAGCCGCGGGCGTGCCGACCCTCAAGCTGAAATTGATCTCGACGGCCTTGTCGGGTGCGCTGATGGGCATGGCCGGTGCACCGCTGCCTTATTACGTGACCTATCTCGATCCGACCTCAGGCTTCAACCTCGCCTACGCGGTCAACTCGATCGCCATGCCGCTGATCGGCGGCATGACGAGCTGGGTCGGGCCACTGCTCGGTGCGATCTTCCTCGGCACGATCCAGCAGGCGGCGACCGTGACGATTTCCTCCTCGCTCAATCTGCTGCTTGTCGGCGTATTGCTCGTGCTGTTCGTCGTCGTCGCCCCCCACGGCCTCATCGGCCTGTGGCAGCCGCGCCGCCGCTCACGGGTATCGTCATGAGCGAAACGCTGCTCCAGGTTCGTGGCCTCAGCAAGCATTTCGGCGGCTTCATCGCGCTCGACGACATCTCGCTCGATATCAAAGAAGGCGAGCGCATCGGCCTCATCGGTCCCAACGGGTCGGGCAAGAGCACGCTGGTCAACTGCCTCTCCGGCGCGCTGAAGCACGATAGCGGCAGCGTGCGTTTCGACGGCAACGCGCTCGACGGCATGCCGGCCTATCAGCGCACGCGGCTCGGCCTGGCGCGCAGTTTTCAATTGCCCAAGCCGTTCCGCAGCCTGACCGTCGTGCAGAACCTGCATGTCCCGCTGCTGTTCACCGCCAAGCACCGCGCCGGCGCGCATCTTTCGACCGCACAGATCGATGCCCGCTGCGAGGAGCTGCTGCACATGGTGGCGCTCGACGGCAAGGCGCGGGTGCGGCCGCGCGATCTGACGCAGATCGAGATGCGCAAGCTCGAACTGGCCCGCGCCATGGCGGCGGCGCCGAAGCTGCTGATCGCCGACGAGGCGATGGCGGGGCTCTCGCATTCCGAGGTCGACGACATCCTGGCGCTGCTAGTGAAGCTCAACCAATCGGGCGTCACCGTCATCCTCATCGAGCACATCATGCGGGCGGTGATGAGCTTCTCCGATCGCCTCGTCTGTCTCGTCGCCGGCAGGAAGGTCGCTGACGGCACGCCGCGAGAGGTCGTGCACAACCCCGATGTGGAGCGAGCCTATCTTGGCGAGTAGCCTCTATATCGAGGGTCTTTCCGCAGGCTATGGCGCCGTGCGCGTGCTCGAGGACGTCTCGATCGCGGTCGATAGCGGCCAGACTGTCGCGCTGCTCGGCACCAACGGCAACGGCAAGAGCACGCTGATGAAATGCGTGATGGGCTTGCTGCGGCCGAGCGCCGGAACCGTCGTCGCGGAGATCGACGGCAAGCGCCACGATCTGACCAAGCTCACCACCGAGGAGATCGTCGATCTCGGTATCGCGCTGGTGCCGGAAGGGCGCCGGCTCTTTCCGAAGCTCACGGTCGAGGAAAATCTCCATCTCGGCGCCTATCGCAAGCTGGCACGCGACCAGCTCGCGCGCAATCTCGCGCATAGTTTCGAGATCTTCCCCGTGCTTTACGAGCGCCGCCGCCAGCTCGCCGGCAGCATGAGCGGCGGCGAGCAGCAAATGTTGGCGCTGGCCCGCGCGCTGATGTCGGCACCTCGCATCCTGCTCATCGACGAGCCCTCGGTCGGTCTCGCGCCCCTGCTCGTCAGCCGCGTCATCGACAAGATCAAAGAGCTGCAGCGCGATTATCAGTTCACCGTGCTGATGGCGGAGCAGAATTTCGCCCAGGCGATCCGCATCGCCGATCGCGGCTATGTCCTCGTCCACGGCAAGGTCGCCTTCGCCGGCAACTCGGCGGAAGAGCTCGACAACAACGAGCTGATCCGAAAATTCTATCTGGGGCTGTGAGCGAGCCCCCTCACCCCAACCCTCTCCCCGCTGGGGAGAGGGAGGGACCCGCGAAGCGGGAGGGTGAGGGGGAAGTAAGGAGTAGAAACGATGACGACCGTCGGCATCGTCGGGCTTGGCATCATGGGCGGCGCGATTGCGCGCAATCTGCTTGCCGCCGGTATGCAGGTGCGCGGCTACGATGTCGACGCATCGCGCTTCGAGGTGCTGAAGCCGAACGGCGTCGCGGCGACATCGGCGGGCGCGGCGGCGCAAGGCGCCGATGTCGTGCTGAGCAGCCTGCCGAGCATCAAGGCGCTCGGCGAAACCGTGACAAGCCTGCTCGCGGTGAAAGCCTCCGGCCTCGTCGTCGCCGAACTCAGCACCTTGCCGATCGACGCGAAGGAGAAAGCGCGCGCGGCGCTCGCCGGCGGCGGTATTACCTTGCTCGATTGTCCGCTTTCCGGCACCGGTGCGCAGGCGGTGACAAGGGATCTCGCGGTCTATGCCAGCGGCGAGCGCGCGGCTTACGATCGCGCCGGGCCGGTGTTTCGCGGCTTCGCGCGCGTGACGCATTACCTCGGCGGCTTCGGCAATGGCAGCAAGATGAAGTTCATCGCCAATCTGCTGGTCGCCGTGCACAACGTCGCCAGCGCCGAGGCGATGGTGCTCGGCACGAAAGCCGGGCTCGATCCCGACACCATCGTCAAAGTCATCGCATCGGGCGCCGGCAATTCGCGCGTCTTCGAGCTGCGCGCGCCGCTGATGGCCTCGGGCGATTACGCGCCGACGATGAAGATCGATATCTGGCAGAAGGACATGGCGATCATCGCGGATTTCGCCAAAGCGCTCGGTGTGCCGATACCGACATTCGCGGCAAGCGCGCCGATCTATGACGCAGCGCAAGCAGCCGGGTTCGGCGGCGAGGATACCGCGGCGGTGGCAAAGGTGCTCGCCGCGCAAAGCAAAAAATAGGAAGGATCGTCGATGCGGGTTCTGAGAATTTTCGTCTTGGCGATGGCTGCGATCCTGCTATCGCGGGTGCAGCCCGCTTCGGCCAACGACGCGATCAGGATTGGCGTGGTGAAGAACTCTGTCTATGGCCCGTTCTTCATCGCCGAGAGCCGCGGCTATTTTAAGCAAGAGAAGCTCGATGCCACGCTGGTCATGTTCGATTCCGCCTTGTTGATGGGACCCGCCATCGCCGCGGGCTCGCTCGATTTCGCGGGCGGCAATGCCAGCGCCGCGATCTTCAATCTCGGCGGCAAGGGCGCCATACGCGTCATCGCCGGTTTTGCCGAGGACGTGCCGGGCTTTCAGCTCTTCGTTTTCGTCGCCTCCAACCGCGCCTATGATTCAGGACTCAAAAGCGTCACGACGTTGCCGGGGCATTCGGTGGGGGTGCAAGCCTTGGGCGCGGCGGCTGCCTATACGCTCAACCTGCTCGAGGCGAAATACCATCTCGATCCGGCGCGGATTCGCAAACTGCCGCTGCAGTCGAATTCGAACATCATCTCGGCGGTGACGGGCGGTACCGCGGATTCCGCCATCGGCCCTGCCACGCAAATCATGCCCGTCGTCAAGCGCGGCGAGGTCAAGCTCATCGCCTTCACCGGCGACGAAGTGCAATGGCAGCTCGGCACCATCTACACGACGAAGAAGGCGGCGGACGAGCGGCACGATGTGGTCGAGCGCTTCCTCGCGGCTTATCGCAAAGGCGTCCATGATTACGACGACGCTTTTGTCGATGCGGCGGGCAAGCGCCGCTACAGCGCCGACGCGCCGGCGATCCTCGAGATTCTCTCGAAACACCTCGGCCAACCGGCCGAGGCGTTGAAGCCCGCGCTCGGCTACGTCAATGCCGAGGGGCAACTCGACGTGAAGGACATCGAGCGCCAGATCGCCTGGTATAAGAGCCAAGGCATGATCAAGCCCGAGGTCGATGCCGAAGCGACCATCGACAAGCGCTACGTGGTGCCGCTGGAGAAGTGAGCGCCGCTGCGGGGTTGCTGAGTTCTGCACCGCGTAGCCCATACGCAAAATTGAAATACGAATAATTGAAAATTGGCCCCGATCCGGCGCATGATCGCGCCGCGTTGAAATAAATAAGGCTGCGCGTGGGGGAGTAATGGCTCAGCGTTTTGTTCGCCGTTGTCTTGGGCAACGGCAAAATCTTGCGTCTTCTCTTTTCTCCCCTGTAAGACTTTTCACCGGAACTGCTATCGTTGCGCTTCTCGCAGTGATCGCATCACCACCGGCTTTTGCCGATGGCGGACAAGGTGGCGGCAGTTCTGCCGGAGGCACTTCGAGTCCCCCGGGCACCGCGGGGACGAGTTCTGCGACCGGTGCGGGCGGCGCGGGCGGGCCGGCAGATACTTCATTTGGATCGGGCGGCGGCGGTGGAGGCGCCGGCACTACCGGCGGCGTCGGTGGCCAGGGTTCCCAAGCGGGCGGCACGGCAGGCGGCCCCGGCGGCGCGACGCCGGGCGCGTCGGGAGGCAACGGCACTGCCGGTACGGGCGCTGGCGGACAGGGTGGCGGCGGCGGCGGCGGCGGGGCTCACGGCGCCATTGTCAGCACATCGGGCAGCACGAATTCGGGGGCGATCTTGGGCGGCGCCGGCGGCAATGGCGCCGACAGCACGACCGGCAGCGGCTTCAGCGGTGGCGGTGGTGGCGGGGGCGCTGGCGGCTATGGCGTCGTCGTCAATGGCGGCGGCCTCACCTATACCAACAGCAGCACGATCGCTGGCGGCATTGGCGGCAACGGCGGGACCGGCATTTCCCAAAGCGCCTCGATTACCGGCGATGGCGGCAATGGTGGCGATGGCGGCAATGGCGGAACCGGCGG
>Ga0134125_10007078_pt1 | contig 12678 bp, 10 predicted proteins | sample KB31751_FD_96464 | JGI IMG/M metagenome (GOLD analysis project Ga0134125, IMG submission 96464) | Terrestrial soil microbial communities with excess Nitrogen fertilizer from Kellogg Biological Station, Michigan, USA - KB3-175-1 | ecosystem: Environmental > Terrestrial > Soil > Unclassified ... | reverse complement strand
AGGCGCGGCGCAAGCCGCGCCTTTTATTCTATGAGAAAAATTGTCGTTCCGAGCGCAGCTTTACCGCGCGAGGAATCAGCTTTTCTAAAACACTTTCCCATGAAATACCCACGCCAGCTCAATGATCAAAATGATCACCACCATCAACTCCAGCGCGAATGCTCGTCCATGGTTGAACTGGTCCACCATGAACTTATACAACTCCTGCGCCGTCTGCACCTTCTGCGTCACCAAGTCTTTATAATCCGGCACGCCCACCTTCGCCGCCGCCAGCTTGTATAAGCGCGCTGAAAACATGTCACTCAAAAATTTGATGGCATTATCCGCGTGCTCGGTCAGCTCCATCACATCGAGCAACACCGTTTGCAACTTCGACGCTTCGCGCGCCAAACGCCAGCGACGCAACATGCCTGTGCCTTCATCCAGAGAGTCGTACACGCGCTCCAGCTCCGCCGTCAGCAATTCGTCGTAATGACGAAACTCCAGCAGCTGCGAGTTCGCGTACTCTAACAATTGGATCGCCGTCTCCGCGCCTGCCGCCGTGTCATAAATAAACGCCGCATTCCAGCCGATCACCGTCAGGTCATTCGGATAATATGAAATCCGCGACTGCAAGATTTCCTGTCGCTCGCCTTCTGAAAGCGCCAAACTCTCGCCGCGCACAATTTGCGCGATGCGGTCTCCGTGCGAGTTCACCATCTCTGCCGCCGATGGAGATCCCTTCGCCTCCCGCACATGGAAGATGAAGTAATCTTCATTCAGCCATTCCGCATACGGCTTCACCAAAGCTGGAGCCGCGCTCTCCAACTTCTTGCGCACAATACGCGCCGTGTACCCGGAAAAATCCACGTCGGAAACCCATCGGCTGCCAAGTTGCACCAGCTTGTCCCAATCGCCGGCAAACGGAAGCTCAAACACCACGCTCAACACGCCATAGTCGTAATACTTGATCTTTCCCTGCAACCGCTCGCCGCTCTCCAGCACCAGCGGATCAATGGCCTCAATCACCGGAGGCCGTTGATAACGCACATATCCCGGCGCAGGATGTTTAAAGATGGGCTGCTCCACCTTTTGCGCACCTAGAATTTCCCGCAGCTTGTCCAGCTTGATCTCTTCGCACACGTCGAACTGGATCAGTACCAGCACCGATCCGCACAACGGAGAAGCCGCCTGCGCGTCACCGCTCACGCGCGCAGAAACTTGCTCTAACGTTTCAGGATTTTCAATTCGGGGAGTCATGACAAAAACCATCCGCCTGGATAGATTTCCAGGCACTCTTTGATGCTTTTCAATTGTCTCAGACAGCTTTACAGGTGAGCTAGAGAGTCTAAGTTGTTGAGAAATATTGGGTTGATTGCCCTATTGCGCGACAATTTCCATAGCTGCCCTTCGCAGTGCGAGGGGGCGTTTAATTATTTTGCGAGACTTTCGGAACAGGGCTTCTGGTGAGGGTTTGGCTTGTCCGGCGCGGCTTAGTGCGGCGAGCGCCAATCTTACTCCGGCAACCCCACAACTACCGTCCGTCGTCGCGGCAGTTCGTCATCTGCGATTTCCGCGATGAACTTCAAATCATGGCCTTGCAGCAGGGATAAATTGCGGGCTGCGTCGTTGAAGAAATAGACTACGTCGCCGCCGAAGCGGTCTTTCAGACGCCGGCGCTCTTCCAGATCGAACGGGCTGGCGGAATACACTTTTAATTCATTCGCCTCATGCAGCGAGGCGCCCAACTCGCGCTGAAACTGCAGTGCGCCTTGCCGCACCTGCGCCATCGTTAAAGCCACCACGTGATAGGCCATAATCAATAGGTTAATTGATATTGCGGGATTGCCGCATCTTTGTGCAGACCTCGCGACTCATGCCAGCGCGCTTAAGCCCGTCTTGCTCAGAGTGGCCGCGACCGGACGGACGGCTACCGGACTGGCGTTGCAAGCCGTGAGGTAGTAATCTGAGCGGTCGCAATTCTTGAGGGAATAACAACGCTGTCGAGGGATTTTAGAGGCGCCGGTGCGAGTCGGCAAAAGGCGCTGGTCACGACACGCAGTAGTAAGGAGGTTGGATGGCTCAGGTTGATGTTCCGTTGACGCGTTTGAGTTTTGGGCAAACACGGCGAAGGGATCTTTGGTGGGTGCAGCCGCTTTTCGTTTTCCTAGGATTGTCGGCGTTCATCGTGTATTCGACGTGGGCGGCGTTTCAGGGTGACCACTTCCGGTTTGGTCCTTATCTGTCTCCATTTTATTCTCCCGAATTGTTCGGCTCTTCGAACGCCTGGTTCGGCGCGATGCCGCACTGGATGCCCGTATGGGTAACGGCGGCGATCCTTATTCTGTGGGCTCCGGGCGGTTTCCGCGTGACTTGTTACTACTACCGCGGCGCGTACTACAAAGCTTTTTGGGCGGACCCGCCATCGTGCGCGGTGGGCGAGCCGCGGAAAAAGTATCTGGGAGAGCGATCGTTTCCGCTGATCATCCAGAATATTCATCGCTACTTTCTTTATCTGGCGCTGCTGTTTCTTGTGCTTCTCGCGCATGACGTTTGGGATGCGTTCTGGTTCAACGGGCGCTTTGGCATGGGCGTGGGCACGCTCGTGCTGCTCACCAACCTTGTGTTGCTCACGAGCTACACATTTGGCTGCCATTCGCTGCGCCATCTGGTGGGGGGATTTCGCGATCGCTTGTCGGCAACACCCACGCGCAAGAAAGCTTATGACTGCGTAAGCTGCCTGAATCGCAGGCACATGCTGTTTGCCTGGTGCAGCCTTTTCATGGTCGGCTTTTCCGATGTTTACGTGCGTCTGTGTTCAATGGGCATTTGGACCGATTGGAGGATCTTCTAGTGGGCGAGTACATCACTCACGAGCATGATGTCCTTATTATTGGGGCGGGCGGCGCGGGACTTCGGGCCGCAGTGGAAGCCTCTGCTGCGGGCGTCAAGGTCGCAGTCATCACGAAATCGCTTTTAGGCAAGGCTCATACGGTAATGGCCGAGGGCGGCGTGGCTGCGTCCATGGGAAACGTGGACGACCGCGACAACTGGCGCGTTCATTTTTCTGACACCATGCGCGGCGGCCAATATCTGAACAACTGGCGGATGGCCGAATTGCACGCCAAGGAAGCGCCGGACCGCGTCCGCGAATTGGAAGCATGGGGCGCGCTTTTTGATCGCACGAAAGACGGCCGAATTCTGCAACGGAATTTCGGCGGACATCGCTATCCGCGACTGGCGCACGTTGGCGACCGCACGGGCCTGGAAATGATCCGCACGTTGCAGGATCACGGGATCCATTTGGGCCTTGACGTCTTCATGGAGTACACCATCGTCGCGCTGCTGAAGGCGGGCGATCGCATTGCAGGCGCATTTGGATACGACCGCGAGCGCGGACGCTTTCACTTGTTCCGTGCGAAGGCAGTAGTTCTTGCGACGGGCGGAATCGGGCGGGCTTTTAAGATCACCAGCAACAGCTGGGAGTACACCGGTGACGGCCATTCGCTCGCTTACAATGCGGGCGCAACGTTGATGGACATGGAGTTCATCCAGTTCCATCCGACGGGGATGATTTGGCCGCCGAGCGTGCGCGGCATCCTCGTGACCGAAGGCGTGCGCGGCGAGGGCGGAGTTCTTCGCAACAAAAACGGCGAGCGGTTTATGTTCAAGGATATTCCGCCGCTCTATGTGGACCAGACCGCCGACTCCGAAGAAGAAGGCTGGCGCTACACGCAGGGCGACAAGGACGCGCGGCGTCCGCCCGAATTGCTCACGCGCGATCACGTAGCGCGATGCATACGGCGCGAAGTCCGCGAAGGACGAGGCAGCCCGCACGGCGGAGTGTTTCTCGACATCTCCTGGATCAAAGAAAAGATCCCGCAAGCAGCGGAGCATATAAAGAAGAAGCTGCCCAGCATGTATCACCAGTTCAAGCAGCTGGCCGACATAGACATTACGGCGGAGCCCATGGAAATCGGCCCCACCACGCACTACACAATGGGCGGAGTCCGGGTGGACGCCGATACCCAAATGACCAATGTTCCAGGCCTGTTTGCAGCGGGCGAATGTGCGGCGGGCTTGCACGGCGCCAATCGCCTGGGCGGAAATTCACTCTCCGACCTGCTGGTCTTCGGCAAGCGTGCCGGAGAATACGCCGCGAGCTTCGCAAAACAGAACTCTCAGGGCGCGGTAAATCCTGACGAACTGCAGTCCCTCGAGAAGCGCGCGCTGCGTCCCTTCGAGAACGATGGCGGCGAAAATCCCTACGCCGTTCAACACGCATTGCAGGACATGATGCAGGAGCTGGTTGGCATTGTGCGCACTGAGCAGGAAATGGTGCAGGCGCTCGGTGGCATCCAGGAGCTGGCAAAGCGAAGCACGCTCGCCAGCGCCGGCGGCAACCGCGAATATAACGCCGGCTGGCACACCGCGATTGACCTGCCGAATCTGCTGACCGTCTCAGAGATGGTCACTCGCGCCGCGCTCGAGCGCAAGGAAAGCCGCGGAGCGCACTTCCGCGACGACTTCCCCGCCAAGGACGCCCAATTCGGCAGCTTCAACATTCTCATCAAGAAAGGCGTGGCGGGAGAAATGCAAATTTCGCGCGAGCCCATTCCGCCCATGCGCGACGAACTCAAACAAATCATCCAGGAGATGAAGTGATGGCCACAGCAACGTTTCGGATATGGCGCGGCGAAAAGGGCCAGGGAACGTTTCAGGATTACTCCACCGAAGTGCAGCCTGGCATGGTGGTGCTCGACGCCGTCCATCAAATTCAGGCTGAGGCCGCGGGCGACATGGCCGTGCGCTGGAACTGCAAAGCCGGAAAGTGCGGATCCTGCTCGGCCGAAATCAACGGCATGCCGAAATTAATGTGCATGACGCGCCTCAACAGCCTTCCGCTCGATCAGCCCGTGACCATCGAACCCATGAAGGCCTTCCCGCACGTCAAAGACCTGGTCACCGACGTCTCGTGGAACTACCGCGTCAAAGAGCGTATTCCCGCATTCAAGCCGCGCAAGCCTGATGCGCCCGACGGCACATGGCGCATGGCGCAGGAAGACGTGGATCGCGTGCAGGAATTCCGCAAGTGCATCGAATGCTATCTCTGCCAAGACGTCTGCCACGTCCTCCGCGACCATCACATGCACGAAGAGTTCATCGGGCCGCGCTTCTTCGTCTATACTGCCGCGCTCGAAATGCATCCGCTCGACGTTGGCGACCGCCTTCCCGCGCTCAAAGAACAATTCGGCGTCGGCCTGTGCAACATCACAAAATGCTGCACCAAGGTTTGCCCCGAAGGCATCACAATTACTGACAACGCAATCATTCCGCTCAAAGAGCGCGTCGTCGACCGTTTTTTCGATCCGCTCACAAAGCTCTTCCGGATGTTCGGCCGCTCCGGCGCCTAGGAGGTTGCATGCAGCCTGAACCCATGCACTTTGAACTGAAATCCATTTCAGCGCAAAGTATTCCTGAAGCTCTAGCGCGCGTGGAGCGCTACCGGCTCTTGAACGAACCGAGCCTCGCGGAAAGCATCTGCCTCGACATTCTGGCCGTGGAGCCCGCACACCAGCAAGCGCTCATCTCGCTGCTCCTCGCGCGCACCGACCAGTTTTCTTCCGCCGCGGGCGACACTATAAACGCAAAGGCCGCGCAGGATGTCCTGCCGCAAATTACCGGTGACTACGAGCGCGCCTACTACACCGGAATTTTCTGGGAGCGCCTCGGACACTCCCGCCTCCGCCAGCACGGCCACGGAGAAGCCGCCTACCACGCCCTGCGCGAAGCCATGGAGCACTACGAAAAAGCCGCCAGCTTCAACCTCCCCGGCAACGACGATCCCACACTGCGCTGGAACACCTGCGCCCGCGTAATCATGAAGAACCCCCAAATCTGGCCCCACGAAGACGCCGCGGAATCCTGGACCAACGACGAGGCAGGATCAAGAATCGCGGACGCGTAGATCATCTGTCATCCCGACCGCAGCCGATCATCGCGCAAAGCGATGATCAGCGAAGTGGAGGGATATTGTGTCTCGATTCTCATTGTGCAGGGGTGCCGCCATGTCTCTCGGGTGGCCCATTCTTCTCGCGCCTTTTGCGACAGGATGGGAGAGTTTCGACTTGAACTACCGGAGGGGGTGCCCCCATCTCGCGGCTTTCGAGATGTGGAATTCAAAATCCCCCAACCGGTGCTCTCGACTTTGTCATTCCGAACCGCGTTCTTTGCAGCAGGAATCTGCTTTTTTTGGATTTCTGCAGCCGCCTAAGATTGCGGCTTCAGCCGCTCCGGCCATCTTTGTCAACCCCTCCCAGCCCTTCATTTCCCGCTAACTCGCTCATCCGCTAGGACAAATAGTTCGTCCCTCCATGTCCCATTTTCCCTATCCAATTTGCTACTCTGGAAGTACAACCTAAATGAATCAGGCGCAGCCCTCCACGAGGAGCTGCGCCTTTTTTGTCGCGGACAATCATCTATGAAGGAAAAATCGAAGAAACCGGACGCCCCAACCCTCGCGGGGGCCCCATCCTTATCGCGCTCTTTGCGACAGGATGGGAAAGTTACTGAACCCGGGGTGCCCCACATCTCGCGGTTTTCGAGATGTGGGAACTCCACCGATGAAGCTACAACTGGCCTCACCAACCTCCGCCACGCCCACCCACCCAAACGCCGCGGAGAACTCGCCGAACTCGCCTTCATGCGCAAGGCCATCGGCCTCGGCTTCGGCGTCGCCAAGCCCTGGGGAGACTCCGACCGCTACGACTTCATCCTCGACTCCGGCCAGCGTCTATGGAGAGTCCAGGTCCGCTCCACCGAATACCAATCCCATCGCGGATACGCCGTCCACACCTACGTGTACGTCAAAAAACAAATGGTCTCGCTCACCGCTCGCGAAGTGGACGCCATCATCGCCTACATCGTCCCGCTCGATCTCTGGTACGTCGTGCCCATCCAGTTCGCCGACTGCAAAAATCTCTGGTTCTATCCCCATGGAAGCAAGAAGGGCAGCCGCTTCGAACGCTTCCACGAAGCCTGGCATTTGCTTAAATAGGAGATTTATTGGAATGGAAACTCGAGGGTGCCCCATCCTAGCGCGATTTTCGCTAGGGTGGGGATTTCGAAGTTTCTTTGTTCACGTAGCGGCGGACGCCCTCGTCCGCCGGGTGTTCTATCCGATACTCTCCACCTTGTCATTCCGAACCGGATGCCCAATCCCTCACATTGTCATTCCGAGCGCAGCGAGGAATCTGCTTTGGGAAATTTTGACGTTTGCTTTTGGGTGGCGCAGCGTTTTAACGCTGCGATAAGCAAGCCCTCCCAACTCTGTCATCCCGACCGCAGCAGATCATCGCCGCAAGCGATGATCTGCGGAGTTGGTGGGACTTTGTGCTGCGGCTGGCACGGCCATCCCAGCCTCGTCGCTGACGCTCAGCACCGCGTCCTCCAACTCCGCCGGGGCCGGAGGCTCGTAGATGGCTTCGAGCATCTCGAACATCTCCGGCGTCACCTCCATGACGAAAGTCTCCCCCTTGGCGGCGTTGCGGCTGGCGATGCGGGCGCGCCGGACGTCCTGCGGCGCGTCAACGAAGTGCCACTGCGGCGACAGGCCCTTTTCCTCGGCGATCTGGCGGATGCGCTCCCGGTCGGCCCGGCGCATCGCGCCGACGTCGAGGACCACCGAGGTTCCGGCGGCGAGCACGGCGGCGGCGGTCGACCAGATCAGCTGATTGCAGCGGCCGAGGCGCTCCAGCATCCAGGCGAACTCGATGGGACCCTGGAGGTCGGGGCCGAACAGGCGCGCGCCCCACTCGTCGAGCACAAAAGGCACGGCGTTCTCGCGGCGGGCAAGCGCGTGGGCGTAGGTGGTCTTCCCCGCGGCGCAGGGCCCGAAAATAACGTTGAGCGTGGCTGGCATGGCACCCACTTCCTTCCTTGACAGCTCTTTCTTACGCTACATATAGAACGGAGTATGGGCAGTGTCAATCCTGCGATCAGGATCACCAACTCTGTCATCCCGACCGCCGCAGATCATCGCCGCAAGCGATGATCTGCGGAGTGAAAGGGGTTTAATTTACTCTATGACATTTACATGTAAAACCGAAAACTTGATTGCATCAGCGCTCCTTCAGGAACGCACTTCAAAATTTCACCTACGCGCCGTGCAGCTCTAAGAGTTATTGGTTCTCCACCGTCAAATTGAGTGTTGTTCCAGTTCAATTTGGAAAGAGACAGCATCTCACGTCCTAGCTGTTCTAGGGTAGTTTCTGTGTGCATGATCGAAAATTCCAATGGTCGAGGAACATACATACCAGGATATGTTTCAAAAAATTGAACGCTACCTCGCAAATATAAAAGTCCTTTGGATTCCTGAAGTCTTAAGAATGTTCCTCTAAGTGGCGGGTATGTACCTTCACGAAATAAACGAGTGAGAGAGCGACGTAGACTCAGAAGTTCGACAATGTCGATTTTATAGTCATCAGCTGCGGCTCTAAACCCTCGCATTTCACCATCTGTAATTTTTGAAGTTTTGTGTACTACCAAACGTGCGGGAGTTGTATGGTGTTCTTTGCGATAAACATTAATAGCATTTGTGAGCAGAAGCTTTGTGTTTTCTTCAGATAAATGTGGTTGTCTATCGTCCTTATCTAATTCTGCTTGAGCGCCTTTTACGATGACTCCCTCACCGCGCTCGTTAAATACCTGCGCTACGCTTGTAAGAAGGCGGTCACCTTCGATCGAACGATAAAAACTCACACCAATAAAGCATGTGGCAAGATCGGATGCGCTTCTAAGTAAGCGCCAAGGTATCCCGCCAGCTTTATAGTAAAGAGCAGTATGCAAATTCCATGCTCGCGTTGCTTCATCTTGTAACGCAGATGAAGACATTGATCTTCCTTTGCCGCGCTTTCGTTCCCCGGTATAAGTTGAGGGCCTCACCATTTGTATTGGAATACCTAGGCGCATTCCTTGTGCTTTAAGGGCATCGTGGAAAGCGACACGAGGTCTTTCAGTTTTAGAGATTTCAGAGCCTTCATCTAATTCCTGATCTGATGTGTCTTCTCTATTGCCAAATGATTCATCCACAGCTGCTAAGAGATCTTTTGGCGGAACACAGAGGAGTACCATCGGACCACCTGTTTCGACTAGCTGTTTGGCATGCTCAATAAATATTGAAACGGATTCACCAATGGTGTCTAACCCACCGCTATGCGCCAATACTGTGTCGACTTCGCGTTGGCGGATCGGAGAAGACCATCTGTCGTTAAAAACTAATGAAGATCGGAAAGATGTATTTTGGTTAAAACCCGGGAATAGAGGGAATAGATTTTTTAATTTACTTTGTTTAGCCGCGACACCCTCACGACAACGGTCTAGCCACTCTCTAATCGAAGAAATACTTTCTTCAGTACCAATGAGCCCTATTCTCAATTGATTTGGAGCGCTCGTTTCGCCCAAATCTAATGGACCGTAGTGAAGAAGGCCGTGTCGTATATCAACATGCGTTCCTCCATTTCCAAATTCGAGCTCTGGTTCATTAAAAAAAGACATTTTCATAAAGTGATACCTGAATCGAACTCTGCTATTAAAAGTCCGCTTTCTGAAATGTCTTTTTTATTAAAATCCGGATCACCGGTAAGCCAATCTTTATCGATAATGCCAATATCGCTAGTGAACGTTAATAGTTTTCCAAACTGCAAGGGAAATAAATCATTGTCAAACATATTTATTTTGGGACGAAGGTAATCAGACCAGAATAAAATCGAACTTAGAACAGCTCGATTTCCTTCCAAACTTTTAATCCCCTTAAGACGATCTTCATGAAAGTGATCGAGAGAATAGCCATCGCGCGTAAATCGATAGGTAGGCGTAATTTCCAAGTACCATGTGCCATCGAGAAAACGGAACTGACCCTTAAAAGCCATATGTCGAAACCATTCGAATTCTTTGCCCTTGGTGGTTATGGTAGAAAATCTCGATACAACGCTTATTTGGCTGGTGCGTTTTAGTGAGGGATAGGCAATTTTGCGGGGTCGCCCAGCAATCGCATAACAATCTTCTTTATGCCAGTATCTTACTCTGGAGCTGATTTGCTCCTTCAAGGTCTGATTAAGAAGTTGTACGAATATCCTTTGGCGTGTGGGATCTTCTGATACTGCCCATTCGGCCGTAGAAAATCCTTCTAACGTGCCCATATCGCAAAATTTAACCCAAGGTTGTTCACTTAAATCATGGAATGCGAGCATTTTTCCTTCCCACAGAACCCAAGCGTTATAGGCTTCCATCTTGTGCTCTCGTAAGACAGCACGAACCTCGTGATAGCTACGATATTCCGTTTGGGCGATATAAATCGTGGGTGGATATGTCTCTAAAGTGAGAAGGTTCGTATGTAGAGTTTCTTGACGCCGCGCAGGTGCAAGCTTGAGACCAGAGGCTGGGACAGCAATTTTTAGTAATTCCCGAAATGAATCCTGATTGAATCGGTGCTGCGATTTTATGAACGTAATACTCGCACGTTTACCATGCGTCCAATTCTTAAAATATTCCTTGATCGAAATCCAATATCCTTCCTGAGAATCAGGACAGGAAACAATGAGGATTAAAGGGATGTTCGTGGTAAGCCAATATTCAACGTCATTAGGATTACAAAAATATTCAAACGTAGGATCGGGGTTTTTGCAGATGGAATTAACAACCTTGCTTTGAACTGCAAGGTTTAGGCCTAGCGATTGATGTGAGTTGGGATCAAAAAGTTCGATAAATCCATCGATCCCAATTTCGTTCGGACCGTTTGGCGTCCATCGGGATCCAAATCCGAGAACGACATGCTCAATAAAATTTATGCCCTTTTGCCCAATCACACCTTGACTCGAAATAGTTTTTGGGCGGCGTGTTCGGCGATTCTGATGGAAAGGCATAGCGATCCTCAATTTAATTTCGCTGGGCCCGTAATGCTTGGTAGATGAAACTTTATGATAAAAGCCCCGCTTGCGCGGGGCTTTTATCTGCCTGGACGGCAAGTCCTAGTACATGCCTTCCATGCCGCCGCCGTGGCCGCCTGGCATTGGAGCGCCCTTCTTCTCTTCCGGGATCTCCGAGATGATGGCTTCGGTGGTGAGCATCAGCGAGGCGATCGAACCGGCGTTCTGCAACGCGGTGCGGACGACCTTTGTGGGATCGAGCACGCCGGCCTTTACCAGGTCCTCGTACTCGCCGCTGAAGGCGTTGTAGCCGAAGTTGGAGTCCTTCGAGTCGAGCACTTTGCCCAGAACAATTGCGCCCTCTTCGCCGGCGTTCTCGGCGATCTGGCGCAGCGGTTCCTGGATGGCGCGTTTCACGATGTTGACGCCGATCTGCTCATCGCCTTCGAGCTTAACTTTGTCGAGGGCAGCGGCCGAGCGGGCCAACGCGACGCCTCCGCCGGGGACAATGCCTTCCTCGACGGCAGCGCGGGTGGCATGCATCGCATCTTCCACACGGGCTTTCTTTTCCTTCATTTCGGTTTCGGTCGCGGCGCCGACTTTGATTACGGCAACGCCACCGACCAGCTTCGCCAGCCGCTCTTGCAACTTTTCGCGGTCGTAGTCGCTGGTGGTCTTTTCGATCTGGCCACGAATTTCCTTCACGCGGCCTTCGATGTTCGACGACTTACCCTTGCCTTCGATGATGGTGGTGTTGTCTTTGTCAATGGTGATGCGCTTGGCCTGGCCGAGATCGCCGACTTGGACGTTCTCAAGCTTAATGCCCAGGTCTTCGGTGATGGAGCGTCCACCGGTGAGGGTGGCGATGTCATCCAGCATGGCCTTGCGGCGATCGCCAAAGCCCGGGGCCTTGACGGCCGCGACTTGCAGCGTGCCACGCAGCTTGTTCACGACGAGGGTGGCGAGCGCTTCGCCGTCCACATCTTCCGCGATGATGACGAGCGGCTTGCCGCTCTTCGCGATCTGCTCGAGCAACGGCAGCAGGTCTTTCATCGAGCTGATTTTCTTTTCGCGGATCAGGATGTAGGCGTTCTCCAGAGCAGCTTCCATGCGCTCCGGATCAGTGACGAAGTAAGGTGAGAGGTATCCGCGGTCAAACTGCATGCCTTCGACGACATCCAGCTGGGTCTCAAGCGTCTTCGACTCTTCCACGGTGATGACGCCGTCCTTGCCGACCTTCTTCATAGCTTCGGCAATAATCTTCCCAATCGTTTCGTCATTATTTGCGCTGATTGTGCCGACTTGGCCGATCATTTCGCCGGAGACGGGCTTGGACAGCTTGTCGAGTTCGCCTTTGCCGCGCTCGCCTGTCTTCTTGTCAATCTCGCCAGCGATGACGGAAACAGCGCGCTCAATGCCGCGCTTCAGGGCCATGGGATTGGCGCCGGCCGCGACCGTCTTTACGCCTTCGCGATAAATCGCCTGGGCGAGAACGGTGGCGGTGGTGGTGCCGTCGCCAGCGACGTCGGAAGTTTTGGACGCTACTTCGCGGACCATCTGGGCACCGGTGTTTTCAAGAGCATCTTTGAGTTCGATTTCTTTTGCCACGGTCACGCCGTCTTTGGTGATGGTCGGCGAGCCGAATTTCTTTTCGATGACGACATTGCGGCCCTTGGGACCGAGCGTGACCTTCACGGCGTCGGCCAGAAGGTTAACGCCTCGGAGGATCGCCTGCCGCGACTCTTCTCCGTGTACGATTTGCTTTGCCATAATT
>Ga0134125_10007075_pt1 | contig 12681 bp, 11 predicted proteins | sample KB31751_FD_96464 | JGI IMG/M metagenome (GOLD analysis project Ga0134125, IMG submission 96464) | Terrestrial soil microbial communities with excess Nitrogen fertilizer from Kellogg Biological Station, Michigan, USA - KB3-175-1 | ecosystem: Environmental > Terrestrial > Soil > Unclassified ... | reverse complement strand
CTCGGACTGACCGGGCACCTGCATAGCCTGTGGTTCGCGGTGCTGCCGCTGATGGTGGTGTTCGGCTTCGGCATGAGCTTCGTCGCAGGGCCGGTCTCGACCGCGGTGATGACGTCGGTAGCCGACCGCGATACGGGCACGGCGTCGGCGATCAACAATGCGGTGGCGCGCGTCGCAGGCCTGTTCGCGGTGGCGATGATGGGCGCGCTCGCGGCATGGGTGTTCGGCAGCGCGACCGGCATGCCGGGCGGCATGAGCTTCGGGCTCACGCCGCCGCAGCCGTTGCCGGTCGATGCGGAGGCGGTGCGACAGACGGCAACCGACAATGCATTCGCGACGATCGCCTATGTCACGGCGGGGCTCGCAGCCGTGTCGGCGGTCCTCGCCTGGACGACGCAGACGCACAAGGGCAAGGCCGGCTGAGGCCTGCCCGTTTGGGCGGCTGGCGCGGGGCCTGAGACCGGAGCATCGTTCCGGCCATCAACACTGGATGGATGCGATGTCGATCCTCTCCGATCTTTCGAACGATGCGGCGGCGCTCGCCGCCGGTGTCTCGCCGCGCGTGGTTGCCGTCGAAGGCAGCAACGGCCGCAGCAGCAGCGGCTTCATCTGGCGGACCGGCCTCGTGGTCACCGCCGAAGAGGCGCTCGAGGGCGAAGACGAAGTCACCGTGCATTTCGGCAATGGCGCCTCGACCAAGGCGACGCTCGCCGGGCGCGACCCCTCGACCGACGTGGCGCTGCTCCGGGCCGAAACGCCGGAGTTCGGCGAGTGGGCGACGGCCGATGCGGTGCAGCCGGCAAGTTTCGCGCTGGTTGCGGGGCGTGGGGAGACTTCCGCCATCGCAACCCTGACGTCGGTGGGCGAAGTCGGGCCGGCCTGGCGCAGCATGCGCGGCGGCAGGATCGACGCCAATATCGTGCTGGCGCTGCGGCTCAGCTCGCGCACCGAAGGGGCGGCCGTGGTGACGCCGGACGGAAAATTGATCGGCATGGCGGTGAGCTCGCCGCGGCGTCGCGCGCTTGTGATCCCGGCCTCGACGGTCGCCCGCGCCGTGGCGATGCTCAACGAAAAGGGCTATGTGCCAAGGGGCTGGCTCGGCGTCATGCTGCACCCGGTGGGCAGCGGGTCGGGCGCCATCGTGCTCGGCATCGAAGACGGCAGCCCGGCGACCGCTGCCGGCTTGCTGGTGGGCGATGTGATCACCACATGGGACAGCGAGGCGGTCGGGTCGGTGGGCAGCATTGCGCAGCGGCTCGGCGCGAGCGCCGTCGGATCGAAAGTCAAACTGGGAGTCAGCCGTGGTGGAAACGCTCATGATGTCGAGGTCACGCTCGGGGAGCGGCCGCGGGGGTGACCTCGCCCGCACCGGCGGACTTTCAATCGCGGACCCGGCCCTGGCCGATGCCGCCGCGGCACTGATCGCCGCAGGCTATACCGTGCTGCCGCCGACCGAGCATGCGGAACATCCGCGGCTCAGTGCGCGCGAACAGCAGGTTGCGGCGCTGCTCCTCGATGGCGCCTCGAACAAGGTAATCGCGCGCGAGCTCGATATTTCGGTGCACACGGCGAAGTTCCACGTGACGGCGGTGATGGACAAGGTCGACGCCCGCAACCGGGCGGATGCCGTGGCGATCATTTTACGCGAAGGGTTGATCGCACTCTGAGGCCGAAGCGGGCTATGCTCGCACCATGACCTTCCAGCCCCCTGCCCCACGGCCGCATACGCGCCCGCTCAATGCGGCGCAGTTCGTCTGGACGATGGCGCATAACCCGCTCGCCATCTGGACCGAAGCGGCTTATCGCGAGCCGATCATCCGCACCAACTGGCTGGGCCCGATCTTCGTGATCAGCGACCCGGCGGCGATCCGTCACGTGATGGTGGACAATGCCAGGAACTACGGCATGCAGCCGCTGCGCCAGCGCGTGCTGCGGCCGATCCTGCGCGACGGGCTGCTGACCGCCGAGGGCGAATTGTGGCGGCGGACGCGGCGGTCGATCGCGCCGATCTTTGCGCCGCGGAATACGGCGCCGCTGGCCGAGACGATGCTCAAGCGGGCAGAGGGCTTTGCGGCGGGCCTGGGCGCGCAGGACGGTCAGAGCATCGATGTGGCGACGCAGATGACGCTGCTCGCCTTCGATATCCTGCAGGCGACGCTGTTCACCGGCGACATCGCGGGCGACCCCGACGAATTCGCGGCGGCGACGGCACGCCTGCTGCGCACCATGGGGCGGGTCGACCCGATGGACGTGCTCGATGCGCCAGCCTTCGTACCACGCGTGACACGGCTCATGGGCAGCCGCTCGCAGGCGTATTTCCGCCGGCTGATCGCGGCGACCATCGAGCGGCGGCAGGAGCTGATCGCGCGTTCACCCGAGACGGCGCCGCGCGACCTGCTGACGCTCCTGCTCGAGGCCGATGGACTGAGCCGCAGCGAGGTCGAGGACAATGTCATCACCTTCATCGGCGCCGGGCACGAGACCACGGCGCGGGCGCTGGGCTGGGCGATCTACCTGTTGAGCCAGTCGCCCGAGGACCGCGCGCTGATCGAGGCCGAGCTCGACGCCTTCGACTTCAGCACGCCCGACCCGGCGAGCTGGGGCGACCGGCTGCCGTTCACGCGCGCGGTCTTCGAGGAGGCGATGCGCCTCTATCCGCCGGCGCCCTCACTCAACCGCGCGGCGCTGGCCGACGACGAGGTCAATGGCCTCCGCATCCCGAAGGGGGCATCGGTGCTGATCCTGCCCTGGATCCTGCATCGGCACGAGCGGCTGTGGTTCCGGCCGACGGAGTTCCTGCCCTCGCGCTTCATGCCCGACAAGCGCGAGGCGATCGACCGCTACCAGTACCTGCCGTTCGGCCTCGGGCCACGCGTCTGCATCGGACAGTATTTCGCGATGCAGGAGGGCGTCATCGCGCTCGCCGTGTTGCTCAGGACCCTGCGCTTCGAGTTCGCCGGCGCGCAACCACCGCAACCGGTGCAGAAGATCACGGTGCAGCCCGCGGCGCCGCTCATGATGCGGATCAAGCAGCGCTGAGCAGCGCCTTTGTGAGCCCGGCGGCCTGCACGCGGATGTCGGGGATGGCCTCGATCTCGAAGAAGGTGCCGCGGGTCAGCGGGCCGAGGGCATAGAGCCGATCCGAGGCCGTTCCGTCGGCGGCCACGACCTGCGTGCCGGCGGTGACGTCGAGGCCGATATGCAGCCTGTCCGGGCGGGCAGCGCCGCGGGCGAGCAGTGCACGGATCAGCGGATTGGAGCTCTGTTCTACATCGACGGTGACGCCGCCGCAGTCATAGACGCGAGCGACGGACGCCATTTCGATGGCCTGAGCACCGCGGCGGCGAATGCCGGCCCGCACGGCGGCACCGTCGTGCGCAAGGTCGACGATCTTGCCCGCGATGAGCCGCATCTGGCCGCGTTCGATCGTTTCCACCATACGGGCATGCAGCTCGGGCGGCAGGCGGTGGCGGTGGATGTTCCAGAACGGCCGGACGTGTTCGAGAAAGCCACGGCGTGAGGCCGTGTCCCAGCCTTGCCAAATGCGCTGGTTGTAGGGCCGGAGCGCGTCGACCACCCCGCGCCAGTCTCCACCCGCACGGATGTGGCACTCGACGCGGGTGCGAAACCAACGCTCAAAGCGTCGAACGTCCTGCCCGAGCGGGACGTCCTCCGGCGCGAACTCGATCGTTGGCGCCGGGCGGTGCTCCTGAGGCAGCAGACCGTGGCGCGAGACGACCGTGACGGGGCCGCGGTGGCCGGCCTGAGCCAGGGTCAGCCAAGCATCGACCATGCTGAGGCCGGAACCGAGGATCATCACGGCGGCGGCGGCATCGAGGGGCGTATCGGCGTCGGAGCCGACGCGCACGGCGATGCCGCGGCTGCGGGCTGGGTTCTCCTCGTGGCCCACGGCCAGCACGCCGATGTCGCCGGCTATGCGCTCGCCCGTGTCGAGCGCGATCTCGACGCCGTCGCCGGACGTCGTGAGATCGGTGGCGGTGGCATTGAGCACCACGAGTTCTCCGCCGGCCGAGGCTTCGGCCAGCACATCGCGCAGATAGGCACCATAGTGGCGGCGCGGCACGAAGACGAAACGGTCGCCGTCGCCGGCGAGGCCCCGGGCGCTGAGCCACCGCCAGAAGTGCTCGGGATCGTCGGCGAAGGCACTCATGCCCGGCGCCGGGACGTTCAGCAGGTGGTCCTGCTGGCGCGCGGAATAGGCAACGCCCTGCCCCATGGCGCGGCGGCGCTCGATCAGCGTCACGCGCACGCTCGCCGGCGCGGCGCGCAACAGGTGTGCGGCCAGCAGCACGCCGCTGGCGCCGCCCCCGACAATGACCACGGATTTGCGCGCACCCTGCACCCGGCGTCCCTCACAACACTGAGTCGCGGCCGAGAATATAGACGACTTATCCAGTCGACAATCCATGCCGCTCGATCCCGGCCTGGAGCCCGGGCGCGACCGCCCCGGCGGCGTCCGGTAAATTCGGCTCAAAATCCGGAACCTCGGCCCCGCCGTCGCGTTCGGCCCAATTGGCAGGACGGGGACCGGGGACCAGATGGCGAGGATCGAGGCGTTTGACGAGCGGTCGGCGTTCATGCCGATGCCCTTGACCGAGCCGGCGCCGGTTCCCAATGCCGAGGTCCTGCTGGAGCGGCGCGTGCACGAGCAGGCGGCGCTCTACCGCTTCACCGACCGGCTCTATCGCGCGACTTCCGACGACGATGTGCACCGTGCGGCGCTCGATGCGATCGTCGATGCGCTGGGCTGCGACCGCGCCTCGGTGCTGCTGTTCGACAGTCTTGGGGTCATGCGGTTCGTCGCGGCGCGCGGACTGTCGGAGAACTACTGCGCGGCGGTCAACGGTCACTCGCCCTGGCGGCCGACCGACGTCGACCCGGCGCCCATCTTCATCGACGACATCATGAGCTCGGCGGAATCGGAGGCGCTCAAGCATACCGTAAAGGCCGAAGGCATCACGGCGCTGGCCTTTATCCCGCTGGTGTCTGAGGGCGCGGTGGTGGGCAAGTTCATGACCTATCACAACCATGCCCACCGCTATACCGACGCCGAGCGCGACCTGGCGGTCACAATCGCGCGGCAGCTCGGCTTTGCACTCGCCAAGCGACGCAGCGACAGCCAGCGCGACCTGCTGGTCGCGGAGCTCAGCCACCGGGTGAAGAACACTCTCGCCACGGTGCTCTCGATCGCGCGGCAGTCGTTCGCCAAGGATATGCCGGTGGATGCCGCGCGGCGCTCGTTCGAGGGCCGGCTGAGGGCGCTGGCGCAGACGCATACACGGCTCGCCGAAGCCAGCTGGGACGGAGTTCTACTGGCGACTCTGGTCGAGGACGAGCTGGCGCCGTATCGCATCGACGACGGTGCCAAGGTCGAGATCGAGGGGCCGCCGGTCATCTTCACGCCCCGGCAGGCGGTGGTCGTTGGCATGGCGCTGCACGAGCTCGCGGCCAACGCCGCCAAGTACGGCGCGCTGACGCGCAAGCGAGGGCGGGTCGCGGTCCGTTGGGCCCAACCCCAGGATGGTCCGTTTGCCATCGAGTGGCGCGAGACGGGCGGCCCCGCTGTAACCGCGCCCAAGCGCAGCGGCTTCGGCCGGCTGCTGCTGGAGCGGGCACTCGCGGCGGACCTGCGGGGAACGGTGGCGCTCGATTTCAGCGCCGAGGGTTTGGTGTGCCGCATCACCCTGCCGCTCGAGGCCGCGCCAGACGCTCGTCCGGCGCGCTAGACATGCCGGCCCCGCCGCCTCGCCTCGACGGTCTGCGCATCCTCGTAGTGGAGGACGAGTTCCTGGTGTCGATCGCGCTGGAGGACGATCTGCGCGAGGCGGGCGCGACGGTGGTCGGACCGTTCAACGACCTGGAGAGCGGGCTCGACGGTGCGGCGAGGGAGCCGTTCGACCTGGCGGTGCTCGACGTCAACCTCAACGGCACGATGATCTATCCACTGGCCGATGCGATCATGGCGAGCGCCCTGCCGCTGATGTTTCTTTCGGGCTATGGTGGCGCCGACATGCCGCAGCGCTTCGCCGCGCTGCCGCGCCTCGCCAAGCCCTACGACCTGCGGCGGCTGATCGACACCATCGCCCGGCTCGCTCCATCGAAGGAATCCGCCATGCTCAAGGACCGCCCTGCCACCGCCATGATCCCCGCCAAGGACTTCGCGCGCGCCCGCGGGTGGTACGCCGACAAGCTCGGGCTCACCCCGAGCGAGGAGTTTCCCGATGGCGGCGGCGCGGTCTATGTGCTGGGCGGGGGCCTAAGGGCGTTCCTCTATCCGACCGAGTATGCCGGCACGGCGCAGCACACGCTCCTGAGCTTCGACAGCCCTGACCTTGCGGCCGACATGCAGGCGCTGCGCGCCAAAGGCGTGAGCTTTCTCGACTACGACCTGCCCGGCCTCAAGACGGTCGACGGCGTCGCCACCTTCGGTCCGGTCAAGAACGCCTGGGCCAGGGACAGCGAGGGCAACATCCTGGGCTTCGTGCAGGGGATGTGAGGCTCACGGCTGAGCCGGCGGCTGGGGCTCCGGCTGCGCCGGCGGCGCCGGTTCAGCAACCGGCGGATCGGCCAGCCGGGCGGCCAGCGCGTGGTAGATGCCTTCGCGGCTCACTAGCCGCGATACGGCGCTGGCGCCGACGGCGCAGATCATGATCGGCAGGATCAGTGCGTGGTCGTTGGTCATCTCCGACACGATGACGGCGGAGGTCAGCGGCGCCTGTACGACCCCGGCGAGATAGGCCGCCATGCATAGGATCGCGAGCGTATCGATCGGCACGTTCGGCAGCAGGGCGGAGAGGTTGTAGGCAAGCCCCGCACCGACCGACAGGGAAGGCGAGAAGATGCCCCCGGGTATGCCGCTGATCGTCGAGAGCGCGGTCGCCGCGAGCTTCAGCGGCCCGAACAGCCACGGCATCGGCTGGGCGTCGAGGATGGCCTTGGCCTGCGCATAGCCGGTGCCGAAGATGGTGTTGCCGCTGAAGAGGCCGCAGAGCGCGACGAGGAGCCCACAGAGCGCGGCGAAGAGCACCGGGTGGCGCTTGACCAGCCGGGCAGCGCCAGCGGGCATGCGACCATGCGCCATGGCGACGACGATGCGGCTGAACAGGCCGCCCAGCAGCCCGCCGACGACCAATACGACCGGCACCGAGAACCACTGCCAGCCCTCCAGCATCGCACCATGGCCGACGCCGAAATAGGTGTAGTTGCCCAGCAAGGTGAGCGACGTCAGCCCGGCCACGATGACCGTGACGAGCACGAGGACGCTCGAGCGCTGCTCGAACGAGCGGCTCATTTCCTCGATGCCGAAAATGATGCCGGCGAGCGGTGCATTGAAGGCGGCGGCGATGCCCGCGGCCGAACCCGCCAGCAGCAGTCCGGGCTGGCGATGGGGCTCGAGGCGACCGAGCATGGCCATGGTCGCGGCGCCGACCTGTACCGTCGGTCCTTCGCGGCCGGAGGAGGCGCCACACAGAAGCCCGAGCATGAGCAGGCCGATCTTGGCGGCGGCGAGGCGGAGCGACACGAGCCGGCTGCGATCCTCGAGCCGATCAAGCCGGCGGGCGGCGATCACCTGGGGAATGCCGCTGCCCTGCGCGCCGGGAAAGAAGCGCTTGGTCACATGGGCCGAGACGGCAAAACCCGCCGGCGTCACGATAAAGGGCGCCCAGCGCCAATGCAGAGCCAGCACCGCGAAGGCCTGCTGCATCCGGTCGGCGAGCACGGCCATCGTCACTGCCAGCAGGCCGACGATAATGCCCCCGACAAAGAACAGGACGCGCCGCCGGTAGGTATCGACGTCGACGCGGAATCCAGCGAGGTAGGTGCGGAACATGCCCCGACGCGTATCGCGGCCGCGCAGGAAAGCCAATGCGCTCCGACGACGAGCTCAAATGAAAACGGCGCCTCAGGGGCGCCGCTTCGAGAGATGGTGGAGCCAAACGGAATCGAACCGTCGACCTCTTGAATGCCATTCAAGCGCTCTCCCAACTGAGCTATGGCCCCATTCTCTGTGCAGTCACGCGCGGGCGGTTGGGCCGTCCGAAGCGCGGGTGTTCTCTAGTCGAGCGTTCCCGGGGACGCAAGGGGCGAAATGGCCCCACCGGACGTTAGCGCTCGTCGCCGCCGCCGACGTCGAAATCGAGGTTCTCGTCGTCTTCCTCGTCTTCCTCGAGGAAAACATCCTCGTCGTCGTCACCGATATCCTCGACTTCCTCGACGTCCTCGACGTCGGGAATATCTTCCTCGGCTTCGGCCTCGCCGTTCTCTTCGGCATCGGCATCCTCGAGGGAGATGACTTCAGGTTCTTCGGGGGTCGCGGTCACTTCCTCGACCTCGACTTCCTCTTCGTCCTCCTCCTCGCGCTCGGCGGTTGCCTTGCGGGCGGTGGAGTTCTGCTCGAAATAAGAGCGCGGGTAGGACTTGCCGGTATAGGGCGAGACGATCGGATCCTTGTTGAGATCGTAGAACTTCTTGCCGGTCTCGGGGTCTTCGCGCTTGGTTCCGCGGCTGTCTGTGGCCAAGACTTGCTTCCTCTTGACGGATAACGCGGGGGCCGCCCGCCTGGGTTCGTGGGGCTAGGGGAAAAGCCCTGCCCTGTCAAACGCAAAAAACGCATGGATTGCGGGGCCGATCCGCGGGCACAAAGCAGCCGCATTTGCATCGTCGCGATGCTCGGTGCTAGCCCTTCGCCTCCAAGTTGCGTGCGTCATGAGTTCAGCGTCAATTCCTGCCGGGCCGCTCAGCGTCGGGCGCTCGCCCTGGCTGCGCGGTCCCGTTTCGCTGCCCGGCGAGCCGGTGCTGTCGGCACTGGCGCTGATGCTGGCGGCAATGGCGCGCGGCGAGAGCGTCATCGACAATGCGAGCAGCGCGCCGATGGTGGACGCCACCGCCGGCGCACTCGAGGCGCTGGGCGCGCACCTCGACCGCAGGGGTGGGCGCTGGCACGTACAGGGCATCGGCGTCGGCGGTTTCCTCGAGCCTCACGCCCCGCTCGACCTCAGCCGGATGGGACCGGTGGCGCCACTGTTTCTCGGGCTGCTCGGCGGTCACGATTTTCCCACCGAAATCACCGGGCTGGTGGACGAGCCGACGAGCGCGGCGCTGCTCGGCTTCATCGCCCGCGGCGGCGGCATCGCCGAACGCACCGGCGACCGCGTCCGCATTCGTGGGCCGCGGTTTTCGATCCCGCTCGACATCGGCCTTTCGGCCGACGCGCACGGCCTGGTGGCGCCGTTGCTGCTCCAGGCGCTGGTCGCGACCGGCCGGTCGAGCCTGCACCTGCCCGATGGGCTGCATGATCCGGCCGAGGACCTGCTGGCCGCATTCGGCGCACGCATCGGCGCCGAAACCGAGGGCGAAGTGACCCACTTGATGGTCGAGGGCATGGCGCCGCTCCGGGCGCAGGCGCTGAGCGTGCCGGGCGACCCGGCGCTCGCCGTCTATCCGGCGGTCGCCGCGATGATCGCCCCGGACTCCGAGATCACGGTCAATTCGGTGGCGCTCTGCCGCCATGGCCTCGGCCTGCTCGATGCGCTGGCGATGCTGGGCGGGGATATCGGCATCGGCGAGGTGGTGCGGGGCGGCGCCAACATCGTGGTGCGGCATGCACCGCTCCGCGGCACGACGCTGCCCGAAAGCCTCGGCATCGCGGCCGAGGATTTCCCGATCGTGTGCATCGCGGCGGCGTTCGCCGAGGGCGAGACGGTGATCGAGGGCCTGGGCGAGGGCGTGCGCCGGCTGGCGCTGACACGGGCGCTGCGCGCCAATGGCGTCGACTGCGTCGAGCAGCGCGGCGGCCTGATGATCCGGGGCCGGGCCCGCAACCCCGGCGGGGGAAAGGTGACACCGCGGCTTGACCCGAAACTGGCGATGGCGTTCCTCGTGCTCGGCATGGCGACCGACCAGCCGGTCACGATCGACGACGGAGCGGTGATGGCCGACCTCTTCCCCGGATTTGCGGACGCCCTCGAGCATGTCGGGGCGAGCTTCACCGCAGGGGGACCGGCATGATCATCGCCGTGGACGGCCCGGCTGCCTCGGGCAAGGGGACGCTCGCGGCCGGCCTCGCGCGGCATTACGGGCTGCCGCATCTCGACACCGGCCTGCTCTACCGGGCGGTTGGCCTCGCGGCGGCCGAAGCCGTCGGGACGCCGGCGTTCGAGACGCGGGCGATTGCCGCGGCGCAGGCGCTCGATGCCGGACACCTGACCGACGTGCCGCGCCTGCAGGGCGCCGAGGCGGGCAATCTCGCCTCGAAAGTAGCGGTGATCGCCGGCGTGCGGCAGGCGCTGTTCGAGTTTCAGCGCAAATTTGCGCTGCAGGCGGGCGGCGCGGTGCTCGACGGACGCGATATCGGCACCACGATCGCGCCCGACGCCGACGTGAAGCTTTTTATCGAAGCCGACAGCAAGGCGCGCATGGAGCGCCGGGCCCGCCAGTTCGAGGCGCGCGGCCAGCAGGTTGACCGCTACACGCTCTATCACCAGATAGAGGAGCGGGATGCGCGCGACCGCGCCAATCCCAATGGCGCCTTCTACCCGGCCGCGGACGCCCACTTGCTGGATACGACGCGATTGGATATAGACGCCGCACTCCGCGCAGCCGTCGCCATTGTCGACGGGGCGATGGCCGGGAAGGCGAAGCGCTAAAGCTTCAAATCCAACCTTCTTTCGCCAGCCCCTTCGTCATCGACCAAGGACCGGCTCCGGATCTTCAATCGAAAATCGTGGATGCGGCGCCTTGCGCCCCGGATCGCTTTGGCATTGGCCCAGGCGATGGGTCCCGCTTCCACTCACACCAACCACCGGGCGCACCGGAGAGTTATTTGGCTACGCAAACCGCAGTGAAAGAAGATTTCGAGTCCCTGTTGATGGACTCCTTCATGGAAAACGAACCCATGGAAGGAACCGTCGTCAAGGGCAAGGTGGTCGCGATCGAAAAGGATCTCGCCATCATCGACGTCGGCCTCAAGACCGAAGGCCGCATCGCGCTCAAGGAATTCGGCCAGGCCGGCCGTGACGGGACCATCAAGGTCGGTTCCGAGGTCGAGGTCTATGTCGATCGCGTCGAGAACGCCGTCGGCGAAGCGGTGCTCAGCCGCGAGAAGGCCCGCCGCGAAGAGAGCTGGGTCAAGCTCGAAGAGATGTACAACAACAACGAGCGCGTCGAAGGCATCATCTTCAACCAGGTCAAGGGCGGCTTCACCGTCGACCTCGAAGGCGCCGTGGCGTTCCTGCCGCGCTCGCAGGTGGACATCCGTCCGATCCGCGACATCGGCCCGCTCATGAACGTGCCGCAGCCGTTCCAGATCCTGAAGATGGACAAGCGCCGCGGCAATATCGTGGTGTCGCGCCGCGCCATCCTCGAAGAGAGCCGCGCCGAGCAGCGCTCGGAGATCGTCCAGCAGCTCGAGGAAGGCCAGATCGTCGACGGCGTGGTCAAGAACATCACCGACTACGGTGCGTTCGTCGACCTCGGCGGCATCGACGGCCTGCTGCACGTCACCGACATCGCCTGGCGGCGTGTCAACCATCCGTCGGAAGTGCTGTCGATCGGCGAGACCATCAAGGTCCAGATCATCCGCATCAACCACGAGAGCCACCGCATCAGCCTGGGCATGAAGCAGCTCCAGGCCGACCCGTGGGAAGGCATCGAGGCCAAGTATCCGGTGGGCGCCAAGTTCACCGGCCGCGTGACCAACATCACCGACTACGGTGCGTTCGTCGAGCTCGAGCCGGGCATCGAAGGCCTGATCCACGTCTCGGAAATGAGCTGGACCAAGAAGAACGTCCACCCGGGCAAGATCGTCTCCACCTCGCAGGAAGTGGAAGTCATGGTGCTCGAGGTCGATCCCGACAAGCGGCGTATCTCGCTGGGCCTCAAGCAGACCCTGCAGAACCCATGGGAGAGCTTCGCCGAGAAGTTCCCGATCGGCTCGACCATCGAGGGCGAGGTCAAGAACAAGACCGAGTTCGGCCTATTCGTCGGCCTCGACGGCGATGTGGACGGCATGGTCCACCTTTCCGATCTCGACTGGCAGAAGCCGGGCGAGCAGGCGCTCGACGAGTACAACCGCGGCGATATCGTCAAGGCCAAGGTGCTCGACGTCGATGTCGAAAAGGAGCGTATCTCGCTTGGCATCAAGCAGCTCGCCACCGGCGACGAGAAGGATGCCTCGGGCGAAGGGCTGCGCAAGGGCTCGGTGGTCACCGGCAGCGTGATCGAGGTCAATGACGGAGGCATCGAGGTCAAGATCGCCGACAGCGAGATGACCGCGTTCATCCGCCGCGCCGACCTGAGCCGCGACCGCAACGACCAGCGCCCCGAGCGCTTCGCCAAGGGCGACAAGGTCGATGCCCGCGTCACCCAGTACGACCGCAAGACCGGCAAGATCGCTCTCTCCATCAAGGCGCTGGAAATCGCCGAGGAGAAGGAAGCGGTGGCCCAGTACGGCTCGTCGGATTCGGGCGCCTCGCTCGGCGACATCCTGGGCGCCGCGCTCAAGGACCGCGAGAAGCGCTGACGCGCAGCCATCGCAGTTGACGTTATCGAGGCCCGCGCGCTAGCCGTGCGGGCCTCAGCTTTTGGGGCCAATCCGATGAAAATGCCCGGCGTCGCGTGGCGCACGATGAGCGCCTACGACATGGCGGCGGTCGAAAAGAT
>Ga0134125_10007073_pt1 | contig 12681 bp, 6 predicted proteins | sample KB31751_FD_96464 | JGI IMG/M metagenome (GOLD analysis project Ga0134125, IMG submission 96464) | Terrestrial soil microbial communities with excess Nitrogen fertilizer from Kellogg Biological Station, Michigan, USA - KB3-175-1 | ecosystem: Environmental > Terrestrial > Soil > Unclassified ... | reverse complement strand
TTATCCGGCTTCGCCATCCAGTCCACGAGGGCGTGCCGCGGATCTTCGTTCGGCGTGAATTTGCCGAGCGGGCCGTCCGGGAATTTGGGTTCGGGCGTCTTGCCGGTGAGCGGGCTCTTCTCGCCGGTGGTCGGCGTGGCGGAGGCATAATACGGCGGCGGCTGGCCGAAACTCTTGCGGCCAAGCCGCGTGAAGAACCCCGCCAGCCCGTAATAATCCGCCTGCCCCCAGCGTTCGTACGGATGGTGGTGGCACTTGGCGCACTGCAACCGCGTGCCGAGGAATATCTGCGCGACATCCGCCGTGACTTGATGCAACTGATCGTCGCGGTTTTGCCACAGCCAGTTCACGGCCGGGGCGTCTTGCCATTCGCCGGCGGCGGCGACGATGCCGCGGACGAACTCGTCATACGGCCGGTTGCGGGCAATCGAGTCCTTGATCCAGCGGTGGAAGGCGACCGCAGCCTGGTCCGCCCCGGCCAGATTCGAGTTCCGCAGAATGCTGCCCCACTTCATCGCGAAGTAAGCGGGGTAATCGGGCGAATCGAGCAGCTTGTCGATCAGCTTGTCCCGCTTGTCGGCACTCTTGTCGTCCAGGAACGCCGTCGTCTCCTTGGCCGTGGGAAGTCGGCCGCATAGATCGACCGTCAGCCGCCGAATGAACGTGGCATCGTCGCAGGTCGGGCTCGGCTTCAACCCGAGTTTCTTCCACTTCGTCAGCGATAGTTCGTCAATGGCATTGATCGGCTGGAATTCCGGAATGGCGGCGAGTTGCGGGCCGTGCGGCACCATCGCCCGATACACGGCCACGTAGCCCATGTGCCGGGCCATAACCGCTGCTTCGCCGCTCTGCTGCCGGGCCTTGACCAGTCCAGCCGCTTCGACCACGGCCACGACATCGAGGTTGCTGCGGAACTCGCTTTGCCGGGTTACGTCGCGGGTCGAGCCGTCGGAATATTCGGCCAGCACGGCGATCTGCTGTTCCTGGTTCGGTTGCAGCACGCCATCGGTGGGAAGGACCCGGAGCTTGACGACGCGCGGAGCATCCGGAGTGGAAGCCGGGGCACCGGACGCGATCCACTGGCGAACGACGCGGTAATCGGAACCCTTCGGATTGAGGCGCTTGCCGCCGCCGTGCGGCATGCGGCCGGTCGCCTTGGCCAGGAACAGCGATTCATCCGGGTTGGAAGCGAAGATGCGGCGGCCGCGGGCTTCGCGCGTGATGGCGTCGAAATCGAACTCCGTGTCGAAGCCGAACAAGGACAGCTTGAAACCGTTTTGTCCCGAGGCCTTACCGTGGCATCCGCCCGCGTTGCAGCCCAGCTTCGAGAGCAGCGGTTCGATCTCGGTGCGGAAATCGACGGGCCTGCCCTTGGCGAATCCGGAAACGGACACGGGAACTTCGAGGCTGTCGTTGCCGCGCTGAATGCGAATGACAGTGCGACCGTCGCCGGCGGCCACGACGTATCCCTTCGAATCGACGCGGGCGACAGCCGGGTTCGCGCTGGCATACTCCGCTTCGCGAGTGGCGTCGCGGCCGTTCTCGGCGACGAGCAGTTGCCGCCCTTCGAAAGCATCGCGCAGGTCGATCTGCTTCACCGAGCATGTGATTGCAGCCGACGCTACGTTCGGAAGCAAGAGGGAAACGCCGAGAATGGCGAAGCGGATCGGATTCATGGAAGGGCCAATGTGGCGGGAAGGCAGGCAGGTTCCAACGCTTCCAGGATACCGTGGAAAAGGCCCCTGGGCAAGCGATGGATGGCTGCCCGAACCGCGCAGGCGCGAGCAGCGCGATTGTCGGTGGATGCTTACTGGCCCAGCTGTTCCTTCGCGGCCTTCAACACGTTGTCCAGCGTGAAACCAAAGTGTTTGAGCAGATCCTTCAGCGGTGACGAGGCGCCGAAGGAACGCATGGCGATGATCGCGCCGGTAGGGCCGGCGTAGCGCTCCCAGCCGAAGGCGCTCGCCATCTCCACGCAGACCCGAGCCTTCACGCTCGGCGGCAATACCGAATCGCGATACTCTTGCGATTGGGCTTCGAACAGATCCCACGACGGCAAACTGACGACGCGGGCCTTCAAACCTTCCGCAGTCAGTTTCTCGTAGGCTTCCACGCACAACGAGACTTCGCTGCCGGTCCCAATGAGGATGATTTGCGGAACCTCCTTGGAATCCGTTCCCGGCTGGCCGCAACTGGCCATGACGTATCCGCCCTTCGAAAGGTTGCAGCCCCAGGCGTATTTGGTGCGGTCGAAGGTGGGAACCGCTTGCCGCGTCAGTGACAGCACGATCGGGTGGTGCCCGGTTTGCATCGCCACCCGATACGCCTCGGCCACTTCATTGGCGTCCGCCGGGCGAATGAGCCGCATGTTCGGCATCGCCCGCAAACTGGCCAGGTGCTCGATCGGCTGGTGAGTCGGACCGTCTTCCCCCACGCCAATCGAATCGTGCGTGAAGACGTAAATCACCGGAATCTGCATGACGGCCCCGAGCCGCAATGCCCCGCGGCCGTAATCGCTGAAGATCATGAAGCCGGAACCGTATGCCCGCAGATTCGTGAGCGTCATGCCGTTCATGATGGCGCCCATCGCATGCTCGCGGACGCCGAAGTGGATGTTCCGCCCCTTGCGATTTTCGGCCGTAAAGACGCCAGCCCCTTCGAACTTGAGGAACGTCTTCGTGGACGGATTCAAGTCGGCGGCGCCGCCTACCACCCACGGCACGTTCTTGGCGATGGCGTTTAGCACCTGCCCGGAGCTATCCCGCGTGGCAAGCCCCTTGGCGTCCGCCGGGAACGTCGGAATGTCCTTGTCCCAGCCGGTGGGAAGGCCGCGCTTTTCGAACGTCTCGATCTGGGCGGCGAGGTCCGGGTGCTTGCTCTTGTACTCGGCGAACTTCTTCTGCCAGGCCGCGTAAGCCGCCGCGCCGCGCTGGCCGATCCCCTTATTGAAGTGATCGTAAACGCCGTCGGGAACCCGAAATTGCGCGTCCTCCGGCCAACCGTACACCTTCTTGGTGAGCTTCACTTCATCGGCCCCGAGTGCTTCGCCGTGAGCTTCCTTGGTGTCCTGCCGGTTGGGCGAACCGTAGCCGATGTGCGTCTTGACGCAGATGAGCGTGGGGCGGTCGGCATGCTTCTGGAAAGTCTGCAACTCGGCGGCGATCTTGGCCGTGTCGTTGCCGTCGGCAATCCGCATCACGCTCCAGCCGTATGCCTCGAAGCGGGCCGCGACATCCTCAGAGAACGCCAGGCTGGTATGGCCGTCGATGGAGATGCCATTGTCGTCGTAAATGAGGCAGAGGTTGTTCAGTCGCAGGTGGCCGGCGAGCGAGGCCGCTTCGGACGCGACCCCTTCCATCATGCAGCCGTCGCCGCAAATGGCATAGACCTTGTGATCGAAGAGGGTCTCAAAGCCGGGGCGGGAATAATACGCCGCGATCCACTTTTGAGCGATGGCCATGCCGACGGCGTTGCCGACGCCCTGGCCGAGTGGGCCGGTCGTGGTCTCGACGCCGGAAGTCAGTTCGCTTTCGGGGTGGCCGGGCGTGTGGCTGCCCAGTTGCCGGAATCTCTGCAATTGTTCCAAGGGCAACGAGGGGCGATCGACGATATTCAGGTGCTCGTCGCGATCGCGGACGCCTGCCAAATGGATCAAGGCATACAGCAGCATCGAGGCGTGGCCGTTCGACAGCACGAAGCGATCGCGATTCGTCCAGTACGGTTGCGCCGGATCGTACGAGAGGAATTGATTCCACAAGGTGTAGGCGACCGGAGCGAGCCCCATCGGCGCTCCGGGGTGCCCGGAATTGGCCTTTTGAACCGCATCCATGGCGAGCGTGCGAATCGTGGTAATGCAAGTCTGATCGAGGTCGGCCATGTTCGTCTCGGAGGAAAGTGGGCTTCTGCCATGATAGTTTTGGCGTGCCCAAGTTCCAGGTTCCGAGCTTACCAGTTGGCGGCTGACTCTCCCCCGGCGATGGTGCACAATCCCTGGTAAGTTTTCGGATCGATTCCGCTGGTGAGAAAGTGAAGCGAGCCGTCGCCGAAGAGGAAGTTGGCACCCTGGCCTGCGTGCATGCTGTAAAAAACATCCGGATCGGAGATGGGGAAATCGACATTGGGAATGTGAGTGGCGTTGCCGTGGGCGAGAATGAGGGCCTCGTTGAAATCGGCGTTGTCGTAGGCGACGCCGGGCGGCGGCGAGTACGGCGCCGGCGGTTGTGCCGCCCTCCAGGCGGGGCAGCGGCCGCCGGTCACGGCGCCAGTCCAGGTGGCGGGCGCGTGATTGCTCGAGCGCTCTCCAACGAAGATCGTGCCGCTGAGGCCATCCGACACACTGGCGAAATTGTTCCGGCTATTGCGATAGAAGACGCCATTGTTGGCGGGGTTGGCCCCGCCGGCGTTGACGAAGCACTCCTGGCTGCCATTACAGCCGACATAGTTGCTATGGGCCACCACCACGTTCGTCGGCCAGACGGTGAAGCTCTGCTGCAAGGGATCCGACGGGCACTGGAAGATCGTCAGCGGTTGCTGGGCGGCGATGGCATTCCCGCCGGTGCCAATGCCCTTGTTGAAGTCGATCTGGTTGAACAGATTCCCCTGTTCGAGATACGGCAAAAGGAACGCGGCCCAGCCCCAGCCAGGGCCGACATCGCGATCCGGCGTGCTGGCCGAGTTGGAATTGCCGTCAATGTAGCCCGGTGCAAAGTAGCGGTTGGCGTCGTGATAGTTGTGCAGGGCGAGGCCGATCTGTTTGAGATTATTGGCGCACTTCATGCGCGCGGCGGCTTCGCGCACTTTCTGTACCGCGGGCAGCAGCAACCCCATCAGGATCGCGCTAATGGCGATGACGACGAGGAGTTCGATGAGCGTGAAGGCTTGCCGCGATCGCATGGCAGCACTCCGTGAGCGAGCAAAACCACAACTTGGTTATACTAAGTAATAATGCGTTTTCAAGTCCCAAAAAGCCCGCAGCGAGCAAGGGGCATAGGGCTTATCCTTGCACCACCGCACTGCTGCTGCACAGGCACCGTCGCTAGACGGACGAAGAAGGCAAAAGGCTTATCCTTGCTGGCACCACCGCGCTGCTGCAGTGGCCCTGTCGCTAGACGTGCGGACAAGGGACAAGGCTTACCCTTGCTGGCGCTGCGGGCTTGAATTCTTGAATTCGGAAGCCAATCGTTACAACTTGCCCAGTTTCCGCGGCAAGATCGGCAAAGCCCGACAATGCCGCTCAACTGGCGAATCTGGGCGGTCCGATCTATCCGCAGACGCGAAAAAGCCCCGCGCGGTCATGGATGACTGCGCGGGGCCGGTTGCGGTAGCCCGGAGATCGACCATGGCGCGGTGGAGCTGGCGGCGGTGGGCGTGGGCAGTCGCGATGGGAGCCGCCTGCATCGGCGCGGCCGCCGTCGAGGCCGACGAGACGCCGCAACCGGGTACCTCGATCCTCTTGAAGTTCCCCGGGCAGCCCGACCGCACCATGATCGTCGTGAAATCAACGCGGCAAAAGGACGGCACCACCGAAACCGAGGTTAAGGACGCGAAGACGGGCGAAATTGTCAAGCTCATCGACCCGTCATTGATCACCGCACCCGCGGTCAAGCCATTCGAACCGGTGGCTCTACCGATGTCTGCGCCGGTGGTCGTGCCGTCGGCGCCGATTCCCGTGCGCGCGCCGGTCGCGCCGCCGCGGCCGACGCCGCCGCCACCAGGTGCGCCATTCCCCGCCTTGCCGCCCGTCAGTTCCCAACCGGGCGGAAGCTCGGCCTTCTGGCCGACGCCGATGACGCCGACGGGCCCGTCCGCTCAGCGGATGGCGACTCCTTCGGCCCCGCGACAAACCTTCACCGAAGTGCCGAACGCCCCGTCGGCCAGCCCGACCCCGATGCCGCCGGCGGAAGCGCCGCGCGAACGGCGGCTCTTCAACGGCCGGCTCTTCCACCGCGAGCCGAGCACGGTTCCGAAGGTGCCGGCGGCCGCGGCAGCGACCCCGCCCACCGTTCGACCGAAGGACGAAGACGAGAAGCGCGGCTTGTTCAGCCGCATCTTCGGCAAGAAGCCTGCGCCGCCGGCGATGCCGGCCACCAGCCTTCCGCCGACCCCGAGCCCCGCGTTTAACCCAACACCGGCTTTCAATCCGACCCCGAGATTTAACCCGACTCCCGTGTTCAACCCAGCGCCGGCGTTCATTCCTTCCCAGCGCGTCAATAGCGAACCGCCGCGGATCATGCCGGCGCGGCCGATGCCGATGGCGCCGCCCGCCCCGGTGCGGGTCGCGCCGGTACCGCCGCCCAAGCCGACGATCCCCGCGCCGAGCGCCCCGATCATTCCCACGCTGCTGCCGGCGATTCCCGTGAAGCCGGTGTCGCCGCCGCTGACTTCGCCTTTGCCGAACATTCCGCCGGTTCCCATGACGACCTCACGGGCGGTTCCGAAGTCCGGCCCGGCGCCGTCGATCGCGGCTCGCACGCTGGTGCTGGCCCCCGCCCCGGCGCCGGTCTCCATCGCGCCGAAGCCACCCGTTCGCGCCACTGCTCCGGTCGTGGCCCCGCGGCCGATTCCCGCGCCGGCCCCGGTGACCGTGGCCAAGCACGTTGCCGAGGTGCCGCGGGCGAGTTTGAAACCTTCCCCCGTGGTGGTTGCTCCGGTCGTGAAGCCGGCCGTTGCAGTAAGGACAATCGAGGTGCACGAACCGGCGCGGATGCTGACCCGCTCGCCGCTCGAACGCCGCTTGCCGGGCGAGATCCGGCCGTTCGCCGCGACGCTCGGCAGCGCGCTCTCGCCTGCGAAGCGGATCATGGCCGCGACGGCACTCGCTCAATGTCGGCACGGCTCGACGGATAACGTCAAGGCGGTGCTCTATCAATCGGCGGTGGGCGATCCGTGCCCGGCGGTTCGCGCATCGTGCATCGAGCACTTGTGCAAGCTTGGTTACTTCGAGCCGGCGTTCATGAGTCACTTGAAGGCGGCGAGCCGCGATTCGTCGGAGGAAGTGCGGACGGCCGCCAGAACGGCTCTGGAACGCATGTTGCCCAGGTAATGGCGAGCCGGGACCACCCGGCGCGCCATCTCCTATAACAGCCCTCTCTTCCTGGAGGGCAACATGAACAAGGTGAAACTCGGTTCGCAGGGCGCCGTGGTCTCGCGGATGGGGCTCGGCTGCATGGGCATGTCCGAATTCTACGGCCAGCGCGACGACGCCGAATCCACGGCCACCATTCTTCGCTCCCTCGATCTTGGAATGACCTTCCTCGATACCGCCGACATGTACGGCATCGGCGACAACGAGGAACTGGTCGGCAAGGCGATCCAGGGCCGCCGCCGCGAAGTGTTCCTCGCGACCAAGTTCGCCAACGTGCGCAAGAAGGACGACCCGAGCTTCTGGATCATCGATGGCCGCCCGGAGTACGTGAAGCAGGCCTGCGACGCGTCGCTCCAACGGCTCGGCATCGACTGCATCGACCTTTATTACCAGCACCGCGTCGATCCCAAGACGCCAATCGAGGAAACCGTCGGCGCGATGGCGGGACTCGTGAAGGCCGGGAAGGTGAAGTACCTCGGCTTATCGGAAGCGTCGCCGGCGACGATTCGCCGGGCCCACAAGGTCCATCCGATCACGGCGCTGCAAACGGAGTACTCGCTCTGGAGCCGCGAACCCGAGGCCGAGATCATCCCGACGCTGCGCGAACTGGGGATTGGCTTCGTTCCCTATAGCCCGCTCGGCCGCGGCTTCCTCACCGGCACGATTGCCAAGCCGACCGACCTGGCCAGCACGGACGTGCGCAGCGTTCGCTTTCCGCGCTTCGCCGGCGAGGCGTTCGACAGGAACCGGGCCCTGGTGGAACGCGTCAAGGCGCTGGCGGCGCGGAAGGACGCGACGGCCAGCCAGCTCGCCTTGGCCTGGGTTCTGGCCAAGGGCGACGACGTGGTACCGATTCCGGGAACGAAGCGGCGGAAGTACCTGGAAGAGAATGCCGCCGCGGTGAACATCCACCTGACGGCGGCGGAAGTTGCGGAACTGGAATCCACTGCCGGCGGCGTCACCGGCGGCCGCTACTCAGAAGCCAGCATGGTCACGATCGACCGGTGAATCCGTCTCAGGATAACTCAGTAGGCCTCGATTTTGACGTGTTCGCCGTGGATCATCTCGTCCCAGAATTGCTCCAGGAACGGCACGGCTTCGTTCGGCACGTTCCCCTCGGCATAAGCCATCCGCGCGTAGAGATTCGCCATGCGGCGCAGGTGCGCGGCGAAATCCGGGAAGTCGCCGCCCAGGCGCTCCGAGAATTCCAGCGGCGTGTCGGCGGGCCGGCGGCCATGATCCCGATCCCAGGCCCATGCATCGAGCGCCTCGAAGGTGTATCCAATCAGTTCCGCCGGCGCGCGGCGCTCGGCGCTGCCGTCCGCGAACGGATTGGAATACTGATGGAACGGCGGCGGCCGCAACGGCCCAGTCGGCACGGGAACTTCCGCCGCGGCTGCCTGAGCCTTTTTCTTCTTGCCCCACAGATTCGCCCACCAGTTTTTCAAGCTATCGAGCAGGTTCCTCGCCCACTCCGTAAACGGCGCGAGGTAGCGCAGCACCGCTAGCGCGATCGCCGCGATCACGAGCGCCACGACAATAGCAATGACCAGCCATTTGAGGGCGCCGCCGATCTTTTGGAATGCGGAGCCCAGCTTGGTCTCGGGCGTTCGCCGGCCGGAAGATTGCCGCTCGCTTTTTCCATCGCCTGCCTTGTTCCCTTGCGGGTCGGCCTTGGCGTTGGGCCCGTCGCCGTCCTTGTTCTTGTCGCGGGACTCGCCGCTCGAGCCGTCCTTGTCGTCGCCTTTTCCCTGGCCTTTCCCCTTGCCCTTGCCGCTCCCGCCTTCCTTGTCGCTGGAAGCGCCGTCGCCTTTTTCGGCCTTGTCGCCGGAGTTTCCTTCGCCCTTGCCGGCCGAGTCGCCGCGCTGGGCATACTGGGAAGCGTTCCGCTTGTCGGATTCTGTTCGCGGCAAGCCGAACCACGGCACCTCGGAGTAAGGCCGCGGCAAGAATGCGCCGATCGCGAGGAACACCGCAATCAGCACCGCCCCGAGGCCGAGCCAGCCGGCCGTCAACGAACCGGGCATCTTGGCCTTCCGCTGGCGCAGGTATTTCCGCAGCCCAAGTAAGCTCGTGGTCGCGAGCAGGCCGAGCGCGCTGCCGACGTATACCGCCATTTGCAGGAACGTGGCGCGGCGACGGTCGCCATCCTCCGGCGGAATCAGCGATTGGCCAATGGCGAACAGCGGCAACGCGGCCAGGGCAAAATAAATGACCCAGACGCCCGGCGTGTGCGGCTTGTCCTGTTGCCGTTCGCGATGGTTCCACCACCGCGTCGTCCAAGAGCTGAACGCGGAAGATTGGGGCGCGCGTTTGTTTCTGCGTTTCTTGTTGGGACGGGTATCGTCCGCACTCGCCGCTGGCTCACGGCTAAGCGAATCCGTTTCGGTCAATCCCGCGGCGGCGAGCAGGCCCCGGCCGGAGGCGTCGCGGTTGTCGTCTACATGCGTGCAATCCCACGTCAACTTGTGAGCGCTCCACCAGATCAATGCCATTAAACCGAGATTCACGAGCCAGCCAACGGATTTAAGCGTCGTGCCCGAGGGGTAATCCACATAGGCCGTCATGGCGAGAAACGTGACGACGGCGAGGCCGAGACCGTACAGGGTTGCCCGGGCGGCATCCAGTTGAATCGCGATGCGGGCGACCAGCACCGCCCCGAACACGAAGAAAAACGTCGTGTAAAGCAGGCGATCCTTGTAGTCGCCCGTCGGCAACACCGTGATGAGGAAAAAGACGAGGCTGCCGACCATCAGCATGATGAGGGCGGGGCTGACGGCCGTGAAAACGATATCGACGGGACTCGGCGGGTTCCGCTCCGGCATATCAGGTAACTCGGAACGCGGATTTCGGAATGCGGAATTCTAGTGCTTCAATCGTCGTCGAGGGCTTCGCCGAGCACGTCCTCAGAGACGTACACCGGCACCTTCGCCGTGACGGCCAAGGCAATGGCATCACTAGGACGACAGTCGACGTCGATCAATTCACCGTCCTTGCGGACCCGCAGCTTAGCGAAGTAGGTGTGCTCCTTCAATTCGCTGATGACGATGTCCTGGATTTCGCCGCCCATCAATTCCACAACGGACGTGACCAGGTCGTGGGTCAAGGGGCGCGGCGACTGTAACCCCTTCACGCGGCGATCGATGCTCGTCGCCTCGAAGATGCCGATCACGATGGGAAAGCTTCGATCGCCTTCCACTTCCTTGAGGACGATGACTTGCGAGTCGTCGACTTCGTTGATGATAATGCGGCGCAGCTCCATGTGAACGGGCACGGCGGACTCCGTGGGGCGCAAGGTCGCGATGCCTCCAGTTTATCGGTTCGGTCGGCGGCATGCGAGCGCGTCTCTCGGTGGCACAGGCATTCCTGCCTGTGCAGGCTTGTAAGCCAGCACAGGCAGGAATGCCTGTGCCACCAAGACATACAAACCGAGTCAGCCGACGAAGATTCCATCCGTGAGGATGCCGCCGGAAAACGGAGTCAGATCCTGGAACTGGGCCGGTTCGCCGCCGCCGAAGTTCTTGCCGAGGTAGACGCGGGCGCGAGCCGGTTGCCCTTCGCCGCTGCCCACGACGATGTCGGCCCGGCCATCCCTGTCCGCATCCAGCGTCGCCACGCGGACGCCGCCTCGATCGCTCGTCGAGCCGGCCACGAAGAAGTTCGAAAGCGGATTGGCGAGCGCGGCCGGCGAACCCTGGTCCACGAGCGTTTTGCCGCTGATGGTCAAAAGCCGCGGAGCGCCGCCGCTGCCGGCTCCGATCATCAGGTCGCCGAAGCCGTCGCCGTTCACGTCGCCAACGGCGAGGTATACGCCGTTGCGCAGGGAACTGTCGAAGGCGAAGAAGTCGCCGACGGGGCGCGAAGTCGAATCGAAGCCGGTCGTGGAGAAGACGCTCTGGCCGTTGATGACGGCGACGCGCGGGCCGCCGCCGAACCCCGCGGCAATGGCCAAATCCGGGATGCCGTCGCCGGTGAGGTCGCCGACCGCCGTGCGAGCTCCGCCGCGGAAGTTCGGATCGATGGTGAAGAAGTTCGCCTCGCGAATGAGCCCCGAGTTGGGCACGAGTTCGTAAATGCTGATGCGCGGGCCGCCCGCCTGATCCGGCGAAACGACGATCTCCGAACGGCCGTTGCGGTGGAAGTCGCCTGTCGAGACGAACCCGCCGGCCGTGAAGCCATCGAATGGGGAGAAGGCGGGGACGAGCACGCTGCGATCCTTGCCGTTCAGCACTTCGACCTGAAAAGGGACGCCGGGCCCGGTGGCGAAGATGAAGTCGGGTGTGCCGTCGCCGTCGACATCGCCGACCGCGGTCCGCAGGGAGACCGGAATCGCGCCGAATGGCGACACGGTGCCAGCGAAGGAGTACTGGCCGTTGCCGGTCGTGGTGGTGTAGATGGCGGCGGAGCCATCGGCGGCCCCGCCGATCAGGATGGGGTCACCCGTTGATGGTGGCGGCGGAGAAGCCGGCGGCGGAGGCGGAGAACCGGGAGGCGGCGGGCTCGTCCCGAAACTGAAGTCGTCGGCGGCACTCGTCTTCGACGTGCCGTAGCCAAAGAACTGCGGATCGCCGTCGCTGTTGATGACTGTATGCCCGGATTGAACCGTCACATCGACGGCGCCGGGGAGGTGCGGCGGGGCGACAACTGTTAGCTGCGAATCCGAGTTGATCGTCATGGATGCGGCGGGGGTCGTTCCGAAGAAGACGTGCAGTTGTCCCGCCGCTCCCGAGAAGTTCTTTCCCGCGATAATGAGCGATGTGCCGCCGGCGATAGAACCCGACGACACGCTCAGCGAACTGACCACCGGCGTCAAGTCGACGACATCGAAATCGCTCGTATTGATCCCGCTAATCTGCAGGATCGCATTCATGTTCCACTGGGTGGACGGGACGCCCTGGAAGTACATGTCGGTGCCGTTGTCCGCGACGATCAAGCCATAGGTTTTCATCGCCTGGGCAATGGCCCTGGTCTCGGGCGACCAGTTCGATGGGATGACGAAGTCGGCCTTGAGGCGGAAGCGTTCGCCCATCCGCGGCAAGTCGCTGCCGGTATCCGAACTGGCGATGTGGGACGCGGGAAACACGAACGCATTCTGGGTTTCCTCGACGGTCATGCGGATGGCGTGATCGATGACGCCGTTGCCGGCCGGCGCGGGTAGCGCTTCCTCGGGCTTCACAAGCCCCGGCATGATCGGTAGCCCGGCTGCGTCGGACGAGGTAAAACCGACCGTGCGGAACGCATCGGTGCTCAAGTTCCAAATGGAAACCTGCCAGGCGCCCCAGGTACCGATGGCCTTGGCGCCGCCATACGGGTACGAAGCTTCATCCGGCCGGGCTGCCGAGCCCATCTCGTAGAGAGTGTTTGAATCCTTGTTATAAACGAGCAGGTGCGAGTCGCCGCGGGCGGAGGGATCGGATGGATCAGACGGGCCGGTTGCGTCGTCGCCTTCGATGACTGCGTTGGCCGGGATCGGTATCAGAACAGTTCCGCTGCCATCCGGGTTCAAGTGACTGAGATCGCTTTCGTCGGCGTAGCCGAAGTTGGGCACGAGGACCGACACGAGCGGCGTGCTGTTGGTAACGACGTTCACGGGGATG
>Ga0134125_10007072_pt1 | contig 12682 bp, 14 predicted proteins | sample KB31751_FD_96464 | JGI IMG/M metagenome (GOLD analysis project Ga0134125, IMG submission 96464) | Terrestrial soil microbial communities with excess Nitrogen fertilizer from Kellogg Biological Station, Michigan, USA - KB3-175-1 | ecosystem: Environmental > Terrestrial > Soil > Unclassified ... | reverse complement strand
CGAAGATGGTGGCGAACTCGCTGGCGATGTAGCCGCCGCCTTCGATGAGGATCGAGTGCGGCAGGCGCTCGAGGTGAAACGCCTCGTTCGACGTGATGCCGTGTTCCTTGCCGGGAATGTCCGGGATGTGCGGATGCCCCCCGGTGGCCACGAGGATATAGCGGGTGGTGAACTCGCGGCCGCCGTTGACCAGGCGGACGGCGTTCGGCCCGGAGAGGATGGCGCGATCGCGGATGATTTCGACCTTCGCCTTCTCGAGGGTGGAGACATAGGCCGCCTCGAGCCGTGCGATCTCCTTGTCCTTGTTGGCGACGAGCGTCGGCCAGTCGAACCGGGCATTCACCGTCCAGCCGAATGAGCCCGCGATCTCGAACATGTCGGAGAAGCGGCTTGCATAAACGAACAGCTTCTTGGGGACGCAGCCGCGGATCACGCACGTGCCCCCGACCCGGTATTCCTCGATGATTGCAACCCTGGCGCCATAGGTCGCGGCCATGCGGGCGGCCCGCACGCCTCCGGACCCGGCGCCGATGACGATCAGATCAAAGTCAGTGGCCATGGCCTGCGGGTCGCACAAAAAAAGGCCCCGCACAAGGCGGGGCCGGAACGGCGGACAGGCGCGATGCTCAGAAGTTCAGGCCTTCGGACTTGAGCTCGGCGCGGACCTTGGAGACGAACTCGGTGCCAAGGTTGTAGGTATAAACCTGCATGATCTTGCCCATGGCCTTGTTCACGTCAAAGGCGGAACTGGCGAGCTTCTGGCCGGCCGGGGTCGAATAGAAGTCGACAATCTGCTTTAGCTCCTCGGGCGTGAAGCTCACCGCGTAAACGCGAGCGATCTGATTGAACAGATCGTCGTTCTTGCCCTTGTAGGTCTCGAGGATCTTGCCGATGGCAGCATCGATCTTGTCGACGTTCTTGGGGTCCTGCTGCGACAGGAGTTTACTGGTCTGGGCCGCGGTCTGAGCGAGGATAGCCTCGTAGATCTGGGCCTTGTTGGTGAGGTCGACGTATTTGCGCGCGAGGGCAAGCTGGTCGGGCGAAACCTCCTGCGACAGCGCGGGCGCAGCCGCGCCGAAAGCCATGGTGGCCGCCAGGGCGGCAGCCGCTGCCAATTTGCTGAGGCGCGACAGGTTCATCATCGTCATAGTCTCCAAGACCCCCGTTTGGTGACGCTTCCCGTCACGCATCAATTGTTGCGACGCCATCAGCGCCGGCGATGTACGCCCTTTGGCAAAGCTTCAGGAACAGCCCGTGCTCGACCACGCCCGGTATCTCGTGCAGGTCGGTCGAAAGCGCTTCTGGATTGGAAATGCGGCCAAAAAAAGCATCCAGAATGAGGTGGCCGCCATCCGTAACGAAAGGTTCGCCCGACGCTGCGAGCCGGAGTTTCACAGGCCCTTCGCCGTGGTGTGCGACAGCCACGCGCTCGACGGCGATCTGCGTTGCAGCCAACCCGAATTTGTTGACTTCGATCGAGAGCGGAAAGCGCCCGAGCATGGCAACGTGTTTGCTGGCGTCGGCGATTACCACCATCCGACGGCTTGCGGCTGCGACGATCTTTTCGCGCAACAGCGCCCCGCCCCCGCCTTTGATGAGACCGAGCGCGGGCCCCACCTCGTCGGCGCCGTCGATGGTCAGGTCGAGCTGGGGGACATCGTCGAGTGTCGTGAGCGGGATGCCGAGCCCCCGCGCCTGGGCGGCGGTGGCTTCGGAAGTCGGGACGCAAAGGATATCGAGCCCCTCACGGACGCGCGCGCCGACAAGATCGACAAGATGCCGGGCGGTCGAGCCAGTGCCAAGGCCGACGCGCATGCCGGGGCGAATCTCATCCAGCGCCGCGGCGGCCGCCTGTCGCTTGAGTTGATCGCTATCGGCCATTCGTCCCCCCGGGCGCGGTGCTAGAAGCCGCCCGCGCTGCTGTCAACAGCGCCACCTCACGCCATCGTGAGCGAGAAATGTCACTTTATCGCAACACCACAAGGATTTGCGCGCGTGCCTTCCCTCAAATCCTCAGGCGCTGGCCTTCCGGGGAGTCGGCAGTTTCGGTAAAGATCGCTGTACGACCTGCCGGGGTCGCTCGCCCCGTGCGCTCGCTCAGAGGCAACACATGAATCGACGTCATTTTACCATCGCGGCCCTTGCCGCTGCTGTCGCCGCGGCCGCGACACCAGCCTGGGCGCGCTTGACTTACGATCCTGACACCAACAGGTGGGTCGACGTGCCGGACGTCGTCAGGGCGCCGAACCGGATGCACTACACGCCGATCCCGCGGACGGTGGTGCCCTACGACACCAAGTACAAGCCGGGTACGATCGTTGTCGAAACGTCGGAGCGGCGGCTGTATTTCGTGCTGCCCGACGGACAGGCGATCCGCTACGGCATCGGTGTTGGGCGCGACGGCTTCCGCTGGTCGGGCCAGCACGCCATCACCCGCAAGGCCGAGTGGCCAGGCTGGACGCCCCCGGCCGAGATGCGCAAGCGCGTTCCCGACCTGCCGGCCTACATGCCCGGCGGTCCGGACAATCCGCTCGGCGCGCGCGCGCTCTATATCGGTTCGACGCTCTATCGCCTGCACGGCACCTCGGAGCCCTGGACCATCGGCCAGGCGGTGTCGTCGGGCTGCATTCGCCTGACCAACGAAGACATCATCGACCTCTACGACCGCGTGAAGGTCGGCTCGCTGGTGGTCGTTCACCAGTAAGGCAGCCTGCGCAAAGCTTTCTGGGCCGGTCCGATGGGCCGGCCTTTTTGTTTGCGCGGCGGACAGCTATCTTGCGCGAGATGACCACCCTGTTTGCCCAGCCCGATATCCTACCGACCCGCCCCCTGATCGATCGCTTCGGCCGGCGCATCAACTATCTCAGGATCAGCGTCACCGACCGCTGCGACTTTCGCTGTGTGTACTGCATGAGCGAGCACATGCAGTTCCTGCCGAAATCGGAGGTGCTGAGCTTCGAGGAGATCGACCAGATCGCTGCGGCGTTCATCGCACGCGGCACGCGGAAGATCCGGCTGACCGGCGGGGAACCTTTGGTGCGGCGCGACATCATGGAGTTGGTCGAACGGATCGGTCGGCATCTCGGCCACGGTCTCGACGAGCTGACACTGACGACCAACGGAAGCCAACTGAGGCGCTACGCCGACCGGCTCAAAGGGGCGGGCATTCGCCGGATCAACGTCTCGCTCGATACACTCGACGAGAGAAAATTCCGCGAGATCACGCGGCGCGGGCGAATCGCCGACGTGCTCGACGGCATCGATGCCGCGGCCGAAGCGGGGCTCAAGATAAAACTCAACATGGTCGCGATGCGCGGCATCAACGACGGCGAAATCGAGCCAATGATGGCCTTCGCGCACGGCCGCGGCTTCGGACTGACGCTGATCGAAGGCATGCCGCTGGGCGAGGTCGGCCTCGACCGGGTGGAGTCGTACCTGCCACTCAGGGAACTGCGCGACCGCCTTGCCGCGAACTACACGCTGGAGCCGACGGACCACCGGACGGGCGGTCCGGCGCGGTACGATTGGGTCAAGGAAACGAACGGCTTGCTCGGCTTTATTACGCCGATGAGTCACAATTTCTGCGAAAGCTGCAACCGGGTGCGGCTGACGGCTACGGGCCAACTCTTCATGTGCCTCGGGCAGGAGGACATGGTCGATTTGCGCGAGGTGCTGCGGACCGATGGACCGGACGCGCTCGATGCCGCGCTCGATCGCGCCATGCTGCTGAAGCCCAAGGGGCATGATTTCGTGCTCGACCGCGACCATACGGGCCCGGCGCTCAGCCGGCATATGAGCGTGACGGGCGGCTAGCCGATCGTCTGCCTGAAGAACTCGAGCATGGTGGCGCGCATGCGGGGAGTCTCCTGATGCTTGATGCCCGGCTCGCGCACCAAGGCGACCTGCCCGGGCGCTGCGGCATAAGCACGTTCCACCTCAGCCCAGGCGCGATCGACCGATAGCGGCGGGGTCAACTCGTCGGCCTCGCCGATGCAGATGAGCTGGGGCCGCGGGGCGATCAGGCCGGCAATAGCGCCTCCGTCGGCCTCGTCCAGCAGACCGGGGACCACCAGATAAATGCCGTGATTGTCGTGGAGGCCGAGCTCAATCAACGTGCGGAGATCGGCGAAGCAACTGAAATGCGCAACTGCGGCGATGCGCTCATCCATCGCCGCGAGCCAATAGCTCAGGGTGCAGCCCATCGACATGCCGAAGGCGCCGATCCGGGCGGCGTCGACGTCGTCGCGGCCACCGAGATAGGTCAGTGCCGCGGCGTGGTCGTTGAGCATGTCGCCGATGAGCGAGCCCCCGAACCAGAGGCGGGCCTTGCTGGCGAAGCTTTCGGCTTGTGCCGAGCGTGCACCGAAGGTCGGCATGTCGATGCACAGGGTGACGTGGCCGGCGCGGGCGAACACCGGACCAAGCGGCTCGAGGAGGTATTCGCGCCCCAGCAGCAGTTCATCGGCGCCCAGGTGATAGAGGCCGCCATGCGAGTGGCCGTAGAGGATGGCGGGATGGCGGCCCTGCCCCTCCGGCCGGGTCAGGAGGCCGCGCACCGATTGGCCGGCGATGTCGAAGGTGAGGCGCTCGAGCACGTAGCCGTCGCGAGGCTCAATGATCCGCTGGAGCAGCTGGACCGGCCGGCGCTCATGGCGGAGCAGCTCACGCAGCCGCGACGCCGTCAGCGCGGTCACTTGTCGTCGTCGGCGATGTTGACGAATTCGAGCGGGAGGGCCGTGGTGTACTTGATCTGGCCCATCGCGAAGGACGAGCTCACGTCGGTGAGGTTAATCTTGCCGATGAGCTTCTTGTAGAACGCGTCGTAGGCGGCGATGTCAGGCACGACGACCCGCAGCAGGTAATCGACGTCGCCGCTCATGCGGTAGAACTCGACCACCTCGGTGAGGTCCTCGACGACGGCCGAAAACTTCCGCATCCAGGCTTCGTTGTGTTCGTTGGTCTTGATCGATACGAAAACGGTTACACCGGCATTGATGCGCGCCGGATCGAGGATGGCGACGCGGCCCTTGATCACGCCGTCCTCTTCCATCTTCTGGATTCGGCGCCAGCAGGGGGTGGTCGAAAGCCCGACCTTGCGGCCGATTTCGGCGACCGGCGTGGTTGCATCCTTCTGCAGGAGAGCAAGAATTTTGCGATCGATCTTGTCCAGCGCCATTGAGCCCCCAGTAAAATCAGTTTGCGGAAAATGCGACGCGAATTGGATGCCGCGCAAATAGCCTCGCCGCATTTGCCCAGTCAACGAAATTTTGTTGCGTCCGTCAAATGCCGAGAACGGCCTGGTTTTGCGGCGCTACTGGAACCAGCTTCTGATCCAGTCCCATGGACTGGCCGCCCCCTCGCCGTGGTCGTGCCGCCACTGGGACGGCGGCTCGAAGCTGCCGGTCCAGATGCCGCGCCTCGCCGCCCGGGCGTCGCCCTCTTCGCCGGCATAGGGCAGCTCGGCGACGGCCCAGCCGGCCTCGACGATGGCCCGGCCGAGATCGGCGCCGCCAATCGAACAGGAGGCGAGCGTGCGGCGATAGATGTCGCGCCCGGACGGGGAACAGGACAACTCCCCGGACTGCAACTGCTGGACGACGAAGTCGCGCGCGGCAGCGCCGCAGGGCCACTCGGCCCCGGCCGCATCGACGCAGGATTGCTGCAGCTCGGGCGCATCGAGGCCGGTCAAGCGGATGCGCTGGCGGCCGAGCCGCAGCGTATCGCCATCGACGGCCTCGGCGTGGCCGACGATCGGCGGCGGTCGCGGTGCCAAGGTTGCATCGAGCAGCGCCAGGCCGGCCAAGAGAGCCAGCACCACTAAGCCCGGAAGGAGGCGTGGAAAGACTCGGCTTTGTCCCCAGACCGAGCGCCGCATTTCATCCCCTGTTAACCACGATCTGCGTAGGTTTTGAGTGCAGCGTAGCGAATGCGTAGCCCGTTCGCAGCATCAGTCGAGTTGAGTACCGCGTCATGCCGTTCGAGCCTGCGCATCAGGCCGATGTCCGCTCCCAGATGGGGCGTGAACTGCGCCGTAATGCGCAGAAAGCGGTGTTCGACGCCCGGCAAAGGCTGACGTCCTCCTCCGGTACCCGCGCCGACTTCGATTTCGAGTTGCTCGATGAATATGCCGATGCGCGCAGCTCGAGCGCACTGGTGATGCCCGTCGTGCTCGGCATTCTGGCACTGTTCTCGAGCCTGTGGGTGCCGGTGTTCGTAGCGGCCGGATGGGCGGGCCTGGTGGTTGCGGCCAACGTGGCCGTGATTTTCGCCTGCCGCCGCTTCAAGCAGTCTTCCGGCACGTTCAACGCGGCGCGCTGGACCGCGAATTTCATTTCGGTCGAGACGGTTTATGGCGTCGCCTGGTCGGCGCTGGCGCTGTTCTCGCTGTTCACGAGCAATCGGGACAGCATCGCCGTGGTGATGTTCGCGATCGCGCTGGTGGGCATGGCGACCAACGCGGTGACGACCCGCACCCTGCCCGCCGCGACGCTGATGTCGACGCTGCCCGTGTCGCTGACGGTCGCGATCGACCTGGTGTTCCTCGCCCGCGTCGATACGCTCAACTGGTCGCTCGCCGCGGTGACGATCGGCGCCGAAGTCTTCTTTTTCTACCTAGCGCGCACGCTGCACAATTCGAAGCTCGAAGAAATCATGCACCAGGCCGAAAAGGACCAGCTGATCAACGAGCTCGAAGAAGCGCGCGAAATGAGCGATGAGGCCAGGCGGCACGCCGAGCAGGCCAACATCGCCAAGTCGCAGTTCCTCGCGACGATGAGCCACGAGCTCCGCACGCCGCTCAATGCGATCATCGGGTTTTCCGAAGTGCTGAAATCGGAGCTGCTGGGACCACATCAGGTGCCGCAGTACAAGGAATATGCCGGCGACATCCACCGGTCGGGCCAGCACCTGCTCAACCTGATCAACGAACTGCTGGAATTGAGCCGCATCGAGGCGGGCAAGTACGAGCTCAACGAGGAGGCAGTATCGCTGGTCGATATCGCCGAGGACTGCCGGCGGATGATGGAGATCCGGGCCAAGGCCAAGAGCATCGAGCTCACCTTCACCTATGGCAACAACCTGCCGAAACTGTGGGGCGACGAGCGCGCAATCCGCCAAGTGCTCCTGAATCTGCTCAGCAACGCCATCAAGTTCACCCCGCAGCAGGGCAAGATCCAGTGCGTGGTCAACCGCTCGCCCGACGGCGGGCAGATGATTTCAGTCCGCGACAATGGCCCCGGCATCCCCGAGGAAGAGATCGAGACCGTACTGAGCTCGTTCGGCCAGGGCTCGCTGGCGCAGAAGACGGCGGAACAGGGCGCCGGCCTCGGCCTGCCGATCGTGCAGAAGATCATGGAGCTGCACCAGGGCCGGTTCGACCTCTTCAGCAAGCTCCGTTTCGGCACCGAGGTGATCGCGACCTTCCCGCGTGCCCGCGTGATGGACGCGCTCGCGCCCGTGGTCGAAAGGCGCGAGAAGCTGCAGATCTACTCGGAGGCGGACGGTACGCGCGGCTAGTCCTTGCCGCTGACGCCGGCGCTGGCGAAGGTCGCCATGTGCAGGTGCAGGTTCAGGGCGGTCTTGGCGAGCAGCATGGCCAGCGCCGCACCGCTTCCCTCACCCAGCCGCATGCCAAGGTCGAGGTAGGGGCGGACACCCAGATGCTCGAGCACCTTGCCATGGGCATGCTCGGCGGAGGTGTGCGCGAAGATGCAGTGATCGATTGCAGCCGGGTTGACGGCGTGGGCGATGGCGGCAGCGGACGTGGCCACGAAGCCGTCCACAATCACCGGCGTATTATTGTGGCGCGCGGCGATCAGTGCGCCGAGCATGGCGGCAATCTCGCGGCCCCCGAGGCGCGCGAGAACGGCAAGCGGATGGCCGAGCACATCCTTGTGGCGGGCAAGGCCGCGGTCGACGGCATCAGCTTTGCGGCGGAGTCCGGCATCGTCGACGCCGGTGCCGCGGCCGACCCAATCGGCGCCGGTGCCGCCGTAGAGCGCCGCGTAGATGGCGGCGGCGACGGTGGTGTTACCGATGCCCATTTCGCCGATGGCGAGACAATCGGGTTTGCCGGCGATGGCTTCCATGCCGTATGCGACCGTTGCGGCGGCGGTTTTGTCGTCCATCGCCGGCCCCTGCGTGAAGTCGCCGGTCGGAATGTCGAGCGCCAGCTCGAAGACGCGCAGGTTGAATTCGTGCTGGGCGCAGATCTGGCTGATCGCGGCGCCCCCCTCAGTGAAGTTGGCGACCATCTGCGCCGTTACCTCGCGCGGGAACGCGCTGACGCCTTGGTCGGTGACGCCATGGTTGCCGGCGAAGATCGCGACCATCGGGTCTTGCAGGGTGGGCTTGGCCTTGCCCTGCCAGCGCGCCAGCCACTCGACCAGCTCTTCGAGCCGGCCGAGCGAGCCCGGCGGCTTGGTCAATTGCGCATCATGCCTGCGGACGGCGTCAACGGCCTCCTCATTCCCCTCAGGGACAAGCATGAGGAGGTCGACAATCTCGGCAAAAGGATCGGCAGGCATAGTGGGGCTCGGCGTCAGTGGGCGGTCTTCATAAGACGCGCCTTCATGTCTTCATAGCCCCAGCCCATCACCACGTTGTGGTTCCAGGCAAAGACCGGCCGAAGGACGGGCGCGAGCGCCACCTGCCAGGGTTTGGTGATATCGACCAGCCAATCATAACGGACATAGGCACCCTCGCCCTCCGGCCGCAACGTCCAACGGCCGATGCCGTCGAGCTCGCCGCGCGCCTGGCCCTCGATGAGCCGCATTGGCTCGATGCGCATGGCAGTCATGTTGAAGCTCAGCGTATAGGGCAGCGCCGTGCCCCAGGTGAAGCGGCGGACCGCGCCGACGCCATCGCGATTGCCCGGTGCGATGGAGTCGACGCGCTTTACGGCGCGCCACCATTGTGGCCAGGCTTCCGGAGTCGTGAGTTCGGCCCAGAGGCGCTCGACCGGAGTGTCGAACCGCCACTCGCTCATGAGCTCGAACCGAGTGGCGGCCATGGCTTGCCTGCTCTGCGCGCGGGTGAAACAGTCGTGCAGTCATACCGAGCCCAAGCAGAATTGCAATTGACCGAGCCCGCGCCGGGTCCCGAGGGACCTCGCCCTACCAACGACAATACGCCGCTGAAGTCGGATCTGAGGCTCAGCGACGACCTGCTGATGGGGCTGAGGTTTTTCTCGCGGTTGCCGACCGGGCCGGCGCCACACGTCCGGCCGAACCTGTCGCGGATTGCCCTGGCACTGCCATTTACCAGCGTGGTGATCGGCGCTGGGCCGGCGGCGGTCCTGCTGGTGCTCGAATGGCTCGGCGCGCCACATCTGTTTGCGGCGGCGCTGGCCGCTGCGACAATGGTGGCAGTGACCGGCGCAATGGCCGAAGATGCGCTGGCCGACGCGATGGACGGGCTGTTCGGCGGACATGACGTCGAGCGGCGGCTCGAGATCATGAAGGACAGCCGGCACGGCACCTTTGGCGTGTGCGCGATCGCGCTCCTGTTGGCGGTGCGCATCACGGCAGTCGGCTCGTTCGACAATTCGCTGGCGGCGGCAGGCGTGTGGCTGGCGGCCGGGGTGATGGCCCGGTCGGGCGGGCTGTGGCTGACCGTGGCGCTGCCCCCTGCCCGCTCGGGCGGGGCGGCCGCGACTGCCGGACAGGTCAGTCGACAGGCGTTTGGAATCGGCGCGGTATTCATGGTGATGTTGAGCTTCGTGCTCAGCGCCTTCGCCGTCGGTGTGTTCGGGCTGCTGCTCGCTTATGCGCTGGGCGTACTGGTCGTCTGGGGCTGGGTGACATTGTGCAGGCGCCTGGTCGGCGGACAGACCGGCGACCTGATCGGCGCGCTGATCGCCTTGCTCGAGGTGACCGCGCTAATCGCATTCGTGCTGTCCAAATGAGCGCCCAGACGCCATTAAACCGCGGTAAGCCGTGCTCCAGGCCGCTTGATTTCGCCCCAATCGGCCCCATTATCTGAGCCATGCTGTTCGTCGGCGTCGCGTTGCTGGTCGCAATCGGGCTCGGGCTCCTCGTGAGTGCTGACGCCGGCTCGCTCGTGGGGCTGAACCAGGGGCAGTTCGGGCAGCTGATCGTCGTCGTCATCCTCGCCATCATCTTTGCGGCGGGGGCGTTTTCGCGACGGCAGAAATTTTCGACCATCGTCGCCAATATCGGTGTCTGGGCCGGTATTTTTGTGCTGGTCCTCGTCGGTTACACTTATCGCGAGGACCTCAAGGCGATGGCGGCGCAGGTGTTCGGCGAACTATCGCCGACCTCTGCCATCATCGATTCACACGACGGAACGGCGACCTTCCGGCGCGGCCTCGACGGCCACTTCCTGCTGTCGTCCAAGGTCAACGGCGCCGATGTCCCACTGCTGTTCGATACGGGCGCCAGTGCGGTGGTGCTCTCCTATGCCGACGCGAAGAAGGCCGGGATCGACGTGAGCGCCTTGACCTTCGACACGCCGGTGACGACGGCCAACGGGACCGGCCGCGCGGCGGTGGTGACGCTCGACCAGATGGTGGTCGGCGGCATCAAGCGCAGCAAGGTGCAGGCCTTCGTCGCCGAGCGCGGCGCGCTCGACGGAAGCCTGCTCGGACAGACGTTCCTGTCGACGCTCAGCCGCTACTCGGTGACCGGCGACAAGCTCGAACTTGCCGACTGACCACCGCTGTGTTGCCGGTCGCAATGCGCGGCGTAATTCCAAGCTCAGGAGATGCTTCATGCCCGAACGCGACTACGACCGCCGCTTGCTGCGCGAAGCCTTTGCCGTCGCCAGACGGGCGCGCGAGGGCGGCGATCATCCGTTCGGCAGCGTGCTTGCCGACGGGACGGGCAAGGTGCTGCGTGAGCAGGGCAACGGCTTCACCTCGGAGGGCCATGACCGCACCGCGCATGCGGAAAGGCTGCTGGCGTCATGGGCGGCGAAGAATTTGAGCCTCGAGGAGTTGCGCGACTGCACGCTCTACACCTCGGCGGAGCCCTGCGCGATGTGCTCCGGCGCGATCTACTGGGCCGGCATCGGACGCGTGGTCTTCGGCCAGACCGAGCGTGAGCTCAAGGCGCAAACGGGTGCGCATGAGGAGAACCCGACGCTCGACCTGCCCTGCCACATCGTGTTCGAGGCCGGCCAGCGCCGGACCGAAATCGTCGGCCCTCTGCTCGCCGACGAGGCTGCAGGGTTGCAGACCGATTTCTGGAACAGCAAAGGTTAGGCGGCGACAGCTTCCGGCTCGACAGCGGCGAGTGCGCGCAGCAAAATTTCGGGGCCGGCGGCGCGCCGCGCGGCATCGACGCTGAGGATCTGGCGGAAGACGCGAGCCCCGGGCCGGCCATTGGCGAGGCCGAGCATATGGCGCGTGATGTTGTTTAGGCGCGCACCTGAGGCCAAGGCACCCTCGGCGTAGTCCGCCATCGCGTGCATGATCGCCCCCAGAGCAGGACGACGTTCCACGTCGCTGAAGATGCGAGCATCGACATCGGCCAGGAGCATCGGTTCGTGGTAGGCGGCGCGGCCGAGCATGACGCCCGACACGTGCTGCAGATGCGTTTCGGCCTGGTCAAGATCGGCGATGCCGCCGTTGATCGAAATGGCATAGGGCGCCAGGCGCTGCGCCAGCCGATAGACACGTGCATAGTCGAGCGGCGGGATGGTGCGGTTCTCTTTGGGCGAGAGCCCCTTGAGCCAGGCCTTGCGGGCGTGCACGTAAAGATGTGCAGCTCCCGCTTCGAGCATCAGGTCGGCGAAGCGATCGAGACTGTGCTCGGTGTCCTGGTCGTCGATGCCGAGGCGGCACTTGACGGTGACCGGGACGCCGGTCGCATCGCGCATGGCGCGAACACAGCCGGCGACCAGCACCGGCTCGGCCATCAGGCAGGCGCCGAAGCGGCCGGACTGCACGCGATCGGACGGGCAGCCGACATTGAGGTTGATCTCGTCATAGCCGAATTCGGCGCAGATGCGCGCCGCCTCCGCCAGCTCTGCCGGATCGGAGCCGCCGAGTTGCGCCGCGACTGGATGCTCGACAGCGCTGTAGCCGAGCAGCCTCTCGCGGTCGCCGTGGACGATCGCGGCACTGGTCACCATCTCGGTGAACAGGAGCGCTCGCTGGGTCAGCAGCCGGTGGAGATACCGGCAGTGACGATCCGTCCAGTCCATCATGGGCGCCGTGCTAAATCGGCGGTCTAAGTGCTTCATATCATTGTTCTTTTTTGCTCAAAGTCGGTCCAATACCCCGTTGGAACGATTGATAAGTTCTCGCGCACAGACGTACGCCAGAATGCGCCAATCTGCGAGATAGAAGTCCCGACCAGGTTTTTGAAGCGAAGAAAGACAGCTCTGAGGCAGTCCCGCGGAGCCAGAGGGGCCATTCGGATCGACATTGAGCCGAACGCGAGGCCAACCAGCGCCGCCAATGATCTCGCCGTACTGCTCGAAGGCCCCGAGCTTTAGCCGCTGCAACCCCGAGGCAGCCGCAACCGATCGCACAAGATAGGTGGCCATCGTGCTGGCGGCGAAGAGGACGGCCATGACGACGATCGTCGCGACGCCATAGCGCGAGGCTGCAAAGAAGGCCGGGATGCCTTCGACCATCGGCGAGACGATGCCGTCATTGCAACCTTCGATCAACTGCCTTGCTGCGCTGCTGCTCGGTCACCTCTCACCGTGCTCCCGT
>Ga0134125_10007071_pt1 | contig 12684 bp, 14 predicted proteins | sample KB31751_FD_96464 | JGI IMG/M metagenome (GOLD analysis project Ga0134125, IMG submission 96464) | Terrestrial soil microbial communities with excess Nitrogen fertilizer from Kellogg Biological Station, Michigan, USA - KB3-175-1 | ecosystem: Environmental > Terrestrial > Soil > Unclassified ... | reverse complement strand
TGTCGGAGTACAGCGCGCGGGCGCCGGCGTGCCCGCTATCGGTGAAGATTGCATGATCCAGTAGAGTTGCGGCCCAACGGAAGTCACCGGAATCGAACGCGGTCCTGGCGAAGTCGACGACCCGGTCGATGCCGCCCATCGCCTCGACATACCGGGGCGCGAGGGCCTCGGGGGGATGGGGCCACAGCCGGGCCGGGTTGCCGTCGAACCAGCCCATGTAGCGCTGGTAGATGGCTTTGACGTTGTGGCTCACCGAACCGTAGTAACCGTGGGTGTGCCAGGCCCGCTCGAGTGCTGGTGGCATCTGGAACATTTCGGCAATCTCGACGCCGGTGTAACCCTGGTTGAGCAATCGCAGCGTCTGGTCGTGCAAGTACGCGTACATGTCGCGCTGCAGCGACAGGAACTCGACGATGCCGTCACGTCCCCAGGTCGGCCAGTGGTGGGACGCGAACACCACGCCGGCGCGATCGGCGAAGGTGTCGATGGCCTCGGTGAGGTAACCGGACCAGGCGTGCGGGTCACGCACCAGCGCGCCGCGCAGCGTCAGCAGGTTGTGCAGATTGTGGGTGGCGTTCTCCGCCATGCACAGCGCGCGGAAACGTGGGAAATAGAAATGCATCTCGGCGGGCGCCTCGGTGCCGGGCGCCATCTGGAACTCGATATCCACGCCGTCGATCGTGTGTGTTTCACCGGTGGTACGGATGTCGACGGTGGGGACGATGACGGCGACCTCGCCGGTGGACGTCGCCTGGCCGAGTCCGCAGCCAACCTGATCCAGGGGCCCCCGCGGCAGCTGGGCGCCATACATGTACGTGGCCCGCCGTGTCATTGCCGGTCCGACGTAAACGTTTTCCCGCACCGCATGCTCGATGAAGCCTTCCGGTGCCAGCACCGCCACGCTCCCGGCGTCCACGTCGGCCTGCGAGGTGACGCCCAATACGCCGCCGAAGTGATCGACATGGCTGTGGGTGTAGATCACCGCGACGACGGGCCGATCGCCGCCGCGCTGCCCGCGATACAGCGCCAGCGCCGCCGCGGCCACTTCGGTGGACACCAGGGGATCGATGACGATGATGCCCGTGTCGGTTTCCACGAAGGTCACGTTGGAGATGTCGAAACCACGCACTTGATAGATGCCCGGCACCACTTCGTAGAGGCCCTGTTTGGCGGCCAGCGCTGATTGCCGCCACAGGCTGGGGTGCACCGACGTCGGGGCGGCGCCGTCCAGGAAGGCGTAGGCATCGTTGTCCCACACCACTCGGCCGTCTGCCGCTCGAATCACGCACGGCGACAAGGCGGCAATGAATCCGCGATCGGCGCTGCGGAAATCCGCGTCGTCCTGAAATGGCAGGAAAAGTTCGCGATGGGCGGATTCGATGACGGGACTGGGGGGCTTGTGGTCCACCATTTGTACCTTGCCATTGACGCGATAGTCCGCGAAAGCCGTTCCAGCGGTATTTCACCGACTAAATAATGAACACAGCAACAATTTCTCGGGGTTCTGGATTCTCGGTCCAGTTAACCCGCATACTGCCCAGACAGCCCTCAATGCCGAGGGCCGCAACTATCGGGCGAAGGAGAACAGGTGAAGCGTCAACTGACGGTCGCGGTGGTCGGAGCGGCAATTCTGGCCGCGGGTATTTCCGGATGTTCGAGTGGTAATAAGTCGGCTACAAACAGTTCCGCGAGTAGCTCGGGTACCAGCGCGTCGGCAAGCACCGGCGGTGCGGCTGGCACGAAGGTCACCATCGACGGCAAGGACCAGAACGTCACCGGCTCGGTCGTGTGCACAAATGCGGGTGGCACCATCAACATCGCGATCGGTGGCGCAGCGACCGGCATCGCCGCCGTGCTCAGCGACGGCAACCCCCCAGAGGTCAAATCCGTTGGGCTGGGCAACGTCAACGGCGTGACGCTGGGATACACCTCCGGTACCGGCCAGGGCAACGCAACCGCCAGCAAGGATGGCAACAGCTACAAGATCAGCGGCACCGCCACCGGGGTCGACATGGCCAACCCGATGCAGCCGGTGAACAAGCCGTTCGAAATCAATGTGACCTGCACTAGCTAGGCCGATGCGGGCGGTTGCCATCCGTTGGGTGGCAACCGCACCGTGAACTCCGTGTGGCCCGGCGAGCTGTTCACCGCGATTGTCCCGTTGTGCGCCTTCACCACAGCCGACACGATCGCCAGGCCGAGCCCGGTGCTGCCGCCCTTGCGCGAGCGCGAGGAATCGCCGCGGGCGAACCGTTCGAAGACCTCCGATTGCAGCGCCGCCGGGATGCCGGGTCCGTTGTCGACGACCTGCAGCACGGTGTGCGAGGGCTCGGTGCTCAGCCGGGTCGTCACAACGGTGCCTGCGCCGGTGTGGACGCGGGCGTTGGCGAGCAGATTCGTCAGCACCTGGTGGAGTCGCGCCGCGTCACCGGTGACGATCACCGGTTCTTCCGGCAGGTCGAGTTCCCACTGATGATCCGGTCCCGCAACGTGAGCGTCGTTGACGGCATCGAGCGCCAGCCGTGACAGATCTACCGATTCGCGCTCCAGCGGCCGGCCGGAATCCAGGCGGGCCAGCAGCAGCAGATCCTCGACAAGGCGCGTCATCCGCTCGGTCTCGGATGCCACCCGGCTCATCGCCTGCGCCACCGCCTCACGGTCCCCGCCATACCGGTCCATCCGTTGGGTCAGTTCGGTATAGCCGCGGATCGCGGCGAGGGGCGTGCGCAGTTCGTGACTGGCGTCGGCGACGAACTGGCGAACGCGCGTCTCGCTGGCCTGGCGCACCGAAAGCGCGTCCGCGATGTGGTCGAGCATCCGGTTGAGCGAGGCGCCGAGTTGTCCCACCTCGGTGGAGGGGTTCGCGTCGGATTCGCGCACGCGCACAGGTAGTTCGACCTCGCCGCGCGACAGCGGCAAGTCGGCGACCTCGCCCGCGGTTTGCGCGACACGGCGCAACGGTGCCAGGGCCCGCCTGATGATCACGACCCCGGCGATCGTCGCGGCCGCCAGCGCGACCGCCGTGACGATCCCGAAGGTGACCAGCATGCGGATCAGGGTGGCGTCGATGTTGGACATCGAGAGGCCCGTGACGATGATGTCGCTGCCATTCCGGCTCGGGGCCGCGACGACACGGTACCGGCCAAGGCCGTCCAGGTTCAGCGTGACCGGCGCGCGGTTGCCGGCGATCTGTTCCAGTTGGGTCTGGGCGCTCGGGGTCAGGTCGTCCCGGGTGCCGCTGCTGGTCAGGTAGCCGGCGTCAACCGTTTTGCCCCGGCTGACCACCGCGGCCACCATGCCCGCCGGCTGACCCGGGGCATCCAGGAACCGCGGCCCGGGGCCCGGCCGCGGGGAGTAGGAGTGCTGGTGGTGGTGGTGCCATCCCGTGTGGTCCGGTTCGGGGTACATCAGCGCCGAGCGGAACGAGGTCCCGGCGAGTTGACCGTCGAGCTGCTTCACCAGGTGATGGTTCAGCGCCAGCTCGGTCACCGCGGTGATACCGACGCACACGATTGCCAAGACGACGATCTGTCCAACCAGCAGCCGCAGCCGAAGGGACCAGACCCTCCGCGGGTCAGCGGGCCGGCTTGAGGACATAACCCGCGCCGCGCAGCGTGTGGATCATCGGATCGCGACCGTTGTCGATCTTCTTGCGCAGGTAGGAAATGTAGAGCTCGACGATGTTGGACCGGCCGCCGAAGTCGTAACTCCATACCCTGTCCAGGATTTGGGCCTTGCTCAGTACCCGCTTGGAGTTGCGCATCATGAACCGCAGCAGTTCAAATTCGGTCGACGTCAACGAGATCGGCTCACCGGCGCGGGTGACCTCGTGGCTGTCCTCGTCGAGGACCAAGTCCCCGACCACCAGCTGCGCGCCGCTGTCCACCGTCGTCACCCCGGTGCGCCGCAACAGCGCCCGCAAACGCAGCACGACCTCTTCGATGCTGAAGGGTTTGGTGACATAATCGTCGCCGCCGGCCGTCAGGCCCGCGATGCGATCTTCGACCGCGTCCTTGGCCGTCAGCAGCAGCACCGGCAGCTGCGGGATCTCCTCGCGCAGTTTGTGCAGGACGTCGAGGCCGCTCATGTCGGGCAGCATCACATCGAGGACGACCACGTCCGGACGCTGGTTGCGGGCGGCCGCGATGGCCGATTCCCCATCCCCGGCGGTGGAGATGTTCCAACCCTCATAGCGCAGCGCCATCGACACCATTTCGGCCAGGACGGGTTCGTCGTCGACCACCAGGACGTTGATGGGGTTGCCGTCCGCACGGCACATGACAACCCGCTCTACTGAGGCTCGGGGCTGTGTCACAACCTCCAGTATCCGCTGCCGACTGAGCCGAGCCTATGACCAACCTATGCGCGGCCTGTGAAGCGGAACGCGCGACTGCCGGAGCAGTCGCGCGATCACGCTATTCGGCCGGGGCCGTTAATACCAGTAGCGCCTGCCGGCGACGGGGCGGCCGATCGAGCCAAGGATCCAGAGGATCGCGCCGATCACCAGCAGCACGATGCCTAGCGTCATCAGCACGGATACGTGGAAGAAATACCCGAGAACAAGCAGGACAATTCCTAAGATAACCATTTCGACTTCCTTCGGTGTGGGTTAGAGGTTGATCGATGGCATTGAACTTGGTTGCGGTAGATGACAATCCGTGACTTTCGGATTGACACCGAAGTAATTCAAGGGTCCAGCGATCACGGTCACCGCAACCGTGCCCGCGGAGGCGCATGTCGTCTGGTCGTTTTTGAAGTAATCCCGTTGCCACGCCGCGAAGGCTCCGATCAGCAACCACACCAAAGCAACCGTTCCGATGATCCCGCTGCCACGCATCGTGACCTCCAATGTGGTCGAGAAGAAGTTTTCTCGTGGACCTGAAATTACCCATTCGACTTATGCCTAAACATGCAATGGGTTATGCGGCACCGTTTGTCGGCACATCCCGGCACGTCAGAGGTGGTCGAACGGGCCAGGCGACTACCCGTTTGGTCCAGGCCAGGGCCGGCCGTGCGCCCCGGATCAGCTCAGCTAATTCGAGGATGCGCCCAAACTGGTGGCATCCCCACCCGAAATGGCGTGCCTGAGCCGCTAAATCGGCAGCGGCACTTTTGGTCTCAGCGTTCGCGCCGCGCCGCTCGCCGCCGCCGCGCCGACACGTACAGGGTGGGCGGCATCGAATCCTGCGCACCCTGCGGGATCCGGCGGCCATAGCGGGCCATCAACTCCGCGAACGTCGCGGTCGCGACGTCCCAGCCGCGGTCCCCCAGCCAGCCGTCGACGGGTGTGCGCTCCTCGGGGTACCAGAGGTCGTCGAAGTCGGTGATCTCGGCGTTGACCAGTTCGGCGGCCGCGGCCCGCATGCGCCGCATGTCCTCGCGTTGACGCTGCACCCGACCGGGGTCGGTGAAACCCGAGTCGGGCACGTTGGACGCGAGCCAGCTGCCCTCGACGCTCAGGGAATCTATCCGCTCGAACAGCAAGTCCTGGGCCTGTGCCGGCAGGTAGCGCACGAGTCCTTCAGCCGACCAGACCGCAGGCAGGGAAGCATCAAACCCGGCCTCCTGCAACGCCTTCGGCCAATCCTGGCGCAAATCGATCGGCACGTTGACCAGGCGCGCGGTCGGATTCGCACCGTGCTCACGCAGGGTGTTGGATTTGAATTCCAGCACCTTGGGCTGGTCGAGCTCGTAGACGACCGTGCCGTCGGGCCACGGCAGCCGCCAGCTCCGCGCGTCCAGTCCGGCCGCCAGAATCACCACCTGGCGCACCCCGGCGTCGGCCGCGCCCAGAAAGAACTCGTCGAAAAACGCCGTCCGGGTGGCCATGAAGTCGACCATCAGCTGGAGCCGCGCCCGCAGATCCGGCTCGATATCGGCCGCCTTGGCCAGCAGCGCCGGATCGGCATAGATGCTCCACATCCCCTCGCCCGCGGCCTCGACGAACACCCGCGCGAACGGATCGCTGATCAGCGGGTTCTCGCTCTCGGTCTCCGCGGCACGAGCGGCGGCAACACCGAGCGCGGTGGCGCCGACGCTTTGGGTGATCTCCCAGGAATCGTTGTCGGTCCGCGGCATCCCCAGCTCCCTTCCCGGGAAAGTAAGTTATGCACACTATTCTTCCAGCAGCCGCCACCGGATGCCGCCCGTCGCCCCTGCCCTAGTCTTTTTCCCAGACGGTCCACAGGTTGCAAGGGAGTGTTATGACGCCCACCCCGTCACGTACGCCGCAGGAAGTGTTCGCCCACCACGGCACGGCGCTGGCCGCGGGCGACCTTGACGAAATCCTCGTCGACTACGCCGAGGACTCCGTGCTGATCAGTCCCGCCGGCATCGCGCGCGGCAAGCGCGCCATCCGCGACGTCTTCGCGCAACTGCTCGCCGATCTGCCGGATGCCAGCTGGGACTTGAAGACCCAGCTCCTCGACAATGATGTGCTGTTCCTGGAATGGGCCGCCGATTCGTCCGCCAACCGGGTCGACGACGGTGTCGACACCTTTGTGTTCCGTGACGGCATGATCGCGGCGCAGACCGTCCGGTACACACCGCACCCGAAGGGCCGATGAGTGGACCTGAAAATGGACTCGGTGAATCTGGAAGCCGTAGCGGAATGGATGTCCGAGCAGGGGCTCGGCGAGGGCCCGCTGGACGACGTTTCCGCCGTCACCGGCGGAACGCAGAACGTCATGCTGCGGTTCAGCAGGGCCGGCCGGCCTTACGTCCTGCGACGCGGGCCGCGGCACCTGCGTCCGCGTAGCAACAGCGTGATCCTGCGGGAGACGAAAGTCCTTGCCGCGCTCGCCGGTTCCGACGTGCCCCATCCGCACCTGATTGCCGCCTGCGAGGACCCCGCGGTGCTGGGCGACGCGGTCTTCTACCTGATGGACCCGGTCGACGGATTCAACGCGGGCGAGAGTCTGCCGCCGTTGCATGCCGGTGACGCCACGGTGCGCCACGGCATGGGCCTCTCGATGGCCGACGCGCTGGCCAAGCTCGGTGCCGTCGACCATGTCGCCGTCGGCCTCGCCGAATTCGGCAAGCCGGAGGGCTTTTTGGAACGCCAGGTGCCGCGCTGGCTTTCCGAGCTGGAGTCCTACAACGACTACGACGGGTATCCGGGGCCGCAGATCCCCGGGATCGCCGAGGTGTCGGGCTGGTTGGACCGTCACCGGCCGGCGCACTGGACGCCCGGCATCATGCATGGCGACTACCACGCGGCCAACGTGATGTTCTCGCGCACGGGGCCGGAGGTGGTCGCAATCGTCGACTGGGAGATGTCCACGATCGGCGATCCGCTGCTGGACCTGGGGTGGCTGCTCGCCACCTGGCGCCAGCCCGACGGTTCGGCCGTGTTCAGCCACGCCCTCGGCGGGCAGGACGGATTGGCCAGCACCGACGAGCTGTTTGAGCGATACGCCGCCAACACGACCCGCGACTTGTCGCACATCACCTGGTACACCGTGCTGGCCTGCTTCAAGCTCGGGATCGTGATCGAGGGGACGCTGGCGCGGGCCTGCGCGGGAGAGGCGGAGAAGGAGGTCGGCGACCAATTGCACGCCGCCACGGTGCATCTGTTCGAGCGGGCGCTGGGCCTCATCGACGACGCGGGCTGACCTAAGGGCATCGCTGGCGCGGCGACGCGTTGCGCCTGATCGACCGGGGACCTACGTCATATAGAAGTGAGCGCGCCCGAAGGGATTCGAACCCCCAACCTTCTGATCCGTAGTCAGATGCTCTATCCGTTGAGCTACGGGCGCTTGTTCTTCAGTTGTGGTTCCGTGTTCCGGTAAAGGATCCAGCGGAGGCGAGAGGATTTGAACCTCCGGTCCCCTTTGAGGGGGACAACTCATTAGCAGTGAGCCCCATTCGGCCGCTCTGGCACGCCTCCCTTTGGACTTTCTGAGGGTACCGACCCCTTTCCGGTCTCGCGGAACCGGCCATACTGTACACAGTTGAGACATAAACTGTCGAAGTGACCGCCCGCCTGCGCTCCGAACTGGCCGGACTGCCAGTGTATGTGCCTGGCAAGAACGTGCCAGGCTCTACCAAACTGGCCAGCAACGAGACCGTTTACGGCCCGCTGCCCAGCGTGCACGCGGCGATCGAGCGCGCCATTGCCATCGTCAACCGCTACCCGGACAACGCCAGCGTGGACCTCAAGGCGGCGCTGGCCATGCACCTGGGCGCCGATGTCGCCCCCGAGCACATCGCCGTCGGTAGCGGCTCGGTCACGTTGTGCCAGCAGCTGGTTCAGATCACCGCCGCGGCCGGCGACGAGGTGATGATCGGCTGGCGCAGCTTCGAGTGCTACCTGCCCATCATCCAGGTCTCCGGCGCGACCACCGTCAAAGTGCCGTTGACCGACCACACGCACGACCTCGACGCGATGCTCGCGGCGATCACCGACCGCACGCGGCTGATTTTCGTCTGCAACCCCAACAACCCGACGTCCACGGTCGTCGACCCGGACGCCCTGGCCCGGTTCGTGGAGGCCGTACCCCCGCACATCCTGATCGCCATCGACGAGGCGTACGTCGAATACATCCGCGACGGCATGCTGCCCAACAGCTTGGAGCTGGCCCTGACCCACAGCAATGTCGTTGTGCTGCGGACCTTTTCGAAGGCCTACGGGCTGGCGGGCTTGCGCGTCGGATATGCGATCGCGCACCCCGACCTGATCACCGCGCTGGACAAGGTCGTCATGCCGTTCGCGGTGACGAACGTCGCGCAGGCCGCCGCCATCGCGTCGCTGGAGGCCTCTGACGAGCTGATGGCCCGCACCGACGCGCTGGTCGTCGAGCGGACCCGCGTGTGCGACACCCTGCGCGACGCCGGATTCGAGCTGCCGCCCTCGCAGGCGAACTTCGTCTGGCTGCCGCTCGGGTCACGCACGACAGACTTCACCGAGCAGGCCGCCGACGCGCGCCTGGTGGTGCGGCCGTTCGCGTCCGAAGGCATCCGTGTCACCATTGGTGCGCCGCAGGAAAATGACGCCCTGCTGCGTTTTGCCTGCGACTGGATTGCCCGCACCGAACCCTAAGGAGTCGTCCGTGGAACTCGCGCGCAAGAAGTTCACCGAATTCAAAGAGCGCAGCGGCGACATCGCGGATTCCGAGCTCGACGAATTCTGGGCGGAACTCAAACCCGCGGCGATCGAGGAAATGCTCGGCGAGTGGAAGGGCGGCGAATTCCAGACCGGCCACAAGATGAACGGCCAACTGGAAAAGGCCGGGTGGTTCGGCAAGACCTTCACATCCGTCAGCGACGTGGAGCCGCTGGTCTGCCTGGACGCCGACGGCAACAAGTTCTCGAACGTCCAGATGGGCAAGGGCGAGGCCAGCCTGTGGCTCGAGGACTTCCGCGGCGAGGTCACCGCCACCATGGTCTACGACGGCCAGCCGGTGCACGATCACTTCAAGAAGATCGACGACGACGCCGTACTGGGCATCATGAACGGCAAGGGCGTCCGGGATAACGGCAAGTACTACTACTTCTACCTGGAACGGGTCTAGCCCCCGAGCCGTCGAGCGTGAACTGACGGCTTTGACTGTGCGTCCAGGGCGACGACACGCCGTGCGAACCCACCGTGGCTTCACACCCAAAGCCCAGGCTTCACACTCGACGCCCAGCCTCGAACTAGCCCGCCGGGTTGCGGCCGGTGAACGCGACCAACCGCTCGAGCGCGCCGGCGTCGGCGGGCACGTCGACCGGGTCGTCGAATCCGGCGCTGCCCCGTAACTCCGGCCTGATGATCTGGCGGGCCAGCCCCAGCACGTATTCGGACAGCGGCTCCGGGGTGTCGACCTGGTGCCCGATCGCCGTCGCGTAATCCCAGGCGTGCACCAGGAATTCGATCGACAGGACGGCGCACGCGCTCTTGGCGGGCATCTCGCCCTTGCCGAACGGAACGCTGCCGTCCAGGCCGTGGCGATGCCAGGCGTCCAACGCCGGCCGGGCCGCGGCGATCACCTGCCGTTCCACCGAATCGCCTTCGTCGCGCTCGGGAAATTCCGCGCCCACCATGCCCCCGAGGGCCGTGATCGAGTTCAGCAGGTGTCCGGTCAGCTGCGACACATCGAATTCCGCGCAGGGTGTTTGCCGCGACAGGTCGTCGCCGGCGACGGTATGCAGCACCCGCTGCAACACCCCCAGGGTGTCCTCGGCGCTGTGCAGCTCATCGGTCGGCACGGAATGCGGGCCGGGTCGCAAGTCAGGAGCCATATTCGCCACGCTACGGTCTCGATATGGCCCAAGCATACGAATCCGTCACCGTGGAGAAGAAGGACCTCGTCGCCCAGGTGACGCTGATCGGGCCGAGCAAGGGCAATGCGATGGGCCCGGCCTTCTGGTCCGAGCTGCCTGAGCTGTTCGACGCGTTGGACGCCGACCCCGAGGTGCGGGCCATCGTGCTGACCGGTTCGGGCCGCAACTTCAGCTACGGCCTGGACCTGGCCGCGATGGGCGGGACGCTGTCAGGGGTGTTGGGTGAGGGCGCCTCGGCGCGGCCGCGGGCGGAATTTCACCGAACGGTCCTGCGCATGCAGGGCGCGATCAGCGCGGTCGCCGACTGCCGGACCCCCACCATCGCCGCGGTGCACGGCTGGTGCATCGGCGGCGGCGTCGACCTGATCTCGGCGGTCGACATCCGCTACGCCAGCGCCGACGCCAAGTTCTCGGTGCGCGAGGTCAAACTCGCCATCGTCGCCGACGTCGGCAGCCTGGCCCGCCTGCCGCTGATCCTGAACGACGGACACCTGCGCGAGCTGGCGCTGACCGGCAAGGACGTCGACGCGGCGCGCGCCGAGAAGATCGGATTGGTCAACGACGTGTACGCCGACGCCGAGGCCACGCTGGCCGCCGCCCACGCCACCGCCGCGGAGATCGCCGCCAATCCCCCGCTGACCGTGCACGGCATCAAGGACGTGCTCGACCAGCAGCGCATCGCGGCCGTCTCGGAGAGCCTGCGCTATGTGGCCGCCTGGAACGCGGCCTTCCTGCCGTCCAAGGACCTGACCGAGGGCATCTCCGCGACATTCGCCAAGCGTCCGCCCCAATTCAAAGGCGAGTAAGACACGTACCCTCGCTGGGGTGACCACCCCAGACGGCAAGATCCGCGTACCCGCCGACCTGGACGCGGTGACGGCGATCGGGGCGGAAGATCACTCCGAAATCGACAGCGCCGCCATAGACCGGATCTGGCAGGCAGCGCGGCATTGGTATCGGGCCGGCTTCCATCCGGCCATCCAGGTGTGCGTGCGCCGGGACGGCCGCGTCGTGCTCAACCGCGCGATCGGCCACGGCTGGGGCAACGCCCCGAGTGACCCGCCCGGTGCCGAGCAGATCCCCGTCACGCCCGACACCCCGTTCTGCGTCTACTCGGCGGCCAAGGGGATGGCGGCGACCGTGGTGCACATGCTCGTCGAGCGCGGCGTCTTCTCGCTCGACGACCGGGTCTGCGACTACCTGCCGAGCTTCACCAGTCACGGCAAGCACCGGATCACCATCCGGCACGTGATGACGCACAGCGCCGGGCTGCCGTTCCCGACCGGCCCGCGGCCGGACGTCAAGCGCGCCGACGACCACGAGTACGCGCAGCAGAAGCTCGGCGAATTGCGGCCGATTTACCGCCCCGGGCTGTTCCACATGTATCACGCGCTGACCTGGGGTCCGCTGGTACGCGAGATCGTCTACGCGGCCACCGGCAAAGAGATTCGCGAAATCCTGGCCACCGAGATCCTCGATCCGCTGGGCTTCCGCTGGACCAACTTCGGCGTCGCCCAGAAGGACGTGCCGCTGGTGGCGCCTAGCCACGCCACCGGGCGGCCGCTTCCGCCGGTCGTCGCCCAGATCTTCCGCAAGGCGATCGGCGGAACCGTGCACGAGATGATCCCGTATACGAATTCGCCGATGTTTCTGACCACCATCATCCCGTCGTCCAACACCGTGTCGAACGCGCAGGAGTTGTCGCGGTTCGCCGAGATCTGGCGTCGCGGAGGCGAACTCGACGGTGTGCGGGTTATCAGCCCCGAGACGATGTACGGTGCGGTGGCCGAATGCCGAAGGCTGAGACCGGATTTCGCGGTCGGGCTGCAGCCGGCCCGGTGGGGTACCGGCTACATCCTCGGCACCAACCGGTGGGGGCCGTTCGGGCGTAACGCGCCACACGCCTTCGGCAATCTCGGCCTGGCCAACATCGCCATCTGGGCCGACCCGGCGCGCGGGCTGACGGCCGGCGTGGTGAGCAGCGGCAAACCCGGGCGGGATCCCGAAGTTCGCCGGTACACGGCCCTGATGGACACGATCGCCGCCGAAATCCCCACCGGTTAGCGGCCACGGCAGCGGGAACCCTGCCGTCATGGCTACCTACCGAGTGCTCAATCCGAAGGGCGACGTTGTCGCGACCAAAGACATCGAGAGCGCCGGCGACGCCCACGCATGGTTCGTCGACAACAAGGCCGACAACAGCGAGCTCGGCTGGCGCATGGAAGTCGAGCACGACGGCGACTGGCACTTCTTCGACGACACCGAGGGCGATCGAAGCTAAGGGTGTCTGTGCTTCGGCTCGCAGGGCAGCCGACACAGCATGGACCGAAAGCGGTGGCGGAGGGATTTGAACCCCCGGACGGTTTTAGCCGTCTCTCGCTTTCAAGGCGAGTGCATTAGGCCGCTCTGCCACGCCACCGC
>Ga0134125_10007069_pt1 | contig 12688 bp, 10 predicted proteins | sample KB31751_FD_96464 | JGI IMG/M metagenome (GOLD analysis project Ga0134125, IMG submission 96464) | Terrestrial soil microbial communities with excess Nitrogen fertilizer from Kellogg Biological Station, Michigan, USA - KB3-175-1 | ecosystem: Environmental > Terrestrial > Soil > Unclassified ... | reverse complement strand
GCCGGCGTTCCCTTTACTGGCCATACGGAATTCTTCGCTGACCGCACCCGTGCACCGCGGCCCGTGATGATGTTGGCTACCGCCTCCTTGCGCGTCGCGCTGGCCACGATCCACCTGCCGCTTGCGCGCGTGAGCGCGGCGATCACCCGCGAGTCACTCTGCGAGGTGCTGGAAATCCTCGACCGCGACCTGACGCGCTGGTGGGGCATGGGGCGGCCGCGCATCGCCGTCTGCGGCCTGAACCCCCACGCCGGCGAGAGCGGGCATCTCGGCGACGAGGAGATTCGGGTCATCACCCCGGCGATCGAGCACATGCGCGCGCGGGGTCTCTCGATCACAGGCCCTCTGCCCGCGGATACCGCCTTCGTGCCGGGCGTGCTCGCCGACTGTGACGTGGTGCTGGCCATGTATCACGATCAGGGTCTGCCGGTGATCAAGCATGCAGGCTTCGATAGCGCCGTGAACGTGACGCTCGGCCTGCCGATCCTGCGCACGTCCGTCGACCATGGCACCGCGCTCGACCTCGCCGGTACCGGACGCGCGAGCGCGGGCAGCATGGTGGCGGCGATCGATCTCGCGGTGCGGCTCGCAGCGCGAGCCGCGTGATGCCGCGGGCAGGTCTCCGGGTCAGGCCCAGGAAGCGATTCGGGCAGCACTTCCTGCACGATCCGGCGGTGATCGAGCGCATCGCGGCCGCGATTGCGCCCGCGAGCGGCCAGGCCCTGGTGGAGATCGGTCCGGGTCGCGGAGCGCTCACCCGCCGATTGCTGGCAGCGGACTGCGGCTCGCTCGATGCCATCGAGATCGACCGTGATCTCGCGGCTCTGCTGGACGATGAACTGGGCGGCGACTCGCGTTTCTCCCTGCACAGCGCAGATGCGCTGCGGATGGACTTCGCGGCTCTCGCGAGGCAACGCGGACAGCCGCTGCGGGTCGTCGGCAATCTGCCTTACAACATCTCCACTCCGTTGCTGTTTCATCTCCTCGAGAACGTGCGCGACATCAGGGATCTGCACGTCATGTTGCAGCGCGAGGTGATCGCGCGCATGGCCGCCAAGCCGGGGGATGCCGCGTACGGCCGCCTCACGGTGATGCTCTCTCCATGGGTCGAGGTGGAGCGGCTGTTCGATGTCGGTCCCGGCGCCTTCCAGCCGCCTCCGCGAGTCTGGTCAGCCGTCGCACGGCTCACCGTCCGCGCCGAGCCGGCATTCCCGGTGAGCCCGGCATTCGCCGCCGTCGTGGCAGCGGCCTTCGCCCATCGGCGCAAGACGCTCCGCAATGCGTTGCGCGGCCTTGCGACAGCGGAGCACATCGCGAGCTGCGGCGTGGATCCATCGAGCCGCCCGGAGACAGTCTCGCCGGCCCTCTTCAATGCCATTGCGGGCACGGTAGAGCTGCCGTCCGACGCCGGCTGAGTTAGGATTGTGTGAAGCGCGATATGCCTGGGCTTCATCGAGGGCCGACTCATGTCCACGTACCCCTACCGCCGCATCCTGGTCGTGGTCGACCTGACCGAGCACAGCCTGCAGATCGGCAGGCGGGCGCGCGATCTGGGGGCGACGCTCGGCGCTGAGGTCGAGCTGCTGCACGTCGTGGAATTCATGCCGGTCGAGCCGATGGGCGAGACCCTCATGCCCTCGGTCCGCATCGAAGACGAGCTGCTGGCGCGGGCCCGTCAGCGTCTTGCCGCACTGGCAGAGGAGCTCGGCCTTCCAGGCGCCCCGCACCGCGTCGAATCCGGCAACGTCAAGGCGGAGATCGTGCGTGTCGCGCGCGAGCGCAAAATCGATCTGATCGTGCTCGGCAGCCGTGAGCGCCACGGCCTGTCGATCCTGCTGAATTTTACCGAGGACACCGTCCTGCATGCCGCCCCCTGCGACGTGCTCGCGGTGCGGGTGGGCAAGGCGGCAGCCGCGTAGAATCCGAGGGCATGAGCCAGGAGCCACACAAGATTCGCGTCGAGGTCGCCACGAGCTATCTCGACGAGCAGTCCAGCCCGAGCGAGCAGCGATATGTCTTCTCGTACACCATCACCATTCGCAATGAGGGTCAGCGCGCGGCCAAGCTGCTGGCGCGCCACTGGATCATCACCGACGCGAACGGCCGGGTGAAGGACGTCCGCGGTGAGGGCGTCGTCGGCGAGCAGCCGCACCTCGAGCCCGGGCAGGGCTTTCGCTACTCGAGCGGCGCCGTCCTCGAAACACCGGTCGGTACCATGGAGGGCAGCTATCAGATGGTGGACGACGAGGGACACCACTTCGATGCACCGATCCTGCCCTTCCGGCTCGCGATCCCCGGAATCCTGCAGTGAGCAGATATGCCATCGGCGATATCCAAGGCTGCTGCGATGAGCTTCGGGCGCTCCTCACGCGGCTGGGCTTCACCGCCGACCGCGACCGGCTCTGGTTCGTCGGCGATCTGGTCAATCGCGGGCCGCAGTCACTCGAGACGCTCCGTTTCGTGCATGCCCTCGCTGACAACGCGATCGTGGTCCTCGGCAACCACGACTTGCATCTGCTGGCCGTAGCCTGCGGCAGCCGCCCTGCCCGCCGCTCCGACACTCTGAATGAGGTCCTGCACGCGCCCGACCGCGATCTGCTGCTCGAGTGGCTCGCGACCCGCCCGCTCGCGCACTTCGAAGCGGGAGATCTCCTCGTGCATGCCGGCGTGGTGCCGCAGTGGACCGTCGAGACGACGCTGGGACTTGCGCGCGAAGTCGAATCCGCCTTACGGAACGATCCGCGCAAACTCTTCGATCACATGTACGGGGATGAACCTGACCACTGGAACGCGGATCTGGCGGGTACGGATCGCCTGCGCTTCGCCATCAACGTGCTGACACGGATGCGCGTTTGCACCAAAGAAGGTCGCGTCAACTTGCGCATCAAGGGCAAGCCTCCCGCGGCCGACTCGCCCTGGCTTCCCTGGTTCAATGTCCCCGGCAGGCGCACGCGTGACACACGTGTCGTCTTCGGTCATTGGTCGGCGCTCGGCCTCGTCGTCCGCGAGGATGTCATCGGGCTCGACTCCGGTTGTGTGTGGGGCGGCGAGCTCACGGCAATCGATCTCGACGGTTCTCCGGCCGCCGGCATCGTACCGGTTTCGGTCACGTGCCGCGGCTATCAATCGCCTGATGAATAAATCGAGGAGTCCGGCATGAAGCCTATCCAAGCATTCAACCTTCACGATTGGATCGATCGGCACCGCCAGGTCCTCAAGCCGCCGGTGGGCAACAAACGCATGTTCGAGGATGGCGATTTCATCATCATGGTGGTCGGCGGTCCCAACTCGCGGCAGGATTACCACGTCGATCCCGGACAGGAGTTCTTCTATCAGCTCGAAGGCGACATCGTGCTGCGAACCATCCAGGATGGCCGCCCGGTGGAGGCGCCCATCCGCCAGGGAGAGGTCCTGCTGCTGCCCGCGAATGTGCCGCACTCCCCGCAGCGGCCCGCCGGCACTGTCGGCCTCGTGGTCGAGAGGCGGCGTCGGGCCGGCGAGCGCGACGGTTTCCAGTGGTACTGTGAGCGCTGCGGCCAGCTGCTGCACGAGGAGTTCCTCGAGGTCACCGACATCGAGAAGCTGGCGCCGGTGTTCGAGCGCTTCTACGCAAGCCAGGAGCGGCGCACCTGCTCCCGCTGCGGGGCAGTGCTGGAGCGGCCTGGATGAATGCTCGAGTCCGGGTGGACGGGCGCGAAGTCGGCGTCGACTTCGCGCGCCCGTTCGACCTGAGCGTGGAGCTCGACTTCGAGGGATTGCAGGTGCGGCATTTCGGCGCGCCGCGAGCCCACTCGCAGGCCTATTCGGTTCCAGGCTTTCCCGGATCCGTGGCGCGCGGCGCGAGCTGCAACTGCGTGTCCATCACGCTGATTCCACACTGCAACGGCACACATACCGAGGGCGCCGGTCATCTGACACGGGAGCCGCTGCACGCGCACCGTATCGCGCCCCGAGGCCTGGTGCCGGCGCTCCTGGTCTCCTCCCACCCCACACCTTCCGGTCAGACTTCCGAGAGCTCCGATCCGGCACCGCAGCCGGATGACCGCCTGGTGACGCGCGAGGGACTGCAGGCCGGCTGGCCGGCGGAGCCGCCATTCGCGCCGCGCGCCCTGGTGATTCGCACTCTGCCCAACGAGCCCGCCAAGCGCACGCGCGACTACACCGACATCACGCCTCCCTATCTCACACGCGAAGCGGCTCGGTTCATCGTCGCGCGTGGGATCGAGCACCTGATCGTGGACCTGCCTTCGATCGATCGCGCGCACGATGAGGGCCGCCTCACGGCGCATCGCCTTTTCTTCGGGCTGCCGCCTGGTGATTCTTCGCTGGCCCACGCCGCGCGATCGCAGTGCACGATCACGGAGCTGGCGTATATTTCGGACGATGTCGCGGACGGCGCATATTTTCTGCAACTCCAGACGCCTGCGCTCAATGGCGATGCGGTGCCGAGCCGACCGCTGCTCTATCGCCTGACCGCCTGAGCCCCCGCACCGCACTCATGAGCTACGAGCCGACATCGGAATTCGCCCGCCGCCGCGACGAGGCCGATCCGCTGCGCGGCTTTCGGGAGCGGTTCGCGCTGCCTCGGGGCGGGCGTGGTGAGCCCCTCGTTTACCTTTGCGGGCACTCGCTCGGCCTCATGCCGCTCGCCGCCCGCGAGCTCGTCCTGGAGGAGCTGACGGACTGGGCGCAGCTCGGGGTACTTGGGCACGAGCATGCGCGCCGCCCGTGGATCCCCTATCACGAGAACCTTCGCGACGGGCTTGCGGATCTCGCGGGCGCGCGCCCCGGCGAGGTGGTCGCGATGAGCTCACTGACAGTCAACCTGCATCTGCTCCTCGCCGCGTTCTATCGCCCGAGCGGCGCGAGGCGCCGCATCGTCATCGAGACCGGCGCCTTCTCCTCGGATCGGCACGCGGTCGCCTCCCAGATCGCCTGGCGAGGACTGGACCCGCGGGACGCGCTGGTCGAGCTCTCTCCTCCCGCGGGCACGGATACGATTCCGGAGGAAAAGATCGAGGCCCATCTCGAGGAGCACGGGGCGGAGGTGGCGCTCGTACTCTGGCCCGGCGTGCAGTACAGAACCGGTCAGGCATTCGATCACGGCAGAATCGCACGCGCGGTGCATCGCGCGGGGAGCGTGGCCGGGTTCGACCTCGCCCACTCCATCGGCAACATGCCGCTCGCCATGCACGACATCGACGCCGACTTCGCGGTCTGGTGCAGCTACAAGTACCTGAACGCGGGCCCCGGGGCCGTCGGCGGCTGCTTCATCCACGAGCGGCACGATCGCCCTCACCTCGCAGGCTGGTGGGGGCACGAGGCAGCCACGCGATTTCAGATGCGCCCGGAGTTCCACGCCGCCGCCGGCGCCGCGGGCTGGCAGATCAGCAATCCGCCGATCCTCTCGGCCGCCCCGCTCATCGCCTCGCTGGCGCTCTTCGGGGCGGCAGGCTTGCAGCGACTGAGGCAGAAGTCGCTCATGCTCACTGGCTTCCTGGAATTTCTTCTCGACCGCCTGGCTCCGGACGTCGAGCTCATCACGCCGCGCGCTGTGGACGCGCGCGGCTGCCAGCTGTCGGTGCGCATCGTGGGTTCGCCTGGGCGCGGACGACGGGTCTTCGATGCTCTGACCGCCCTTGGCGTAATCGGCGACTGGCGGGAGCCCGACACCATCCGCCTCGCGCCCATCCCGTTGTACAACAGCTTCTCCGACGTATTCCACGGCGCCCAGGCGCTCGCGCAGGCCCTGCGCCTCGAACCGTGACCCCTCTCGCCGATCGGCCGGTCAACATCGTGGGCGCCGGCCTCGCAGGGGCGCTGCTCGCAGTTCTGCTGGCCCGCCGCGCATTCGCGGTGGACGTCTACGAGCGCAGGCCCGACCCGCGGCAGGCGCAGGGCGAGCGCGGGCGATCCATCAATCTCGCCCTCGCCGCCCGCGGCATCCGGGCGCTCGAGCGCGCGGGAATGATGGAGCGCATTCGTCCGCTGTTGATTCCGATGCGGGGACGGATGGTCCACTCCATGTCCGGTGAGACACAGTTGCAACCCTATGGCCAGCGCCAGGACGAGGTCATCTACTCCGTCAGCCGTTCCGAGCTCAACCGGGTGTTGATCGAAGAAGCGGCGCGGCATCCGCGCGTGCGCCTGCGGTTCCGGCACACGTGTCTGGAGGCGCTCCCCGGGGCAGGCGTGCTGCGCTTGCGCGACGAGGGCACGGGAAGCGAATGCACCGTACCCCTTGCACCGACTGTCGCCACCGATGGCGCCGGGTCTGCCGTTCGCTCGGGCCTAGCCCGCGCGGGTCTCGTCAGCGTGCGCGAGGACCGCCTGGATCACGACTACAAAGAGTTGACCCTTCCCGCCGCACACGACGGACGTCCGGCGATGGAGCCGCATGCCCTGCACATCTGGCCGCGGGGCGGCTTCATGCTCATCGCCCTCCCGAACATCGACGGCAGTTTTACCGCCACACTTTTTCTGGCGCGCAGCGGACCTGACAGTTTCCAGACGCTCACGGGCCCTGATCGGATCCGATCGTTCTTCCAGAGCCAGTTCGCGGACGCGGCGCAACTCATGCCGCGCCTCGTCGAGGAATTCACGGCCCACCCCCAAGGTCAGCTGGGCACGGTCTACACCCATCCCTGGCATGTCGGTGGCCAGGTGTTGCTCCTCGGGGATGCCGCCCACGCCATCGTTCCTTTCCATGGCCAGGGCATGAACGCGGCTTTCGAGGACTGTCTCATTCTCGACAGCCTGCTGGATCAGCACGACGACTGGGATACGCTCTTCGCCGATCTCGAGTTTTGCCGCCTGCCCAACGCTGCCGCCATCGCGCAGATGGCGCTCGAGAACTATGTCGAAATGCGCGACACGGTGCGCGATCCGACCTACCTTCGCCGCAAGGCGCTCGCGATGGAGCTCGAACGCCGCTTTCCGGCCTTCATCCCGCGCTACTCCATGGTGATGTTTCACCCCGAGATCCCGTACGCCGAAGCGTTACGACGCGGAAGCGTGCAGGAACAGATTCTGGAAGAGCTCGATGAGCGCAGCGGACTCGGGGAAGCGGATTTCGATCGTGAGCTGGCGCGCGCGCTGATCGCGGAGCGGCTGGCCTGACTCGAATTTGTGCGCTGTTGTTTTCATCATTCAATGACGTCATCAACAACACTTTTGTCGGCGTCTTACTACTACGGCTCCGGCATCACAATCGCGTGTGTCGACTTGACTTCCTCCATGACGAAATAGGTGTGCGTTTGCTGCACGCCGCGCACGGATGCAATGGTGTCGCCCAACAGGGTTCGGTAGGCCTCCATGTCCTTCACGCGCACCTTGAGCAGGTAATCGAATCCGCCGGCAACCATGTGACATTCCATGATCTCGTCGTGGGCACGCACGATTTCCTTGAAATGGCCGAACGCCTCCGGCGTCGTGCGATCGAGTGAGACCTCGACGTACGCCAGCAGGCCAAGCCCCAGCTTGCCGGCGTTGAGGCGCGCGAAATAGCCATCAATGAAGCCAGCGGCCTCCAGGCGCCGCACGCGCTCCAGTGTCGGGGTGACGGTGAGATGGACCTCCCGCGCAAGCTGCGAGACGGGGATGCGGCCGTCCTGCTGCAGTCTGGCCAGAAGCTGCCGGTCGATCCGATCGAGCCGCTCCAGCCGACGATCCAGGCTTGGCGGTTTCTGCTGCGCCGAGGGAATTTTAGGGGCCATGACAGTGAAGTTTACTACTATTAGGCGCTAAACGAAAAACTATCCTCTGTCGTAGGGGATATCATAAGCACAATCGACTAGATTCGGTAGGAAATCCCGATCATCATGGCTGCAATCCCCGAGCCCCGTTTGGCCTTCCCCGCCGCGGAGGAGTGCGATCTCGGCAAGCTGCGCGGGTACATCCGTGCGGCAACGTTGCGCCCTGAGTCCGAGGCCATCGCGGAGATGCGCACGGTGCTGCTTCCGTCGCAGGGGCAATTGGACGCCGCTCGTCGCCGCGCCATGCGCTGGGTCGAGGCGGCTCGCAGCCGCTCGGGATCGCGACCTCTGGCCGAGTCGCTCCTGGATCAGTTCCCGCTGGACAGCCGTCAGGGCAAGGCGCTCATGAGCCTCGCCGAGGCGCTGCTGCGCACGCCGGACCTCGGGTGCGCCGACCGCCTGATCGCCGAGCGGCTGACCGCTCTACGCGAAAGCGGGGCACGAAGCTCCGACCTGACGGCGCGAATGTCTTTGGCCTTGCTCGCGACGGCGAGCAGGATGTTGCCGGAGGCTGACGCGGCGTTTAGGGGAAGCACCCGTCGCCCGCCACTCTCGCCGGTCATGACACCCCTCGTGCGCGGCGCCCTCCGCCGCGCCATGCGGATGATGGGACGTGCGTTCATCGTCGGGGAATCGATCGAGTCGGCGCTCGCACGCGGCCGTCGCGACCGCGAGCTCTCGCTCTGCTCATTCGACGTGCTCGGTGAAGGCGCAAGGTCGGAGGCGGACGCGCAGCGCTATTTCGCCGCGTATGAGCGCGCGATCGACGCGCTGCGGTCGCAGCGCCCCGGCTCGGTTCACCGCCGATCAGGCATCTCTGTGAAGCTGTCCGCTCTCGAGCCGCGCTATTCGTTGACGCAGCATCCGAGGGTCATGGAAAAGCTCGTTCCCCGGATGTTGGCTCTTACGCGGCGTGCCTGTGACGCTGGCATCGGCCTGACCATCGATGCCGAGGAGGCGGACCGGCTGGATCTGTCACTCGACATCCTCGAAGCCCTGGCGCGCGATGTCGGCACGCGGGAGTGGGGCGGGCTGGGGCTTGCCGTCCAGGCCTACGGCAGGCGCGCGCCGCTGGTGCTGGACTGGGTGGCGGAGCTCGCCAGAGAGAGCGGCCGGCGCATGTCCGTGCGATTGGTCAAGGGCGCGTATTGGGATGCGGAGATCAAGCGCGCGCAGGAGCGCGGCCTCGACAGCTTCCCTGTCTACACCTCGAAGGCTGCGACCGACGCCAGCTACCTCCTGTGCGCACGGCGGCTGTTCCGCGCGCCGGATGCCATCTACCCGCAGTTCGCCACACATAACGCATTGACCGTAGCGGCGGTGACGGCCATGGCGCCCGAGGGAGCGATATACGAGTTCCAGCGTCTGCATGGGATGGGGCAGGCACTCTACGACGTCGTCCGGGCTGAAATCTCCGACTTGGCGCCGGTGCGTGTGTACGCACCGGTCGGCACACATGAGGAGCTGCTGCCCTACCTCGTCCGCCGGCTGCTGGAGAACGGCGCCAACACATCGTTCGTGCACCACTTTCTCAACAAAGACATTCCCGTGGAGCAGGTCGTGGGCCCAATCGTGGACAATCTCAATCCCAACTCCACCACCGCGTCCGGCTCCGGCGACGAAACGCCCGCACGGATTCGCGAGCCGCGCGAGCTATACCGCTCGCGGCGCAACTCCCAGGGCGCGGACTTCGGCAACCCGGCGGAGCTCGCGGCGCTGCAGAGCGAGCTCAAGGCCACCGCGGCCATCGCCTACCGGGGCGGCCCCATTCTGAGCCAGGGAGAGTCGACCGAGCCGAACGTGCCGGTGCACTCGCCGGCGGATACGGCGGAAACCGTTGGGCTCACACGCGACGCCACCGAGGCGGAGATCGCCGGCGCGATGACGAGCTGTGCCCGCGCGCAGCGCGCGTGGGATGCGACACCCGCCGAGCACCGCGCCACGTGCCTGGAGAAGGCGGCGGACCTGTTGGAGCAACGCCGGGGCTTTTTCCTGCACCTGCTGGTCCGCGAGGCCGGCAAGACCCTTCCCGATGCCATTGCGGAGATTCGCGAGGCCGTGGATTTCTGCCGCTACTATGCCTGCCGCGGCCGTGAGCTGTTTGCCGCGCCGCAGGAGCTGAAGGGGCCGGTGGGCGAGCGGAACCTGTTGTCTTTGCAGGGTCGCGGCGTATTCGCCTGCATCAGCCCGTGGAACTTTCCGCTGGCCATCTTCGCGGGACAGATCACCGCGGCACTGATGGCAGGCAATGCGGTCGTTGCCAAGCCGGCGCCGGCCACCACATTGATCGCCCATGCGATGACACGGCTCCTGCACGAAGCGGGGATTCCGCGCGATGTGCTGCAGCTCGTCCCGGCGGACGGCCCCCTCTTCGGCGCCACGGCGCTCACGCATCCGGCCCTCGCCGGAGTGGCGTTCACCGGCTCGACGGCCACGGCGGCGACCATCAACCGAACTCTTGCCGGACGCGAAGGGCCGATCGTGCCACTCATCGCCGAGACCGGCGGGGTGAATGCCATGATCGTCGATGCGACGGCGCTTCCTGAGCAGGTCGTCGACGATGTCATCGGCTCGGCGTTCACCAGTGCCGGGCAGCGGTGCTCGGCGTTGCGCGTGCTGTACCTGCAGGAGGAAATCGCGGATCGCGTCATAGAGATGCTGATCGGCGCGATGAAATGTCTGGTGATCGGCAATCCCGCCGACCCGGTCACGGACGTCGGTCCGGTCATCTCCCGGGAGGCGCGGCAGCGGCTGCGCAGCCACGCGGAGCGTATGGACGCCGAGGCGAAGCTCCTCTATTCCTGCCCGGTCGAGCATTGCGAAGGGCGTGGCTACTTCTTCGGCCCGCGCCTCTTCGAGCTGGGCTCGCCCGGCCAGCAGAAAACGGAGGAATTCGGCCCCATCCTGCACGTGTTCCGCTACCGGGCCGATGAGCTCGAGCAGGTCTTGGGCGCCATCCGCTCCACCGGGTTCGGCCTGACGCTGGGCGTCCACAGCCGGCTCGAGAGCATGGCTGAGCATGTCTTCCGTGCGCTGCCGGTCGGCAACACGTACGTCAACCGCAACATGATCGGCGCGGTCGTCGGTGTGCAGCCGTTCGGCGGACAGGGACTTTCGGGTACGGGGCCCAAGGCGGGCGGCCCGAATTACCTGCAGCGCTTTGCCACCGAGCGCACCCTCACCATCAACACCGCGGCGATCGGCGGCGCCGTGGAATTGCTTTCGTAGGGAGCAACTACGCGCGCAGAGCCTCGGTCAGGTCCGCGAAGGACTCGATAGGCTCACCGCAAACGCTGCCACGGCACACATAGGCCGCCGCCGGGTCTCTGGGTGTCTTCTCTGCGAGTGCGGCCGGCAGCCCTGATGTCTCTGCCGGGACGGCGAGCACCATCCGCCGCGGTGAGTACAGCCTGGCAAGCTCGCGCCGCCAGGTCTCGACCGTCCCGCGGTCGCCCCGCAGCACGACGATTTCCGGTGGATTCAACAGCTCCTCGAGGGCGGTGAGCAGGCTCGTATGCGCCTGCGGATACTTCTCCATCACCGCCCACCCGGCCCGTACGGCTTGCTCCGCGGCCTCGAGATAACGCGTCTCGCCGAGAAGATAGCCCATCCGCTGCAGCGCGAAGGCCGCAATACCGATACCTGCCGGAGTGGCGTCATCGCCGAAGGACTTCGGCCGGTGAATCAACTGCTCGTGATCATCCGAGGTGAAGAAGAAGCCGCCGGCGCGCCCATCGGCGTAGTGCCGCAGGAGCACGTCCAGCAACTCCCGGGCGAATTGCAGCTCGTCGGAGCGAAAGCGGACCTGCTGCAGCTCCATGACGGCATCGGCGAGGAACGCATAGTCATCGAGATAGGCGTTCAAATGCGCTCTGCCGTCGTTGTAAGTCGCCAGCAACCTGCCGTCGCGCCAAAGCGTCCGGCGAATGAAATCGAGCGCGCCCGCAGCGGATTCAGCCAGGTCATCGCGAGCAAGCGCCCGCGCCGCGACGGCCATGCCGCGGATCATGAGGCCGTTCCAGGAGACGAGGATCTTGTCGTCCCGGCCGGGACGGGTCCTGCGCTCACGGATTCGCAGCAACTTCTCACCTGCCGAGCGCACTGCCGATTCGACGCTCTCCTGCGAACGATCGAGCGTGGAAGCAACATCCTCCATCGATCGGAAGACGTGCAGGTGCCAGCGGCCCTCGAAATTGGGGTTGCGATCGAGGCCGTAGCGGGAAGCGAAGGGCTCGAACTCCTCCGCCGTCAGCGCGGAGCGCACCTCATCCCGATCCCAGACATAGTACTTGCCCTCGTGTCCTTCCGAATCGGCATCCAGGCTCGAGTAATAACCGCCCTCGGGCGCCTGCATCTCGCGCCGTATCCAGTCGGCGGTCTGCGCCGCCACCCTGCCGTAGAACGTATCGCCGGTCGCCACATAGGCATCGGCGTACACGGCGAGCAGGCTCCCGTTGTCGTAGAGCATCTTCTCGAAATGCGGGATCATCCAGTACTCATCGACCGAGTAGCGGCAGAACCCGCCGGCCAACTGATCGTTGATGCCGCCGTCGGCCATGCGCCGCAGGGTCAGGCCTGACATGTAGAGCGCGTGCAGGTCCGGTGTGTCGCCGTCGGCACTGGCGCGCCATTGCCGCAACAGCAACTCCAGCGACTTCGGGTGCGGGAATTTGGGCGCGCCGCCGAAGCCCCCGTAGCGCTGATCGAACGTCCGCTCGAGCGTCTGGCGAAACAGGCGCAGCGGCGCATCGCTCAGCTCGATGGTCGTCGCGGGCGGCGGCGGATCGATCTGCGCGAAGGCCGACATCAGCGCCTCGTTCTGCTGCCGCAACTCCGCCTCGTGCTCGCGGTGGTAGCGGGCCACGCGCTGCAGCAGCTCCCGGAAGGCCGGCAGTCCATAGCGCGCTTCCTTGGGAAAATAGGTTCCACCGAAG
>Ga0134125_10007068_pt1 | contig 12689 bp, 13 predicted proteins | sample KB31751_FD_96464 | JGI IMG/M metagenome (GOLD analysis project Ga0134125, IMG submission 96464) | Terrestrial soil microbial communities with excess Nitrogen fertilizer from Kellogg Biological Station, Michigan, USA - KB3-175-1 | ecosystem: Environmental > Terrestrial > Soil > Unclassified ... | reverse complement strand
CTTGAACGCGAACGAATCGTGGACCGTGGAGCTGAATGTGAAGCCGAACGCGGCCGGCGCGCTCCGTCACGAGGTGACGGTGGGGGACGCGCAGCCTGACCCGGTTCCTGCCAACAACGCCTCGAGCCTCGAGGTGCAGGTCACACGCTAGTCGCGCCGCGCACCATCTCGATGTCCGGCTTGAACTCCTCTTCGAGCTTCACCTGGTTGCGCTCGTTGCGCACGATGCGCGAGAACAGCGTGATCTTGCGATCGAACAGGAACCGGACGAGCAGCCGGGCCCACGACTGGTGGGCCGACAGGTTTTCGTAGACCTCGGGAGCGGCGGCGCGGATTTCCGGCAGCTTGTTCCAGGGCACCGACGGGAAGTCGTGGTGCTCGTTGTGATAGCCCACGTTGAACGCGAGCCGGTTGAGCGGGCCGTAATAGCTGAACGTTTCCTGATCGCCGTCCTCGGTGAGGAAGTGCCGCTGAATCCAGCGGGCGCCGAGCGGATGCAGGCCGATCGAGAAGAACAGCGACGCGCCGAGATAGAGCAGCGCGTTGGGTCCGAGCCACACCCAGATCGCGGCGGTGAAGGCGATCTGCACGCCCACGTTGATCGCGGTCCAGCGATCCCACAGCGGGACTTCTTTCACGCGCCACGGCCGCAGCGCCTGGAAGATCGGGAACAGGAGCAGCCACATCGCCTTGCCGAACGGCGAGCTGCCGACGAGCCGCGCTTCCCAATAGAACGGCAGATCGCCGTCGAGCTCGTACACGCCCTGGAAAGCGTGATGCTTGAGATGGTACTTGGAGAACGAGATCGCGCCCGGGAAGATCTGCGGCAGGTTCGCGAGCAGCGCGACGAGGATGTTCGGAAGCTTGCGCTTGAACACGAGCCGGTGCGCCGTCTCGTGAATCACGACGAACAGCGCGTGATCCGCGAACGCACCGACCAGGTACGCGGCGACCAGCGCGACCCACCATGACTGCTGCGACACGAGCCACGCGACCACGATCTGGAGCGTCACGATGCCGACGGTCCACCAGAATGTCGCGGGATTCGAGCCGATCAGCTCGCGGATCTGCGGATGCTGCTTGAGGAGCTGCTTGGTCCTCAGCCGGTGCGGCTCGGGGGCTGTGGAGAACTCGAATTCATGATTTGAGGTAGTCACAAGTGTTGCAAAGTGGCGAGGGGGGCCCGGATTTGCTACCCCCCGCGCCGTTTTTGACTTTTAGCGTCCGGAAGGGCGCCCTATTACGACCCGGAATACCCACGTGTTGTTAAAGACTTCCAGACTCGCGTCCGACATCGCGAAGAGATAGCGCGCGTCGATCCCGACGAATCCGCCCTTCTCATTGAACTTGCCGAGCATAATTCCCACCGGGAGGCTCCACTCGGTATTGGTGTTGTCACAGAAGGTGTTCCCCAGCAGCGTGCCCTCGGCGCTGCAACTGATCGGGAACGCGACCATCACGCCACCGTAGCCGCCGCCGCGGATGCCGCGCGAGCCGCCCGCCAATCCGCCGGCGGTGAGACCGGTCTCGACGTAATCGATGCGCGCGGGATCACCACCCTTCTGGATGTAGGACACCTCGAGACTGGTGAGCGTGCGATACGTCGCTTTACCGGCGAACAGCCCGGCGGTGTAGCCCCAGCGGGACTTCGTGTCGGGGTTTGAGAAGTCGCTCATGGTGGCACCGCCCGTGAGTCCCACGAGGAACTGCGCGGAGGCGCTCGTGGCGACGGCAAGCAGGAGGCCGAGGAAGATGACGGTGAATCGTGTTTTCATGTGGCGTCCATGGGTCGAATGGTTGCCGTGAAAGTTGCTGGACGCCGCGGCACCTGCCATTGCCCCGAGTGACTACCAGGAGACCTGGCTGTGGACGCCGAAGGCGAGCGGCCTGCGTGCGCCGTAAAACGGCTCGAGCTGCGGCGTCACCACCTGCACCGTCGCGTGCGCGCCGACACCGACCGTCACGGCGCCCCGCCACACGTCCCGGCCGTACCCGAGCTGCACCGCTCCAACATCCTGCACCTCGTTGATCGATCCGACCAGCTCCAACTCCTCGGCGGTCCGTTGCACGAACTCCGCGCGGGTGAAGAACAGATGACCACCGGGCCAAAGCCGCTGCGCCTCGACGAGCACGCTGCGGCGCGTCCGGGCACCGCCGATCGGGTCGTTCGCGCCGTACACGAAGGTCACGAGCCAGGTCGGCGACGTCAGGATGGCGCCCGTCCCGATACGGTGCTGCGCGCCGTGCGCGTGTCCCTGCGTCATCGCCGGCAGGTATCCATAGGTGCCGAACAGACTCCAGCCCGCGCCGGCCGCGACGGTCGCGCGCGCCGAGTAGGAGTCGAGCCGCGCCCCTTCATAGTAGAAGACGTGGTCGGAGCCCTCGGGCTGGCGCTCGTTGAATGCAGACGCCTCGACGTGCAGATGCTCCCAGCGGAGGGCCGCTGTCACCACACCGTAACTCGAATGCGTGTCGTCCTGCAGATGATGACCGAGGGGCACGACGGGATTTGCTGCGGCGGACGCGCGATGGAGATAGACGGGCGGCCCGAGCGCCGGCTCGCCGATTGCCGCGCCGTACAGCGAGACCGCGACGTCCTCACTCAGCGCGCGCTCGTAGGACGCGGACAGCGCCATGATCCACGGTGACGGATGCGCGCGATCGGTGATGATCGTGCCGTCACTCGTATGGAAGGACGCCTGCAGCAGCTGCGGTACGCCGCGGTCGGTGAGCGTCAGCGGCTCGATGCTTCCCATGAAATCGAACCGCACGTCACCGCCCGCCGCCGGGCCTCCCGCCTGCACCATCACACGATTCACGCTGCCGAGCTGATACGTGCCGCGCGTCCCGAATGTGCGCGCGTACTGGACGAACGCGGTCCCGTGCCACGCAACGTGCCAACCAGGGGCGGACGCGGGCGCCGCATGCATCTCATGCTGCACCACCACCAGGCTCGCCAGAAGAACGGCCAGCACCCTATTGCGCCGGATGCACCAGGATGTAGAACGGCCCGAACGATTTGGTCGTGCCGGTCGCGGCTTCGGTGACCCTGATCGTCATCCCGCCGTCGGACTCGGGTGGGTCGGTCGGGGTGAGATCGAACGTGCGCAGCGCGGAGTCGGCGACCGCTGCGCTCGCCAGCGTCGCGGGGGCGAAACTGAAGCTCAGTCCGACTGGATTGGCGGGTGGCACGATCTCACGGCCGCTGGCTGTGTAAAGCCGCACCTGCAACCGGACCGTATACCCTTCCGTCAGCGGAATGTGGCCGGTCCAATCCTGCGCCGTCGTCGTTTGCACCGTGTAGACGCGCGCTGAAGCCGCGTCCGCCAACGGCACCGACACCGGCCCGCTCGGCGCGGGCTGGCACGCCAGCACCGCGACCGAGAGGATCCCGACTGCTACGCGTGGCCGGCCCAGGCGGACTCCCCCGGCGTGTACGGCTCGCACGGGTCGAACCGTCCGGGCGTCTCACGATAGCGCTGCGCCTGCGTGACGCCGATCTCCGACGTGAAATAGCCCAGCAGCGTCAGCTCCTTCATCAATCGGAAGAAATGCGACGCCGTGCCCCCGCCCGGGGCGCGCGCGTCCATGTACGTCTTGGCCTCGCGGTCGAGCTGCTCGAGCCGGGCCGTCCGCTGCGCCGGCGCCAGCTGCATGAAGCCCGAGAGCTGCTTCAAGCCGTCGCGGAACGTGGCGGCGTCGCGATCCGAGTAGGTATCGGTCACCATCAGCGCCATGAACGCGCCGGTGTGCGCGGCCTTCGCGCCCGGCGTTTTGGTCTCGGGCAGAATCGTGTCGGCCACTTCGTCGAGCAGCGCGATGTCCTGCGCCGTGAACGCGCCGACCTGCTTGAGATTCTTTGAGCGCGCGTGCGCCCGCTCGACCGCGCCGAGCAGTCCGCTGCTCGTGGCGAACGCTCCGCCGAGCAGCATCGAGACGGTCTTGATCGCTTCGCGCCGATCCATCGGGGATGCCATGAGCGCCTCTAGAGATTCTGGCGCTTCAGCTCGTTCACGGCGAAATCCGCCGCGCGAGCCGTCAGCGCCATATAGGTGAGCGAGGGGTTCACGCACGAAGCGGAAACCATGCAGGATCCGTCCGTCACGAACACGTTGGGGGCGTCCCAGACCTGATTGTGCCCATTGAGCACTGACGTCTTGGGATCGCGGCCCATGCGCGCCGTGCCCATCTCGTGAATGCCCATGCCCGGCCAATAGCCGGCATCGTAGGTGCGCACGTTCTTGATGCCCGCGGCCTCGAGCGTCTCGGCCATGTCGTTCATCATGTCCTTGCGCATCGCCTTCTCGTTCTCGCCGGTCGCGCAGTCGATCGCGAGGACCGGCAAGCCCCACTTGTCCTTCTTGGTCTTGTCGAGCGACACACGATTGGCCGGATTCGGGAGCATCTCGCCGAACGCGGTCGCGCCGATCGACCACGGGCCGGGCTGCGCCGCCATGTCCTTGAACGCGCCGCCCACGCCGAGCTCCGCGACCGCGCGGGACCAGCCCGAGCGGCTGCCGCCGCCCTGATAGCCGAAGCCGCGCAGGTAGTCACGCTTTTCGCCGAACAGATTGCGATAGCGCGGAATGTAGAAGCCGGTCGGGCGCCGGCCGTAGTAGTACTTGTCCTCCATGCCCTCGAGCGTACCGGACGCGCCGACGCGGAAGTGATGGTCCATCAGATTCTGCCCCAATACGCCCGAGCTCGAGCCCAACCCGCCCGGCCAGATATCGGTCGCGGACCGCAGCAGCAGCCAGGTCGAGTTGAGCGTCGAGGCGCACAGGAAAATGACCTTCGCGGTGTACTCGGTCGTCTGGTTGCTGACCGCGTCGAGCACGCGCACGCCCGTCGCGCGCTTCTTGTTGCGATCGTAGATGACTTCGGTGACGATCGCGAAGGGACGCAGCGTCAGCCGGCCGGTGGCCATCGCGGCCGGTAGCGTCGAAGACTGGGTGCTGAAGTAGGCGCCGAAGGGACAGCCGAGCCAGCACGCATTGCGGTATTGGCACGCGCCGCGACCGGGCAGCGGCTGTGTGATGTTGGCGGTGCGCCCCGGAATGATCCGGCGCTTGCCGTCGAACAGATTCTTCAGCTTGCCGGCGACGACTTCTTCGCCGCAGTTCAGCGGCATCGCCGGCAGGAACTGGCCGTCCGGAAGCTGCGGCATCCCTTCCTGCGATCCCGAGATGCCGGCGTGTTTTTCGACGTAGTCATACCAGGGGGAGATATCGGCGTAGCGAAGCGGCCAATCGATGGCGATGCCTTCCTTCGCGTTCGCCTCGAAATCGAAGTCGCTGTGGCGATAGCTCTGGCGGCCCCACATCAGCGAGCGGCCGCCCACGTGATAGCCGCGATACCAGTCGAACCGCTTCACTTCGGTGTAGGGCGATTCCCGGTCGGACGCCCACCAATCCAGGTTCTTTTCGTTCAGGGGATAGTCGCGCTTCAGCACGGGGTAGGCCGCTTCCATCGCGCGCGTGCGCCCGCCGCGATGCGGATATTCCCACGGGCCTTTGGTCGTGTTCACGTAGTCGCGGATGTGCTCGATGTTCTTACCGCGCTCGAGCATCAACACGCGCAGTCCTTTTTCCGTCAGCTCCTTCGCGGCCCAGCCACCGGAGATCCCGGATCCGACCACGATGGCGTCGTAGCTTTGCGACTGCATTCATGCCCCCCCGGCTAGCGTTCGGATTTCGCGCAGTACGAGATCGATTTCTTCGGGCTTGTTGATGATACCGCCGCAGACACGCGCGTAGGAGACGCGATACGGCGAGGTCGTCGTTCGAATCTTCTTCTCGGCCAGCCTTCCCACAACCTGCCCCGGCGTCAGTCCGCGAACCTCGAAGCACGAAATCCCGCCGCTCAGCGCGGGATCGCGCGGCGTGTGCAGCGTGACGCCGGGAATCGCCGCCGCGCCGTCTCGAAATGCACCATTCAGCTCGGCGATGCGCGCCGCGATGGCCGGGCGTCCGATCGTGCGATGCAATTCGACCGCGGCGGGAATCGCCAGGACGTGCTCGTAGGCCACGAATCCGCCCGGGGAGACGAACGCGGCCTGGGTCGGCGGCAGCTCGCGGCGCTCGGCCCAGAGCCCGAACAGCATGTCCACCGCATCCGGGTCGAAGCTCGGAATCGTCGGCCGCAGCTCGGGCCAGGCGTCCGCGCGTCCCCAGAGAAAGCCGGTGCCCCGTGGCGCGAACAGCCATTTGTGCGTCGCGGTCGCGAAGAAGTCGGCGCCGAGGTGCGCGATGTCGACGTCCTGATTCGCGAAGCCATGCACGCCGTCCACGATCAGCAGGCAGCGGTCCGCCGGAGCGCGGCCGCGATTCGCGCGCGCGACCGCCTCGGCGATCCCGGCGATCGGCGTCTTGATTCCCGTGGACGACTGCACCCACGTGACGCCGACGGCTCGCGTCTTCGGCGTGATCGCGCGCGCCATGCGATCGACGATCTGCTCGGCGCGGGCCGAGGCGGGCGCGTCGAACATCGAGACATATCGCACCGCGCAGCCGGAGCGCGCCGCGGCGAGACGAATCGACTCGTGATGGGAATAGTGATCGTGCTCGGTGGTGACGATTTCCTGATCGCCGCGGATCCGCAGACCCTGATAGGCCATCGCGAGCGCCTGGGTCGTATTGGATGTCAGCGCGATCTCATTCGCCTGTCCACCGATGTAGTCGGCGAGCGCGCGCTTCACCGCCTGAAACGGCCTGCCTTCGGCCCCCGAGAACGCTGCGATTTCGATCCACATGGAATCGCTGTCGAGCTTCCGCCGGTAGTAGTCGATGGCATCGGCGACGGGCTTGGGATGGGAGACGAACAGGAACGTCGAAAGGTGAGTCCAGTCGGTGGCGAGCGGGAACAGTTGTCGCACCGCCGCCCAGTCGACGGCGCCACGGTGTGTCAGCGATCTCGCCATCCGCGGCGCCGGTGCCAATCGAGTCATCGCCGGCACGAGCGATGCGGCGGCGAAGGATTTCAGAAGATCGCGGCGCGCGAGCGTCATGCGGCTTTTCCCCCGTTCCGATTGTCCACCATGTAGGTGACCGTGTCCCACGCGTTGTGAATCCCACACCCGACCAGCAGGAGGCTCACGCCACCGATCAGAAACGTCGCCCATTCCTGGTCATGGGACAGGCCCGCGGCGCCGATGAACAGCGCGCCGTACCCAATCATCGGCAGAAACGAATGCCAGACCCAATCCTCCAGCACGGGGGTGTATCCCCCGCGTTTCTGACGGACCATGCGGCGCGTGACGATCAGGACATAGACCACGCCGGCGATGGCGGTGGCGCCGACGAAGTGCGCGGGATCCTGGAGGCGCCGCCACGGCGCGCTCAGCAGCGCGGAGAGGAACAGCACCGCGACGAAGTGAATCACGTTGGGCGTGGCGAAGGCGTTCACGGTCTCCGTCGAATGTGGCAGCTTGGAATCGGCGGCGAGCGTGATCACGACGAACATCAATCCCGTCAAGGCGCCGGCCGACGAGCCGACGATGACGTAGAACGCTTCCCACTCCGTCAGCAGCGCGTGCGCCGCGTTCTCCATTCAGCGCACCTCGAACGTGAGCGTCGCCCATTTCGATTCGTAGTTCACGCTGTCGCCGCTGACGGGGACCATGCGGATGAACTTGATGTACCACTTCCCGGCCTCGGTGAGCGCAAATCGCGCGACGCCGGCGGTGTCGCTGCGCGCCCAGTTCTCCGCGATCGCCTGGCCGTCGCGCTCGCCCCCGGAGAGCAGCATCTGGCTCACGATCGGCTTGCCGTCGACCAGCGCCCGCACCGCGAGCGTGTCCCCGATTTTCGCCGCGTAGGGATTGGTGAGCGGGATGATTTCGGCGGGATAGCCGAGCACCGTGGCGTACGCCTCGGTGCGCGTCTCACCGACCTGCAGCACGGCTTTCACATGCTTCTGATAGCGCTCGCGCACGGCCACGCCGAGCTCGCCGTTCAGGGTGCGCGCGTTCAGGATGTCCGGAATGCCGTCTTCCTTGAGATAGCTGTTGAACTCGTCCGCCGTCAGCGCGATCTGGCGCGGGCTGAGCGACGCGCCGATGACGTACGTCCCCGCCGCTCCCGTCTGCACCGTGAGCCAGGTGCTGTCGCCGGACGGTTTCCAGGCAGTGCGCGCGATCGCGCGCCGCTGCACCGGACCGACGAGACTCAGGTCGAGCAACCGGTCCGGCGTGACCGGGCCTTCGCTCGTCGAGAATGAGCCGTTCAGAACCGCGACTCGGATCGACGCGTTGGGCGGGACGAAATAGGTCTCGAGCTTGAGAAACAGGTCGTGCGCCAGGAGCAGCGTCGCGCTCACGAGCAGCAGCATGGTCGTCAGAGTGAATTGCTTCATCCCCCATCTTGCGGCTTTATCGGCACCGTGACTAGCCCGCCGGTCGAGACGCTGCCAGTTTCGGGGCGATGCCCGCGCAGACGACGCGTTCCAGACCAGCTGCGGTTGCGGCGGCGGCTCCCCCGTCCATCATCTCGCCGTTCGTCGACGCGCTGTGCACGGGCGGCTTGTCGTTACTCGTGCTGGTGCCGCTGCTCATCATCGGCCGCACCGACGTGCTGCTGGTGAGCGTCGGCGCCCAGGCGTGGATCGGCGCGCTGGTCAACATGCCGCACTTCCTCGCGTCCTATCGAATGGTGTACCGCACGCGCGCCAGCATCCGGCAGCATCCGTGGGCGGCGATGTACATCCCCACGCTGCTCCTCGTCGCCTGTATCAGCGCCGTCTACGCGAGCCGCTGGACCGATGCCCCGATCTCGGCGCTGCTGACGATTTCGAGCACGTACCTCGCGTGGCATTACACGGCGCAGGCCTGGGGGATGATGGCGACGTTCACGCATCTCGCCGGCAATCCCTTCGATCCGCGCGAACGTCGCCTGATTCGCGGCTCGCTGATCATCCTGATGGCGTGGCACGTCACTTGGTTTTTCTATCTGGGCTACTCGAACTACGTCGACCTGACGCCGCTGTACCTGGCCTTGAGCGCGCTCACCGCCGTCGCACTCGTGATGGGACTGGCGGGATTCTGGCTGCACAAGAAGCGCACGGGTCAAATCGCGCCGCTGCGCGCGTGGATTCCGTGGATCGCGATCTTCATCTGGTATGCGACGATGGCGCGCGTGGGACTCCCGGCGCTGTTCATCGTACAAATCGCGCACGCGATTCAGTACTTGATCTTTCCGTTTCGGGTCGAGGTCAATCGCACCAGGCGAACCGCCACGGGGCCGCTGGTCTCGATGCAGCTCGGCGTCTATGTGATCGTGTTGATTGCCGGCTCGATCATCGCCGGCATCGCCCTGCCGCTCGGCGCGATGGCGGTCGTCGCGGGCTGGGTCGGGTCGCGTCCCGGCGAGGTCGCCGGATTCGCGATCAGCGCGTTCTTCAATATCCACCACTACTTCACCGACGGCGTCGTCTGGAAACTGCGCGACCCCGTGGTGCGCGCCGATCTGTTCGGCCACCTCGCCCGTCAGGGTTAATTCCTCCGCACCATAGTAGCCGACCTATCCCGCTGGCTAACCTGCCGTTACGTCCCGTTTAAGAAAAACGAACGCCGTTGGACGGAGGTCCAGCTATGACGCGGAAGGCGAGTTTGGCCGGTTTCGGGCTCACGATCGCGAGCGCGATCGCAGTGTTCTCGGCTTGCAAAGCGACGTACGCGCACGAGAAGTCGAGCAGCGTCGCCACCGAAGGACAGCGCATCTTTCGATTCGACACGTTCGGGGACGAAAAATTCTGGACCGACACCGCGCGGATGAATGAAGTCGTGCAGAGCTCGGTCAGTCCCAATCTCGCGCTGAAAGTCGGCTTGAAGGTCGATGCCGACGCCATTCCCGCCGACGTCGCGCAGGCGATCAAGGCCGGCCAGGTGGACCTTAACAGTCCCGCCACGACCGTCACGCTCCTGAAGCTCAACGCCGTCGTCGGACTTCACGGAACCATTCGGACGGTGAACGGCAAGGACACGCTCGTGCGGTTGGGCATCACGTGCGCGCTGTGCCATTCCACCGTCGATAGCTCCTTCGCTCCCGGCATCGGCCACCGCCGCGACGGATGGCCCAACCGCGACCTCAACGTCGGCGCGATCATCGCGCTGTCGCCCGCGGTAACCGCCGAGCAGAAGGCCGTCTACAACTCGTGGGGACCGGGCAAGTACGATCCGCGGTTCAACCTCGATGGCAAGAGCACGCCGCTCGTACTCCCGCCCGCCTACGGCCTCGCGCACGTGAAAAACGAGACCTACACCGCCGAAGGCCCGATCTCGTACTGGAACGCCTACGTCGCGGTGACCCAGATGCACGGCCAGGGCAACTTCTCCGACCCGCGCCTCAACCTCTCGGTTCGGCAGTCGCCCGATCTCGTGACGTCGAAGCTCGCCGCGTTGCGCGAGTACCAGCACAGCCTGAGCGCGCCGCCCCCGGGCGCCGCCGATGCCGCGGCTGCACACCGAGGGCGCGTGGTGTTCAACCAATCGTGTATCACCTGCCATGTCGGGACGACGGGGACGGACAACAACGGGGCAAACAAGCTGCATCCGCCGTCCGAAACGGGAACCGATGGCGGGTACGCGATGCGCACCGCGAATAAGGCGTACCGCACGACGCCGCTGCGCGGACTGATCCAGCATGCCCCGTACTTCCACGACGGCAGCGCCGCCACGCTCGACGCGGTGGTCGATCATTACAACAAGCAGCGGAAACTGAACCTGACCGCGGAGCAGCGGCGCGACCTCGTCGAGTTCCTGAAGACGCTGTAAATGAAGTTTCGGCGTGCATTCGCGGTCTTGCTGCTCGCCCCGCCGGTCGCGTTGACCGGCGGGGCGGCGCCGAGCGCCGTTCCGGTGCGCTTTGCAGAAGGGACGCTGCACGGCTTCCTCGAGCTCAGAAACACGGCCGACAGCCTGCTCGCACACGGCGACCTGCTGCAGGTCCCGCGCGACACCGCGATCGAAAGCCGGCTCGTCTTCCAGTTCGGCGATTCGTCGCGCTTCGAGGAGACCGTGCTCTTCACCCAGCACCGCGTCTTCACGCTGCTGAGCTACAAGCTGGTGCAAACCGGCCACGCCTTCGCGCAGGACCTCGACGTGGAGCTGTCGCGCGATGGCGCGTACGTGGTGAAGACGAAATCGCACAAGGATGGCAAAGAGGATCGGATGACCGGGAAACTCGATCTTCCGGCCGACGTGTACAACGGCATGATCATCACCGTCGCGAAGAACCTGGCGCGCGAGGCGCGCACGGTACACATCGTCGCGTTCACGCCGAAGCCGCTGGTGCTCCCGCTGGCCATGCGACCGAATGGCTCCGATCCCCTCTCGATCGGTGGGCGCCGCGAAACCGCGGTGCGCTTCACGCTCGAGCCCCGGCTCAACGTCATCCAGAAAATCGGCGCCAAGCTGAAGGGCCAGGCGCCACCCGACAGTCACCTCTGGATCGTCACCGAGGACGTACCCGCGTTCGTGCGATTCGAAGGTCCCCTGTACTCGGGACCCGTCTGGCGCATCAACCTCACCAGTCCGCGTTGGACCAAGTAAGGGTCCTGATCATCGCAGGCTCCGACCGGCGCCAGTACGATTGCCCCGGCGCCGATTCCAAAGCTCGTACGCTGATGTTTCGGATGGCCGATCGCCTGCCGGCCGGCTGGGACATCGACGTCGAGGATCTGGGCAACGTCTGGAATCGCGCGCAGATTCGGACGTGCAATGGCTGCGTCTCGACGTCGATGGCGCTGTGCGTGTGGCCCTGCAACTGTTACGAGAAGAACAGCTGGGGCCAGCCCGATCTGATGTGGGATCTCGACCTCTACGCGCGGCTCGATCTCGCCGACGCCTGGGCGATCGTCGGTCCCGTCAACTGGTACGCGCCCAGCAGCAATTTGAAGGCGATGTTCGACCGGCTGGTATGCATGAACGGCGGGAATCCGCGTGAAGATCTGATCGACCACAAGGATCCGTCGCTCGCGATCGCCCTCGAGCAGTCGGAGCGATGGAAAGAGCTGAGCCGCAATCATCTCGAGGGGCGCAGCGCCGGCTTCTTCTGTTACGGCGACGGCGGCGGTGACGAGCTCGATGCCTCGGGCCGGCCGGCATTGCTCGAGCACGACGAGTGGTTCGATCCCGCGGGAGAGCCGTTCGAGAATATGCGCAACAGCTACGCGCCGCTCGTCTGGCAGTGCCGTTACAGCGGGATCGAAGTGCCGGATGCGCTGTGGCGTTACGTCGAGTTCGGCCAGGGCGTGAGCTACAGCGAGAACCAGGCGGAGGACATGATCGAGCAGCCTGAAGTGTTGCGAGCCTTTGACCGCTGGACGGACGACTTCGCCCGGCACGTGACGACCAAGGGCAAAGTCCCGCCGGGCCGCTACCGGGCCTACGGCTATGAGCCGCCGTCGCATTTCCTGGCTGATCTCAGAACGAAATGGCGCGGCCTGCGCATGGCGCTCGGTCGTCCCGTGCCCGGCACATCCCCCGCGATTCAGCAGGAGCTCGGCCTCAATCGCGACGCCACGATTCATTACAAGCGCGGCGAAGGCGCAAAGCGCCGAGACTGATACCTGCGCGTCCACCTCCTCGACGGCACCTACGAGCTGTTCCGTCACTTCTTCGCGATGCCGAAGCAGGCCGACACCAAGGGTCACGAAGTCGGCGCCATTGTCGGTGTTCTCAGCTCGGTCCTGGG
>Ga0134125_10007067_pt1 | contig 12690 bp, 12 predicted proteins | sample KB31751_FD_96464 | JGI IMG/M metagenome (GOLD analysis project Ga0134125, IMG submission 96464) | Terrestrial soil microbial communities with excess Nitrogen fertilizer from Kellogg Biological Station, Michigan, USA - KB3-175-1 | ecosystem: Environmental > Terrestrial > Soil > Unclassified ... | reverse complement strand
GGACATGTTTGCCAGCCGCGGCATCGTCGCCGCCCAGGTGCTGCTGACCTTCGGCGATACCGAAGAGCGCCGCCGCTATCTCAATGCCCGCGCCACGCTTGGGACGCTGGTCGGTCTCGGTGCCGTGCCGGTGATCAACGAGAACGACACGGTCGCCACCGCCGAGATCAAGTTCGGCGACAATGACCGGCTGGGCGCCAGAGTCGCTTCGATGTTGGGCGCTGATCGCCTGGTGCTGCTGTCCGACGTGGATGGCCTCTATACCGCCAATCCCGGTATCGACACCAATGCCAGGCACATCCCGGAAGTCACCGCCATCACTGAAGAGATCGAATCCATGGCGGGCGACTCGATCTCCGGCTTTGGCCGCGGCGGCATGACCTCCAAGCTGATCGCCGCCAAGATCGCCATGGGTGCGGGCTGTGACGTGGTCCTGGCCAAGGGCGAGACCCTCAACCCGCTCTCGGCGCTGGACAAGGGTGGGCGCCACACCATTTTCCGCGCTTCTCTCACGCCGGCGGCCGCCAAGAAGCGCTGGATCGCCGGTGTATTGAGGCCCGAAGGCGCGCTGGTGATCGATGATGGTGCGGTGCGCGCCCTGAAAGATGGCAAGAGCCTGCTTCCTGCCGGCATCCGCCAGATCGATGGGCGCTTCGAGCGGGGCGACGCCGTGCTGGTGAAAGACCGGCAGGGGCGTGAAATTGCCCGCGGTTTGGCCGCTTACAATGCGTCCGACGCGGAGCGGATCGCGGGCAAACGCACGGTCGAAATCGAGGCCATTCTAGGCTATCGTGGACGGGACGAAATGATCCATCGCGACGACCTGGTTCTGACAGGGTCCTGAAGGGACGCCCATGACGGTTCACAATTCCACTGACGCGCTCGCTGCGGAAATGCTCACTGTTGGCGCCGCCGCGCGCGAGGCCGCCCGCGCCATGCGCGAAGCCAGCGATGAGGCCAAGACCAAGGCGCTGATGGTTGCCGCGGCCGCCATCCGCAGCCGCGCCGCCGAAATCCTCGCCGCCAACAAGGAGGATGTGGAAGCCGCCAAGGCCGCTGGTCTGCCCGGCAATATGGTGGACCGGCTGGCATTGAACGATACCCGCATCGAAGCCATGGCTCAGGGCATCGAAGTGGTTGCCGCTTTGCCTGATCCGGTGGGGCGCGAACTGGCGCGCTGGTCGCGGCCCAATGGCCTGGACATCGCGCGTGTCGCCACCCCCATCGGCGTGATCGGCATCATCTATGAAAGCCGCCCCAACGTGACCGCGTACGCCGGCGCCCTGACCCTGAAGTCGGGCAACGTCGCCATCCTGCGCGGCGGTTCGGATTCCATCCGCTCCTCCGGCGCCATCCAGCAGGCGATGGCCGACGGGCTCAGGGCTGCCGGCCTGCCCGAAACCGCGATCCAGGTGGTCAAGTCCACCGACCGCGCCGCCGTCGGCATGATGCTGGAAGGTTTGAACGGCACCGTGGACCTGATCATTCCCCGTGGCGGCAAGGGCCTTACGGGACGCGTCATCAACGAGGCGCGCGTGCCGGTGCTGGCGCATCTGGAAGGGCTTTGCCATGTCTTCATCCACGCCAAGGCCGATCTCGAAAAAGCCCGCAGCATCAGCCTGAACGCCAAGATGCGCCGCACCTCCATCTGCGGCGCCGCCGAAACCTTGCTGCTGGATCGGGCCATCCTGAAATCCCATGGCGTGCCCGTGCTGGAAGACCTGGCCAAAGCCGGCTGCGAGATCCGTGGCGACGAGGCCGTGCGGGCCGTGTTTGCGTCCGCCAAACCGGCCACCGAGGAAGACTGGAAGACCGAATATCTCGACGCCATCATTGCGGTGAAGGTGGTGGACGGGGTGGAACAGGCGATCCGGCACATCGAGCATTATGGCTCGCACCATACCGACTCCATCGTCACCGAAGATGCAATCGCGGCCGAGACCTTCATGAACAGCGTGGACAGCGCGATCGTGCTGTGGAACGCCTCCACCCAGTTCGCTGATGGCGGCGAGTTCGGCATGGGCGCGGAGATCGGCATCGGCACCGGCAAGATGCACGCCCGTGGACCGGTGGGCGCCGAACAGCTCACCACCTTCAAATATGTGGTGCGCGGCACCGGTCAAACTCGCCCTTAACGGAGATGTCCATGGCGACCCATAGCGGCAGCTGTCACTGCGGCAAGATCGCATATGAATTCGAGAGCGATGCCATCACAGGTGGCATGGAATGCAATTGCTCGATGTGCCAGCGCAAGGGCTCGATCTTGCATTTTGTTCCCGCCTCGGCCTTCACGCTCAAGACATCGCGTAGTGACTTGGGCACCTATCGGTTCAACAAGCATGTAATCGACCATCATTTCTGCCCCGATTGCGGCATATCACCCTTCGCGGAAGGTACCGATCCCAAGGGCAACAAGATGGCGGCGATCAATCTGCGCTGCGTAGACGGTGTAGATCCGCAAAAGCTGGCGATCCAGCATTTCGATGGACGCAGCGCCTGAATGGCTCCGGCCTGATGACGGGGTGGGTAAGGCCGCCCGGTCCGGTGGGCGATGGGCTGCGCATCGGCCTTCTGGGCGGCAGCTTCGATCCGGCGCATGAAGGCCATCTCTATGTCAGCGAGGTCGCGCGCACGCGCCTGAAGCTCGACCAGGTCTGGTGGCTGGTTTCGCCCGGCAATCCGCTGAAGCCGGAGCCCGACCCTTTTGAAGTGCGCCTCACCCGGGCGCGTCTGGTGGCCCACCCGCCCTACATCCATGTCACCGGCATCGAGCGCGCTTTGCACACACGCTATACCGTGGACACGGTGCGGGCGCTGCAGCGGCGCTTTCCGCGGGTCGAATTCATCTGGCTGATGGGCTCCGACAATCTGGTTCAGTTTGATCGCTGGCGCCGGTGGCAGGACATCGCCGCCAGCATCCCTATCGCGGTGGTGCGCCGTCCAGGCTCGGTGCTGGCCCAGCTGTCGGCGCCGCTGACACGGCGCTTCGGCGTGGCGCGGCAGCTTGGTTCCGCGCCTTCGCTGGTGGTGCTGGATGGGCGGCGCAATGAACAAAGCTCGACCTTGCTGCGGGCCCAGGCTCTTGGTGCTGCCGCCGAGGCCGTGCTAAATCTGGCCCCCTGATTTCCAAAGGATTTCCGCCCTGAAAGCCGCCAAGAAGAAAGCCCCGGCAAAAAAGACTGCCAAGGCAAAGCCCTCGTCAAAAAAGGCTGCGAAATCCCCGCCCAAGAAATCCGCCAGCAAGACCGCCCGCAAAGCCGTGTCGAAGCCCGGCAAGAAAGCTGCTCCGCCCAAAAAGAGCGCAACCCAGACGGCGCTGCTTCAACGCATCCTGGCCTCGCTGGACGACGACAAGGCCGAGAATGTGGTGACCATCGACCTGGAAGGCCGCTCGGCGCTGTGCGATGCCGCGGTGATCGCCAGCGGCCGCTCCTCGCGCCATGTCGGCGCCATGGCCGAGCATCTCGCGCGCCGCCTGAAGGAATCCGGTTACGGCACACGGCCCGTCAGCGGTCAGGGCCAGGGCGACTGGGTGCTGGTGGATGCGGGCGATGTGATCGTGCACATCTTCCGTCCCGAAGTGCGCGACTATTACGACCTGGAAGGCATGTGGTCGGTAGGCGGCCGCAAGTAAAGCCGTGAGACTCTGGATCTACGCCATCGGTCATATGCGCGGCACGCCGGAAGGCCTGCTGGCCGAAGATTTCTGCGACCGCGCCCGCAAGCTGGGCCGCAATATGGGTTTCGCGGCCGTGACCTTGGAGGAACTGCCCGTCTCCAAACATCGAGATATCAGCGTCCGCATGAAGGATGAGGCCGAGCGCCTGTCTGCAAGACTTCCCGAAGGCGCGCATATCGTTCTGCTGGACGCGCGCGGCAAGGGCATGACATCCGAGGATTTCGCCGAGATGCTGGGAAGCCTGCGCGATGTCGGCACCAAGGATCTGGCCTTCATCATCGGCGGGCCTGATGGCCTGTCGCCCTTGCCCGGCAAGAAAGCCGGCCGCAGCCTTGCTTTCGGGCCGCAGACCTGGCCGCATCTTCTGGCCCGCGCGCTTTTGACCGAACAAATCTACCGCGCGCTCACCATCCTGGCGGGTCATCCTTATCACCGGGCCTGAAGGCCGGTCGGCGAAACCCTTCCTTAACCATGTTGGGTGATGCTGGTGTGTCGCAGTGGGACAGCCCATGGAAATCAAGGGTCCTGGCCGGGTCGAGACCTCCGCCATCAAGCGGAAAGCGCCCTCTTCAGCGTCGGGCGGTTTTTCCGTCTCCGATGTGCCGGACACGCATGCCCAGATCGTAGCCGGCCCCGGACCCATCGCGGCGCTGGATTCCATCCTGATGCTGCAGGGCATGGAAGATTCCACCCAAGGGCGATCCAAGGGCCTCGCGCATGGCGAACAACTGCTCGACCTGCTGGATTCGGTGCGCGACGGATTGCTGGCCGGGGAAATTCCCCGCGCCACCTTGAACAAGCTGGCCGCCGCGGTCACCCGCCGCCATGACGCCTTTGCCGACCCCAAGCTGCAGGACGTACTCGATCAGATCGAGCTCAGGGCGCATGTCGAACTGGCGAAGCTGGAAGCCCTCGACAAGCGCGTCGCCTAGAGCATGCGCCGCCGATCGTAAGCGTCCGCCAGAGCGCGCAAAGCCGCCGTGCCGTCACCCGCATAAGATTGGCCATGCATCAGCGCCAGGGTGCGCGGTGACAATTCGGCCAGGCCGCGGATGGTTGTTCCCATCGCCGGATTGAGGCTGGAATAGGGGAAAAGCTCCTCGGCGGCGATCGCCGGCCCGACAATGTCGCTCTCGGTCAGCGCGGCGCCGTCACCGAAATGGGTAAAGAGATCGCCGCATAGCAAGGTGCCCGTCGATTGTTCGAAAAGCACGCCCGCGTCCCAGCCATGCGGGGTATGCGGCGTATCGATATAGCGTATCCGCTTGCCACGGCCCAGTTCGATGATTTCCCCGTTCTGAAGCTGACGGGGAGGGCGATCGGCGAAATCGTTGAGAGAAACCAGGCAAGCGGTCTGGCCATGCGCGGCCTGGGCCTTGGGCGCGGCAGCGAGCCATTCGTTGAGGGCGCCGCATTCATCGGCTTCAAAGTGCCCGAACGATATCCAGCGCAGTCGTTCCGGCGGAAGGATGCGGCTGACGGCATCGTGGGTCAGGCCGAACATCTTGCGCAGCCCGGTATGGAAGAGCAGCGGCTCGTCCCCCAGCACCAGAAACTGGTTGAAAGTGAAGCCGGCCGGTGGCGCGATGTCGGGCACGAAAGTGGAAAGCCGGAAAATGCCATCTGCGATCTCGGCGATTTTTGTCTGCATGGCTGTCTCCTGGACAGGGCTGCAATGCCAAATTTTGATGGAACGTACTTGTGCATCCAAATTTTGGCCTTGTCAATAATGGACGCACATGGTAGTGCAGCGAAAATAATGGCCCGAACCTATACCCTCAAGCGCCGCGCCGAGCAGCAGGCTGAGACCCGGCGCCGGATCGTCGAGGCGGCCGTGGAGCTACACGGCAGTGTGGGGCCGGCGCGCACCACCATCAGCATGGTGGCCGAGCGCGCCGGCGTTCAGCGCCATACTTTCTATGCGCACTTTCCGGACGAGCGGAGCCTGCTCATGGCCTGTTCGGGGATGGCGCTGGAACGCGACCCGATGCCGGACGCCGCGTCCCTGAAGACGGTCAAGGACCGGCGTGAGCGGCTGCGTGCCGGCCTCGGCGCGCTGTATCACTGGTATGAGCGCAACGCGGAAACGACGGCCTGCGTGCTGCGCGACATGCAAACCCATGCGCCGACGCGGGAGATCGCTGAGCTGCGCTATGGGCCCGTCATGGCCACCTATGGCGAGGTGCTTGGCGCCGGCCTGAGCGCGAGGCAGCGCGCCCTGCTGCGGCTGGCGCTTGGCTTCTCCACCTGGCGGATTTTGGTGCGCGAGGCCGGCCTGAACCGAAGCGCCGCGGTTGCGGCCATGGTCCAGGCCGTCCACGGCGACGAGGCTAAAGCCCCAAAAACGGCGTGAAGCCGCCGAAGATCATGCGCTTGCCGTCGAAGGGCGGATTTTCCATCATCTTCTTCAGCCGCTCGTCGGCCATGATCTTCTTGTTGGCGTCATCGCGCGTGGCGCGATCCGGATAGACGATCCAGGAAAAGATCACGGTCTCGTCATCCTTTGCCTGCACGGCGCGGGGAAACGATGTCACCTCGCCATAGGGCACATCGTCGCCGGCGCATTCCACATAATCAATGGCGCCAAATTCCCGCCAGATGGACTCGCACTGGCGCGCCATCGTCTTGTAGGTGTCCAGATTGGATTTGGGGACCGCGATCACAAAACCGTCAACATAGGCCATGGCTGTCTCCTTTTGGTGTTACCCTCAAAGGACGTTTAGCCAGGGCCGGTTCCGACAGATTGAAAATAAAAAAGGCGGCCCTGAGGCCGCCTTTTTGAAACTTAGATATCCAACAGCATCCGCTGCGGATCTTCCAGATTTTCCTTCACCTTCACCAGGAAGGTGACCGCCTCGCGGCCGTCCACGATGCGGTGGTCGTAGGAAAGCGCCAGATACATCATCGGCCGGATCTCGATCTTGTCGCCGATCGCCATGGGGCGCGGCTGGATCTTGTGCATGCCCAGAATGCCCGACTGGGGCGAATTCAGGATCGGCGTGGACATCAGCGAGCCGAACACCCCGCCGTTGGTGATGGAGAAGGTGCCGCCCTGCAGCTCTTCCAGCTTCAGCTTGTTGTCGCGTGCGCGCGTGCCGAAATCGGCGATCGCCTTCTCGATCCCGGCCAGCGAAAGCTGGTCGGCGTCGCGCACCACCGGCACCACCAGGCCGCGCTCGGTCGAGACCGCGATGCCGATATCGTAATAATTCTTGTAGATGATGTTCTCGCCTTCGATCTCGGCATTGACGTTGGGCAACTCTTTCAATGCCGCCACCACCGCCTTGGTGAAGAAGCCCATGAAGCCCATTTTCACGCCGTGCTTCTTCTCGAACACGTCCTTGTAGGTGGTACGCAGGCCCATCACCGCGGTCATGTCGACTTCGTTGAAAGTGGTGAGCTGGGCGGCCGTGTTCTGAGATTCCTTCAGGCGCAGCGCGATGGTCTTGCGCAGGCGCGTCATCGCCACCTTTTCCTCGCGCGCTTCATTGTGGCGCGGACCCGCCGGAATTGCCGCGGCCGGTGCAGCAGGGCGGCTCGATCGCGCTTCCAGCGCGCCCAGCATGTCGCCCTTGGTGATCCTGCCGTCCTTGCCGGTGCCGGCGACGGAGGACAGGGCAATGCCGCTTTCTTCCGAGATGCGCTTGGCTGATGGCATGGCAGGCGCGTCGGCTTTCGGGGCGGCAGGCGCAGGCGCGGCGGGCTTGGGCGCTTCGGCTTTGGGCGCAGCGGCCTTCGGAGCCGGCGCGGCGCCGGCTTTGCCTTCGGCGATGGCGCCGAGCAGCGCGCCGACCTGCACGGTGGCGCCGGCCTGGGCGCTGATGGACTCGATGGCGCCGTCGGCCGGCGAGGGCACTTCCACCGTGACCTTGTCGGTTTCCAGCTCCAGCAGAGGCTCGTCGCGCTTCACCGCGTCCCCTTCTTTCTTGAACCATTTGGAGATGGTGGCTTCGGTAACGGACTCGCCCATCGCGGGCACTTTGATTTCAACGGTCATAATTGTCTCTTGGGGAGCCTAAAGTTAGAGAGCCAAAAATCAGAGGGTCAGCGCGTCGTTGAGGAAAGCGGCCAGCTCGGCATTGTGCTGCTTCATCAAGCCGGCGGCGGTGGAGGCATATTCGGGACGGCCGGTGTAGCGCACTGTCGCCTTGCCGCCCAGCTTGGCCACGGTGTCTTCAATGCGTGGGCACACGAAGGTCCAGGCGCCCTGGTTCTTCGGCTCTTCCTGGCACCAGACCAGCTCGGCCTTGGGGAAGCGGTTCAGCTCCTGGGCCAGCACGTTTTCCGGGAAAGGATAGAGCTGCTCCAGGCGCAGGATCTGGATGTTGTTCTCGCCGCGTTTCTCGCGCTCTTCCATCAAGTCGAAATAGACCTTGCCGGTGCACAGGACCACGCGCTTGATCTGATCGTCCGCGACCAGCTGCACGGTGGTGGCGCCGGGCACCACTTCCGCCTGGTCGCGCAGCACGCGATGGAAGGAGGTGCCGGGCAGCATGTCGGTCAGGAAGCTGGTGCACTTCTTGTTGCGCAGCAGCGACTTGGGCGTCATCACCACCAGCGGCTTTCTGAAGCTGCGGTGCATCTGCCGGCGCAGGATATGAAAATAGTTGGCCGGCGTGGTGGGCACGCAGACCTGCATATTGTCCTGGGCGCAAAGCTGCAGATAACGCTCCAGGCGGGCCGAGCTGTGCTCGGGGCCCTGGCCTTCATAGCCGTGCGGCAGAAGCAGGGTCAGGCCCGACATGCGCAGCCATTTCATTTCACCGGAGGCGATGAACTGGTCGATCACGACCTGCGCGCCATTGGCGAAGTCGCCGAACTGGGCTTCCCACAACACCAGCGCCTTGGGCTCGGCGGTGGAATAGCCATATTCGAAACCCAGCACCGCTTCTTCCGACAGAAGCGAGTCGATCACCTCGAAGCAGCCCTGGCTCTCGCTGATGTGCTGCAGCGGGAAATACCGCTCTTCGGTCTGCTGGTCGACCAGCGCGGCATGGCGCTGGCTGAAGGTGCCGCGCTGGGAATCCTGGCCGGAGAGCCGGACATAAAAGCCTTCCTCCAGCAGGGTGCCGAACGCCAGCGCTTCCGCCGTGGCCCAGTCGAAGCCTTCGCCGGTCTCGAACATCCTGGCCTTGGCGTCGAGCTGGCGGGCAATGGTCTTGTGGAGGTGGAAACCTTCGGGCGCCGTCACCAGCGCCTTGCCGACCTTGCGCAGCTCGTCTTCGCTGACCGACGTCTCGCCGCGGCGGTCGCTGTTCTTGGGCGCGGTCTCCAGGCCCTGCCAGCGGCCGTCCAGCCAGTCGGCGCGGTTGGGCAGATGCGATTTGGAAGCGGAGAATTCCTGGTCCAGCCGCGTGTTGAAGTCCGCCGCCATGGCATCGGCGTCAGCCTGGGAGAGGGTGCCCTCCTTGACCAGCTGCGTGCTGTAGAGCTGCAGAACGGTCGCATGGTCCTTGATCACCCGGTACATCTGCGGCTGGGTGAAGCTGGGCTCGTCGGTCTCGTTATGCCCGAATCTGCGATAGCAGATCATGTCGAGCACCACGTCCTTCTTGAACTTCTGGCGGAACTCGATGGCGATGCGGGTGGCATGCACCACCGCTTCCGGATCATCGCCGTTCACATGGAAGATCGGCGCCTGCACCATCAGCGCGATATCGGTGCAATAGGGCGAAGAGCGCGAGAAGATCGGCGCGGTGGTGAAGCCGATCTGGTTGTTGATCACGAAATGCAGGGTGCCGCCGGTGCGGAAGCCCTTGATGCCCGACATGGCGAAACATTCCGCCACCACGCCCTGGCCGGCAAAGGCGGCATCGCCATGGATCAGCACGGGCAGCACCGAGGTACGGGCATCCACGTCACGCAACTGCCATTGCTTGGCGCGCGCCTTGCCCAGCACCACCGGATCGACGATCTCCAGATGCGACGGATTGGGGGTGAGCGAGAGGTGGACCTTGTGGCCGTCGAACTCCCGGTCGGAGGAGGCGCCCAGGTGATACTTCACGTCGCCCGAACCTTCGACATCGTCGGGCTTGGCGCTGCCGCCCTGGAATTCGTGGAACAGCTGGCGATAGGGCTTGCCCATCACATTGACCAGCACATTCAGGCGGCCGCGATGGGCCATGCCCAGCACCATCTCGCTGACACCGAGCTGGCCGCCGCGCTTGATGATCTGTTCCAGCGCCGGGATGGTGGATTCGGCGCCGTCCAGGCCGAAGCGCTTGGTGCCGACAAAGCGGTTGGAGGCGAACTTCTCGAAGCCTTCCGCCTCGATCAGCTTGTTGAGAATGGCGCGCTTGCCTTCGGGCGTGAAATGAACCTCGTCGCCTTCGATGCGCTTCTGCAGCCAGATGCGCTGCTCGGCATCGTTGATGTGCATGAACTCATAGCCGATGCGCCCGCAATAGGTGCCGCGCAGCTTGGCCAGAAGCTGGCGCGGGCTGGCGCGCTCAAGGCCCAGGATGCCATCGACATAGATCGGCAGATCCAGAACCGCGCCGTCGAAGCCGTAAGTCTTGGGATCAAGCGTGGGCTGCGGCGTGCGCGGCGTGATGCCCAGGGGATCGAGATCGGCTTCCAGATGGCCGATCATGCGATAGGCGCGGATCATCTGGACGGCATGGATGGAATGTTTGGCGGCGTCCGTCGTGTCGCCTGCAGGTGCGGCTGCGGGTTTCTTTGTGTCCTTGCCGGGCTTTGCAGGCGCGGCCGGCGGTTCCTGGCCGGTGAGGGCGGCGATCAGATCGCTCGCAGGGATGGAGGCTTTGGCATCGCGCTTCCAGGAGGGCCCACGGCCAAGCTGGGTGGGAAGAAGACCCTGTTCGCCCAGCTGGCTGAAATAGGTTTGCCAGCCCTGGTCCACGCTGGCCGGGTTGGCGGCCCACGCCCCATACATCTGTTCGACATAGGCGGCGTTGGTGGGATTGAGAAAAGAGGTCGCTTCGAAGATGTCGTTCGAAGCACGGTTCAGGCGATCGGATGGGGATTGCTCAGTCATTTCAAATGCTTGCGGGCCGGCTTGTTGGGCCTTGCCCCTTCCTGGTGACGTCGCTTTTGTGGCGGCGGTGGTAGCGCCTTTGGTCAGGCGATTCAACGCAGAATACCGTTAAGATGGGCTCAATTGACCCTGTTTGAACGGCAGAATCGAGGCGACGGACAGGAGCCCCACGCATGGCCCGACGGGCCGCTCGGCCTGCTTTTTAGGCAGGCGCGGTGACAGCCAGGTGACGTGGCTGAAGGGATGAAAGATTACTTGCCCTTCAGGACTTCCAGCAGGGTGGTACCGAGCGCGGCCGGGTTCGGCGATACCCGGATGCCGGCGGCCTTCATGGCCTCGATCTTGGAGTCCGCGCCGCCCTTGCCGCCCGAAATGATGGCGCCGGCATGACCCATGCGGCGGCCCGGCGGGGCGGTGACGCCGGCGATGAAGCCGACCATGGGCTTCTTCACTTTCGAATGCTTGATGAAGTCGGCGGCATCTTCCTCGGCGCTGCCGCCGATCTCGCCGATCATGATGATGCTTTCGGTCTCCGGATCCTTGAGCAGCATCTCCAGCACGTCGATATGCTCGGTGCCCTTCACCGGATCACCGCCGATGCCCACACAGGTGGATTGGCCAAGACCAACGGCGGTGGTCTGCGCCACCGCTTCATAGGTGAGGGTGCCGGAGCGCGAGACGATGCCGACGCTGCCGCGGCGATGGATGTGGCCGGGCATGATCCCGATCTTGCATTCATCGGGCGTGATCACGCCGGGACAGTTGGGGCCGATCAACCGCGACTTCGACCCTGACAGCGCGCGCTTGACCTTCACCATGTCCAGCACCGGGATGCCCTCGGTGATGCAGACGATCAGCGGCACTTCCGCATCGATCGCTTCCAGGATGGCGTCGGCGGCGAAGGGCGGCGGTACATAGATGGCGGAAGCATCCGCGCCGACCTTTTCCCTGGCCTCGCGCACCGTGTCGAATACGGGCAGGCCCAGATGGGTGGTGCCGCCTTTGCCCGGCGTGGTGCCGCCGACCATCTTGGTGCCGTAAGCAATCGCTTGCTGCGAATGGAAGGTGCCCTGGTTGCCGGTGAAGCCCTGGCAGATGACCTTGGTATTCTTGTCGACGAGAATGGACATTACTTCTTACCCTTCACGGCCTTGACCACCTTCTCGGCGGCGTCGGCGAGATTGTCGGCGGAGGTGATGGCCAGGCCCGATTTGGCCAGGATTTCCTTGCCCAATTCGACATTGGTGCCTTCCAGCCTGACCACCAGCGGCACGGAGAGCGAGATTTCCTTGGCGGCGGCGACGATGCCTTCGGCGATGATGTCGCATTTCATGATGCCGCCGAAGATGTTGACCAGGATCCCCTTCACGTTGGGATCGCGGACGATGATCTTGAAAGCCGCGGTGACCTTTTCCTTGCTGGCGCCGCCGCCCACGTCCAGGAAGTTGGCCGGCTCGCTGCCGTAAAGCTTGATGATGTCCATGGTCGCCATGGCCAGGCCCGCGCCGTTCACCATGCAGCCGATCTCGCCATCCAGCTTGATATAGGAAAGGTCGAACTTGCTGGCTTCCACTTCCGCCGGATCTTCCTCATCCAGGTCGCGCAGCGCCTGGATGTCCTTGTGGCGGTAAAGCGCGTTGTCGTCGAAGTTCAGCTTGGCATCCAGGCAGATGATGTTGCCGTCCTTGGTCACCACCAGCGGATTGATTTCCAGCAGGCTCATATCTTTGGCCTGGAAGGCTTCGTAGAGCTTCTTCACCACCTGGCCGATCTGCTTGGCCTGATCGCCCTTCAGGCCCAGGGCCACGGCGATCTCGTTGCCGACATAGGGTGAATAGCCGGCCGCCGGCTCGATCTGGAAGGTGTGAATCTTCTCCGGCGTCTTGTGCGCCACTTCCTCGATGTCCATGCCCCCTTCGGTGGAAACGATGAACGCGATGCGGCTGGTGGCGCGGTCCACCAGCGCCGAAAGGTAAAGCTCGCGCTCGATCGCCGAGCCGTCCTCGATATAGAG
>Ga0134125_10007066_pt1 | contig 12692 bp, 11 predicted proteins | sample KB31751_FD_96464 | JGI IMG/M metagenome (GOLD analysis project Ga0134125, IMG submission 96464) | Terrestrial soil microbial communities with excess Nitrogen fertilizer from Kellogg Biological Station, Michigan, USA - KB3-175-1 | ecosystem: Environmental > Terrestrial > Soil > Unclassified ... | reverse complement strand
CGAGTTCATCCACGCCAACCCGGCGAGCGCCGGCGCGCAGGGCAATACCAACGTCACCAACGGGTGCATCAACCTGTCGACGGGAGACGCCGAGCAGTACTTCCAGTCGGCGATCTACGGCGACCCGGTAGAGGTGACCGGCAGCTCGATCCAGCTGTCCTACTCCGACGGCGACCTGTGGGACTGGGCCGTGGACTGGGACACCTGGGTGGCCATGTCCGCGCTGCCGCCGCCGAGCGCACACCCGCCGGCCAGCCAGATTCCCGTCACCGCGCCCGTCACGCCGTCCAACGCGCCGACCCTGTCGGGCACTCCGACCACAACGACGACACCGGCCGGCACCGGCCCTGCTACCCCTGGCGGTTAAACCGCGAGGTCGTGGCCTGGTCGCGCGGCTTCATCACGATCAAGTCCAGATCGACGTGCGGCGGCCGCGACGCGACAAACCCGATCACCTCGGCCACGTCCTCGGCCACCAGCGGCGTGATGCCCGTGTAGACGGCCTCCGCGCGTTGTTGGTCGCCGTCGAAGCGGACCAACGAGAATTCCGTTTCGACCGCCCCCGGGGCGATCTCGGTCAACCGCACCGGCTTGCCCAATAGCTCGCCGCGCAGCGTGCGGTGCAGCGCCCCCTGGCCGTGTTTGGCCGCCGTATAGCCGGCGCCACCGTCGTAAACCTCAAGTGCCGCAACGGAAGTGACGGTGATGATCAGCCCGTCGCCGGAATCGACCAGCTTGGGCAGCAACGCTCGGGTGACCCGCAGCGTGCCGATGACGTTGGTCTCCCACATCCACCGCCAGTGCTCGAGGTCGGCATCGGCGATGGGCTCCAGTCCCCGGGCGCCGCCGGCGTTGTTGACCAACACGTCGACGCGGCTCAACTTGGCCGCCAGCGCATCGACGGCGGAATCGTCTGTGACATCGGCCACAATCGCGGTCCCGCCGATCTCCTCGGCCAGGGCGTGAATCCGGTCCGCCCGGCGCGCGACCGCGACGACATGAAACCCCTGTGCGGCCAGCGTCCGGGCGGTTGCCGCGCCGATTCCCGAGCTGGCCCCCGTGATTACCGCAACGCGTTCATTCCTGCCAGTTTTAACCATCGAAACAACCTTAGTGAACGTGCTAAATTTTCCGTGTGCTTCACAGCGCCCTGTCCAACATCACCACCGCCGCGTGTCTGTGCGCGGCAGGTGCGTGTTGTTGCTGCGCACTTTGCCGCCCCTGACCCCATGCCAGGTGTGGCCAAGCCGGCCAGCAAAAATCGGACAAAGGACGCCCGTGCGCACCAATACCCTCACCCCCACCCATCTTCCGCCCGGTCGCGCTGTCGGCTATTCGCCCGGTCAAAACGGTCACCGCTCGGTGCGCCGACAGATCGTGCCGCCGGCGTTGCACATCCCCGACTCCGCGGCGGCCGCCGTCTTTCGGGCCGTCCGGCTGCGCGGACCTGTCGGTCGTGACGTCATTGCCGGCGTCACCTCGCTGAGCATCGCGACGGTCAACCGTCAGGTGATCGCCCTGCTGGAAGCCGGCCTGCTGCGGGAGCGTGCCGACCTGGCCGTCTCCGGCGCGATAGGCCGCCCGCGCGTGCCGGTGGAGGTCAACCACGAGCCGTTCGTGACGCTGGGCATCCACATCGGTGCGCGCACCACCAGCATCGTGGCCACCGACCTGTTCGGCCGCACCCTCGACACCGTCGAGACCCCGACGCCGCGCAACCCGGTCGGGCCCGCGCTCGTGTCGCTGGCCGACAGCGCCCGCCGCTACCTACGGCGTTGGCATCGGCGCCGGTCGCTGTGGGTCGGGGTTGCCATCGGTGGCACCGTCGACGGCGCCACCGGCCAGGTGGACCACCCGCGACTGGGCTGGCGGCAGGCGCCGGTCGGACAGGTGCTGGCCGACGCGCTGGGCCTGCCGGTGTCGGTGGCCTCGCACGTGGACGCGATGGCCGGAGCCGAGCTGCTCCTGGGCATGCGGCGCTTCCTGCCCAGCTCGCCGACCAGTTTGTACGTCTACGCCCGCGAGACCGTGGGCTACGCGCTGGTGATCGGCGGGCGGGTGCACTGCCCGTCCAGCGGCCCAGGCACGATCGCGAGCCTGCCCGCCCACTCCGAGCTGCTCGGCGGCACCGGACAGCTGGAATCCACCGTCAGCGATGAAGCCGTGGTGGGCGTCGCCCGCCAGCAGCGCATCCTGCCGTTTGCCCCCGCAAACCGCGCCAACGGGCCCGCCACCGGGATCGCCGACCTGTTGCGGGTGGCGCGCGCAGGCAACCAGGAGGCCAAGAGTCTGCTCGCCGAGCGGGGCCGGGTGCTCGGTGAGGCGGTGGCGTTGCTGCGCGACATGCTCAACCCCGACGAACTGGTGGTCGGCGGCCAGGCTTTCACCGAATACCCCGAGGCGCTGGAGCAGGTCCAGGCGGCGTTCGCCGCACGCTCGGTGCTGGGGCCGCGCGACATCCGCCTCACCGCCTTCGGCAACCGGGTCCAGGAGGCCGGCGCGGGAACCGTGTCGCTGGCGGCGCTGTATGCCGACCCGCTGGGCGCGATGCGGCGGGCCGGGGCGCTGGACGCCCGGGTGCTCGATGTCGCCCCGGACGAGTCGTCAGCCTGACACGACTGGTGTCCGGCACGCTTGCGCTGGGCGGCGAACCGTCCTGTAAAGATGACAGAGTGCGGCACGATGACGTTTTCTGGCTGAATGAACCGCGCCGGGTCGCAGTGTTGGCGGTGCACACCTCCCCACTGGCCCAGCCTGGCACCGGTGACGCGGGCGGCATGAACGTCTACGTGCTGCAGACCGCGCTGCACCTGGCGCGGCGGGGCATCGAGGTGGAGATCTTCACGCGGGCGACCGCGTCCGCCGACCCGCCGGTCGCGCGAGTGGCGCCCGGTGTGCTGGTCCGCAACGTGGTGGCGGGGCCGTTCGAAGGGCTGGACAAATACGACCTGCCCACCCAGCTGTGCGCCTTCGCGGCCGGGGTGCTGCGCGCCGAGGCATCGCACGAGCCGGGCTACTACGACATCGTGCACTCGCACTATTGGCTGTCCGGGCAGGTTGGCTGGCTGGCGCGCGACCGCTGGGCGGTGCCGCTGGTGCACACCGCGCACACCCTCGCCGCGGTCAAGAATGCGGCCCTGGCCGAGGGAGACTCGCCCGAGCCGCCGCTGCGCACGGTGGGGGAGCAGCAGGTTGTCGACGAGGCGGACCGGTTGATCGTCAACACCGACGATGAGGCCAAGCAACTGATCTCGATTCACCACGCCGACCCCGCGAGGATCGACGTCGTCCATCCCGGAGTGGACCTCGACGTATTCCGCCCCGGCGACCGCCGGGCCGCCCGGGCCGCGCTGGGCCTGCCGCTCGACGAAGACATCGTGGCGTTCGTCGGCCGGATCCAGCCGCTGAAGGCGCCCGACATCGTGTTGCGTGCCGCCGCGAAATTGCCGGGGGTGCGCATGGTCGTGGCGGGTGGGCCCTCGGGCAGCGGCCTGGCTTCTCCGGACGGATTGGCCCTGCTGGCCGACGAACTCGGCATCACCGCGCGCGTGACCTTTCTGCCCCCGCAGTCCCGACCGAATCTGGCCACGTTGTTCCGGGCCGCGAATGTGGTTGCGGTGCCGAGTTATTCGGAGTCGTTCGGCCTGGTCGCCCTCGAGGCGCAGGCCTGCGGCACCCCGGTGGCGGCGGCCGCGGTCGGCGGGTTGCCGGTGGCCGTGCGTGACGGCGCCACCGGGACGCTGGTCGCCGGGCACGACGTCGATCGGTGGGCGGCCGCCCTGCACGGGCTGCTACGCCAGCCCGGGCCGCGGGCCGAGGAGATGGGCCGCGCGGCCGCCGCCCACGCGGCCACCTTCTCCTGGGATCACACCACCGATGCGCTGCTGGCCAGCTATCGCCGTGCGATCCGCGAGTACACCGCCGAGCGTCGTGAGGTCGGCGCTTGACTTCCGCCGGTGACGATGCAGAGCGAAGCGATGCTGAGGAGCGGCGCTTGACTTCCGCGGTGACGCGGGTGATCGAGGATACCCTGCAAGCCAGTGGGCTGAACTATTCGAAACACGATGGCGCACATGGCGGTCTGTCCGGCTTGGTGGTGGAACTGCCGGGCGAGCGCAAGCTCAAGACCAACACCATCTTGACCATCGGTGAGCATTCGGTGCGCGTCGAGGCGTTCGTGTGCCGCAAGCCGGACGAGAACCACCAGGGTGTCTACCGGTTCCTGCTCAGGCGCAATCGCCGCCTCTACGGCGTGGCCTACACGCTGGACAACGTCGGCGACATCTACCTGGTGGGCCGCATGTCGCTGCCGTCGGTCGACGCGGACGAGATCGACCGGGTGCTCGGGCAGGTGCTCGAAGCGGTGGACTCGGACTTTAATACGTTGCTGGAGTTGGGTTTTCGCTCGTCGATTCAGAAAGAGTGGGAGTGGCGGGTGTCGCGCGGTGAGTCGCTGAAGAACCTGCAGGCCTTCGCGCATCTGATCGACGACGACGGAGACGACGACGACCGCTGAATAGCCCACGAGCGTAACCGCACTGCGAAAATCCGAGCCGAATCTCGCAGTGCGGTTACGCACGACGCGACTCAATGAGTGCGTGAGAGACTGACCGGCATGGGTGACTCTGCCACGTTGGTGCTGCTTCGCCACGGCGAAAGCGAATGGAACTCGCTGAACCTGTTTACCGGCTGGGTGGATATCGGGCTGACCGACAAGGGCCGCACCGAGGCGGTGCGCAGCGGCGAGCTGCTGGCCGAACACAATTTGTTGCCCGACGTGCTGTATACCTCGCTGCTGCGCCGGGCCATCTCCACCGCGCACCTGGCGCTGGATGCCGCGGACCGGCTCTGGATTCCGGTGCGGCGCACCTGGCGGCTCAACGAACGTCACTACGGGGCGCTGCAGGGCTTGGACAAGGCCGAGACCAAGGCGCGCTACGGCGACGAGCAGTTCATGACCTGGCGACGCAGCTACGACACGCCGCCCCCGCCGATCGAGAAGGGCAGCACCTACAGCCAGGACGCCGATCCGCGGTACGTCGACATCGGCGGCGGACCGCTGACCGAGTGCCTCGCCGACGTGGTCGTTCGCTTCCTGCCGTATTTCACCGACGTCATCGTTCCAGACCTGCGCGCCGGCAAGACGGTGCTGATCGTCGCGCACGGCAACTCGCTGCGGGCCCTGGTCAAGCACCTCGACCAGATGTCCGACGATGACATCGTGGGATTGAACATCCCGACCGGCGTCCCGCTGCGCTACGACCTGGACGCCGACCTGCGGCCGGTGGTGCCTGGCGGTACCTATCTGGACCCCGAAGCGGCCGCCGCCGGTGCCGCCGCGGTCGCCGGCCAGGGGCGCGGGTGATGTTTGCGCGCAAGCGCGAATTGGTCCGCGAAAGCCTCCCGTTAGCCAAACATCACGTGAACGGGAGCGGAACACCTGTGACGCAAGGTGTGACTTGTCCGATTTTGGCCGCGTTCTGCTAGGGCAGCGTTCAGGAAGATTTGTAGGATTTGCTATGTGACTGTGTTCTCGGCCCTGTTGCTGGCCGGGGTGTTGTCGTTGCTGGCACTGGCCGCAGGTGTGGCGGTCGGGGCCCGGCTGTCCCCGCGCGCGGTGCAGCGCCGCCAGCGGGTGAGCACCGAATGGACCGGGATCACCATCGGGCAGATGCTGGAATGCATCGTGGCGCTGATGCCGGTGGGCGCGGCGGTGGTGGACGTCCATCGCGACGTCGTCTACCTCAACGACCGGGCCAAGGAGCTGGGCCTGGTGCGCGACCGCCAGCTCGATGACCAGGCGTGGGAGGCGGCGCAGCAGGCGCTGACCGGCGTCGACGTCGAATTCGACCTGCAGCCGGCGAAACGGGCGGCCGGCCGGTCCGGGCTATCGGTGCACGGGCAGGCCCGGTTGCTCAGCGAAGAAGACCGCCGGTTCGCCGTGGTCTTCGCCCACGACCAGTCCGACTATGCGCGGATGGAAGCGACCAGGCGCGACTTCGTCGCCAACGTCAGCCATGAGCTCAAGACCCCGGTGGGTGCCATGGCCCTGCTCGCCGAGGCCCTGCTGGCTTCGGCCGACGACTCCGAAACCGTGCGGCGGTTCGCCGAGAAGGTGCTCGTCGAAGCCAACCGCCTGGGGGACATGGTCGCCGAGCTGATCGAGCTGTCCCGGCTGCAGGGCGCCGAACCGCTGCCCGACGTCATTGAGGTCGACGTCGACAGGGTTGTGAGCGAAGCGATTTCGCGCCACAAGGTGGCAGCCGACAACGCCAACATCGAGGTCCGTACCGACGCCCCCAGCGGTTTGCGGGTGCTGGGCGACGAAACGCTGTTGATCACCGCGCTGGCCAACCTGGTGTCCAATGCGATCGCCTATTCGCCTCCGGGTTCGCCGGTGACGATCAGCCGTCGCCGTCGGGGCGAGAACGTCGAGATCGCCGTCACGGATCGCGGGATCGGGATCGCCCTGGAAGATCAGGAGCGGGTTTTCGAGCGGTTCTTCCGGGGCGACAAGGCCCGCTCACGCGCCACCGGTGGCAGCGGCCTGGGCCTGGCCATCGTCAAGCACGTCGCGGCTAACCACAACGGAACGATCGGCGTGTGGAGCAAGCCGGGAACCGGATCGACATTCACCCTTTCCATTCCGGCGGCCATGCCGTCCGATCGAGACGAGGGCGAATCCGAGCAACCGCAGGACCGCGAGGTGCGGCCCAACCGGTCCCAACGAGAGGAAGAATTAAGTCGATGACCCGCGCTAACGACGCTGCAGAGCGTCGCGATGAGAAGGAGTGGCGCGCATGACGAGTGTGCTGATCGTGGAGGACGAGGAGTCGCTGGCCGACCCGCTGGCGTTCCTGTTGCGCAAGGAGGGCTTCGAGGCCACGGTCGTGACCGATGGACAGGCCGCGCTGGCCGAGTTCGATCGTGCCGGCGCCGACATCGTGTTGCTCGATCTGATGCTGCCCGGCATGTCGGGGACCGACGTGTGCAAGCAGCTGCGTGCGCGTTCCAGCGTACCGGTGATCATGGTGACCGCGCGGGACAGCGAGATCGACAAGGTCGTCGGGTTAGAGCTCGGCGCCGACGACTATGTGACCAAGCCGTATTCGGCGCGCGAGCTGATCGCCCGGATCCGCGCGGTGCTGCGCCGCGGCGGTGACGACGACTCCGAGATCAGCGACGGTGTGCTCGAGTCCGGACCGGTACGGATGGACGTCGAACGCCACGTCGTTTCGGTCAACGGCGACGCGGTTACCTTGCCGCTCAAGGAATTCGACCTGCTCGAGTACCTGATGCGCAACAGCGGCCGGGTGCTGACCCGCGGGCAGTTGATCGACCGGGTGTGGGGCGCCGATTACGTCGGCGACACCAAGACGCTCGACGTCCACGTCAAGCGGTTGCGGTCCAAGATCGAAGCCGACCCGGCCAACCCGGTCCACCTGGTGACCGTGCGAGGGTTGGGCTACAAGCTCGAAGGCTAGCGCCTATCGAGCGCCGACAACCTCGTCGGCAACGCCCAACGCCAGCGCCATGATCGACACCTGCGGATTGACCTCCGGGCAGCTCGGCAGGATCGAGGCGTCGGCGACCCACACCCCATCCACACCGCGCAGCCGCCCGGTCGCATCGACCGGGCAGAGCTGATCGTCGGCGCCGGCGGCCGCCGTGCCCGTCGGGTGGAAAGCGGCCAGGTGCAAGCTTCTCGGGTCGCTGCGCCGCAACGCATCCTGCAGGGCGGGCAGCGACGTCACCGTCCTCGCGCCGGGTAACCCGGTGAGTACCTCGGTCGCCCCCGCGGCGAACAACAGCCGGCCCATGGCCTCGATCGCAACGACGAGCTTGGCGACGTCGGCGGGGGCGATGTGGTAACGCACCAGCGTCTCGCCGCGCACTGTGGAAACCGACCCGACACCGCGATCGGCCACCATGGCGCCGAACGTCGCCACCCGCTCCGCCCGGTCCAGCCAGCCGAGCAGCTCGGCGCCGTAGCCCGGAAACACCATCGAGCCCATCCCCGGCGGGGTGGAAGTCGCTTCGATGAGCACGCCATGTGATTCGTGAAGCTCGTGCACCGCGGCGCTTTGCAGCACCCCGTGCCAGGCGACGACATCGTCCTCGAAGCACCCGGCGAGCATCGTGGCCGGATGCAGTGCCAGGTTGCGCCCGAGCCGCGGATGAGCGCCAAAGCCGCTGCGCCGCAACAGCCCCGGCGTCTCGGTGGCACCGGCCGCCACGATGACCGTGTCGGCAAGGACGTCCAGCGCCGTGCCGTCGGGGCGGCGGGCGCGCACCCCGCGCGCGCGCCCGCCGCGGTGCAGCACGCGTTCGACGCGAGCGTGCGAGATGATCCGTGCGCCCGCCGCGCACGCCTGGGGCAGCGCGTTGAGGTGCACGCCGAACTTGGCATTGCGGGGGCAGCCGATCGCGCACTGGCAACAACCTTCGCAGCCCGGCGCGTTGCGCGGAATGGGCGCCGCGGCCCAACCCAGCGCCGCGGCGGCATCCAGCAGCAGCCGCCCGTTGTGGCCCATGACCTCCAGCGGCACCGGGGCGACCCGCAGCGTATGTTCGACGTCGTCGAGGCGTTCGGCCAGCCGGTCGGGATCGGCCAGCGCCAGCCCGAATTCGTCGCGCCAGCGCCGCTGCACGGCCGGCGGCGGGCGGTAACACGTGCCGGAGTTCACCACCGTGGTGCCGCCGACCGCCCGGCCGATGGGCAACACCACCGAGGGGCGTCCCAGGGCGACGGTGGCCCCGGCGCCGCGGTACAACCCGGCATAGCGATCGATCGGATGGGTGGTGCGGAATTCCTCGACCGTCCACCGGCGCCCCTCCTCGAGCACGACGACGTCCAGTCCGGCCCGCGCCAGGCTGCGGGCCACCATCGCGCCGCCGGCGCCGGACCCCACGATCACCGCGTCGGCGGTGACGACGGAGGGGTGATCCGCCGAGGAGACGAGATTCAGTACGGCGTCGGGGCGGGCCGTCTCCTGCTTCATGGCATGCGAAAGCAGTTCCGGCGCATAGGTTTCCGCGCCATTGGCGAGCAACACGATCGCCTTCATGGCCTCGACGGCCGCGCCGACGTCCGGGCTCAGCGCGGCGACCCGCCGCAGCACCTGTTCGCGCCGGTCGGGTCCGAGCCGCGACAGTGACCGGCCGGTGGTGACGAAGCTCGCCGCGGCCAGCGTGAGCAACCCGGCGCGCATGGCCACCCGCGATGTGGTCGGCAGCCGGCGCAGGTAGCGCTCGACGCGATCCGCCAGCTCGGGTGCGGGCGGGCCGCCGTACTCCTCGGGGAGCAGCGCGGTCCCGAAGGACGTCAACGACGCCCTGGCCCGCTCGGCGACCAGGCTCATATCAGCCGCGCGAGCCGACGGCCCAACTTGATGAAGAACGGATAGGTGGCGAAGATGGCGCCCGCCGCGGCGTGCAGGGGCCAGTCCGCTTTCGCGGTATTCACACGGAAAACCCCGCTGTTCCACATGAAGTCGCGGCCATTGCGGGCGCGGAAGGGCCGCCACAGCACTCCTAGCCCGGGGACGTTGTTGTACAGCCCGAATGATCCGCCGAAGAAGACGCCCAGGGTGGCGGCCTCGGCGACATCGCGACGGTCGGCGGGCAACCGCCGCTCGATGAGCACGCCGGAGGCGAACAGCAGTGGTGGGTCGAGCAGAAAGCTCACGTCGGAATCCTTTCGTTGACATCGGGTGCCGCGCGGCCGCGCAGGCCCACTTCGGCATGCCCGGTGCCCAGCACCGACCATTGCCGGTCGTCGATCTCGATGTGGACGTCGGCCTGTTCGGTGTTGGTGCACACCGCCCGGCCGCCGTCGGGATCGGTGTATTGCAGGCTCACGCACTTCTCGGTCGGCTGGTCGATCCGGATAAGCACCCGGCGACCGCCGATGCGTCCTTCCAGCTGCCAATGCGCCACGTCGAGCGTCGTGCGCAACCGCAGCGACGGCAACGGGCTTGTGGGCCAATCCTTTCCGTCGATACGAAACCGAACGAACGCCATCGGTGCCAGCCTGCGCAGCCCGGGCTTGTGCGAGACCGCGGCGACCGCCTCGAGGACGTCGCCGTTGCCAAGGTCGGCATGGACCCATCCCCAGCGTTTGGCGTTGCCGTGCCCGTAGATGTGGGCGACGGCGCCGCGCCAGCCATCGATCGGGAATGCGGTGCCGGCGATGGTCAGCGAACCGGTGAAGTCGGCGGTGGGGGCGATGACGACTTGGGCACCCGGCAACAGCTCGCGATCCCAGGCCGTGCGGGGAAACGTCCAGAGCGGTGCGCCGGTGTCCGTCCAGGACACATCCCAGGCCAGTGACCCGGCGCCGCCGCTGAACTGTTTGTCGCCCGCCCGTACGCCGTCGGCGTCGAACCACCATGGGCCGGTCGCGGGGTCGGTGGGCACGGGCCCGAACCGCTCGGTGCGGGGCGGACCGTCGGGGGCAAACCAGGTGGCCCAGCCGTGCGCGTAGGCACCGTCGGCGCCGGTGAGCGGGGCCACCGTCTCGCAGTGCAGCCACAGCCCGGCCCGCGTCGCCGGATTCGACAAAGTGGCGTACCAGACTTCCAGCCGTCCGGGCTTGCCGCGCCAGCGCGGCATCGCTGCCGCGCGCGTCTCGCCGTCCATGGTTCACCTTTCGTGGGTGCGTCCACTATATTGGTTGAGCCAATGAACCAGTCAAGTCCGCTGCGTCCGCCCGATCGTCAACGTGTCGACGAACAGATCGCCGCGTCGATCGCCGACGCCATCCTCGACGGCGCATTTCCGCCGGGCTCGGTCTTGCCACCCGAGCGCGAACTCGCCGAACAGCTCGGTGTCAACCGCACATCGCTACGGCAGGGTCTGGCCCGGCTGCAGCAGATGGGTCTGATCGAAGCCCGGCACGGCAGCGGCAACCTGGTCGCGGACCCGCAGGCGCTCACCCACCCGGCGGTGGTCGAGGCGCTGGTCCGCAAGCTGGGGCCCGAGTTCCTGGCGGAGCTGTTCGAGATCCGGGCCGCCCTCGGCCCGTTGATCGGCCGGCTCGCGGCGCAACGCGGCGGGCCCGAGAGTACCGAGCCGCTGCGTGCCGCGTTGGCCGCCGTCCGCGAGGCCGACAGCGCCCAAACGCGCCAGGCCGCCGACCTCGCCTACTTCCGGGTCCTCATCCACCACAGCCGCAACCGCGCACTGGGGTTGCTGTACCGCTGGGTCGAGCACGCCTTCGGCGGCCGCGAGCACGAGCTGACCGCCGCTTATGACGACGCCGCGTCCGTGGTGGCCGGTCTGACTGCGATCACCGACGCTGTGCTGGCCGGCGACGAGGCCGCGGCCGCCGCCGCGGTCGAGGACTACCTGAACGCCAGCGCACAGCGAATGATGTTGTCGTACAACAAGACTCAAGCAACCTAACGGCCTACTCGGCGATGCGTGTCGCCGGGTGGACCGCGATAAGTCCTAACTTGTTGCGGCGCTTGCACATTGCGGCCAGCTCCGCGTAGGCCTTGCTGCCCAACAGCTCGGTGAGTTCGTCGGCCAGGCTTTCCCACACCTGCTTGGCGCCGACATGAGCGGCCGGATCGCCGGTGCAGTACCAGTGCAGGTCGGCGCCGCCGGAACCCCAGCCGCGGCGGTCGTATTCGGTGACCCAGGTCTTGAGGATCTCGGTGCCGTCGGGCCGGGTCACCCACTCCTGGCTGCGCCGGATCGGCAACTGCCAGCAGACATCCGGTTTCATGGTCAGCGGCGGCACGCCGAGCTTGAGGGCCTTGCTGTGCAGCGCGCAGCCGACGCCGCCCGCGAAACCGGGCCGGTTCAGGAAAATGCACGCATCCTTGTGCCTGCGGGTCCGGTATTGCGGTTGGCCGTCATGCTCGTCGAGCTCCAGATATCCCTTGCGGCCCAAGCCTTTTTCGCGAAACTGCCAGTCGGCGTCGGTGAGCTTTTTCACCGCGTCGTCCAGGCGGGCGCGGTCGTCGTCGTCGGACAAGAACGCACCGTGCGAGCAACACCCGTCATCCGGGCGGCCCGCCACCGTGCCTCGGCAGGCCGGAGTGCCGAACACACAGGTCCACCGTGAGAGCAGCCAGGTCAGGTCGGCGGCGATCAGGTGCTCGGGGTTGTCGGGGTCGTAGAACTCCACCCATTCGCGGGCGAAATCCAGTTCGACCTCTTGTCCGGGCCGTCCCGGTTCTGGGTGCGAATTCGCCACGGAGTCCACGTTAGACCACACTTCGGCCCTGCTGAGCCGCTGACACTCGCGGCCCGTATGACGGTGATCACGGTGGGTTGACCGGGTCGCGCAGAACCCAGCCATCGGCGCCCCGTTAGGTTGTCTACGTGCGATTGGGCGTTCTCGACGTGGGTAGCAACACGGTGCATCTGCTGGTGGTCGATGCCCACCGGGGCGGCCACCCGACGCCGATGAGTTCGACGAAGGCCACGCTGCGGTTGGCCGAGGCCACCGACAGCGCCGGCAAGATCACCAAACGTGGTGCCGAGAAGCTGATCTCCACGATCGACGAATTCGCCAAGATCGCCGACAGTTCGGGCTGCGAGGAGCTGATGGCCTTCGCCACCTCGGCGGTCCGGGAGGCCGGGAACTCCGAGGACGTGCTGAGCCGGGTGCGCAAAGAGACCGGCGTCGAGTTGCGGGTGCTGACCGGGGTCGACGAATCGCGGCTGACCTTCCTGGCGGT
>Ga0134125_10007065_pt1 | contig 12692 bp, 11 predicted proteins | sample KB31751_FD_96464 | JGI IMG/M metagenome (GOLD analysis project Ga0134125, IMG submission 96464) | Terrestrial soil microbial communities with excess Nitrogen fertilizer from Kellogg Biological Station, Michigan, USA - KB3-175-1 | ecosystem: Environmental > Terrestrial > Soil > Unclassified ... | reverse complement strand
GACTTGATCACCGTGGTGGTGTTTGCGGGGGCCGTGCTGCTGGCTCTGGCCGCGCTCGTAGCGCGCGAGTGGCAGCGGCAACGCCCGGCCAGCCGAATCCGCGAACGCTTGCAACGGGTATCGGGAGGAGTGCACACGGCCACGCGCGCCAAGGTGCTCGCCGAGCTCCGGCGGGCCCAGACCGAGGCGCGCCGGCGGCGGCATCGGGAATCGCTCGGCAGCCTGGGTTATTACCTAAACCGCCTGGACACCGTCTCGGGACGCGGGGGAGGCCGCCGCCTGGTGCTGGCGATGGGCGGCTTTGCTTTGCTAGGACTCTTTCTGCTGATCCTGGAACTGGTTCCCGTCTCGATCTGGACGGCCGGGCTGCTGCTGGTGATCGTGCCGGCGGGGGTCGGCCTGGCAGCTTACCGGTGGCTCGTGGAACGTTTCCGGCGCCGGTTTCTGGCACAGTTGCCGGACGCGATGGACATGATTGTGCGCGCGAGTCGGGCGGGTATTCCCGTCACGCAGTCCATCCACAACGTGGGGCTGCAGTTTGCCGAGCCGCTGGGGCCGGAGTTTCGCCGCATGGGCGACAACTTGCTGTTGGGCAACGATATCGGAGATGTGCTGGACGAGGCGGTTCTGCGGGTCGAGCTGGCGGACTTCTCGTTCTTCTCGGTCTGCGTGTTGTTGCAGCGCGAAGCGGGCGGCTCCATTACCGAGGCCCTGGAGAACCTGGCCGCCATCATCCGCTCGCGCCGGGACCTGATATTGAAGTCCCGCGCGTTGACGGCGGAAGGCCGTACGGCGGGACTGATCCTGTCGTTGCTGCCCTTCATCGTGGTCGGGATGCTGTACCTGGCCAACCCCTCTTATATCGAGGTCCTGTTTACCACCGAGTCCGGCCGCATGCTGTTGTGGACGGCGGTGGGAATGCTGGTGGTGGGCGTGCTGGCCATCCGGCGCCTGTCGCGCTTGAGGACGTAAGCCATGGCCGATCCACTGGTCCTGCTCAATGGTGCGATCCTGGTCCTCTGCCTGGCTGGCGGCGGGCTGTATCTGTATGCGCGGGCCGGTCACCGCGCCCGCGTCTTGAGCCGTGCGATTTCGGAGGTCCAGCGCCGGGGCGCGCGGGTCGCGCGGCGGGACGTTCAGCCGATGTCGGGAGGGTTGCTGCGCATGCTGCGGCGCATCGGCATGGCCGTGCCCCTGCTCAACGCCGCGCAGCGCACCGAGGCGTCGCACAAGCTGGTGGCGGCGGGGTACCGGTCTTCGCAGGCCCTGTACGTATTGGGCGGATGTACGCTGCTCTCCATCGTGCTGTGCGTGGGGCTGACCGCCTGGCTGGGCGCGAGCTGGCTGGATCAGCGGGGCGCCATGGCCTGGATCGCCGCCATGGTGACGGCGGCTTATGTTGGCAGCCTGCTGCCGCGCTTCATCCTCGATCGGCTGGTGCGGCGGCGTCAGGATGCCATCCGCCTGAGTCTGCCCGATGCGCTGGATCTGCTGGTGATCTGCACCAATGCGGGGCTGGCGCTGAACGCGGCGCTGGAGCGCGTGGCGGACGAAATGGAGTTGGTGGCGCCGGAGCTGGCTGACGAACTGAAGCTGACGTCCAGCGAACTCAAGCTCAGCAGCGATATCGAACGGGTGCTGGGGGGGCTGGCGGAGCGCTGCGGCACTGACGGCATGCGTACCCTGGTCAATACCTTCTTGCAGGCGCGCCAGTATGGCACGGCCATCACGCAGGCGCTGCGCATCCTGGCCAAGACCGAGCGCACGGCCCGCATGATGCGGCTGGAAGAGGCAGCGGCAAAGCTCTCGGTCAAGATGACCTTGCCCATGATGTTGTTCATTTTGCCCACCGTGCTGATCGTGGCGGCGGGCCCAGCGATCCTGAGCCTGATGGATACGCTTTCGCGGTTCTGAGGACCGATCTGGAGTGGATGATGAATGTTCCCTTGTATCGAGTGCTGGTTGGGGCCAGTTTGATGGCGCTCCTGACGGCGTGCGCGCCGCCGCGCACCGCCGTCAGGCCCGTTGATACGGTCATCGACCGTGCCGCCCTCCAGGCGGGAGACCTGCGCATTGCCGCCAGCGCCCTGCAAAGCGGCGACGTCAGCGTGGCCCGCTCGCTGTATACGACTCTGGCCAAGGCGCATCCCGGCATGCCCGAGGTCTGGCTTGGGCTGGGCGACACGCACTTTCTGGCGGGGGAATTCGAATCGGCTCAGAGCGCCTATGCGCGTGCCGAGGAGCTGGACCCGGATGGCCTGGCCCCCAAGCTGGCGCAGGCGCGCGTGTTGATTCGGCTGCGCAAGCTGGATGAGGCGCGCACACGCTTCCAGGCCATCCTGGGGAAAGATCCCGATCAGCCCGTCGCCCTGGCGGGCCTCGGCGTGGTGTACGACCTGTCTGGCCAGCCGGCCCTGGCTCAGGAAACCTATCGCAAGGGCCTGGCGAAGCATCCGGGCGACCAGGCGCTGCGGGCGAATCTGGGCCTGTCCCTGGCTCTGAGCGGCAAGGGACGCGAGGCCGTCAATGTGCTGCTGGGCAATAGCGGCGTGCAGAATGGCTTGCCGCAGATCCGTGACAACCTCGCGCTGGCCTATGGCGTGATGGGGCGCGAGGATGCCGCCGAAGGCATCCTCATGAGCTATCAGCCTCGCGGCGTCGTGCAGGACAACCTGGCGTTCTACCAGTATCTGCGTGAGCATCTGGGAACCGCATCCGCGCCGGCGTCCGCGAAGGCGGTGCCGGTCGCATCTTCCTCTCCGCCCGCCAGGAGCGGCGGGCCGGCCAAGCGGTGATCCCCATGCGCTGGCGGCGAACTTTCGGGCGATTGTGGCGCGACCATCGTGGGGTAACAGCGCTGGAGTTCGCCATCGTGGCGCCGTTGTTCTTCATGGTCCTGCTCATGAGCGTGGAGGTCACCTTCGCGCTGCTGGCCGACGTCACCCTGGATTCGGCTGCGAGCCGCATCACGCGCATGGGCAAGATCGGGGTCTTCGCCCAGGAGGCGGATTGTCAGTCGGCCGTGAAGGCCGAGTTTGAAAAGACGCTCGGGATCTGGGCGGACAGGGAGAACGTGTATGTCAACGCCAAGCTCTATAAACCGGGAGAAACCGTGACGTTCGACGACAAGAACGGACAATACGATCCGGCCTGCAACACGGGTGATCGGGGCGACATGGTGGTGTTCCGCCTGGGGTTCGACAAGCCGGGCGTCACCGGGGTGCTGGCGCTGATGGGGCTCAATCTGTTTCACTACGAGCGCCTCGTGGTGATCCAGAACGAGCCCTGACGGTCGGCCGCCGCCGGACTGGGAGATTTTTGTGATGGGACAACGCTTGTTGCGGTTCCCGTTTGAATCGCTGGCCTCCGGTCTCCGGCGGCTGCGCCGTGACGACCGGGGGATCGCTGCGATTGAAGCCGCCATCGTGCTGCCCATCATGGTGTTCTTCCTGTTTGGCACGATCGAGACCTATCAGTATTTCCGCGCGGCGGCAATCCTGGACCGGGCCGTGTTCTCCATCGCGGATGGTGTAGCCATGCAGCCCAAACTGTACGAAGGGGGGCCATGCGATGAGACGGATCATCTCTGTACCTACGGCGTCATCATGGGGGATCTCATGCAGCCCATCGACTACAAGGACGGGGGCTATCTGACGATCCGCTTGTTCGAGGCGCAGACGTCGGGTTCGTCCGTCACATGGAAGAATTCAACCTGGGCCAAGAAATGCGAAGGCAGCACGGCGGCTTGTGGCGACATCGCGGCGGCGCCGCCGCCGGACGGCATGCCCCCCGCCCAGCCGGGCGACACCATCCTGGTGGTACAGGGCTACCAAACGTATGAGCCGTACGTCATCAGTTCGCGGTTCTGGACCGGTCTGGGCGGCACCGAGGTGCTGACCGCCACCGCATTCTATCGTCCGCGTTTTGACGACTTGAAGACGTTGTATTGAAGCAAGGCTGAGGCGGGCGCTTGGCCCGGGAGACCTGTCATGGAAAAGCGATCGAGCCTGTTTGGGCGCCTGCTGCGCGACCAGCGCGGCGTCATTGCGCTGACTTTTGCCGTCACCTTCTCGGTGATGCTGGGCAGTTCCCTGATGGCGCTTGATTTCGTGCGCTACAACGTCGCGCAGGCCCGCATCCAGAACGCGCTGGACACGGCGGTGATCTCGGCGGGGCGCAAGCTGGCCAATTACCAGTCCACCGGGCCGGGCTACGATCCGGGCCAGGCCTGGCGGGACGATGCGACTGCTTATTTCAAGGCGAACGTGCCGGACAAGTTCCTCGGGGTGGCCATCCCCGCTGGCGCCCTGACCATTGACTATGGCGAAGACCGCGTGAACGCGGGCGGCCAAACCTCGGACAGTGGCCAGTTCTTGTCGGCGCAGCGCATCAGCATGTCGGTGACCGGCACCCTGCCGCTCATGAGCACCGGCTTCGTGCGCGAGACGGGCCTGGAAATCGACGCCCAGAACTGGGCGGTACGGCGGGTGCGCAACGATCTGGAACTGGTGCTGGCGCTGGACAATACGGGTTCGATGAACGACCCGGCCTCGAGTACTTCAACCAAGATCCAGGTGCTGCGCGATTCGGCGACGCAGTTGATCAATACCGTGATGGCGGCGTCGGCGGCGGGCGGGCAGACCGACGGAACCAGTGGCGCCTACATCGGGCTGGTGCCCTTCACGGATTCAGTGAACGTGGGGGGCATCGCCTCATCGCCAGGCTGGCTGAACGGCGCGACGCCCGCGCAGAAGAATTACATCCAGTCGCTCTGGACCGGTTGCATCGCGGAGCCAGGCCCGGCGCCTGGCGGCAACTGGACGGCGGCCAATCCGCTGCCCGCCACCCTTTTGTCCCCGGCAAGCCTTTTCAAGCCCATGCTGTCCGTCCACAGCTTCGACTATGCGCCGCCGACGCTGACATCGACCGGAGGCAACAGCACCCGGGCCTACAACCGGCTTGTCCAGGATTCGACGTTGTTGCCGAGCGGTTTCGCCTTCAATGCGCCGACCAGTGCCTCAAAGGACCGCCGCGTCACGGCCGATGTCGCAGCCTGGAGCACCAACCCGCAGACGTTCACCGTCAACTTGGCCCAGGAACCGTCCAACTGCACTTTGGCACCGACGTATTTCCTGACGAAGGACCAGACCGCACTGCTGTCGGCCGTGGCGGCGATGAAGGGTAGCGGCAGCACGGCGGTGCCGACGGGACTGATCTGGGCGTGGCGGATGCTCAGTCCGCAATGGCGAGGCGCTGCCGGCTGGGGAAGTTCAACGCTGCCGCGAGATGGGGATTCGAAGCTGCGCAAGGTCATCATTCTGCTCAGTGACGGCGACAATGATCCCACTGTGCGACGCGGAAGCAATTCCCCCGGTACGGACGAATGGTTCAAGTTGAGCTATGCCTATCAGGAGTGCACAAAAACTCAGAGTGTGGGCAGCGGCCGGAACGCGCAAACTGTTTGCCAGACTTATTCCAACACTGTGAAGCGCGTTTCCAATGAATCGGGGCGGGTGAAGCTGTCGTCCTTCAATCAGTGTCCCATCATCGGCCTGCGATCGGTCGATCCTGCCCAGATCACGCCTGCGAATTACGACAACAGTTGCGCGTCCAGCGGCCCCAACAGTTCGACCATCGGCTATCCGGACGGGTCCAAGAGCGGCACCACGATCAACTCGAATTCTTTGGACGCCTACGGCGCCCAATTGTGCGCCAACATCAAGGCGGATCCCAATAACATCACACTGTTCACCCTGACGCTGGGTATGGACGTCTCGGATGAGGCTCGGGCCGTCATGCGCGGCTGCGCCTCGGATCCGACCAAAACATATTTCGACGTGAGCAACGCCGCGGATCTGCCCCAAGTGTTCAATGAAATCGCCGGGGCGCTCACCGAGCTGCGGCTCACCCAGGATCCGGGCACGTCGTCCGGGTCATGATTGCGCCCGATGGTCGTTCCAGGTGAGCGGTAGTAGGGTGCTTTGCAATGTGCGTCAACAAAGGGCGGCTGGGCACAACGTGGCCGGTCTGCCTCTGCCGGGGAGGCGAGTGACCATGGCGTGGCGATCGGGATGGGTGTTGTTCGGCGGGTTGGCGCTGCTGTTCGCAGCGGTCGGATGGTCGCCGCGTGCGTCCGCCCAGGGGGCCAATTTCCACCCCTGCAATTCCCAGCCGTCGCTGCCGATGTGTTTGCACGGATATGGTCGGCGGATCGCCATCGCGCGGTGGGGGGCGCCGCCCGAGCCGTTGGACCCTGATGCCGTGGCGGGGGCGTCCCTGGTCACGCGCGACGTCGCCCGGGAAATCGGCAAGCTCAAGGCCAGCACCGCGTTTGTGGAAGACATGGACACGTCCGAGGTCCTGTTCGCGCGTGACGAAGCGGCCGTGCGGCCGATCGCGTCGATTACGAAGCTCGTGACGGCGCTGGTGGTGGTCCAATCCGGCTTGCCCATGGACGAGATGCTGACCATAGACGCCAGCGACCGCAATGTGCCCAGCGAATTGCCGGCGCGTCTGGATGCGGGCGCGCGCCTGACACGGACGGAGCTGCTGCACCTGGCCCTGGCATCGTCCGAGAACAGCGCCGCGCATGCGCTGGCGCGTACTTTCCCGGGCGGCATGGCCGCCTTCGTCGAGGCCATGAATGCTCAGGCCCGTGTCTTGGGCATGGCGGACTCCCGTTTCGTCGGTCCCGTCGGACTGTCCAACGGCAATGTGTCTTCGGCGCGCGATCTGGCGAAGCTGGTCTACGCGGCGTCGCGCCAGCCGTTGATCCAAGCGTTCACGACCGATGCGCGGTACCGTGTTGGCGGACGGACTTTTCGCAATACCAATATGCTGGTGGGGCGCCCGAATTGGGACATCCTGGCGTCCAAGACGGGAACCACCCGGGAGGCGGGGAACTGCCTGGTCATGATGGTTCGGGTCGACGGTCGGAATCTGGCAATGGTGTTGCTCAATGCCCATGGAACGAGCGGCACGCGCTTTGGTGATGCGGTGCGCTTGCGGCGTATCCTCAACAGCCAGATGGCCTTGAAATAGGGTGGCGCCTCCGGCACCCGCTATCCGGAGTGGCGCAACGACTGCAAGGCGCCTTGGCCGAGCAGTCGCCTCAGTGGATCGCCGCGAGGACGTCCCGTTCCAGTGCGCCGGTGGCAACGCACTGTGCTGAGCGTCCGGGCCCGGGAAGCGTGGCGGCGGAACCGCTGGAGAACGCCACCGTATCCTTGATGGGCGCGTAGAACCTGCCTGTGGGTGTGTTGCCGAGGCTCACGGTGCGGGTGACCACATAGTGCGCGTTCACCTGTGCGCGCGTCGACCGGGCGCCCGAGGCCTTGAACAGCACGTTGATGGTGCCAGCGACTTCCATGGCTCGGTCCACGTCGTACAGATTGCCGTAAACGATCTGTTCGTAGGACTGATGAGGCGAAGAACCCGGGAAGCGGTAATGTCGTGTGAGCTGCGCGCGCGGATTCGTGACGTCGGACTCCACGGTGCCGCAATCCAGGTATCTTTCAGGGTTGCCTGTGAAGTGCAACACCATGAGCCCCGTGGTGGGATCCTGGCGCTCGATGACCCAGGGGCCGCTGGCGAGCTTTTGCGTCGAGGTCTTCCACACCTGGGCGTAGGGCGCTGCGATGGTGGTGTCGCTCATGATGGGCGGCTGTACGGCCGGAGGCGCGTATGTCAGCCGGCCGGCACACCCGGAAAGGCCTATCACCGCAAGTGCAGCCGCCTGACGTATCCGCATGCCCCGCCCCTATCCTGTTTCGCCACGTCCGCCGACTGGCCGTGACGGTCTGTTCAGCATACCAGATGTTACCGATGTATTGCCATTTATCACAGGCGCATGGCTTGCCGGGCCGATTCCCGTCTCGCCCACGGCTCAAAGGGGATGCCAGGCCGTCCGGCAGGGCGCGGTGTGGCACGCTGTACACTCCATGCTTTGTGTCGACCGATCCGCTCCCTGACGGCCTGCCATGTTGATCACCCTGCTGAACATCGTCCTGCCCGTCTTTGCAATTGCGGCGCTGGGATACGTTTTCGGGCGCCGCCAGGCTCGGCACCCCGACATGGGGTTCATCAATCACGCCAATGTGATGGTGTTTTGTCCCGCGCTGGTGTTTTCCGCGCTCTTGGACAACCCTATGAGTATGCTGCAGGCTTGGCCTTTGGTCGCGGCCGCCGCCCTGATCATCCTCATCCCCGGGTTGCTCCTCGCGGTGATCCAGTCGCCCACACAGACGCGCGCCGGATTTCTGGTGCCCGGCATGTTTCGCAATACCGGCAACATCGGCATTCCGATCATGATGCTCGCCTATGGGAAGGACGTGCTCGGCGATATCGTCATCCTGTTCGTGATCTCCAACCTGCTGCAGTTTTCGGTGGGCCTGGTGCTGCTGGCTCCGGGTGGGAACCGCTGGCTGTGGCTGAGGAATCCGAATATCTGGGCGGCCGTCCTGGGGATAGCGCTGGCGCCCTATCGGGCGTGGATCCCGCCGTTCGTCACGACTTCCGTGGATCTCACGGGACAGATCGCGATTCCGCTCATGCTGTTTGGCCTGGGGGTGCGGCTGTCGCAGGATCGCATCGACCGGATAGGGCTGGCGCTGAAGGTCAATGGCCTGTATCTGCTGGCGGGATTGGCCACGCTTCCCATCGTATTCTGGTTGCTTCCGCTTACGCCCGAGTGGATGCGGCTGGTGGCCTTGTCGGCCATGCTGCCGCCGGCAGTCCTGAATTACCTGCTGTGCGAACAGTACCGGGTGGAGCCCCGGACCGTGGCCAGTGTGGTGCTCCTGGGCAATATCCTGTCAGTGGCGACGGTGCCGCTGGTCGTGTGGGCCACGCTGATCGGGGTGGCGTAGCGGCGCTTCCGATCCGGCCCGCAAGCCCCGCTGAAGGCCCGGCCGTGCCATGCTCGACTCAGGCTGACGCTCGCGGCTCCGCCTGCGGCATCTCGATCTTCACCTCCAGGACTTCCAGGGAATCCTGGCGGTCCAGGTTGACCCTGATGTCTCCAGGATCGATCTTCACGTACTTGGAGATCACCGCAATGAGTTCCTTTTGAAGCTGCGGCAGGAAATCGGGGCCGTTGCGGCCGCTGCCGCGCTCATTGATCAGGATGAGCTGCAGCCGGTCCTTCGCAATGCTGGCGGAGGATTTTTTCTGGCCGCGCAGAAAATCCAGGAAAGACATGTTCATTTCCCCCCGAACAGTCGCTTGAACAGGCCGGGTTTCTCGTAATCGACGAAACGCAGCGGCTTTTCCTCGCCGAGATAGCGTGCCACCACGTCCTGGTAGGCGTCGGCTACGTCGCTGTCGCGGATATGGATGGCCGGAATGCCCTGGTTCGAGGCCTGCAGCACGATCTCCGATTCGGGGATGACGCCGATCAGCCGGATGCGCAGGATGTCCTCGATGTCGCTCAATGACAGCATTTCACCTTCGGACACCCGCTTGGCGTTGTAGCGCGTGAGCAGCAGGTGCTCTTTCACGGGGTCTTCGCCTCGTTCCGCGCGGCGGGATTTGGCCGACAGGATGCCCAGGATGCGATCCGAGTCGCGGACCGAAGAGACCTCGGGATTGGTGACCACCAGGGCGTCATCCGCAAAATACGCCGCCATGAGCGCACCGGTCTCGATGCCGGCCGGGGAGTCGCAGACGATGTACTCGAAGTCCATCGCGGCCAGGTCTTCCAGGACCTTGCCGACGCCTTCCCGAGTCAGGGCTTCCTTGTCGCGTGTTTGGGAAGCCGGCAGGATGTAGAGGTTTTCGAGCTGCTTGTCGCGGATCAGGGCCTGGTTGAGCGAAGCTTCACCCTGGATGACGTTGACGAAGTCGTATACCACCCGGCGTTCGCAACCCATGATGAGGTCCAGGTTGCGCAGGCCGACGTCAAAATCGATGACCACCGTCTTGTGACCGTGCATGGCCAGCCCGGCCGAAAAGCTTGCGCTGGAGGTTGTCTTGCCCACGCCCCCCTTGCCGGAGGTGACTACAACGATGCGCGCCATGGTGAATGGTTTCCCCTCTGTTCAAAATTCATGACATCGTAAAGCAAAAAGCGGCGATTCGAATAAATACCGGCCTTCATCGCGTGACGGATGGTATCCACTCGCGCCGAGTTCACTGAAACCCGCCTGATTCGTCCAGCCCGCGGATGCGCAGGGTGTCGCCGTCCAGTGTCACCTGCGCCGGCCGGCTCTGCAGACTGTCGGGCAGGCGCGTTTCGATCACGCGATAGACGCCCGCGATGGCGAGCAGCTCGGGATCCAGGTGGGTGGTCAGGATCATGACGTCGGTGCGGCCGTGCGCGCCTGCCATGGCCTTTCCCCGCAACGGCCCGTAGACGTGAATGTTTCCGTCGGCGATGACCTCGGCACCCTGGCTGACCATGCCCATGACGATCAGGTCGCTGCCCTTGGCATAGATGCGTTGCCCCGACCGCAGCGGATGGCGAACCACCAGTGTTTCGCCGGAAGGAGATGCGGGGGTGTCGGGGGTGATCGGCTTCTTTCCAGCCGCTGAGCCCTTGCCGGCCGATGGTTGCGGGGCGGCGGGTGCCTTGCCGGCTGGCCGCGCCCGAGCGGGCTCCGCGGCGTCTGGCTGGGCTGCGGCAGAAGCCGCCGGACCCGCCGAGGCGTCCAGCGGCGCCAGGCCGGATTGGGCCGCCTGCGCTTGCATTTCGGCGCTGGCCTGTACCCCGATGGGGTGCAGATGGTGCCGGCGCAGCGCCTCGGCCAACGCCTGCCAGTCGGGAGATTCGGTGAGCCCCTGGGCGTCGATGACGACGGGTTCGTTTTCGTAGAAGGCGCCCGCCTCGCGCATGCGGGCGTCCAGCGCCGCCACCAGTGTGTCCGTGTCCGGCTCATGCAGGACGGCCCGCAGCGCGTAGAGGGTGGCGCTCTTGAAATCCAGGGCGGTGGAGGCTTTGGCCATCGTGTGTTACGCCCAGGTATCGCGCAGCGTGGCCGCGCGGTTGAGAATGGGGTGATCCGGCGAAGACAGTTCGCGGTCAGCCACGAAGTAGCCCAGCCGTTCGAACTGCCAGGTGGCGCCGGGGACGGCCCGTATCCCGGGCTCCAGCCAGGCCTGGACCGTGTGGCATGAGTTCGGGTTCAGCGCTTCGAGGAAGTTGCGGTCGCCACCGTCCGGGTGGGGGTCGGCAAACAGGCGATCGTAGAGGCGGATCTCGGCGGGGACGGCGTGCGCCGTGCTGATCCAGGTGATGGCGCCCTTGACCTTTACGCTGTCGGCCCCCGGGGTGCCGCTGCGGGTATCGGGCAGGTATTCCGCATGGACCTCGATGACCTCCCCGCGCTCATTTTTGACGCAACCCGTGCAGCGCACCACATAGCCGTATTTGAGCCGCACCAGATTACCGGGGTACAGGCGGAAATACTTGCGAGGCGGCTCCTCGCGGAAGTCGTCGCGCTCTATCCACAGTTCTCGAGTCAGCGGGAATTCGCGACGGGCGCTCTGCGGATCGTGCGGGTTGCTGGGCGCCGAGCAGAGCTCGCTGTGTCCGGCCGGGAAGTTCGTCAGGATCAGGCGGATGGGATCCAGGACGGCGACGGCCCGGGCCGCCACGGGGTCCAGATCGTCCCGAAGGGCTTGTTCCAGCAGGCTGTAGTCGATGCGGGAGTCGGATTTGGAGACCCCCAGGCGCTCGCAGAACAGGCGGATGGCCCCCGCCGTGTACCCGCGCCGGCGCAGTCCGACCAGGGTGGGCATTCGGGGATCGTCCCAGCCGCTCACGTGGCCTTCTTCGACGAGTTGCCGCAGCTTGCGCTTGCTCGTGACCACGTAGCTCAGGTTCAGGCGGGCGAACTCGTACTGATGGGGCAGGGGTTGCGCCAGTTCTCCGAGGTCCGCGAGCTTTTGCAGGATCCAGTCGTAGAACGGGCGCTGGTCTTCGAATTCCAGCGTGCAGATGCTGTGGGTGATGCCTTCCAGCGCATCCTCGACGGGGTGGGCCCAGGCATACATGGGATAGATGCACCAGGCCTCGCCCGTGCGGTGGTGGCTCGCGTGGCGAATGCGGTACAGCACCGGGTCGCGCAGATTGATGTTGGGCGAAGCCATGTCGATGCGCGCGCGCAGCGCCATGCTGCCGTCCGGATGGCGGCCGGCGCGCATTTCGCGCAGGAGCGCCAGCGACTCGGCCACCGAGCGGTTGCGCCACGGCGAGTCGGTGCCCGGCTCGGTCAGGGTGCCGCGCGTGGCTCGCATTTCGTCGGCCGATTGCTCGTCGACGTAGGCGTGGCCGGCCAGCACCAGGGCCTCGGCGAAACGATAGAGCGTCTCGAAGTAATCGCTGGCAAAGTAGCGGTGTTCGACGCCGTTCTGCGTCCAGTCAAAGCCCAGCCAGCGCACCATGTCGGCGATGGCATGGACGTACTCGTCTTCTTCCTTTTCGGGATTGGTGTCGTCGAACCGCAGGTGACAGACGCCCTGGTAGTCGCGGGCCAGGCCGAAATTCAGGCAGATGCTCTTGGCGTGCCCGATGTGCAGATGGCCGTTGGGCTCGGGCGGAAATCGTGTGCGAATGCGCGCCGGATCGATCTCCCCCGCCTGTCGGACCTCGGCCGGACTGGGGGGCGGTGACCAGTGCCGGTTGCGATACAGCCCCGAGCTCAGGTCATTGTCGATGATGGTGCGCAGGAAATTCGAGGCGGGCGCGGTATCGG
>Ga0134125_10007063_pt1 | contig 12694 bp, 12 predicted proteins | sample KB31751_FD_96464 | JGI IMG/M metagenome (GOLD analysis project Ga0134125, IMG submission 96464) | Terrestrial soil microbial communities with excess Nitrogen fertilizer from Kellogg Biological Station, Michigan, USA - KB3-175-1 | ecosystem: Environmental > Terrestrial > Soil > Unclassified ... | reverse complement strand
TTGAAAGTAGGGCATCACGGAAGCCGGACCTCCTCATCCGAAGAGTTCCTAGATCAGATTCATCCCCAGTTCGCCGTCATCTCCGACGGGTACATGAACCAATTTCATCATCCGCATCCGGACGTGCTGCAGCGGCTCGCCGCGCATCACTCTGCTGTCTTCCGCACCGATCAGCGGGGTCTGATCACCTTCCGCACCGATGGCGACAAGGTGCAAATAGATACATTCCGGTAACGGCGCGCGATTCGGCAGCCGCAGTTATGAAAAAAAGCTTCTAAAGCGGCCGGATTATCTGTATAATCAGCAAACTGCAAAAAATGATAGCAAGTGAGCGGCAAGCGCGGCTGGAGGTCGAACGTCTTGCCACTGATTTATTCGACTCTGAACGCAGGTTGCATATTGCGCTGGCCGCTGGCAGAATGGGCGCTTGGCGCTGGGACGCCGCAACCAACGTTGTTGAATGGAGCAGTTCGCTGGAAGCGATCTACGGACTTGCTCCAGGCGCGTTCGAACGGACATTCGAGGCATTTCTTTCACTGGTGCATCCCGATGACCGCGATCACGTGATCCGGTGCGTTGCTGAGGCGGGACGGAATGGATCGGAATACAAGATCGAGTTCCGCACCATCCGGCCGGATGGCGAGGAGCGCTGGATTTCCGATCGCGGTGAGCTGATATACAATGCTTCCGGCAAGATGACCGGTATCACCGGAGTCTGCTGGGACTCCACGGACGAAAAGAGGCATGAGGTCGAACGGGTCAGGCATTTCGACGAGTTGCGCAATGTGCTCGATCGCGAACGCCTGGCCCGGTCCGAGGCGGAAGCCGCCGCCGAGGAACTCCGAAAAGCGAATGCGGAAATTGAACAGTTCGCCTACCTTGCCAGTCACGACCTTCAGGAGCCATTGCGCACGACTGCGACCCATACGCAACTACTGGCGCGCAGATATCGCGGCCGGTTGGACGACGATGCCGATGCGTTGCTGGATCAGATTGTGGCCGGTACTGCTCGCATGCAAGCGCTCATCTCCGATTTGCTGGAGTATTCGCAGCTCACCCGCGGCGAATCGCATACCCGCGAACGTATCGACCTGAACACGGTTTTGGAAGAGGCCAGGCAAATTCTGGCAGCCGCCATCGACGCCAGTGGAGCAGAAGTCCGTTCCGAAGTCTTACCCGAAGTGCGCGCCGCTCCCGGACAGATGGTGCAGTTATTTCAAAACCTGATCGCTAACGCAATTAAGTATCGCCGGCCAGATGCGGCTCCATACATTCGGGTCTGGTGCGAGCCATGCGGCGGAGCCTTTCAGATAGTGGTGGCGGATAACGGGCAGGGCTTTGATGAAAGATACGCGGATCAGATCTTTGGAATCTTCAAACGGTTACACGGCCGGGAGGTCCCCGGTACCGGTATTGGACTCGCGCTGTGCAAACGTATCGTGGAGGCCCACGGCGGCCGAATTTGGGCGAAGTCCATGCCCGGCCGCGGCTCCACATTCTGTTTCACATTGCCGTCAGTCTAATCTTGCGAAGCCGTGACCAGAGGGGGCGATCAGGCGCCGACCCCCGACTCGCCAGCATAGAATGAGTACGGAGGAACAATGGCGCGAAACAACGGTGCAAGTGCGATTGGTTGGTTCGTTTGCGGTGCCGTGTTAGGAGCGGCTGCTGCGCTGCTCGCGGCGCCGGGGTCAGGCAAGCGGACCCGGCGGACCCTTCTGCGGCAGGCCGAACAGGGCCGAAAGACTCTGGTCGAGTCGGGCCAGGAAATTTTTGAAAAGGGCAGGGAACTCTACGAGCGCGGAAGGGAGATCGCCGAAGATGCCGCGGAGATGTTCGAACAAGGGCGCCGTATAGCGGAGAAGACCATAGACGATCGGATCTGACAAGTCCCGTTGAGCATCAAAGAGGAGATGTCTGCTGTCGCCATGCCGCCCTTGCAACTTGCTCCTTTTGCGAACGAGCCTTATACCGACTTCACAAAGTCCGAGAACAACGAGAGGATGCGTGCGGCTCTAAAAAGGGTTCGCTCCGAGTTTGGAAAAGAATACCACCTGCTGATTGCCGGCGAACGCCGTACGTCTATGGCGAAGTTGGAATCGCTGAATCCTTCCAGACCTTCCGAAATTGTCGGTGTTCACCAGAAGGGCTCCGAGCAGGATGCCCGCGATGCTGTCGAATCTGCTTATTCGTACTTTCCGGAGTGGGCCCAAGTGGGCCTCCAGCGGCGAGCCGCTTATCTGGTCAGACTCGCTGAAGTCATTCGCGAACGTAAGTACGAGTTCGATGCATGGTTGGTCTTCGAAGCCGGAAAGACCTGGATTGAAGCGGAAGCGGACGTTTCAGAGGCCATCGACTTTTGCGAGTACTACGCGCGTCAGGCGCTTAGACTTGCGAATCCTGAGCCGCTTGTTCAACTCTCCGGGGAACACGACGAATTGACGTACCTACCGCTCGGAGTAGGTGTAATCATCCCGCCGTGGAATTTCCCGCTCGCCATTCTGGTTGGAATGACAACAGCCGCTTTAGTGACTGGCAATACGGTTGTAATCAAACCTTCAAGCGATACGCCAACCATCGCGGCCAAATTTGCCGAAGCTATGCTTGAGGCCGGCATCCCTCCACGTGCGTTTTCTCTCCTGGTCGGTAGTGGCGCTGCGATTGGTGACGTTCTCATATCTCACCCCAAGACAAGATTCATATCATTCACTGGCTCGCGCGATGTCGGACTTCATATTAATGAACTCGCCGCGAAAACACCGCGGGGCCAGCGCTGGATTAAGCGCGTGATCGCCGAGATGGGCGGCAAGGATGCAATTATCGTCGATCGCGAGTGCGACCTAGACCAGGCGGTCACAGGCGTTCTCTATTCCGCTTTCGGCTATCAGGGACAGAAGTGCTCGGCATGCTCCCGGGCCATCGTCGATCAGGCCGTCTACAACGAGTTTCTCGACAAGCTGAAATCGAAGGCAGAGGCGCTTACCATCGGTCCTTCCGATGAGTTCGAAAACTACATGGGTCCTGTAATCAACAAACGCGCGAAGGAATCAATTCTCAACTATATCGAAACGGGCAAAAAGGAAGGGCGTTTAATCACAGGGGGCGTCCGCGCGGATGGCGAAGGCTACTTCATCAAACCAACCGTGATTGCGGATGTCGATTCCAAAGCGCGCGTTTTCCAGGATGAGATATTTGGCCCGGTGCTTGCCATCACCAAGGCAGAGGGCTTCGATCACGCTCTGCAGCTTGCCAATGATTCGGAATATGGCCTCACCGGCGCCGTGTACACCACGAACACGGCAAAAGCCGAAAAGGCAAAGCGCGAGTTCTTCGTTGGAAATCTCTACATTAATCGCAAATGCACGGGCGCGATGGTCGGCGCTCATCCTTTCGGCGGGTTCAACATGTCCGGCACCGATTCCAAGGCTGGTGGCCCGGACTATCTACTGCAATTCGTGCAAGCCAAATCTATCGCCGAGAAGGTCACCTGACGGGCTCCACGAGCGCTGAAACTGAGCCAGGGAGCGTTAGCGACCTCATGACGGGCGGAAGTAAAGTCAAGTTCGCTTACGCTCGCGGCTCCGTTTCAAGAATTCAGATGGAAAGAATGCGATCTCAATAGCCGGCCAGGCGGGCCTAGTAAGCGGCAGTCAGCGTAAGCGACCTAATCCGCAGCCAGCTCGGTCACCATAACTGTCGAGCGTGAGCCGATACATGCCTGTCAATCACGCCTGCAACTATGATCTACTCTGGACGTGCAGTATCGCTTCACTGATGATCGGGATTGGTCAGATTTCTCGAGTAGTCGAGTTTTGCGGTAAGCGTTCGGAAAGCACCGTATTGACTTAGGCGAACAGATTAGTTTTCGGATTGAAGAGGCTTGCGGCGGCGGCGAGGAAGATGTTCGAAACGGAAGTGGCCGCGGATGTTGGTGGAAAAGTACTGGCCTTTGGAGTCGGCCGTTAGGAAATCACGATACTGCTGTGGCGAGAAATCGAAATAACGATATCGTTCGCCGCTACGAAAGAGGAGATCGAGAGTGCGCTTGGCGCGGCGATATGCGGCTGCAGTGAAGACGCTCGAGTCCAAGCAGAACCAATGCATGAGTGACCACCTGTTTCCATTTTCGCTTGCTAGCGGCTAGGGTGCCGTGGCCACGAAGGGAATGAAACACTAAGGCCGTCGCAGTGAATGCTATTGCTGAAGGACGACAGCATTAGGATTCCAGGGCAGCAGGTCTGTGATGCGGTCCACGGGATGATCTGCAACCGCGTGAGTACCCTGGGGCAGATACAATTCCGGATCGAGGTCATTCAGCTTGGCCGAACCGATCAGGCTGTAGATGGCAGCCGCCCTTTCGTCACCGGCATCTGATCTGGCGAACAGGTAATTCTTCCGTCCGATCGCGACAGCACGCAGCGCGCGTTCCGCCACGTTCTTGTCGAACTCGAGCTGTCCATCATCGCCGCAGCGCACGAGTGCCGGCCAGCGTCCGAGCGCATAGTTGATCGCCACGGCCGTCTCAGACTTCCGGGACAACTTCGTAAGTGACTTCGTTAAACCAGTCAACCAGTGAGTGAGCTCAGCAATGGCGGGGATCGAGTTTGTCGTTCTCGTCGGCGCGGATCTCGCTATCGATGACGTGTAACGAGCCGATCCGTTTCAGAGCTTCGGTTGTAATCGGTGAGGGTTTCGAAAACAAAGACAGGCCATCGCCATCCCACTACAGCAGGTTAATGACGTCGCCACGCCGGCCGAAATACAAATACGTGGCACGAAAGAATCTTGCTCCAAAACGGTCTGCACCGCCGCGCTCAGTCCCGTGAATCCACGCCGCAGATTAGTGACCCCGGCCGCAATCCAGATGCGCGCCCCCAGTGGCGGTCCGATCATCCCGCCAGGCACTCCAACACAGCACCGACATAGCCGTATCGCACTACCTTCGATGCTTAATGGGCAAGTGCTGCTGCGCGAACTGCGGGAAGTGATTACAGCGGCGGCTACACGATCCTGACGGACTGGCTTCGGCCGCAGCGCGAGTCGGCCCTGTTTGGACCGGCACGGACCAACGTGGCAGAAGCCGATGCACGGCGGCAGCGCTATCTCAAGACCTGGTTGCAACTGGCGCATCTGCCGTACGTGAAGACATTCGATCAGTTCGATTTCGCTTTTCAACCATCAATCCGACGAGCGGCAGATGCTGCGCACGCTGCGATTCGTCCGCGAAGCATCGAATGTCCTTTTGCTCGGGTCGCCGGGCGTTGGCAAAACCCATCTCGCCGTAGCGCTGGCCGAACCCGCCATTCAGTCGGGTCAGGCTGCCGAGGGCGGTCCTGGAAAGCGAATCACTGCCGAGGCGGAGCCGTTCCTGCAAACGCTGGACTGGCCGGGTAATATCAGGCAGCTCGAGCACTCGGTCCAAATGGCGGTAGCCCTCAGCGACGATCGGAACCTGCTCATTTCTGACGACTTTAAGACCCGGGTGTCCGCGCATGATTTACACCCAGACCGCAGGGCCCGAGCATCTGTAATTCCCCAGGGTGGAATCGATTGGCGAAAATGAGTGGCCGGCCTTATCTTTGAGCGAGGTGATACTGGATGTTCCGATGCTGGAGATCTCGGCTGGAAATAGGACCGCGTCCGAGTTGCATCCACGCTGCAAACTGCTCTTATCGCCCTTTTCATCTGAGCAATTAAGAAACGCGCTGAACGAGCTAAAATCGAGTGCGGCTTCCGTGATCGCGTCCGAGTGCTGCGCTTGAGCCCGGCAGCCCTCTGAACGATTTGAATACCCCTTTTCCGGCCCAGCCAAGGTGTATCTGTGCACTGCTGAAGGAATCAGCGTGCCGGATAAATCGGGCATATTAGTGCGGGCAGCCCCAACACCGGATATCCTCGAACCAGCTAACTGGGATGACCGGCGCCCTAGCCATTCAAAACCGGCATCGTGATACGTTGTTTGTCTGCTCACTGCGGAAGGAATCAGTGTGCCGGCGACTCTAGGACACATCTATGGCTGATCAATATCCAGGAGAAATTCGAGAACGAAGCGCAGGCAAACGAGATTTGCTCGTTTCCAAGGGATGGATTCAAGCGGTTGCACTGGTGGTCTTATTTGGCTTTTTTGTTTTGGGATTCCTGGCCTATCGGACCTATGCGGGTGAGGCGCCGATTCCCGGTCGCGTAGTCGCTCCGGACGGAACGCTTCTGTTTACCCGTACAGACATCCTCGGCGGCCAGCAAGTGTTCCTGAAGAACGGTCTCATGGAATATGGATCGATCTTTGGCCACGGCGCCTACCTCGGCCCGGATTTCACGGCCGATTATCTGCGCCGCGCCGCGAGCAGCGTCGCCAATTCCTATCCTGGCGGAAGCACTTCGGAACCGGCGCGCGCACGGACGGCCCTGGATTTCAAAACAAATCGATACAACGCGGCGATCGATACCCTCGTCTTCACAGCCCCCCAAGCGGCGGCGTACCGGGAACTGGTCGGATATTATCAAAGTTTCTTCTCCGAGCCCAGTACGAAGTTTGGACTGCGGCCAAACGCGATCGGTGACCCAAACGACTCCCGGCAACTGACCGCATTTTTCAGTTGGTCAGCCTGGGCCGCCGCGGCACTCCGTCCCGGACACAACTATTCCTACACGAACAATTGGCCGCCTGAACCGCTCGTAAACAATGGCGTCACAGCCGACATGATCGTCTGGAGCATGCTTTCGCTAGCCGTTCTGCTGGGCGGAATCGGCGTGCTGTTCTTCGCCTTTGGCCGGTGGAACTTTCTGGGCTGGCATGGCCGCGAACAGAACACGCTCACTTTTCGCGCGCCAGGCGAGGTCGCACTCACGCCGGCCCAGCGCGTGACCGGCTGGTTCTTTCTGGTAATGGCCATTCTGTTTCTGGTACAGACACTCGTAGGAGGAGCATCGCAGCATTATCGCGCCGACATCACCAACTTCTTTGGAGTCGATCTGGCCCGTATTCTGCCGTACAACCTGGCGCGCACTTGGCACATTCAGTTAGCCATTTTTTGGGTCTCCACTTCTTTCCTTGCGGCTGGAATCTTCTTGGCTCCTATGCTGAGCGGCCGCGAACCGAAGATACAAAAGTGGCTTTCGATCGGATTATTAGGAGCGCTGGTTGTCGTAGTAGGCGGCAGTATGTTTGGAGAGTTCGCCGGAATTCACGGCTGGATCCAAAAGTACTGGACTTGGTTTGGCGATCAGGGATTTGAATATCTCGATCTCGGCCGGTTCTGGCAAATTCTGCTCACCGTAGGCCTATGCCTATGGGTCGCGATGCTCTACATTGGATTGCGCGGCCGCCTTCGGACAGAACACAAAGGCAACATGCCCTGGCTCTTCTTTTTCTCCGCACTATCTATACCCGCGTTCTATGCCGTGGGCCTGCTGGCTCAACCGGCAGCTCACTTCACCACCACAGACTTCTGGCGCTTCTGGGTGGTGCACCTGTGGGTGGAAGATTTCCTGGAGCTGTTTACAACCATTATGGTCGCCTGTATTTTCGTGCTGCTGGGCGTCATAGCGGAACGTGTTGCCCTCACGGTCGTGTATCTCGATATTGTGCTGTATTCGGTCGGAGGTGTGATCGGCACAATGCACCACCTGTACTTCTCGGGCACACCGGCTGAACACATGGCGCTCGGAGCCTTCTTTTCCGCCGCCGAAGTGATTCCGTTAACCTTCCTGACGGTTGAGGCCTGGAGCTTTCTTCAGCTTGGCGCGCAGCAGGAATCCAAATCGCGAACTTCATTTCCGCACTACTGGGCTGTCATGTTCCTGGTTTCGGTTGGATTCTGGAACTTTTTAGGGGCAGGAATCTTTGGTTTTCTTATCAACTTGCCCGTCGTTTCCTATTACGAAATTGGGACGGCTCTGACCTCCAATCATGGTCATGCATCGATGATGGGGGTCTACGGCATGCTGGCGGCCGGGTTGGCCCTCTTCTGCATCCGATACATGATTCCCGAATCGCGCTGGTCCGATCGCGCTGCGAAAATCAGCTTCTGGTCCTTAAACGCGGGGCTTGCCTGGATGGTCTTCGCTACCTTGTTCCCGCTCGGGCTTCTGCAGCTCTATGAGTCCGTGAACCGTGGGTATTTCGAGGCGCGGAGTCTGAAATATCTCAGTGATCAGACGAATGTCTTAATTGAGTGGCTGCGATTTCCCGGCGACGCGGTATTTATCTTAGGCGGCGTATTGCCTCTCTTATACCTGTGCTGGCTGGCTGTCCGGCACCCGGTCAAAAAGATTACCCTCGAACAGCCGGAAGCGGTGCTGTTCACTGAAATCACGGAACCCGCGGCATCCGACTAGCCTCTCGAGTTGACGAATGGGTGGCGTATTTCATGTCGAGCCGGTGCTGGCCATGGCGTACGCGATTGTGCTGGCAATTATAGCCGCGGGATTCGAACGCTTAGCTAAACGCTCACACCGCCGCGCCGAGCATTACCGCACAGGCGGATTCCGGTTTCATCGGGATCGGGATGCCTGGGAGTGTCCCATGGGAATTGCGCTGATACGCGCCGAAATCGATCATGAGCGCCAGCTCGTTCGATATCGCGCGCCTGCCCACACTTGCAACAGCTGCCAAATCAAATCCCGGTGTACAGATTCCGATCGCGGGCGTCAAATCACGGTTTCACTCGATCCCTGGGTGGCTTCCGCTTCCATGCGCTTGCAGCGGGGCATTTCACTGGTCCTTTTGGCACTGGCGGTTTTCATCTTGTCAGTTGAACTGGTTCGGCATAACCATGGAGCTGAGCGGTACACACTGGCACCGCTTCTGGCGATGATGCTGGCGCTTCTCGTGAGGCTCTTCAGAAGGGTCCGGACGCGGAAAAACCCGGGGTCGGCTTCGCGGGCCGCCCCGGTTGATTACTCTTGCGGAAAAGTGGAATCGGGGTTGTAACCATTGCCCGCATCCTGATAAAGATCAGGGGCCGGCAACGGGTCCGATCCCACAGAGGGCTGATCCATAACTGCTTTGCGATCAGCCTTGTCGCGCGCCATCAGATCGTCTAGCAACGGCTTGGTGATTGGCGCATTATCGCGTGGTTTGGACTTCATGCCGCGAATCTAGCACTCGGCCGCGCCCGGAAAGAACCGGGACACGCGGCCGCCGGAGATCGCCTCCGGAGGCAAGTCACTGTAACGCAAGCTCGTTCCGCGCTTTGCGTCACATTGAGGAAATTTGCTCAGAGCTTGTGACTGGGGGCGCATCCGAGAGATAGGATAGTTTGCCATCCATCCAAAAAGCTTCATTGGTCAATCCAAGTAATTGATTGGACTTTCGGAACGGGACTCATTAAACTTCAAATACCGACTCTGTCCGGCGTCCAGCCTGGTCTGCTGACCCGAAACTCGGATTAGAAATAACAGCAGCCCGCAAATCGCGCTATATGTGCAGGAAGCCTTCTGACCCTCTCAGCCATGTGTCGAGGTTGGAACTCCGTTTCTGCTCCGCTCGCAATGAGCGCCCCTAAATTCCGCGCGGCTGTATCCAGGAGGCATCAAACGGATGAGCGGTAATCTCACACTTTTTCTGTTCCTCAGCGTTATCGCGCTGAGCTTTACTTTTCTCACAACGCGACGGCTTCGCCCTAAGAACCTCACGACGCAGAGGAAACATAAGCTGAACCGGCTGAGCGACCGGCTGAAAAATGGGGAATGGCGGCGCTATGGCATGGTTCTTCTGACGGGCAAGCTGATTGGAATTGCCATTCTGGCGGGTTGTGCGTACTTGATCAATCCCGATCTGTTTGGGTTTCGCGTATTCGCGGCCGATGCTGCCGTTAAAGCCAATGACATTGTAAACCCCATCAACACGCTTTGGACGTTGCTCGCGGCTTTCCTGGTTTTTGGCATGCAGGTGGGCTTCACGATGCTCGAAGCCGGCTTCTGCAGGTCACGCGAGACTGTGAACGTATTGATGGAGTGCATTGTCGATACTTGCCTGTGCGGGCTCCTGTTCTATGCCTTCGGATTCGCGTTCATGTTCAGCCATGGCAACGGATTCATTGGTCAGCACTGGTTCTTTTTGCAGGGTGCGCCCGCAACGTATGAAACCACCGGAGTGGCCTTTCTTGCCTTCTGGCTATTTCAGTTTGCTTTCGCTGATACCTGCTCGACCATCACATCGGGAGCCATGATTGGACGCACCGGCTTTGTTGGCGATTTACTTTATAGCGTTGCGGTTTCCGGTTTCATTTACCCGATCATTGGCCACTGGGCCTGGGGGCCGGACGGCTTTCTGGCGACCATGGGAAGCGCAGGCAACTTTCTACCCGCGCTTGGGCAGAGCTTTCACGACTTCGCGGGATCTACCGTCGTGCACACAATCGGCGGGTTCATCGCGCTCGCCGGAGCCATTGTACTTGGCCCTCGGCTCGGCCGTAAATTCAAGCGGGATGGCGGCGGTCCTATGCAGCCTCACGACTTGACGATTGCAGCGTCCGGTGGATTGCTGCTGTGGTTTGGATGGTACGGGTTCAATCCCGGTAGCACGCTTTCGGCGATGGACTTCGCCGGAACAGGCCGCGTCGCTGCAAATACCACATTGGCCGCATGCGCGGCAGGGCTGACAGCTATGTTCTATGCCTACATCTGGACAAGGAAGTGGGATGTAAGCTTCACGGTAAATGGTTTTCTCGCGGGACTGGTCGCGATCACCTGCCCTTGTTATTGGGTGAGTCCCGCGGGAGCAATCATGCTCGGCGGTGTCGCGGGAGTGGTAGTGGTCGCAGGTGTCGAACTCCTGGAGTGGCTGCGGATCGACGACCCGATTGGCGCGGTACCCGTACATGGGATGTGCGGAATCTGGGGAACGCTGTCGCTCGGCTTGTTTGCCTGCGGGCAGTATGGAGCTACCGGCCCGCTCGCCCCGGACAATTCGGCTCCTTTAAGAGGCCTCTTCTATGGCGGGGGCACAACGCTCTTGATGGCGCAGCTGATCGGAAGCATGATCATTACGGTTTCAACTTTCGCGGTTGCGCTCGTTGTGATGTATGCCGTCAACGCGGTGAAGCTTTTGCGGGTCTCGCCGGAAGGCGAAGCCTATGGATTGGACCTGCACGAACACGGTATTTCCGCTTACCCGGAGTACATGATCACATCTTCGGGCCGGCCCAGCGGGATCACACACAGCCCCGATATGATTCCGGCCGGATCGATGGTGCGCGTAGCGCTGGCGTCGGAACCCGAGGCTCAGCATTCATGAGGAGAACGATGAAGAAAATTGAAGCTATCATACAGCCCTTCAGGCTCGACCCGGTCCGAGATGCTTTGCAAGAGATCGGTATCGACGGAATTACGGTCAGCGAAGTTCGCGGGCACGGCCGCCAGAAAGGGCACACCGAGGTCTATCGCGGCGTCGAGTATAAGATCGACTTGATTCCCAAGATCAAGCTCGAGTTGTTCGTGAACGACACGCGAGCCGAAGAGGTGATCTCAACGATTGCGACGACCGCCAATACCGGAAAGATCGGTGACGGCAAGATATTCATTTTCGACGTCTCGGATGCTGTTCGTATCCGCAATGGCGACAGAGGCGAAGCGGTCCTGTAACGCCGAAGCTGAGTCTTCAGCGTAAGCGATGGGCGTGCTCGTTTTCACCTCCCGTAGCGAACGGCTTTCTGTCTTGCCTTTTCGCCCAGATGCTTTGGGGATGCTGCGCGCCTATGGAGAGCTATTGCCGACTGCCGCGGAACTTGACGGCGCACCGACTTGCGCCTGAAGATTCCGGAACCGCGGATGCGACCGGATACCGTCCCAGAAAGGGTCAGTGTGCAGCCACGTTATTTCCCAATGGCGCTCCTCAGCAGCGCGTTCAAGGCATGTAAGCGCCTGATCGACTTCACCGAGGCCCGCGTGTACGGCAGCAGAGTAAATGGCCGGCACGTACCGTTCGCGGCCTGCTTGCTGCAATTTGGCCAGAACTTCCCGGGCTTGCTCCAACTGTCCAGCCCGCCCATAAACGAATCCCAAACCCGCATATCTCCACACGCTGTCGCCGATTTCTGCTGCGTGGCGCAGAGCAAGAATCGCGTGGCCGTAATCGCCCCGGTTCGCGTACGAAAGCCCTAAGTAGTAATGCGCCACCCAATATCCCGGATGCAGTGCGGCCGCGCTTCGAAAGCCTTCAACCGCTTCATCAAACAAATGCGCCCAATAAACAGGCCAGATGGCAGTAGTGTGGATGCTGGCCGAAAAAGGATCGAGATTCTGGGCGATTTTCATGGCAGCACGGGCCTCTTGCAGGCGCATTGTCAAACCCAGCGCAAAGCCGAGCCACTGGTGTGCGGAAGCATACCCTGGATTCAGATCGAGTGCCCGTCGAAGCGCCTCTTCGGCCTCAAGAAATTTCCAGTCGAATAGAAGCAGGGTAAATCCACGAGAGGCGTGCGCTTCCGCAAGCGCGGGATCGATCTGCAACGCCATCTCCTGTGCGGCCTTCGCTCGGGTGTGAGCCTGTCGCGCATCGGTATCGCCGAATATTGCAAGCATTGACGTGCAGTCGGCGAGGCCTGTGTAGGCCCGCGCATAGCTTGGATCGGTTTCAACAGCCTGCTCAAAGTATCTCAGCGCCTCCCGCATGCCTTCGAGCGTTCGTTTATTCCAGCAGTGCCGGCCTTTTAGGTACAACTGATACGCCTCTGGATTTTCTGTATAGTGT
>Ga0134125_10007061_pt1 | contig 12694 bp, 10 predicted proteins | sample KB31751_FD_96464 | JGI IMG/M metagenome (GOLD analysis project Ga0134125, IMG submission 96464) | Terrestrial soil microbial communities with excess Nitrogen fertilizer from Kellogg Biological Station, Michigan, USA - KB3-175-1 | ecosystem: Environmental > Terrestrial > Soil > Unclassified ... | reverse complement strand
GTTGTTGATGCGCGGCGTCGGCAGCCCCGGCGGCGGGGGAACTTGCTGTTGCGCGGCGCTTTCGGCGGCCAACGCACACGCAATGACCGCGGCGATGCCGAACACGATCCGGCGCATGGGTGATCTCCGGAATTGCAGCGAAAGCGGAACTATCGGGGAAACAGCGGGAGCGGGCCAGCGCCCGCAGTCGGCAGGATGGTTGAATACTAAGCGGGAAAAGCAGCGCGGTCAAGGGGCGAAAAGCCCACCCGCCGCGGCGGGTGGGCGTGCAGCGGCGTTAGCGCTTTGAGAACTGGGTGCCGCGGCGGGCGCCCCGGAGTCCGTACTTCTTGCGTTCCTTCATGCGGGCGTCGCGGGTCAGGAACCCAGAGTCGCGGAGCTTCTTGATCAACCCGGTCGCAGGGTCGGCGGCTTCGGCGGTCGCCGCGGCGTGCGGCTGCGATGGGGCCTTGGCCCTCTCGCGCGCCAGCTTCTCGTCGCGATATGCCTTGATCAGGGTGGTCTGGTGGAAGACGTAGCGCTTCTGTTCGTCGGCCGGGGAGAACATGGTCTTGATGGCGCGGGCCAAGCCCTGGCTGACGGCGCCGGCCTGCCCGGTGATGCCGCCACCGTTCGCCGTAACCAGCACGTCGACGCGGCCGATCTGATCTGTGACTTTGAGCGGACCGAGCACCGCGGCGCGGTCCTTGTCTTCCGTGAAATAGTCGTCGAGCGGTCGGCCGTTGATGGTCACGGCGCCTTTCCCTTCCGTGACGCGGACGCGGGCCACCGCGCTCTTGCGCCGGCCGGTGCCGAGGTAGAAGGTCTTGGGCCCCTTGGCCGGCTTCTTCGCATCCGCTTTCGGTTTCTTCTCGGCCATGATCGCGCTGTTCCTCGGAGGTGGAACGGAAAAATCATGCTAGAAGTTCGAAACGCAACGTCAAGAGTTGAACCTAATGGCATATCCCGTTCGCGACGTCGCGCTCGGCCCCGCGGACTCCGCCTCGCGGCGAATCGTCGGGAATCGCGGTCGTGCGGACTATTCGGACCGACTCGTAGCGATCCGGTAATCGGGGAAATCTCGGGGGGCGGGTCCGCTTCGGGCGGCCCTGCGCGTCCCCCGGCAACTGCCGCCGGAGTCGCGATGCCGCCGGGCATTTTGCAGCCGTTTGCCCTCACTCGCACGAGCGCCATGTGGCTATGGTTCTTACTCGTCTCGCGAAGTGGCGACATCTCAGAGGTCGATTATTCACCACAGAGGCACAGAGGGCACCGAGGAAAGGATCGGAGATTAAGCTTGGCTCTTTGCGGTTTTCATTCTGCATTTTTCTTCTCTGTGCCCTCCGTGCCTCTGTGGTGAATTTCTGAATTCCACTCGCGCTTTGAAGAGCCGCAAAGCTGCTTCTTCCCATCGAAAATCGCCCCCGGAGGTCGCGCTTGATTCCAGCACACTCTCACGCTACAAGCCCGCCGATTGCCGCACCGGCTGGCAAGTCTCGTCAGGTGTCACGGATGAACCGCACTCCGCTTCGCGCCAGCCTGCTGCGCGTCGAGCAACTTGAGGATCGCCTGACGCCGGACGCTTCCGCTATCCCGGCCGGCGAGTTCAACTGGGAACAATACAGCCCGACCGGCGAACTGGCGCAACTCGTCTGGGAAGGGCAGACGCTCGTCTATCGCACGCGGGCCGCCAACGCCTGGTTCGAAGAGCCGATCGCCGTCTCGTCCGACTTCACGCAGGCCCAGTACAGCACGCGGAATCAGGTCCAGTCGGCGGCCGAATCGGCGCAACTCGTCTTCACCGGCGACGGCACGCCGCACGTCCTTTTCCTGCAGGAATCGTGGAACAGCCAGGCCAATGCCTTCCAAACGCTCGTTCAGCATTACGAACGGATCGGCGGCCAGTGGGAGCACGTCGAGACGATCTCGGCGCCGTGGCTGAGCACGTGGGGCCCGAGCAATCTCGTGGCCGAGCCGGGCGCCGGCAACACCCTGCACATCCTCTTCTCCGAGACTTATACTGCGGCCACCGGCGTCGGCAACTTCGGCACCGGCATCCTCTGGTACGGCACCAACACGAGCGGATCGTGGCAGTTCGCCAAGGTCGCCGACACCGCCGACCCGCGCGTCGATGTCTGGTTCTCCGGCGGCGACTGGGCCCCGCGCTTCATCTCGATGGCGATCGACGCCAACAACAACGCCTACGTGACGTACACGCCGGAGTTTTACATCGCCGGCGCGTTCTCGACCGTATACAGCCAGTTGAACTTCGCGACCAATCGCGGCGGCTCGTGGCAAACGTCGACGATTTACGCCCCGCAAGACGGCACGGCGGACGCCGGACTCGGGGCGTCGATCGCCATTAACCCGACCAACGGCCAGGTCTCCGTCGCCAGCTACTACGTCGATCGGTACAACACGGGGTCGCCGCAGACCTCGAAGCTGATGTACCACACGCTCAACGCCAACGGAACCTGGACGAACAGCGACGTGGTGACCGCGCCGGACGACTATTCCGCCGCGGACGGCCCGCACTTCACCGGCTTCACTCCGCAGTTGTTCTTCAGCGCTTCGGGGCAGGCGAATATCGTCTTTTCGGACGAAGCGTCGCAGCACTTGCCGGTGACGTTCGCGAACGAATACGCCGGGCAAATTCGCATGGCCACGTTCAACGGCGGCAAGTGGAGCGTGCAAACGGTCTACCGGCAAAACGACCCGATCCACAATCAACTCTTCTACCCAATCGCCGCGACGTACAAGGGCCAAACGACATTCGGCGGCCTTCAGGCCGTCAGCCAGCTCGACGGCAACCTGAACATCACCAGCACGAGTTTCTCGCTGGTCGACGTGAACGCGCCGGCGGGGCCGTCGACGCCGGCCGCGGGCGGTTCGACCCTGGCTTCGCCGCCGACTCCGCAGCCGCCGACGCTCACGCAGGTCAATTCGAGCAAGGGATTGCCGACGGCCGGGGCGCCGAAGCCCGCGGCCATGGCCGTGGCCACGGATTCCCAGGCGGGCATTGCCACCTCCGTGGCGGTTTACAATTCAGACGGCTCGCTCGATTTCTCGATCACCCCCTTTGGCCCGACATACACCGGCGGCGCCCGCGTGGCCCGCGCCGACGTCAACGGCGACGGCGTCCCCGACATCATCGTCGGCTCCGGCGGCGGCATCCAGGCCCGCGTCCGCATCTGGGACGGCGCCACGCACCAGTTGATCTTCGACGTGACGCCGTTCGAGAGTTTCACCGGCGGCGTGGTCCTGGCGACCGGCGACCTGAACGGCGACGGCAAGGCGGATGTGATTATCGGCCCGGATGCCGGCGGCGGCCCGCGCGTGCAAGTCTGGGCCGGCGGCACGCTCCAGAAGCTGATGCCCGACTTCTTCGGGCTACCGTACCCGACCTTCCGGGGCGGGTTGCGGCTCGCCTCCGCGGACGTCAATCGCGATGGCACCGCCGATCTCATCGTGGCCCCGGGCGCCGGCGGCGGCCCCCGCATCACCCTGTACGACGGCAAATCGCTGACCTCCGCCGGCGGCCCGCGACTCATCGTCAGCGATTTCTTCGCCTTCGACCCCAATAGCCGCTACGGCATGTTCCTGGCGTCCGGCGACATCAACGGCGACGGCTACGCGGACATCGTCGTCGGCATGGGCATCGGAACGAGCCCCGAGGTGCGCATCATCGACGGCAAGGATTTGGCCACGGGGCAGGGCGTTCACGCGATCGCCGATTTCTTCGTCGCCAGTTCGAAGCAGGTCGATGGGGCGCGGGTCGGCATCACCAACATCGACGGCGACAACAAGGCCGACGTGCTCGTCGGCACGCAGGGGGGCGTCCTGTCCCTGGTCACTGGCGCCGCGATCACTTCCAGCCCAGTCCCATCGCTGGCCTTGTCGTTCCCCGCCTTCACCGGCATCACCGGCGGCATCTACGTCGGATAGTCAGTTCATGGGTGGCACAGGCATTCTTGCCTGTGCGCGGGGAGCACGGGCAGGAATGCCTGTGCCACCAATCCGATGCCGCGTAACCCCTTGTCGTTGGGGGCTTGCCGATGTAGTTCCTTTCGGTGAGACTAATCGCACAATTCTCCACCCGCTGCCCCCAGAAAGGGAGACCGATGACTGCGTTCCGCTACCTCCGATTCGCCGCCTTCGCGACGCTCGCCTTCGCCATCGCGTTCTCGGCCGCGCCCGCCGCCGTCGGCCAGACCAAGAAACCCGACGAAAAGAAGAAGGCCGAGGAGAAGAAGAGCGACGTCAAGAAGGTGAAGTCGAAGCTGAAGATCACCGTGCCACAGGACGACGCGGAACTGAAGATCGAGAACAAGGACACCAAGCCGACCGGCGCCGTCCGCGAGTTCGAAACGCCCGATCTCGAAGCGACCAAGTTGTACGAATACGACTTTAGCGTCACCTGGCGGCCCAACAACTACACCGTGCTGACGCGCACCAAGCGAGTCGAGTTCAAGGCCGGCGAGGACATCAACGTCGACCTCACCAAGGAAGACAAGAAGAACCCGGATAAGGCCGTGATTCGCTGGGTGCCGACGCCCGACGACATCGTCGAGGAGATGATCAAGATGGCGAAGATCACCAAGGACGACGTGGTGTACGAGCCGGGTCCGGGCGACGCCAAGGTACTGATCGCGGCGGTGAAGGCCGGGGCCAAGAAGGCCGTCGGCATCGAACTCGATCCCAAGCGCATCGCCGAGGCCCGGGAGAACATCAAGAAGGCCAAGCTCGAAAAGCAGATCACCATCATCGAAGGCGACGCCCTCAAGGATCGCGATTACAGCGAGGCGACGGTCGTCTTCATTTACATGGGCAACGAGTTCAACGATCTGATCCGGCCGATTTTGGAGAAGCAGCTAAAGCCGGGCGCGCGAATTATCTCGCACCGGTTCGTTTTCGGCGACTGGAAGCCCGACACGACCAAGACCGTTATGGGCCTCGACGGCGACGAGTACCTGCTGCACATCTGGACGATCAAGAAGAAGTAAGCCGATAAAAGCCCACCCGCGGCCGCGGGTGGGCTTGAATCAAAACTCAAAGCGCAATCCGTCGTAGGCCAGGGCCACGTTCGCCGGCAGGTGCGGCGAAATCACGTCGTGATCCACATTGTGCGACAGGTGCGTCAGGTACGCCTGGCGCGGCTTCAACTGCTCGATCACCTCGACGGCCTGCTCGATCGAAAAGTGCGAAGGGTGCGGCTTCCCCGGCCGCAAGGCATCGAGAACCAACGCATCCAGCCCTTGCAACAGCGGCCACGACCGCTCCGGGATACCGCTCACGTCCGTGCAATAGGCCACGTCGCCGATGCGGAACCCGAACACATTGAAGCGGCCATGTACGAGCGGAATCGGCGTCACTCGTTCCCCCAGAGCCTCGAACGGTGTCTCGTCGATGCGGCGGAACTCGAGCCGCGGCACCCAACCGAGTGGCAACGCTTCATTCTGCTCTTCGAAGGCATACGAGAAGGCTCGCCGAATCACGGTTTCCACTTCTTCGGTGCAAAAGATCGGCAGCGGTCCGCGCAAGAGCATCGGGAAGATGCGGAGATCGTCCAGGCCAAAGAGATGATCGACGTGGTAGTGCGTGTAAGCGACGGCGTGGATCATGCGCACGTCTTCGCGGACCAGTTGGAGGCGCAGTTCGGGCGCGCTGTCGATCAGGAGGTTGCCGCCCGGTGTGCCGATGAGCACGGAGCAGCGAAAGCGGTTATTCTTCGGATTGGTCGATTTGCAAACGGGGCAGGCACAGCCGGCCATCGGCACGCCGACCGAGGTGCCGGTGCCGAGGAATGTGAACGTGCGAGTCGGCGCCATGCGGGGATTATACAGGACGCAGCGATCACGCTCCTGGCGGCTGTTCGATCACCCGCATCGTCTTCCACTTTCCCATCCGGAATCGCCAGGCAAACCCCGCCGCCATCACGACGATGAACGCCGTCGCGAACCCCCACGCCCAGTAGAGCGGCTCAGCGCGGGGGAAGACTTCGCGCAGTGCATCCCGATAAACCACGACCGCGAAGGTCGGCAGCACCATCAGCGGCCACGCCAAGGCGAACGTGAGCCAGGTGACGAAGCGGGTGTCGCCGGCGCCGCGGAGCGCGAACGCCAGGGTCACATTGACGGCATCGGCCAGCGAGTAAATCGCGACGCAGGCGAGCAGCGTTGGCACCACCGCGGCGATCTCCCCGAACTTCTTCGCGTCGTCCGCATTCTCGAAGGCCGACACGAGTGTGCTGGGAATCAGCAAGTACGCGGCCGCCACAACGCACATGTAGCCGAAGTTCCACTTAATGCCGGTGTAGGCGCTTCGTTCGGCCAGGTCCGGTTGATCGGCGCCGAGTCGCTGCCCCACCAGAATGCTCACCGCCTGGCCGATTCCCATCATGGGCAAGAACGCCACCATGTTGAAGCGCACCGTGAGCGTGGTGGCTCCGAGCGCCGCCGGGCCGAGGCGCCCCACCAGTTGCGTGAACAGATGAAAGACGAGCACGTCGAGGAAGATTTGCAACCCGGCGGGCCCGCCGAACTTCAACAGCCGGCCGAAGAGATCGCGTTCGAACCGCCAGCCGCAGAGAGTGGCGAACTCATCCCGGTACTTGCGGCGAAAGAAGAGCGCGAGCGCCAGCAAGGCCGAAGCCCACGAACCAATGACCGTGGCCCACCCGGCGCCGGCAATGCCCATTTCGGGGAAGCCGCCGCGGCCGAAGATCAAGAGCAGAGCGAGCCCGACGTTCACTCCGGTGCCGCAGGCCTCGATGCCGAGCACCGTCCAGGTGTGGCCGCGGCCGGAGAAGAAGCCGTTCACCGCCCCCATGACGAGCATCGGCAAGGCGGCAAACGCCAGGCAGCGGAGGTACGTGGTTTCCAGTGGCTGCAACTGCGGTTCGTGCCCGGCCAGGCTAATGAGCCACGGGGCGGCCGGCACCACCAGCAAAAAGAGCAAGCCGGCGAAGAGCGAGAAGTAAAGCCCTTGCCACACGGCGGGGCCGACGCGCCGCGGCCGCTTCGCCCCGGTGTACTGAGCCACGAATGTCGACGTGTAGCCCGCGGTCACGCTCAGGAAGCCGAACCCGAGCCAGTACCACATCACCGCGGGGAACGACGCGGTCATCTCGTCCGTGTTGTGCTTCGCCAACAGCAGGGTGTCGGCGAGCACCTGTACCGTCATGAAACTCTGGCTGATGACCAGCGGCAGTGCGAGCGAGATGAGTTCCTTCGAGGAACCGGGTTGCGGGGACCGGGGATCGGCGGTCGGAGGGTTGCTCTCGGGCTGAGAAACCGGCTGTAAAAGATCGGTTGTCGCCTGAGACATCGTTCCTCCGAAACCCGAAATCCACGAACCCCGAGACTCGCTATTTCACGATCCAGATATTCCGATACTGCACGGGATGGCCGTGATCTTGCAGCAGGATCGGGCCGGGCGAAGCGGGGTCGCCGCCGCGGCCGGCCCGCGTGTTGTCCACCGGGATCGCCGCGTCGTCGTGGATCTTCACGCCGTTGTGATACACCGTCATGCGGGCAGGTTCGCTCTTTTTGCCGTTTTCGAACTTCGGCGCGGTGAATTCGATGTCGTAGCTCTGCCACACGGTCGGGGCCTTGCAGGCATTCACCTTCGGGGCGGCCACTTCATAAATGGCGCCGCAGTCGTTGTTCTTGCTCTTGAGCCCGTAGCTGTCGAGCACTTGCACTTCATAGCGGCCCTGCACGTACACGCCGCTGTTGCCGCGGCCCTGGCCCGAACCGGCCGGCTCGTACGGCACGCGGAATTCGACGTGCAGCTTGAACTTCCCGCCGAAGTTCTCCTTGGTGATGATGTCGCCGTGCCCCTTCACCCCTTCCATGACGCCGCCGTCGCGGAGCGTCCACTTCACAGGGTCCTTGCCGTTCGACTTGGTCCATTTGGAAAGGTCCTTGCCGTCGAAGAGCACGATGGCCCCGACGGGCGGCGGCGTGCTCTTGGCATCCTTGAGGTCGTCCGGATTGAGAATCTTGAGCTTATCGTCGAGCTTCCACGGGTCGGGGTCGGCGGCCTGAAGCGTCAGCGAAAAGGAACACGCGATGGCCAAAGCCAGCAGGGAACGCATGGTGATCTCCAAAGGAGAGCGGCGCAAGCTGCCGCTCGGTGTGCGAAGCCAACACGGTTGTCTTACGGATTTCGCATCGGCATGCCTCAATGCGGTATTGCCCTCGACAGCCGGCGAAACGCACGCTATCCCCGCCGTTCGGAGGGTTGCCGCGAATGGATCGCCGCGCGCTGCTACGATTGTTCGCCGGCGGGCTCGGGCTTGCGACTCTCACCGGCTGCTTCAAGAACTTTCTCGGCGGCAAACCCAAGGAGCCCGAAATTCCGGCTGCTCACGTCGAGGCTTCGCGCCGCGTTGACGAACTCACCCACCGCATTCTCGACCAGAACACCTTTACCGGAATCGACCCCATCGTCCGCACGATCGGCTTTCCGGAAGCGATGCTGTTCCATCGCGGCAACGGCGAACTCTACATCAGCCAGGGATTGGTCGCGAAGTGCAAGACGGAGGAGGAACTGGCGGCGGTGCTCTGCTCCGAACTCGGCAAGATGATGGCCCAGCAGCGTGTCGCGAAGGCGACCGGCCGCCTCCCGGACACCATCCCGGACATCGCCCTGCCCAACGGCCTTCCCGACGCCAACAGCGTGCAACTGGCCGAATTGACGCTCCAGGAACGCCGCCGCAAGCAGAAGATACTGCACGAACTTTCCGAGCCGGTGCAACTGGCGCGGAAGCTCCTCGAAGGGGCCGGCTTCAACCCGAACGAACTCGACCGCGTGGAAGCGATGGTGAAGCAATCGGAAAGCGGTGAGCGCCTTCGCAAGCAACTCACGGGCTCCTCGCCGGCGCCAGTCTGGAACCGATGAGGCCTGCGCTCACGCAAGGGCGCCAAGTCGCCAAGAAATAGAGAGACCGTTTCTCTTCTAGAAATGGCATCAACTCGATAGAGAGTTTCCGTGCCTCGCACCTTGAATTCAATCCCATAACGTTTCGGTAGACTCTCAGGGCCGCGCGAACTGGTCAAGGGCGAAGTAGTCAGCGTTATCCTGGTATGATCATCAAAGAAACTAACCACAGAGGCACAGAGACCACAGAGAAGACAGAATCAGAAAGATGATATCAGATAATCTTCCTTTTCTTCTCTGTGCCTCTTTTTGTGAACTCTGTGTCATTGTGGTTTTTTTGAAGGGCACTCCGGTGCGGGCGATGGCGGTCATCCTGATTGCAATTCTCCTTGCCGGGTGGGCGGTGGGCGGCCGCTCCGCGCCGGCGGAGCATTCCCTTGCCGCGCCGCATCCTGTATTCCTTTCCGCCTCGTCGTGTTCCGCGGCCGCTTGCCACGGCGGTAACCAACTCGGCCGCACCGGCAGCGAGTACACCGCTTGGGCCCCGGAGTTGGGCGCGAGCGGTCCGCGCGATCCGCATTCCCACGCCTACCGCGCGCTGTTCAACGACGACTCGATGCGCATCGCGAAATTGCTCGGCGGCGGGCCGGCCCATGAGAACGCCCTCTGCCTGAAGTGCCACGCACCTGCCGGGCTTGCCAACCCCGCCGCTCGCGCCGAAGGAGTCGGCTGCACCGCTTGCCACGGCGGCGGCGACGCCTGGCTCGCCGAGCATTATTTGCCGACATGGAAGGCCAAGGGCAATCGCGAAAAGGCGTCGACCGGCTTCGTTCCCACCAAGAACCTGGCGACTCGCGTCGCGGCCTGCGCCGGCTGTCACGTCGGCAGCAGCGATGGCGAAGTGAACCACAATTTGATCGCGGCCGGGCATCCGCGGTTGGCGTTCGAAGCGGCCCGCTTCCACTTTCAACCGAACTACCGCAAGCACTGGGTCGAGCCGCGCGCAACCGAACTGGGATTGTGGGCAATCGGCCAGGCGGTGTCGGCCCGCGCCGCGGTGCAACTGTTGCAATCCCGGGCGGAGCGTGCATCGCGGAATGCAGCCCCGTGGCCCGAGTTCGCCGGCTACGGTTGCTACGCTTGCCATCAGAGCCTTAGCGCGGATCAACCGCGACCCGGCGGTAAACCACGTCCGCAGTGGGAACCCTGGTACACCGCGACGCTCGATAGGGCCGCCAGCCACTCGGCTACTTTATTGGCAATGGATAAGCCCGATCTCCGCGCGCTCAGCGAGTTGAAAACGCTAATGGCAGGTCCGAATCCTTCTTCCCAGGTAGTGACGAAACACGCCTCGGCGGCCTTGAAAGAACTCGATGGCTGGCTGACCCGCATGCAAGCCGCCGAGGATCGAACATCCTTTGCCGGGGCCAGCGAAGAACAGGCCGCCAAGCTAATCCGCGACTTGACCCAGGACGCCCTGATCGCGAGCAACCGCGATTGGGACTGCCAAGCGATGCGCTATCTCGGTTGCGCCGCCAGCTACCACGCGGCCGGCGGCGCGACAACGCGGCCCGACTGGAGTGAACCGATCCACGATTTGCATCGAATGATCGGCTCGCCAGCCAGTTTCAAACGCCTCGCACCGAATCGCCTCGATCGCGCGTTGCGCCAACTCCACGATGCCGCAGGAGCCCACCGATGACGCGGCCGCAATTCACGCACGGTCTCGGGTGGGCCGCGTTCGCCCTGGCAGTGATGCTCGGGGCGCTGGCAGGCCCGCAGTCGCCCGCCGCGCCGCTGCCGCCGCCAAGCTCCCCGCACCAGTACCTCGGCGTCACCCAGTGCATCGGCTGCCATTCCTTCGAGAACGCCGCCAAGAACCCCGGCGCGAAGCTCTACATCGAAGCCGGCTCGACGCGCTTCGTCCGCCTCAACGAGAACATCACCTGGGTCTCGCACGACCTGCACTCGCGGGCGTTTCAGAACATCGACCCGGCCCGCAACAGGACCGCCAAGCAGATGCAGGACAACCTGGCGAAGGCCCGGCCGGCGGGATACTCGATCACCGCGGAAGCCAGTTGCCTCGCGTGCCACGCCTCGATCAAGGATAAATCGGAGCCGCCGGCCAGGCGAACGCATGCCTCGTTCGACACGATCCAGGGCGTCAGTTGCGAGATGTGCCACGGTTACGCTTCGAACTGGCTCAAGCCGCACGCGGATATTCGCCAGGGCGCGGACGGAAAGCTGGGCAACGCCTGGCGCGAGTGGCCGGCATCGGCAAAGCAGGCGTGGGGCCTCGCCAATCTCCGCGACCCGGCGATTCGAGCCGAAACCTGTGCGTCGTGCCACGTGGGGGGCGCCGCCGAGGGGCGCTTCGTCACTCACGAGATGTTCGCCGCCGGGCATCCGCCGCTGCCGCCATTCGATAGCCCCACATTCAGTCGCGACGAGCCGCGGCACTGGGGCTTGCCGCGCGACATGCCGCTCATCGTCGCCCTCGCCGCCGACCGCCCGAACGACGCCTGGAACGGCTTCCACTATCGCAGCGAGAAGGGCGAAGCCGGCGAAGTGTACGCGGCCCGGCATCTCGTTGAATCGACGGTGGCCACTTTCCGCGCCTCGGTCCGGCACATCGGGCAACTCGCCAGCAACGGCACGGGCCTCGATTTCGCCGCCTTCGATTGTTACGCCTGCCACCACGATTTGAAGTATCCGAGCCCGCGGCAGAAGCGCGGCTTCGCCGGCATCCCCGGCCGGCCGACGTTTCGCCCGTCGCTTACGGCGCTCGTCCGCATCGTCGCCAAGAACGCCAGCGACAGCAGCGCCGACCCACTCAAGGAACTCGACGCGATCGAAGCCGAGATGGGACAGGCATTCGCGCTGCAATCGTTCGGCGACCCGGCGAAGGTTCGCGCGGCCGCGGACAAGTTCGAGGCGTGGGCCGCCGCCATGCTCAAGACGGTGCGGAGCGTCCGCTATACGCGGGGCAAGGCGCTGGAATTGATGCGCGATCTCGCCGCGGCCGGCCGCGATGCCGACCAGCGCATCGCCGACCCGGAGACGGCGCAACTCATCGCCTGGGCGCTCGTGACGCTCCGCAACGAGTTCAAGGAAACCGGTTCGGTGGAACCGGCGGGAATGGCAGCCGCACTCGCCGAACTCGATGGAATCGTCGTCATTCGCGTCCGGCCCGATCCGTTCGCCACGAAGAAGATCGGCAGCGACGAAGCGCCGGTCCCGGTTGAAGATCGGCTGAAGGAACGGATGACGTTGCTTAACGCCTTGGAACCGGCCAAGTTTCGCGCGGCGTTCCAGAAGCTGGCGCCGCTCGTCAACGACTTCAAGTGATGCAAAGGCTCTGGGTGGCACCGGCTTCCAGCCGGTGCGAGCGACATCGATTCACGCCGCGACGCGGAACGGTCCGACAACGGTGGCGTTGCCGTTCGGCATCAGGCTGATGAGTTCGCGGCGGGCCTGGCGAAGCACCATGCTGGCCGGCGAATCGAATCCGAGCTTCGCGATCAGGTTTTCGAGTTCCTCGGACGCCCAGCGGGCTTCGCGCACGTCGATGGTCGGGGCTTCGGGGGCGAAAGCGGATGCGTTCGTCACGATCATGACCCGGAACCTCCTTGCTCGGGTTGATGGAAGCCGGGATTATTGGCAAATCGCGAGGAGCTCCGCAAGCCCTCTTTTTCGCGCCTCACAAGTAGGGTGTAGTACATGGTTTGCAGATCAACTCGTCGTTCTGATATACTCCAGCTACAAAACCACCTTCCCCAATCGCCCTAACCTCAATCTGGTGCCACGGATGGCATTCACAAAATCCTCAGCG
>Ga0134125_10007060_pt1 | contig 12695 bp, 7 predicted proteins | sample KB31751_FD_96464 | JGI IMG/M metagenome (GOLD analysis project Ga0134125, IMG submission 96464) | Terrestrial soil microbial communities with excess Nitrogen fertilizer from Kellogg Biological Station, Michigan, USA - KB3-175-1 | ecosystem: Environmental > Terrestrial > Soil > Unclassified ... | reverse complement strand
GCCGATCAGGCGCAGCGACTCTTCGCGCTGCTGCTGACGTGGCGGCGCGAGGCCGCGTTCGCCATCACGCCCATCGGCTTCATGCTGTCGGTGTTCCTGACCAACCGCTATTTTCAGAACTCGCAGGGCAGCGGCATTCCGCAGGCAATCGCCGCGCGCCAGCTTTCGGATCAGGCCGCGCGCGGCCGCTTGGTATCGATGCGCATCGCGGTCGGGAAAATCCTGCTCACGCTGCTTGGTCTCTTGTGCGGCGCCTCGGCCGGACGCGAAGGACCGACCGTGCAGGTCGGCGCCTCGATCATGTTCGCGATCGGGCGGTTGTCGCCGCGGCGACAAGCCGGGCTGATCCTGGTCGGCGCGTCGGCAGGTGTCGCAGCCGCCTTCAACACGCCGCTCGCGGGCATCGTTTTCGGCATCGAGGAAATGAGCCGCGCCTTCGAAAGCCGCACCAGCGGCTTGATCATCGGCGGTGTCATCGCCGCCGGCCTCACCTCGCTCGCGCTGGTGGGCAACTACGCCTATTTCGGTGTCGACACGAGTATGCTGCGCAACGGCGTCGACTGGCTGGCGGTACCGCTCTGCGGCGTCATCGGCGGCTTCGCCGGCGGCCTCTTCAGCCGGATCGTCATCGCGGTCGCGCGCGTGGCCCGCAGCGGCTGGCGCGGCGCGATCAAGCGTCAGCCGATCTTCTTCGCGATGCTGTGCGGTATCGGCGTTGCGCTGTGTGGCTTCGCATCAGGCGACACGATCTACGGCACCGGCTATGCGCAGGTGAAAGCAGCGCTCGAAAGCGGCGTGCCGCTGCCATGGAGCTTCGGCCTGTTTAAATTCGTCGCGACCACCCTCTCGACCATCAGCGGTATCCCGGGCGGCATCTTCTCGCCCTCCTTGGCCGTCGGTGCCGGACTGGGCGCCAATGCGGCGCAGTTGTTTCCGGGCGCGCCGCTCGGGGCGATTATGCTGCTCGGCATGGTCTCCTATTTCGCCGGGGTGGTGCAGGCGCCGATCACCGCCTTCGTCATCGTCACCGAGATGACCGACAATCATGCGATGGTGATCCCGCTGATGGCCGCGGCACTGATCGCCTATGCGACCTCGCGCCTTGTCTGCCCCGAGGGGATCTATCACGCGCTCTCGAAATCCTTCCTGCGCAGCGAGTCCGAGACCCCGCCCGCAAGATAGAGATCGCCCCGCAAAGCGCAGGGCGATCTAGAAGCGGCACGTATCAATCGCGGCGGGGACGGCGCAGGGTGAAGGTTTCGAGCGACGACGTCGTAATAGGTAACGGTGATCGTGGTGACGCCACCACGCTGCGATCCCGGATCGACGGCGAAAGCCGCGAAGCCATAGGAATGCGCCGCGTTCGCACCGCCCGACCAAGGCGCGTCCAGCTCCTTTCAAGGTTTAAGAGGGTTCTATCGTCACTCGTGTTGATGACAGCTGCGCGTAGGGATCGTTACCGTCGCTTTACGGCATGGAGGATGCGGGACGCGCGCACACGGCCGCCGCTTCGAGTCCCAATGGGACTCGTCTAAACCTCGCGATGATGCGCTGGAGGCTTGTTCAGCTCTTGACGGTATCGCGCTCGCCGGCGGCGCGTTGCTCCGAGGCGCCGACGGTGCCAACGCTCAACGCATGCGCCGTGTTGATCAGCGAGACATGCGAGAAAGCCTGCGGGAAATTGCCGAGCTGCTGGCCGGCGCGCGGATCGTATTCCTCGGCGAGGAGTCCGAGATCGTTGGTGTAGCCGAGGAGCCGCTCGAACAGCGCGCGCGCATCGGCCTCGCGGCCGCAGAGCTGATAGACGTCGCAGAGCCAAAAGCTGCAAGCGAGGAACGCCCCCTCGGTGCCGGGCAGCCCGTCGATCTCACCGACATCGCGATAGCGGCATAAGAGCCCGTCTTGCATCAGCTCGCCCTCGATCGCGGCGATGGTGCCGAGGACCCGCGGATCGTCGGGCGGCAGGAAGCCGACAATGGGAATGAAGAGCAGCGCCGCATCCACCGTGGAGGCGCCGTAATATTGAACGAAGGTGTTACGCTCCGCATCGAAGCCGTTGCGGCAGATATCGGCATGGATGGCGTCGCGAATTCGCGCCCAATGCTCGACCGGCCCTTTCAGCCCGAACATCCGCGCGCTCGCGATCATGCGATCGAAAGCGAGCCACGCCATCAGCTTCGAATGGACGAAATGACGCCGCGGCCCTCGCACCTCCCAGATCCCCTCATCCGGCTCGCGCCAGATGCGCTCCAGATGATCGATGACGACGAGCCGCAGCGCCCAAGCCACATCGCTCGAGCCGATGCCAAAGCGGCGCGCGGCGTGGAGCGTGCTGATCAGCTCGCCATAGACATCGAGCTGGAGTTGCGAATGGGCGGCGTTGCCGATGCGCACCGGCCGGCTGTCGGCGAAGCCCGGCAGCCAATCGAGCGTGAACTCAACCAGGCGCTGCTCGCCGTGAAGCCCGTACATGATCTGCAGATCCTTGGGCGAGCCGGCAGCCGCGCGCAGCAGCCATTCGCGCCAGGCGATCGCCTCGTGCTGGTAACCCGAGGTGAGGAACGCGTAGAGCGTTAGTGTGGCATCGCGTATCCAACAGAAGCGATAGTCCCAATTGCGCACGCCGCCGATGGCCTCGGGCAGCGAGGTAGTCGGCGCCGCGACGATGCCGCCGCTGGGACGATAGGTCAGCAGCTTCAGCGTGATGAGCGAGCGTTCGACCTCCGCGCGCCACGGGCCTTGATAGGTGTTGCGCGCGCTCCAGACCCGCCATCTCTCTTCGACCCGACGCAAGAGCGCGACCGCGTCGCGCACCGGCGGCGGCTCGCGATGCGAGGGATACCAAGTGAGGACGAAGGGCACGTATTCGCTTTCATGGATGACGAATTGCGCCTGCGTCGTCCAATCCTTGTTGACGAGCTCTTCCGAGGTGTAGAGCCGCACGGCATCGGGTCCGGCGATCGCGACGATGCCCTCGACCGAGCGCTCGAGCCAGGGCACGAGCCGGCCGTAATCGAAACGGAAGAGCACGCTCATCGCCATCTCGACGACGCCGGCATCGCCGCGAACGAGGCGGATGATCTCGGCGTCGAAATCGTCGCCGGGCGGCGGCATGAAATCGATGACCGTCGCCGTGCCGGTTTCGGTCTCGAACCGGGTCTCAAGAATGGCGGTGCCGGGCCGATAGCGGCGCGATAGGCGGACATCGCTCGCCTTGGCGCAGATGCGCCACGAGCCGTGGCTCTCGTCGCCAAGCAGCGCGGCGAAGATCGCGGCTGAATCGAAGCGCGGCAGACAGAGCCAATCGATCGAGCCATCGCGCGACACGAGCGCCGCGCTATGGGTGTTGCCGATGATGCCGTAATCTTCGATCCGTCGTCTGCTTCGAGCCAAGAGGGCACCTCTTTCAGGGACCAATCTGGTCGGTAATGCGCCCAGCTTATCTCCTGTTCCGGACATCGTCGCCGCTCCGCCGGCGGAGCGCAACAACGTGCCGCACTCCGGCAGTACCAAGAGCCGAACTCGATGCGCCAAGCCGGGCCATTTTCGAGAAAATCCACAAAGCGCCGCGCGATTATTTCGAGACGCTGGCGCCGCGCTCAGCCATGGTCGAGCTGTGCAAGATGATCCGACGCGCCGATCGAGATCGATACGATCGCCGTGCCGGCCTAGCCGATCACTCTAACGGTCTAAACTCGGCCGCCGGCGGCGACAAGATAGAGAACCCTACCAGGGCCGCGCCCAATAGCCGAAATCAGGCGCTGCGAGCTGGGCCGGTGCGAAGCCGCCATTCGCCGTGCTGAGCGACGTGCGCACGCCGACATTGCCGAAGCCGATGATATCCGCGCGCTGGCTCGCCGCGACCCGGGCGAGGAAGCGGGGATTACGATCGACTCGCCAGCCGCCCGCGTTGTAGCAGAAATCCTGGAGCACCGGAGACGGCGTATAGTTGAACACGCCGCCGCCTTGACTCAGCGCCACAAAAACCCCGGCATTGCCGAAGCCGACGATGTCGGCCTTTCCGTCGCCCGTGATGTCCGCGATGAGGCGTGGGTGCCTGTCGACGCGCCAACCGGAATTGTAGCCCAGATCGGCGATCGCGAGCTTCGGCTGCTGGAAGGTGCCGTCGCCCCAGCCGAGCGCGACCCACACGCCGGCATCGCCGAAGCCGACGATGTCGAGCACGCCCGTCCCCGAAAGGTCCGCCAGGAATCGCGGATGCTTGTCGACGTGCCAGCCGCCGGCGTTGTAGCCGAAATTCTGGATGACGCGTTGCGGCGCGCCGAACCCGCCATTGCCGTCGCCGAGCGCGACCCAGACGCCGTCGTCGAAGAAGCCGATGATGTCGGCGATGCCGTTGCCGCGGAGATCGACGACGTAACGCACGTGGCGATCCATGCGCCATCCCTGGTCGTAGCAGAACTGATTGAGGACCGGGACAGGCGTGTAGGCGAAGGTACCATCGCCGTTGCTGAGCGCGACGAAGACACCGGCATTGCCGAAGCCGACGATATCCTTGCGGCCTCTGTTCCGGAGGTCCGCGAGGAAGCGCGGATGCCTGTCGACGCGCCAGCCCGCATCGTAACCGAGATCGGCGATTGCGAATTGCGTCGGGCCAAAAGCGCCGCCGCCTGTCGCGATGGCGATATAGACGCCGGCATCCCCGAAGCCCACGATATCCTTGCGCGCCTCGCCGGTTATGTCGCCGATCAGGCGGAGGTGCTTCTCTACCCGCCAGCCGCCGGCGTCATAGCCGAAATCCTTCGTCGCAAGCTGCGGCCAATCGAAGGTACCGTCGCCCTTGCCGAGCGCGGTCCACACGCCGTCGACGCCGAAGGCGACAATGTCGGCGATCCCGTCGCCGTTGACATCCTCAACGAACTGCGGATTGGACGCGATCGGCTCCCATGACAGCTCGATCACGTGATGGTCGGACGATGTATAAGCGACGTTCTGCGTGCCGCCGAAATAGTCGTGGATGTAGCCGATCGGATCGGTGGCCGGGAGCGGCGCGCCGAGCCGCGCGGTCAGATCGTTATGGTTCCACGCGCCGCCGGATATCCGCCACAGCTCGTGGATATGGCCGTCGACACCGAGATAGACCACATGCTCCGTGTTTTGGGCGTCGAAGACGTAACCCGCAGGATCTCCTGCCGCGAGGGGCGCGCCCGCCAGCTGTGACGGCTTGCCCCAATAATGCCAGCCATTGGTCGCCGTGGCCCAGCGGAGTTCGTGGATATTCTCGTCCGTGCCGCGGTAATAGACGTGCTGCGTGAATTCGCCCTCGAAAGCGTAGCCAGCGGGATTTCCGACGGCGGGCACCGGCGCACCGGTGATCGCCGTGAGGTTGCCCCCGGGATGCCAATGCCCTCCGCTGTCCCGCCAAAATTCGTGAATCGGTCCCGATGGGGCCATACCGCCCGCTCCGATATAGACGACGTGTTGCGTCGATTGCCCCGCAAAGCCGTAGGAGGCGGGCGCGCTGATGCATAAAGGACCGCCGGCGACGCTCGTCAGATCTCGGGCGTGCCAGCCCGCGATGTCCCACCACAACTCCTGGACGTGCTGATCCGTGCCGCGGAAGAAGACCTGCTGCAGCCCTGCCATCGCGAACCCTGAGGGTCCGTCGACCGCGCGATCCGTTTCACGCGGGTCATGCGCACTGGTCGAGAGGTTGTTTTTGTGCCAATCGCCGTTGCTATCGCGATAGATTTCGATGATGTTGCCGCTGAGGTCGCCCGCGATGTAATCGATGTGCAGGCTATGCTCCTCGGGAAAGTAGTAGCCCGCCAGCCCGGTGAACTGATAGACGGGCGGCGCGCCTATGCCGCTGGTCAATTCGCCGCCGGCGCGCCAGCTGCGGGTGTCGGGATCCCAATACATCCACCACAGCGTGCCATTGCCGCCGACGCCCTGCGTGAAGCCGCGATAAAAGATATTCCGGATCCCGATCGCGGCATAACCAGCCGGCATGCCGAATGCCGGCATATTGTAAGCTTCGACAAAAAGGTCGGTGACTTTCCATCCCATGGTCGTGCCTCCTTCTCCACGAATCCGTGACGACGAGCACTGACGACCAAGAAGCTTAAGCCCAACGACATAAATGCCGGATGCCGAAAATATCATCCTTATTGTTGTCCCGAGCGTCTGACATTTCGAACGGATGAGATCGGAAGCGGGTGATTGGGGGCCTGCCAAAAAGCGCTTCGGACGGGCGGCGGATCGGCGATAGAATGTTGGGAGATCGACCTAGGAGGCGCGCATGGGTGAGATTCTCGGTATCGGCACCACGCATCACCCGTCGCTGACGGGAACCGACGAAGCGTTCGCACAGACCTGGCAGCGCATCATCAACGCGCCGCGCGTCGATGCGAAATGGCGCGACAAGCGCAACTGGCCGGCGGGTATGCTCGACGAGGTCGGGAACGACATGGGGCTCGCGGCCGGCAAGCGCTATCGCGAGCGGATGTGGGCGAATTTCCGCAAGCAGCGCAGGATCGTCGATGAGTTCAAGCCCGACTTCATCGTCATCATCGCCGACGATCAGTACGAGAATTTCAAAGAGACGATCATCCCGCCCTTCTGCGTCTACGGCCTCGACGATGATTTCGAGCAGGAGGTCTGGAGCCACGGCTATATGGGCAAGCAGACCAATTATTGGGGCGAGCCACACGATTGGAAGATGAAGACGCCGGGTCATCGCGAAGGCGCGAAATATCTGACCGCGGGTCTCATCAATCGCGGCGTGTCGATGCCCTATGCCTATAAGCTCCTCCATTCGCCGATCCTGGCGCATGGCTTCAATTACACGGTCCTCTATCTCGATTGCGACCGCACCGGCTTCGCGCATCCGATCGTGCCGTTCCACGTCAATTGCTATGGCAGCTCGGTGATCAGCGCCGAGGGCGCCTTCGCGCATCTCTTCAAGGAGCCGGTGCAGCAAGGCCTGCCCGATCCGCCGGGACCCAATCCCGCGCTCTGCTACGAGGTCGGCTACAAGATGGCCGAGACGCTGGCCGAGAGCCCCTATCGCGTCTGCATCATGGCGTCGTCGAGCTGGTCGCATTGCTTCCTCTCGACCAACACCGGCTATGTGCTGCCCGATTACGAATCCGACCGGAAGATGCTGGCGGCGCTCGAGAAAGGCGATTACGAGACCTGGCGCAACCGCACGATCGAGGAGGTCGAGGCCGCCGGCCATCACGAGCTGCTCAACTGGCATGTGATGGCGGGCGCGATGGGCTATTTGAAGCGTAAGCCGCAGATCCTCGACTATGTCGAGACCTTCATCTTCCAATCGGATAAATGCTTCGCGGTGTTCCCGCCGAATTAACGCGGGCGAGAAGCGCGCGATTGGCGATTACTCGCGCGGGGTTGCGGTCACGGAAAGACCACAGCCCCATCGCGGTCGCTTCGATACCATCACCGGAAGGCGAATGTAGCCTTCGTTGATCGGTGGTGGGATTTGTCATGGACGGCGTTGCCCTTCTCCGCAAAAGCCCGTGAGCGATTTTCCAAACGACAAGACGGCGCCGTCGAATGCGAGCGAAAATACTCGTTCCTTCCCCATCCTTTATCGCTTGGCGAAGCAGGTTAATCGCGTCGGAAGGCGGTTCGGATTCGAGGTGCGTCGCTTTCATGCGCCGGCCGAGCGTGGCTTCGAGAATTGGTGGTCTTACGCGATCCTGTTGGAGACGGCCTGGCGCCGCCGCTCCGGGCCGCCGGCGGAATTCGAGAGCGGCTTCGTCGATTATTGCGTCGCGCATCACGCGGAGTCGGCGGCACAGGTTTTCCAGGATCTTCTCGCGCTGTTTGTCTTTGGCGAAAAGGGCGGCGGTTTCTTCGTCGAATTCGGCGCCACCGACGGAATCAGCTTCAACAACACGTATCTGCTCGAGCGAAAATACGGCTGGCACGGAATCCTGGCGGAGCCCGCGCGCGGTTGGCAGAGCGCTCTCCGGCAGAATCGGCACGCCGCGATCGAGACGCGCTGCGTTTGGGCCCGGAGCGGAGACACCGTGGAATTCAACGAGCCCTATGCCGGGGAATTGTCGACGGTTGACGAATATTCCGGGCGCGACCGGTATGCCGGGCAGCGCAGCGCCGGAAAGCATTACAGCGTGGAGACGATATCGCTCAACGACCTCCTCAAGCGCCACGACGCGCCGCATCGGATCGATTATTTGTCGATCGACACCGAAGGATCGGAATTCAACATTCTCAGCAATTTCGATTTTACCGCCCATGAGATCGCGCTTGTCACGGTTGAGCACGCCTATGTCGAGCGGGATCGCGAGAACATCGCCGCTCTCATGCAGAAAAACGGCTTCGACAGAATTCTCGAGCCCTACTCTCTCTTCGACGATTGGTATGTGAACCGCCGCCTGGTGTCGGCCTGATCGCGGGGCGCGTCACCCGCAAGAGGCCACGCTCGACCGCAACCATCCGGATGATCCTCTTGAAAAGAGCACATCGTCGTCCCAGGTGAACGGCTCGGGGATCGAGCAGACTCCCCTTTAGACGGCATGTGTCGTTCAAGCTCTGCGTCAGTCTCGCCCTTGCGGGAATGCGCAATGACGGTTGGACCGGTTGTCTCCTTTCCTTCAGCGGAAGCCCATCCCGCGCGCGCCGCACGCGTGGCGTTTGGTGCGTCGCACAACGCTGGCGGACAGCAAAATTCCCCTGCCGCCGCGCCGTTGATCGCGCCCGGATAGGCGGAGAAAACCGATGGTGCCGCTCGAACCCACTGCGATCGCACTTGCTGCGATCGCGTTATTTGCGGCCTTCGTCAATGGCGCCATCGGTTACGGCTTCTCCTCTCTCACCGTCCCGCTCGCGCTGACGCTTTATACGAACCGTATCCTCAATCCCGCAGTCGTCATCGTCGAAGTCTTCATCAACTTCTACGTGCTTATCATCAATTTGAAGGGCGTGCCGGCCGTCTGGAAACGGGTCTTTCCGATTCTGATCGGAATGTTGCCCGGTATTGGGATCGGCGCCGCCGTCCTGACGTCGGTCCAACCCGGCTGGGTCAAATTCGCGACCTACACGCTCGTTCTGCCGCTGATCCTGGTGCAGGCGGCGGGCTGGCGGCGGCCCATCCAGTCGACATGGCTCGTCGGCCTTCCCTTCGGCACGGGGCTGGGCATGCTCTATTCGGTGACGACGATCTCGGGGCCGCCGCTCGCGATCCTCTTCAACAATCAGGGACTGGTCAAAGACGAGTTCCGCGCCGGTCTCGCGCTGGTGCGCGCGGTGGAATCGAGCATGACCGCGATCGTCTACTACCAGCTCGGTCTGTTCGTCGCCGAGGTCCAGGGCATGGCGCTGATCCTCGCCTGCAGCGCGATCCTCGGAATACCGATCGGCGCCTATGCCATCCGGCGGATGGATGCGGAAACCTTTCGCCGGATTTGCATGAGCTTCGACGCCTGGATTGTCGGCTTCGGTCTTTCGCGCGTGCTGCTCGAATTGCAATTGGCGGAAAGTCCCGAAGCCTACACCGTCATGGCGGCCACGATTCTGATCGACTGCTATCTGCTCTATCGGTTTTTCACCCGGCGGCGCGCGATCTCGACCGATGCGCCGGCGGCACCGGTGCCGGCGAGCATCCCTGAGATCGGCGTGTCCCAGAAAGGCGGCCCGGCGGAAAAAACCGACACTTTCCACGACCCGTTCGGACCGATGGGCACGTTTCTCGGCTGCATCATCGGGCTCGCCGGTGTTGCGATGCTGATCTACACCTTCACGCTTTGATATTTCCGATGCGCCGCGCAGCGCGGCCACCCGATGCTTCCTCGCCGCGGCAATGCGGGCGGGCTATCAGCGCGTCCGCCGCCGCGCTAATTTCAATGCGCAAAACGAACCGGGGGGAATGCTATGAAGAATCGGGCTTTCGCATCCGTTGTTACCGCCGCGGCGCTGCTCGCGCTCGCCGGCACAGCGCGCGCCGACAAGGCACATGACACGCTGCGCATCGCGGTCGATCAGCCGATCAAGCTCATCGACAGGACGCAGAACCCCAATCCCGAGGCCAACCTCATCGACAACGCCGTGCTCAACACGCTCGTAGGCTACGACGTCGCGACCCGCACCTATCACGGCGAGCTCGCCGAGAGCTGGACGCAGATCGACGACAAGACGATGGAATTCAAGCTGCGCCGCGGCGTCAAATTCACCGATGGCACGGAGATGACCGCCGACGACGTGGTCTATTCCTTCCAATATGCGACCGATCCCAAGAACAATTTCCTGTTCAAGGATTCGCGCTTCGGCTGGATCGACCACGTCGACAAGATCGATCCTTATACGATCCGGGTCCATGCGAAACAGCCGACGGCGATCATGCTGTCGAACCTCTGGGGCGGTCCGCAGATCGTGCCCGAGCATGTGCGCGCCAAGCTCGCCGATCCGACGACCTTCGGCCTCCATCCGGTCGGCACCGGGCCCTACAAGGTTGAATCCTTCGATCCCGCGATCGGCCGCATCGTGCTGGTCAAGAACCCCGATTACAATTGGGGCGGCTACGAGCCCGCCGGCAAGATCGGCCGCATCGAAGTCTCGGTCATCCCCGATGCGCAAACGCGATACGCCAAGCTGCTGGTGGGCGAGCTCGACCTCGTCTTCAACGTCGATTACGACCAGGCAAAGGGCCTCGTCGCCGCCAATCCGAATTATAAAATCCAAGTCGCGCCGTCGATCTCCTATTCGTACATCCTGTTCGATACCGCCGACCGCTCGGGCATCCACGTCTTCAAGGACAAGCGCGTGCGCGAGGCGCTGCTGCGCGCGATCGACATCGAGGGCATGCGCAAGGCACTGCTGCCGCCGGAATACGCATCGAAGCCGCGCATGGAGGCGATGTGCCTGCCCGAGCATGTCGGCTGCGCGTGGACGGTGCCGCATGTGAGCTACGATCCGGCGAAGGCGAAGGAACTCTTGAAGGAAGCGGGCCTCGCCGGCGGCTTCGATCTCGCGCTCGCCACCTGGGGACCTGCCAAGCCGATCGCGGAAGCTGTGGCCGGCGATTTCCGCAAGATCGGCGTGCGTGCCAGCGTCGATGCAATGCCGATCAACGTGTTCCAGACGGCGCGCGGCGAAGGCAAGCTGCAGACCATGGTGACGCAATGGGACAATGCCGGCGGCTCGCCCGATATCGACACGACGGCGGAGTTCTATTTCCCGCCGAGCTCGCGCAATTACATCGGCGATGCCGAGCTCGCCGCGTGGACCAGGGAAGCGGCGCGCGAGCTGGATCCGCAAAAGCGCAGCGCGCTCTACGCGAAGATATTCGATAAGGCGACCGAGGAGCGCTACATCATGCCATTGGTCGAGTTCCCGGCGATCATGGTGTTAGCCAAGGACCTCGTCGTCGACAGCAACCACATGAAGCCGGAAGGCTTCCTGGTCAACCGGCTGAGCTGGGGAAAGTGAGCGCTAAAGGAAAGCAACACACCATGCGCTCACGCTATTACACGACGATTGCCGTTGCGCTCGCGATCGTGGCTCTTCCCGTCCTCGCCTTCGCGGAAACACCGCTGACCGTCGGCAAAGCGATTGCCAGCGCATCGGTGATGCTCCCGGTCAATCTCGGGGTGGAATTCGGCATTTTCAAAAAGCACGGTCTCGACGTGAAGGTCGTGGACTTCACCGGCGGGACCAAGCTGTACCAAGCCATGGTGGCAGGAAGCGTCGATGTCGGCATCGCCACCGGCACGGGCATGGCCTTCACCGCCAAAGGGGCGCCGATCCTCGCCGTCTGCGAGGGCGAGGCCAAGATGTTCCCGACAGCGATCGCCGTACCGTGGGACTCGCCCATTCATGATTTGGACGGGCTAAAGGGCAAGCGCATCGGCGTCTCGAGCCCGGGCTCTTTCACGGACTGGCTCGCCACCCAGCTGGCGCGGCAACGCGGCTGGGGGCCGAACGGAATCACCAATGTCGCCATCGGCAACGATCTGGCGAGCGGCATCGCCGCGTTCCGCACGCATACCATCGACGCCGATATTTTTTCCACGGCGGAAATCTTCGAAATGGAGGAAAGGCACGAAGGGCGGCTGCTCGCCGACGTCGCGGACTTTACCGGCAACATCGCCGCGGGCACGATCTTCGCGACCAAGGATGCGATGGCGAACCGACCCGATGCGATCCGCGCCTTCCTGGCCGGATGGCTCGAGACCATCGAGTTCATGCGCGAGCACAAAGACGAGGTGGTGAAGGCGGAAGCCAAGCTCACCGGCTTGTCGCCTTCCGTGATGGCGAAGGACTATGACCTCATCATGCCGAGCTTCAACAAGGGCTGCGCCTTCGATGCGGAGTCGCTTGCCAATTTGAAGGACGCGCTCGTCGACCAGAAGCTGCTGAGCGGCACAGCCGACATGTCGACGCTCTACACCGACGCTTTCATGCCGAAGTGAGCGCGTCGATCAGCATCCTGCGGCCCATTCGCCTCATGGTGAGTTCTAATCTTCTTCAGAATGGCCGCAGCGCGCGCAGCAAATACCCAAGTCTGTCCGTAAGCAAATTTTATCGTCATGCCCGCGAAAGCCGGCATTCAGTGGTTCCTCTGGATTCCCTGACTTCACAAACGAAGTGCAACACCTTCTGTCGGGGGTGTTGCGATGGGACGGTCATATCAGCACCTTGGCCTGGATGAGCGGTGCGAGATTGCCCAGCGGCGCACGGCTGGGGAATCG
>Ga0134125_10007059_pt1 | contig 12696 bp, 9 predicted proteins | sample KB31751_FD_96464 | JGI IMG/M metagenome (GOLD analysis project Ga0134125, IMG submission 96464) | Terrestrial soil microbial communities with excess Nitrogen fertilizer from Kellogg Biological Station, Michigan, USA - KB3-175-1 | ecosystem: Environmental > Terrestrial > Soil > Unclassified ... | reverse complement strand
GGCCCTTGGCCTGAGCACCGACCAGGCCGTTGAAGGCGCTGTTGGTCCGCATCACGGCCTGGCGGACTGCCAGGACCTGGTCGTTATTGAGCATCAGATCGGCCGAGGCCGGCACGGCGATGGCGACGAGACCAAGCACCGAAACGGCGAGAGAGGCACTGCGGGTCAGGCGAGTTCCTATCCTTGTCTCTGGCATTATTCCCCCCTTGTTGAACCAATCGGCCTGATGATGACGGCATGCGCCACCTGCCTATTCCACGGTGCCGGGTCGATTATTTCCCCACAAAGGGGGCGGCTTGTGCCATGTGACTGCATCCTGCCGCCGGCCGAGGTCGTTTAAGCAAGCATGAGCGAGATTAAAGCCGTTTGCGTTTATTGCGGCTCGTCGGGGCAGGTCGACCCCCGCTACCGAGAGGCCGCCGCAAGCCTCGGTCGTGGCCTGGCCGGGCGCGGCATCACCATGGTCTATGGCGGCGGCCGGATCGGGCTGATGGGACTCGCTGCGGATGCCTGCCTCACCTCCGGCGGCGCGGTGATCGGCATCATTCCCGAATTCCTGCAGCAGCGCGAGGTCGACCATCCGGGCGTGAAGCAGCTCATCGTGGTCGGCTCGATGCATGAGCGCAAGCAGCGCATGACCGATCTCGCCGACGCGTTCGTGGTCTTGCCGGGTGGACTGGGGACCTTGGATGAATTCTTCGAGATCCTGACCTGGAAACAGCTCGGGCTGCATTCCAAGCCCATCATCCTGCTCGACGCCGCCGGCTATTGGCAGAAGCTGCTCGAGCTTCTCGACCATCTCGTCGACGAGCGCTTCGTGCGCGCGGAGATGCGCGCGCTGTGGGAGGTGGCGCCGGATGTCGACAGGCTGTTCGAGCTTCTCGCCCTCGAGCCGCCGCTGACCGGCGAGGCAAAGACCCGGCTCGCCTAGGGCGAGACCGGCCGGCCAGCGCATCGCTTGCACCTGCGGCATGCTCTGATAATCTCTCGGCCCACGAGACAATCCCGCAGCGCGACGCCGCGGCCCGCCCGGAGCGACTTTACATGGCTAAAATCAAGGTTAAGAACCCGATCGTCGAGCTCGACGGCGACGAGATGACGCGGATCATCTGGAAGATGATTCGCGAGCAGCTCATCGTGCCCTATCTCGATGTCGACCTGAAATATTACGACCTCGGCGTCGAGGCGCGCGACAAGACCGGCGACCAGATCACCATCGATTCCGCCGAGGCGATCAAGAAGTACGGCGTCGGCGTCAAATGCGCGACCATCACGCCCGACGAGGCGCGGGTGAAGGAATTCAACCTCAAGAGCATGTGGCGCTCGCCCAACGGCACGATCCGCAACATCATCGGCGGCACCATCTTCCGCGAGCCGATCATCTGCAAGAACGTGCCGCGCCTTGTGCCGGGCTGGACGCAGCCCATCGTGATCGGCCGTCACGCCTTCGGCGATCAATATCGCGCCACCGATATGATCATCCCCGGCAAGGGCACGCTCACCCTCACCTTCCAGCCCGACGGCGGCGGCAAGGCGGTGACCAGGGAGGTCTATCGTTTCGAGGAGCCCGGCGTCGCCATGGGCATGTACAATCTCGACGAATCGATCCGCGGCTTTGCGCAATCCTGCTTCAATTTTGGGCTGACGCGCGGCTGGCCGGTCTATCTCTCGACCAAGAACACCATCCTCAAAGTCTATGACGGCCGCTTCAAGGACATCTTCCAGGAAGAGTTCGACCGCGATTTCGCGGCTAAATTCAAGGAAAAGGGCATCGTCTACGAGCACCGGCTGATCGACGACATGGTCGCCTCGGCGCTCAAATGGAGCGGCGGCTATGTGTGGGCCTGCAAGAACTACGACGGCGATGTGCAGTCCGATACGGTGGCGCAGGGCTTCGGCTCGCTCGGCCTCATGACCTCCGTGCTGCTGACACCGGACGGCAAGACGGTCGAGGCGGAAGCGGCGCATGGCACCGTCACGCGGCATTTCCGCGAGCATCAGAAGGGTCGCCAGACCTCGACCAACCCCATCGCCTCGATCTTCGCCTGGACGCGCGGCATCTGGTATCGCGGCGAGTTCGACGGCACGCCCGAGGTGAAGAAATTCGCGCTGGCGCTCGAGAAGGTGTGCGTCGACACGGTCGAAGGCGGCGCCATGACCAAGGACCTCGCGCTGCTCATCGGTCCCGACCAGCCCTGGCTCTCGACCCAGGCCTTCTTCGACACGATCGTGAAGAATCTCGAGACCCGCATGGCGAAGGCGCTCGCCTAGCTGCTCTTCTGCCGAGAAGCGCCGGGCGGGCAAGAAGCCTGCCCGGCGCTTTTCATTTCAGCGGCGATTCCGCAAGGACAAGGCGAATTTCAAATCCCGCACGCTACAGCTTCACCGGGATGAACTGGTCGGTATAGAGCTCCTTCGCATCCGGCATGCGGTCCATGATGCCGAGCTCCTTCAGCGAGCGGCGGATCACCTCGAGCGCCGCCGGATCGAAAAGCCCATTGTCGGACATGACCGGCGTCTCATGGTCGTAGCTCTCGCCCGCGATCTTGGCATCGAGCTTCAGCTGGTGACCGATGATCGCGACGGTCTCCGCCTTGTGGCTTTTGATGTAGGCGACGGTCTTGAACCAGCCCTGCAGGAAGCGGCGCACCAGATCGGGATTCTTCGCGATCAGGCTCTCGCTTGCGAAGATCACATGGGCGTGGAAATCCTTCACCATGTCGCCGAACAGCAGCAGCACCTTGCCCGGGCCGTCGGCCTCGATCTGATAGGCGGCGGAGGCCTCGCAGACGATGCCGGAGATCTCGCCATTGTTCATCGCCGCGAGGCGCGATCGGAGGTCGCCGAGCGCCACCGGCATCATGCCTTCGCTGCCCCAGCCCTCGCGCCGGGCGAGCTCGCGGGTGAGCCAGTCGGTGAGCGACCCCGCCGTGGTGACGCCGACCTGCTTGCCTTTGAGGTCGCCGACCGATTTGACCGCGCCGGTCTTGGCAACCAGCAAGGCCATGTCCTGCGGGCCGGCCGACAGCGAGGCGATGGCGACCGAATGCGCGCCCTTGGCGTGAAAGCCCATCGAAGGACCCGAGCCGAGGCCGATATCGACGCCGCCGGTCTCCAGCCCCTGCTGCAGCTGGGCATCGCCGCGAAACTCGGTGACGCCGAGATCGAGCCCGACCGATTCCCAGATCCTGGCCGATTGCCCGACCTCGATTGTCGCAAAGACGAAAGCCGTCGCGACCGATTTGCCGACATTCAGCTTGTCGAGCGCCAACGCCTCGCGGTCGGCGCCGATCAGCGCCGCGGCCATCGAGAGCGCGGCGACGAAATCTCTGGCTCGCACGGATTCCTCCCCTGGTCGAGGGTGGATTGTCGGCGGATGGCGTCGGCACCTGTCAAGAGACAGCTGTCAGCCGGTAACCTCGCGCCCGATCAAGGGCAGCATCTTGTCGAGACGTCCGAGCTGGGCCTCGACGGCCGATTTCAGATCGGCGAAGCCGTAGGGCTTGTCGATCATCGCCTGCCCGCCGCCGAGCTTGCTGTCATAGACCACCGAATGGCCGGTGAAGCCGGAGGTGAGAAGGATCTTGATCTCGGGATGCAGCTTGCGCGCCTGCTCCGCGAGCTCGACGCCGTTCATTCCCGGCGGCATGACCATGTCGGTGAACAGGAGGTCGATCTTGGCGCCGCGCTGCAGATGGACGAGCGCCTCGTTGGCATTGGCCGCGACCAGCGGCGACAGGCCCATCCTTTTCAGCATGGTGACGGCGGTGCGCAGCACCGGGGCATCGTCATCGACGACGAGCACGGTGGGCGCCTGTCGGTTGTCGCCGCCATGCTGCTCCGGCAGCGCGACGACCCGCTGGGCGGGCAGCCGGAAGACGACGATGGTGCCGATGCCGACCGTGCTCCTCAGCTCCAGGCTGCCCTGGTGCAACTCGACCAGCCGCTTGGTCAGCGGCAATCCGAGGCCGGTGCCTTCGCTCGACGTCTCCTTGGCCGGTGCTGCCTGCATGAAGGGCTCGAAGATCCGGGACTGCTCTTCCTCGGCGATGCCGACGCCGGTGTCCTTGACGGTGAGAGTGAGCTCGCCCGAAGCGGCGAGGCCGGCGCTGACCGCAACCTCGCCGCCGCTCGGCGTGAATTTTATGGCGTTGGTGATGAGGTTCAGGAGGATCTGCTTCAAGCGCCGCTCGTCGCCGCGCACCGCGTGGACTCCGGCCGATATGTTGGTACGGAGCGCGACGCCGGCATGGTCGGCGCGCGGCGCCAGCATGCGAACGGCGAACTCGATCAGCCCGGCGATGCGCACCTCCTCCTCGTCGATTTGGAGATGCCCGCTCTCGGCTTTGGCGTGATCGAGCACCTCGTTGATGAGCCCGAGAAGATGCTCGCCGCTGGCACGGATGTCGGTGGCATAGACGCGATATTTGTCGCTGCCGAGCGGCCCGAAGACCTCGCGTGCCATGAGATCGGAGAACCCGATCACCGCATTCAAGGGTGTCCGCAGCTCATGGCTCATATTGGCGAGAAAGCGCGATTTCGCCTCGTTGGCGCCCTCGGCGCGCAGGCGCGCGGCCTCGAGCTCGGCTTCGATCTCCTTGCGCTCCTGGAAGTCGCGCACGACGATGACGAATTCCGACTCCTGCGACTCCGGATCGGTGAACAGCTTGCGGCTCGCCTCGACCCAGACATAGCTCCCGTCCTTGCGCCGCGCGCGATAGGAGCTGACCACCTTGTCCTCGCCGGCGAGCAGCCGCGCCGTGGCAATAGGCATGTGGCCGAGATCCTCGGGATGGATGAAGTCGGCGGCGCGCGTGCCGATCAGCTCCTCGGGCTCGTAGCCATAGAGCGAGCGGCAGGCCGGCGAGACATAGCGCCGGACCCCCTCGAGGCTCGCGCGCACGATCATGTCGGTCGAGTTCTCCGCCAGCAGCCGGTAGCGATGCTCATTGTCGCGCGCCGTCGCCTCGGCCAGACCGCGGCGGCGCAGCTCGATCAGGCAGAGAATGCCGAATCCCGCGGCGAGCGAGGTGAGCAGGGCGACGCCGAGCGCCAGGGTAGCGGTCTTCTGCCACCATTCGGCGAAGATGGCGCGCTTCGATGTGCCCATGGTGACGATCAGCGGAAACTCGCCGACCTGACGATAGGCATACACTTTCGGAACGCCGTCCTGGCGTGCGACCTCGAAGACGCCGCTGCGCCGCGCCTGAAAGCGCTCCAGCAGCGCGGTGAATCTCGGGGCTTGCGCTTCCGACACCACGTCCCCGACCAGTCGCGCCAGGACCTGCCCCTCGGTATTGAGCAGCGTGATATTGTCGTCGAGACCGATGCCGATGCTCTTGAACAGCTGGTAGAAGAATTCGAGCTGCAACGTGCCGACCACGACGCCGGCGAAGCGCCCGTCGGGATGCTCGAGCCGGCGGCTGAATGCGATCTCTGGCACATTCTCGAGGCGGCTGAGGAAGGGCTGGCTGATATAGAGGCCGAGATTGCGCCGGTCGCGATGGGCTGTGAAATAGTCGCGTTCCCGGAAATTGCCGGGCCGCGGCTCCACCGAGGTCGAATCGATGACGATCGCCCCGCTCTCGTCGATGACGCTGATCGAGCCGAGATATTGCGCGGTGGCGGCGCGATCGAACAGGATCAAGTCGCGGATGTCGGGCGGCATGGTGCGGACGCCTTCGACCTTCAGCCCGTCGACGACCGCTTGCAGCGACAGATCGTAGCTCTCGATATTGCGCCTGATGTCGTGCTCGATGAGGGCAGCGATGTTCGCCGCGGCCCGCACGGCATGGTTATAGGCGGTGCGCCGCGAATCCCAGCTGATCCAGGCGGCCAGCGCGATGATGCCGGTGACGACGAGAACGGCGGCTGCGGCCAGGCGCAGTCCGCCGCGGCCGCTGAAGGCCTGGACTGCTGCACTGGCTCCGGAACCGCGGCGCGGGGAAACGCTCAAAGACTATGCTCGTAAGCAAATGACCCAGCGCGAGTGTCCCATAAATTAGTAATAAAATGTTACAAACCGCCCGGCGGATCGTACTTGCCTACCGCCCGTCCATTGCGCGGAGCCGGTCCGCTCCGCTTAATAGCGTACCCTCTCTGTGAGCACCTCCAGATCTTGATGCCGTCTCCCACGTCTCTCCGTCGTTCACTGCCGCTCCTGGAAACCCTGTCGATCGGTGCGATCGGTGGGACCCTGTTCACGGTCATGGGCTTTCCGGCCGGGCTCATCTCCGGCTCGGTGCTCGCCGTGGCGATCGCCTCCCTCGCCGGGCGGCCGATGACCGTGCCGCTCGGCCTCACGCGAATCGTCATGGTCATCGTCGGCATCGCGCTCGGCTCGGTGGTGACGCCAGCCACCTTGAAGGGGCTGACCGACTACCCTTTGAGCGTCGGGCTGCTGTCGCTCTCGACCGCCTGCATCATTCTCGGGGCGACCACCTACTTGCGGCTGGTGCATGGCTGGGACCGCGTCTCGGCCCTGTTCGGGGCGAGCCCCGGCGCGCTCGCCCAGATCGTCGCGCTGTCGGCCGAATGCGGCGCCGATCTGCGCGGCGTGGTGGTGGTGCAGACCATGCGCATCCTCTTCCTCACGCTCGGCATCCCCTCGGGCATGGCGCTGTTCGGGCTGGCCTCCAGCGCCACCAAGGGCCTGCCGGCGGGCATGCTGGCCTCGCCGCTCGCCATGCTGATCATGGTCGCGACCGCCTCCCTCACTGCCATCCTGCTCGCGCGAGTCAAATTTCCCGGCGCCTGGATCTTCGGCTCGATGATCGGCTCGGGCTTCCTGCATGGCACCGGCCTCGTCGAAGGCGGCCTGCCCTGGTGGTTCACCTCGGCGGCCTTGATCGCGATGGGCAGCGTCACCGGCTCGCGCTTCGCCGGCACGCCCATGCGGTTGCTGCTCAGCTTCCTCCTTGCGGCACTCGGCTCCTTCGCCGTCGCGATGACGATCGCCACCTTCTTCATCCTGCTCACCGCGCGCCTGGTCGAGGTTCCGGTCGGCGACATCGTCATGGCCTACTCGCCGGGCGCGCAGGACACGATGATGGTGCTGGCGCTCGCGCTCCATCTCGATCCGGTGTTCGTCGGCGCGCATCAGCTCGCGCGCTATCTCATCGTCTCGCTGGGCAATCCCTTCCTCGCCCGCATCCTGATGAAAAGGGACGCCAAGAGCGCGGCGGCCGATTAGCGCCGCGAGTCGATGCGGCCGCTGTTCGGCAAGGGGGCCAGCGCGCCCCGGGCAAAGGAGCCGTGCGATCCGCCGCCCTGCGGGCCAGGTTCACGGGTCCGGATCGTCGCCCCCGGCCCGGGCGACTGGCCCCGTCGGCGGCCCGATCGGTCGAATCGCGCATCTAGCCCCTTCCAGCCGCGGGCGTTTCCTATAAAAACTTCGGGGTAGCCCGAAGTTTCTGCGGCCCTTCATCGGGTCCCGCAGGTGCCGGCGGCCGGTTTAGTCATCCTTAAGCGAAGGGCGCGATTCTGCGGCTATCCCAACCCACAGGTGCAGGCTTGCCGCGCCTCCGAGCCTCTTTCCGCTGGTGGAACGGCGCGGCCCTGGGTCTGGCCGCCGGCCTCCTGTCGCTCGCCGCCTGGATCACCTGGTCGGAGCGCAGCGTGGCCCTCGCGCATGCGCAGACCAATGCGCGGCATCTCGTGGCGACTCTGGAGCAACATGCCTCGCGCGCCATCGAAGCCGTCGATTTCGCGCTGCGCCTCAGCATCGAGCGCTGGAACAATCGCCCGCCGGGGCCCCTCGATCCCGAGCATGGACGCAAGCTGCTGCAGCTGACGCTGGCGGGATTGCCGCAGCTGCGCGCCATCTCGGTGTTCGGCCCGGACGGCAAGCGATTGTTCTCGACCGAGGCCAGCCATGACGTGCCGCTCGACATTTCGGGCCAGGAGCATTTCATCGAGCTGCGCGACCATCCCAAGGTCCCTCTTGTCATCGGCGTGCCCATCGAGAGCCACGCCACGGGCGAATGGGAGATCCCGGTGGCACGCGGCCTGCGCACCACCGACGGGCGCTTCGCCGGCGCGATGGTCGCCGCCGTCGATCCCGACTATTTCGTGCAGACCTACAGCCAGAGCGAGATCGGGCGCACCGGTACGATCTCGCTGGTCCGGCGCGACGGCATCCTGCTTGCGCGCATACCGCCGGCGATCGGCGGCGAGCCGCGGATCCTCGGCCAGCCGCCGGTGGACAATCCGCTGGTTCTGCAACGGCTGGGCGAAGGCGAAGGGGCCGATTGGCTGGCCCCGGCGCACGGCGCCGATCCCGACCGGCTGATCAGCTTTCGCGTCAGCCCGAGCCTGCCCATCGTCGCCGTCGTCGGGCTCGGTCGCGACGAGATGCTCGACGGCTGGCGGGCGCAGGCCTGGCGCACCATGCTGTCGGCGACCGCGCTGGCGGCGCTGATCGTGCTCTTCACGCTGCAGCTCACGCGCGAGATGGCGCGCAGCAAGCGTGCCTATGAGCGGCTGTCGCAGGCCGAGGCGCGGCTCCGCGACGCCATCGACGTGATGCCCGGGCAGCTGATGATCTTCGACGCCGAGGATCGTCTGATCATGTGCAACGAGGCGGTCCGCCTGCTCGACGAGCCGCGGCCGAACTGGTCCTCGATCGGCTACAGCTTCGACGAGATCATGCGCGCGCGGCTCGAAGCCCGCTCCGTCGCCGAGCCGCGCCGCACGCGCCGGCTCGAGCTCAGGCGCGAGCATCACCGCAATCCCGGACCGCCGCTCGAGGTGCGCACGCCCGACGGGCGCTCGCTGCGGGTCATGGAACGGCGCATGGCCGACGGCGGCACCGTGCGGCTCCGGGTCGATCTGACCGAGCTGCACCAGCTTGCCGCGCAGCTGCGCCAGGCGCGGGCGGAAGCCGAGCGGATCAGCCTCGCCAAATCGGAGATGCTGGCCGCCGTCAGCCACGAGATCCGCACGCCCCTCACCGGCATCATAGGCTTCGTCGAGCTGCTGCTCGCCGCCATGCTCCCATCCGAGCATCGCCAGCAGCTGCTGCATATCCGCTCGGCGGGCCAGGCCCTGCTCGAGCTCGCCAAGGAAATGCTCGATCTTTCGAAAGCCGAGGCCGGCCGCAGCCAAATCGACTCGCGCGATTTCGATCTCGGCACGCTGCTCGATGAATGCACCGCGCTCATCGCGCAGTCCGCCGCCGTCAAGGGCATCGCCCTCCTCCGCAGCTTCGAAGCCACGACGCCGCGACGGGTGAGCGGCGATGCCGCGCGGCTGAGGCAGGTGCTGCTCAACCTTCTCGGCAACGCCGTGAAATTCACCGACGCCGGCGAGATCGCCGTCACGGTGCGGCCCGCCGCGGCGGCGGACCATGTCGAATTCAGCGTGCGCGACACCGGGATCGGCATCGCCGCCAAGGATATGCCGCATCTCTTCGAGCGCTTCTCGCAGCTCGGCGATCCCGACCGCCATGCCGGCGGCGCCGGGCTTGGCCTCGCGATCAGCCGCGCGCTGGTGCAGCTCATGGGCGGCGCCCTCGATGTGACGAGCGAGGCGGGGCGGGGCAGCCAGTTCCGCTTCGCCATTCCCCTGCCGGCCTGCGGCCGCGGCCGCTGCTCGGGCTCGCCGCCGGCTCGCATCCTGCTGGCCGAAGACGCGCTGGTCAGCCAGGAGCTGGCGAAATCGATCCTCGCGGCCGCCGGTCATGCGCTCGATATCGTGTCGGACGGCGCGGCGGCCGTCGAGGCGGTGCGGCGCCAGCGCTATGATCTCGTCCTCATGGATGTGCAGCTGCCGCACATGAGCGGCTTTGCCGCCGCGCGCGAGATCCGCCGCTCGGAACCGTCCGACGACCGCACCCCGATCATCGCGCTGACCGCCGGGCTGCTCGCCGAGGATGAGACTGCCGAGCGCGCGGCCGAGCTCGACGGCCGCCTCGAGAAACCTTACGACCCGGCCGCTCTGCTGGCGCTCGCCGCCCGTTATGCAGGCCAGCGGTCGGGCAGCGCGCCGAAACAGGCCGCTGCGGTAGAGGGCTGAAGCCGACTGTGCCCGCCCGGCCATTTGCTACGATATCGAAGCATTTCCTCTTCCAAGCCGTGCAGGAGGCCGCTAATATGTCCGCCGCGCGGCCCTTGTCGGCCGCTCGAGCAGTCACGCCTCACCCGAGACCAGCGATGGAGCGACAGGCCATGAGCAAGGCGATTCGCCGCCTCGAAATGTCCGAACTCGATCCCCGCATCCAGCAGGCGCTGGAGCCCAAGGTGAAACGCCTCGGCTATCTCGGCGAATTCTTTCGCTGCACGGGCCACCAGCCCGAAGTCCTGCTCGCCTTCAACACCATGACCGAATCGCTGAAGGAGGCGCTGCCCGATCGGCTGACCGAGCTGGTCGCGATCACGGTCACGCTGAAGACGGGCAATGATTATGAGCGTCATCAGCATGAGCAGCTCTCGGTGAAGCTCGGCTTGGGGCGCGAATGGGTGGCGGCGGTGAGTCGCCTGCAGCCGTTGCACGGCAGCGAGCTCGAGGAAGACGAGCGCGCGGTGCAGCGCCTGACCCTGGCCATGCTCGCCCATAACGGCAAGGGCGTGCGCAACGAGCTCAAGGATGTGGTCGAGCTGATCGGGCCGGAACGCGCCATCGCCGTGCTGATGTCGGTCGGCCGCTATATGGTGCACGGGCTGGTCGTGAACGCGCTCGAGCTGGCGCCCCCCGTCCCGTCGATCTTCGAACAGGCGGCGCAATGAGCGACCGCACGGCGGGCCCGACCGCGGCCAACCGCCAAGCTTTCGTCGGCAAAGCCCGGCTCGTCACGCTGCCGAAGCGCGCCGGCGAGCCGGTTCTCGCCTCTTCCATGCCGGAGCCCGGCCCCCATATCAAAGCGGTGGGAGCAATCTCGCCCGAGCGCATGGAATTCGTCGGCAAAGGGCGGCCTGCCGGCGCCCATCTCACCCTGTTCGAGGCGACGGGCAGGGTGATTTCGGATCTGTCGCTCGGCATCGAGGTGCTGTCCCGGGCGCGCGCCCGCGCCATGGGCCGGGCGATGCCGCATCCCAGGAAAGCGCAGCCCGATCTGCGCGCCGCCACACCCGTCCGTACCGCGTAGGAGCGCACGCCATGAGTGAAGCATTCAAATTCGTCGACGTGACCGGCAAGACGCCCGATCCGATCGATCTGTGGCCCGCCACGGTCATTCCCAAGGAAGCGATCGACGCCGAGATCGAGCGTCTGGCCTCGCTGCCGCGTCCGGCCAATGGCCGCCGACGCGCGCTGATCGCGCATCCGCGCGCCGGCGTCGGCAACGGCCTCGCCGCCGGCATCCAGGTGGCGCTCGACGTGCTGCTGCCCGGCGAGCGCACCGAGCCCTTCCGCACCAATGCGACGCAGGTCAACTTCTGCATCCATGGCGCCGGCCATTCGGTGGTGGGCGGCAAGCACCATGATTTCGCGCAGTACGATGTGTGGAACTCGCCCTCCATGCACATCAATAGCCATGCCAACCCGACCAGCGAGATCCAGGTGCGGCTGACCTACTCGAACGCCGCGCTGCTCGAGATGATGAACGTCTATTATTTCGAGGAGAATCCGAAGCTCGTCGAGAAGGTCGAGGAGGAAGGCGACGACAAGACCGCCGCCAACCGCAAGAACCCGTTCGGCACCTTCCAGCTCAACGAGGACGGCGCCTGGATGATGCCGTACGAGATCCTCATCAATCCGCCTTCGGTCGAATCGAAGTCGCTGCACTGGCCGTGGCTCGAGGTGAAGGAGCATCTCGACAAGCTCGAGGCGCTCGGCAAGGACTATGTCGGCCGTCGCCTCTATCTGCTGTTCAACCCGATGACGGGTCGCAGCAACGGCACGACGCCGAGCTTCTTCGCCACCATGACGCGCCGCCCCGCCGGCATCGTCGACCGGCCGCACCGCCACACCTCGGCGGCGATCAACTACTATTTCCACGGCACCGGCCGCTCGACCGTCGAGGGCAAGGTCTATCACTGGAAGGCCGGCGACCTCATGCTGTCGGCGCCGGGCTGGGCCGTGCACAATCACGCCTCCGGCGACGATCACGTGTACGAGCTGACGGTCCAGGATCAGCCGCTCAACATCATGATGGAGAGCCTGCTCTGGCAGGAGAATCTGAAGCAGCCCTTCTCGGTGCTGGGCCAGCAGGAAGGCTTTTCGACCAACCGCAAGAAGGTGGGGTGATCGGCGATGATGAAGCTGCCCAAGGGCCATCTCTGCGGCTCCTACCCGCCCGTCGTCACGCCGTTCAAGAACGGCGAGGTCGACTATGAGACCTACGCCCGCCTATGCGAGCACCATGTCACCGAGGGCTCGCACGGCATCGTCGTGACCGGCACCACCGGCGAGCCTTCGACGCTCGCCGTCGAGGAGCGCATCAAGCTCGCCGAGGTGGCGGTCAAGACCGTGAAGGGGCGCATCCCCGTGGTCGCGGCGACCGGCTCGCAGAGCCATGCCGACACCATCACCATCACCAAGGGCGCCGAGAAGGCGGGTGTCGACGCGCTGCTCGTCGTGACGCCCTATTTCGTGCGGCCGCCGGCGCGCGGCCTCGTCGAATACTATCTCGACATCGCCAAGCGCACCGGCCTGCCCTGGATGATCTACCACATTCCGGGCCGCTCGGCCGTCGCCATGGCGCCCGAGACGATCGCCGAGATCGCCGAGAAGGCCGACAATCTCGTCGGCGTGAAGCAT